>VOFH01001790.1_pt1 | contig 106784 bp, 159 predicted proteins | sample 5384091 | NCBI WGS metagenome assembly VOFH01 (sample SAMN12384727, study PRJNA508395) | human gut metagenome | isolation source: healthy gut G | host: Homo sapiens
CTACAAGGGTGGCGGCACAACGAGCTATCATCCGCGCATGCTGCTCAAGGTAATCGTGTATGCCTATTTGACCAACATCTATTCCGGACGGCGCATGGCATCTCTGTTTGAGGAGAACGTGTTCTTCATGTGGTTGAGCGGGATGAACCGTCCAGACTTCAGGACAATCAACCGCTTCAGGAGCGAGAGGTTTGCTGACGGACGATTCGAGTCCATCTTTCATCAAGTCGTGGAACTGCTTCATGACGAGGGCCTCATATCTCTGGACGTGCAGTACATAGACGGCACCAAGATAGAATCCGTCGCGAACAAGTACACCTTTGTCTGGAAAGGCTCCGTAGAGAAGAACAAGGAGAAACTGCTGGCCAAGGTGGATGGCGTCCTGAAGGAAGCCGAAGAGGCACTTGCCGAGGAAAATGCCGCCGAACAGCCAGAGGAGATCACCAAGGAAGACCTTCAACAGCGCACGGACCGTATCCTTGAGAAGATGGACAAGGAAGGTGTTGCGGACAGGAAGCTTCGCAAGGCCGTAACCAAGGTGAAGGAAGAGAGCCTTCCGAAACTGGATGAGTATGACAAACATCTTGAGCTACTCGGAGATCGGAACAGCTACAGCAAGACCGATCCGGATGCCACGTTCATGCACATGAAGGAGGACGCCATGAACAATGGCCAAACCAAGCCAGGTTATAATGTCCAGATATCTACTGAAAACCAGTATATTGTCAATTATGACCTGTACTGGAGACCCACTGACTACGGCACGCTCATCCCCTTTCTGCAGTCCTTCCGTGACAAGTTCGGCTTCCACAGCAGCGAAATCGTAGCAGACTCGGGATATGGCAGCGAGCAGAACTACGAGTTCATGTTTGCCAACGGCATGACTCCATATGTGAAATACAACATGTTCCACAAGGAGATGAAGCGCAAGTTCCTGAAAAATCCATTCCTCCAGGCGAACATGTACTACAATGAGGACCAGGACTACTACGTGTGCCCAATGGGACAGCACATGGAGCATACCGCCGACAGGAAGACGGTATCTGACTTAGGATATGTATCCCACACTTCAGTGTACAGTGCGGCTGACTGTTCGAGATGTCCGTTGCGCGGAATGTGCTATACCGGCAGGCGCGACCGAAGATCAATGGAGGTCAACCACAGGGCGAACTCATACAGGAGCGCCGCAAAAGCACTGCTCACAAGCGAGCGTGGACTGATGTATCGCAGCAACAGGCCAATAGAACCCGAAGCCTGCTTCGGAGACATCAAGTTCAACCATGGCTTCAAGAGGTTCCGTCTGAGGTCAACGAGAAAAACGAAGGTGGAATGGGGGCTGGTGTCTTTGGCGCATAACCTCAGGGAAGTATGTTGCTTATAAAGCAAAGTCCAAGCACAAGCAGGCTCAAAGTATGGCACTTGTTGCTGAAAACCGGCAATGAAGTCAGCTGTGTAGTTGCCGGAAGGCTCCGACAGAGCGTGGCCGGCCGCGGCCTCGTGAGCGGCTCCCGGAGGAACGAAGTTCCGGAGGGTGGATGGAGCGAAGCGGAACTCTGGCGGAGCCTTCCGACAACTCTACGACACCCTATATAAAAAAAGAGACCAACCCTTTTGGGTCAGCCTCACAAACAAGAAGTTTAATTATTTGACCGTATCGCTTTTATTAAACAGCGAATATTACCCTCCGAGTAGTTTTTTCCATTCAATTTTACTGGAAAATCCGAGCTATTTATTGACTCGTTTGATACAATACATACATCATTGATAATAATTGAGAAATCAGAAATCGTACTGCTGGTGTAGTATATGACATTTCCTTCATTATCACTATCCTCATTAGCTTCATAATAGTAGTATTTGTTTCCATCATTTTTTATTGTTAACGGAAAGCCGACACGAGTATTATCATCTTTGCCATTTACAATAACACTGACATTTGCACTCGGATTCACTGCCACTCGTACAAAATAGTTCCAAGAGCTAAATCCTTGTCCTCCGCTATATTGTTCTACCCAAGTTAATGTAAGGGTATAATCTGTTATTTTCTTAATAAACTTTCCTGTGATAGTTCTGTTAGGTTAACCAGGATAGAACTTCACAATTTCCCAGGAATCAACAGCCGGCCGTTTTTTTCCGGAAGAAGCAAATCACGCGATTTTCTTTCCCGGTATGTAGCTCATCCGGAGAGATTCATCAGGTGAACACCGGGAATATATTTTTCCCCTACTATGTTTTCAAAGGCCTTGTTTTTCAGCGAAATATAATTCGTTTTATTTTGTTTCTTCGCATTAAAATACATACCTTTGCGAATAATTACCACCGTGATAATTACCACCGTGATTAAAGAACAAAGTTGTTTACTAATAACAAGAATAAAAAGGAATTAATTATGGAACCAATTTTCAGCAAAATACAAAAACAGAAAGCAGACTTTATCCGGAAGAATAAACATGCCAGGCTTTCTTCACTTATATCTTCAGAAATAAAAAACTTAGCTGTAGTATGGCGCTACTATTCGGGAAAGATAGAAGGAAACACCTATACTTATGTAGAAACTGAAGCTCTGTTGAAAGACAATATCACCTCTGAAAAAAGATATGAGGACGCCAAGATGCTGAAGAACCTCTATAATACCTTTATCGGGGAAATAGAATATATAAATAAGGCAGGAAACAAAGAACAAATAGACGAGCGTACTTTGTTCCGGATACATCGCTCAATCTCTAGTGAGCTTGTGTCAACTGAAGAGTCTGGAATGTTACGCAATCGTGCCGTGAAGATCACCGGTACAGAGTATATTCCCCCAAAAGATATTCAAGGAATCCGAATGAAACTGAATGAAATCCTCTTTAACCAGGATCTTTATAATGATCCATTGGAAAAGGCTGTTTATTTGCATTGTAATATTGCCAAGCTTCAGCCATTTATAGACGGAAATAAGCGAACATCACGTATGCTCGAAAGCATTTCGTTAATGAATGCTGATATAATCCCAGTATATTCGGCAAAAGATGCTGATATTTTACATTACAGAAAGGGATTGATCACTTTCTATGAGACTGGAGACTATTCCAGATACACTGACTATTTTCTAAATCGACAAATTGAGAGAATAAATGAAATCTCTTTGTCTGGAGAGAGAACGTTTGATTTGATTAATAACCAAATTATTGAACCTGATTGTGGTATGGAACTATAAAAAAGTTATTGGGGATTATCAAAGGAATAGGAATAGTTGGGTATGAAGATAAAATGGCAAATATGCTTAAAGAAATGATGGAATTACAAGTAATACAAAGCAAGATCTACGAGATCCGTGGTCAGAAAGTGATGTTGGACTTTGATCTGGCCGAAATATATCAAGTTGAAACACGAGTACTCAACCAGTCTGTAAAACGAAATATTCAAAGATTTCCGGAGGACTTTATGTTTCAAGGAATGGACTGATATGTCATCACAATTTGTGATGACATCACGTTTAAAACGTCCTAAAACAGCTCGTCCTCTGGCATTTACTGAACATGGTGTAGTTATGCTATCGAGTGTACTCAAGAGCGAAATAGCAGTTCAAACCAGTGTATTAATAGTTCGTGCATTTGTCGCTATACGACAACTTATGAGTAATTCGCCAGTAGATCGAGTAGGTCAGGTGGAGAATCAGATGAAGGAACTGAAGGAATACATTGAAGATGTTTTTGCTGATTATAACGATATAAACGATGATACCCAGATGCAGCTAGAGCTAATTAACCAAACGCTTGCAGAGCTGCAAAGACAGAAGAAGTTAGAAAACAAACCTCGTAATCCAATTGGATTCAAAAAATAAATAAGATTATGGATATACAGAAAGCAATTAATGTGATCGACAAAGTTTCGACACTCATAGTAGAAAAAGTACCACCGTATTTCGTAGCAGATGCGTTGAATGGAAAATTGGACAAAGAACCGTACCAGCATATGTTAGATAAATGGTCTAGTAAGCAAGGGGATTTATTTGATTTCTACTTGAATACAAGTAGTGATGTAAATCGTTACCTGCTTGAAGCTCTTGGTATAGTCGTTGAACCTGATAAGTATCCGGACTACGACAGCCGGATCATGGCCGAGCTACGTGATGGGAAGTCGCGATGGGATGTCTATCCCTTTGAAACAGAAATCCTTCGCCGATTTATATTATTTGGATATAATAATTCACTGGAGGTTCTGAAAGATATCAGCTCTTCTGCCTGGCAGCTTGTTGAAGAGTACAAGATAGATCCATACGGAAACTATCTGAACTGGTCTGTTTTTTGGTTCAATGCTTCGCTAAAAGACAAAGAGCAGCTTTTGAACTTTATCCTGAATCAAAAATAATATAGAGATGGGTATTCATGTAAGCAATAATAATATTTATAAGTCTCATATTGTATGTCAGATTTTCCCTTCTATAAATGAGCGTTATTTCGGTCTAGTTCATACCCCGACAGACACATTGACCTGTTACGCCAATAGTATAGGGGAACTAAAAAATCATTAAACCTGGCTGTACAAGAGGTTTGTGATTTTATCGAAGGAAGAGTAAGCGAAAAACACTTTATCGCGTCTCTGAACGAACGAGAAAGCATTATGAGAGGATTATTATCTAATAACGGAATAGCAGTAGTAGAAAATGACCTATACTATACCCTTTGGGAATATTTTGGAAAAACAGTTGAAAGTTACAGACCATTTGAGGATATAATTGCTGATGCTAAAGAAGAGGATGAATGGCATATACAAACTCCTTCAGACATAATGAAAGAAATAAGAGATAGAAATGAAAGACCAACGTAAATTGCTAAATGCCTGCTCAAGAGAGATGATTCCCGCAGTTGTATTCCAGGGAACAGATTCATGTGCCGTGGAGATCTTGCAAGCAGCATTAGAAATCTATCGTAAAAATGGGTGCAGCAATGAATTTCTTTATGATTGGCAGTTACTTATCAATGAAGTAATAGCTTATCAGGAAGGATGCCCGCAGGCTGTCAAGCTCCCCCAATTATCCCCAGGTGAGATTGAGGATATAAGAAATGATATGGAAGAACAATTAAAGGGAAAAGAAGAAAATGAAGTTTTATAATAGGGAGAAAGAATTAGAAACGCTGAATAAAGTAAGGGAACTTTCCTTCAATAAACACTCGATGTTTACCGTGTTGACCGGTAGGCGCAGGATCGGAAAAACTCTTCTAATGAAAAAGAGTTGTGACGGTACTCCTACAGTTTACTTGTTTGTGTCCAGAAGTAATGAGGCGGCTTTGTGTCGGAGCTATGTTGATGAGATCAGGTCTGCATTGAATGTATTCATACCGGATGGAATAAGTACTTTTGCGGATACCTTTCAATTCTTGATGGATACCGGTACACGAATGAAATTCAACCTGGTAATAGATGAGTTTCAAGAGTTCTTTTTTATCAATCCGGAAGTTTACAGTAAGATGCAGAATATCTGGGATGAATATCGTCTGAAGTCGAATGTCAACCTAGTGGTTAGCGGATCGGTTTATACCTTGATAACAAAAATCTTCAAAGATGAGAAAGAACCTTTGTTCGGTCGCGCAGACCGAATACTAAAACTTATGCCTTTTACCACATCGGTTCTGAAGGAGATTCTGACGGATCATGCCGGGCATTGCTCCAATGAGGAGCTGTTAGCACTCTATACGTTCACCGGTGGTGTACCCAAATACGTCGAGATGATTATCGACAATGGGGATTATTCAGTTCCGGGAATGATTAACTTTATGATAACGCAAGATTCCCCCTTTCTTACCGAAGGGACAAACCTGCTGATTCAAGAGTTTGGCAAACAATATGGCAACTATTTCTCAATACTTACGTTTATTGCCAATGGTAAAACAACTATTCCAGAAATGGCAAGTCTGATGGGTAATATAAGCCTGACAGGGCAAGTGAAGCGTTTAGAAGAGGATTATGAAATTATCCGGAAGAAACGTCCAATCTTCGCCAAAGACACCACAAAAAAATGTCAGATATGAGATTTCAGACATGTTCCTGCGATTTTGGTTCCGGTATTTTACAAAATATCAGAAACTAATCGAATTACAGAATTATAAGGTTCTAAGTGAGATCATCATAAATGATTTTCCAACATATTCCGGAGAAACGCTGGAGATGTACTTCCGCCAAAAAATGATCGAAAGCCAGGAATTTATTGATATTGGTTCATGGTGGGCTGGTAAGAGTAATAGCAATCAGAACGAGATTGATATTATAGGCATTTACGCAGATAACAAGCGTGCGTTTATAGCCGAAGTGAAACGGCAACGCAAGAACTTCAAACCCGAGTTGCTTCAGCAAAAAATTGAGTTCATTCGCACTAAGATACTTTCTAAATATGAAATAGAAAGTAAATGTCTCACAATAGAAGATATGTAGTACTTCCGGAAAAAGGTAATATCAATCTAACAGAACTATCACGGGGAAATTTACCGCTCCAATCATTATTTTAATCAACGACAGAGAACGTAAACAATATTACGAAGGTAAACTTTTGTTTGATGACTATATAATGCGAACGATTACCTGTAACGGGCATACTATTACCCTGCAAGTATCTGCTTTAGGTCGTCAAGAGAATGCCACATGGTCCGAAGATTTTGTATTTACTAGTGGAGAGACAGCCAAAGAACTAACACGTAGAGAATTTATTGACCATGGAGTTGGAGAGGATGCTTGGTGGGATGAAGTTAACTACACTTTTCTCACGTTTACTTTAACTATTGATGGGCTGAAAGTAGTAAATAAGGAAAAATACACCTCAAAAACACGGCTGATCTCTACTATGATCAGGTGCAAATGAATGGCCGTGAATTTTCGGTAAATGGAAAAGTTTATAAATTACAAGTAAATCGAGATCTATATTAATAACCAATCTCCAGGTATATCAAAGTTATTGATATATCTGGAGATATTATTTCTTTATTTATTTACTACCGTGATTGTAATCTTGTACTTACCAGTCTCATAAACCTTGTTATGATGACCGGATAAAGGTTTAGATAGACTCTGTATTAGAATCCCATCAATCAGTATATCGAATGAACTAGCTGATGAACTACTATATTCCTCACGATCTCCATAATCACTGAAAAAATAGTAATATTCATACCAAATTCTTGTATTGGCGTTCACTGTTACGGGATAGTAAACTATAGGGCCGGAATAGTATTCTGATGATGATGTATCTCCATAAATTTTAAATTTCATACGACTCCCAAGAGAACTATCAAACAAAATATAACTATCCCATTCCTGATAAGTATTATTGGACTCCCCCTCTCTCTCTGTCGTTATAGTCAAACTTAGCGCCGTCTTTGCAACTGCAAATTTCCCTGTGATAGTTCTGTTAGAATAGCCTGATTTTTCCGAAAGTACAATATTGAGGTTGTAAGTAAAAAAAGTGATTAAAATATTTTTTATATTGAATATATTTATTACTTTTTTTTTAGTTTGAAAAACGCACAAGCGAAACTCTTTATAAAATATAGTTATATACCTTTAATACATAACGACTTATGAAAATAACAAACAAGACATTATCATTCACACAAATAAATGTATAATTAACGTTTAATTTTAAAATCAAAGAATTATGAAAAAGAACACTGTCTTTATGTTAACTACAATCTTGCTAGCTATAACATCATGCAGAGATTCTGAAATTATTTCGGAACAGCGAAATGGAAGTGATGCAACGACAAGAACCGTTTCTGATGAAATGAATATTTCTTCTGACGAAGCCATTTACAAAGCGCAATCAGATTTTGAGAACATGCTGATGGATCAGATTATCTATCGTGACTCTGCTTATATACTTAATATGAGTCAGAGAAGAAGCGATTGATCTGACTATCCCGGATAGCTTGTATGTCCATTATCTAAAAATAGTTGAGTATCTAAAACTTTAAATGGAAAACAAGTAAAATTAGAATGCTGTTTTATCTTTTACTATGTTTAATATTATCGTCACTCAGTGGCTGTAAAAAAGATATAGTAGAATCATTATTAAAAAATAACAGCTATATTGAGTGTAACATTAATGGGAAAAATGCTAGGGGCGAAGGACTAAGAACAATGTTTGAAGCTCCTACGAATTTTCATATGAACTATTCATATTATGACGATGGTTCTTTTACATTCAATATTGATAAGGGGGTTAATGATAAGGAGGGAGGAAACTATAGGATCTATATTTCTGTCACTCAAAAGGGACTACCGCAATTGGGGAGAAATATTATTTCAAGGAACAAATAGATAATAGTGGTCCTTTTGAATTTGAAGATAAATGCTATATAGCTTCTATTGAAGTAACTCCGTATCTGTATCAATGTTCAGATACAACTCTTATCCCTAAAAGTATCAGAAAAAAGAAGATTATTCTAAAGACTGACATTGTAAACAAAGGGTATATTGAGTTTACTAATATTGATATAGATAAAGGTGAAATTTCTGGGTTATTTGAGTTTGAAACTGAAGTAACGAGTAAGCGTGTTCCGCAGGCTTCATATAAGGCATCAGTAACAGAAGGTAAGTTTGTAGGGATATAACATTGAAAGAAACAGAACTTTCTATACACCGGGATTATTTGATTATATTTTGTAAAAAGTCTACTAATTATGAAAAATATTATATTTGTGTTGTGCTGCATGTTTTACATGTCGGCACTAGGGCAATCACATTTTGTTGAAGATACCCCTGAAGTAAGAAACTGGCTTGACAATATGTTCCAGCACCTTGATAAGAGTAAGGTTCCTCATGGTCTTCTTCGTGATTATGCATTTGAATTAGCCGATCTTGACATTTATAATGGCAAGGAATTGAATGATAGTAATTATGTGAATCGAGTTGCCTTCGAGAATCTTCTTCGTACCATCCGCTCTTCCACTGTGGGTGTGAAGCCTTTCAATGCTGAAGAGGTTCTTGCCACCAACACTCCTTATCTAGGAAGAGGGAAAGGTGTTATGGGAGTCCTTTTATATCAGTATTCGTATATCCGTGAGGACGCATTGGACAATCATCTTATACGTTATGATAATGAGCAGGTTTTCGACAATGAGGTGAATGGTGTCTGGCAGAATCCTTATGCTACAGGATATACACTAGGCTTTTCCGCTCAAGATACAGTTTTTTATGGTAGTAAAATATCTTATTCTTTTCCTTCTTCGATTTGGAAGAGCAATATAACTGGTAGCAAGGTTGAATTTGATGCTGATGATGGCAAAGGTTATGTGTCTGTTTCCAGTGGTAGCAGCTATCAGACCGATTATTCTTCTGCTGGTGTGAAACACTTGAAGATGAGAGTGAGACTTGCTAACGGTAGCTATCTGTATAGTCATAGTCTTGTCAAGGTCATAACCGATAATGTTATTACACGCACGGAAGCTACTAAATTTCAGCCGGACAGGTGTGTTGATATTACCGCCAGTTTGCCCTATAATAGTGAAAAGGCTGCTGGTCGGATATCTTATTTGTACTCAACCGGCAATCCTGGTAAACTCACTAAGCCATTTATTGTTATGGAGGGGTTCGATCCACTGGAGTTCGTTGATGATGAAAATCCCTATATGGGTGATGTGAATTTTGGCAATACTAACCTTCATACTTTTGTCAGTGGTCTTAGTCAAAGATATACTGCATTTAATAAGTTAAGGAGTGAATATGATATCATCTACATTGACCTATTCGACAGTAAGCTTTCTATTCAGGCTAATGCTCGCCTCTTTGAAAGTGCAATTGAATTAATCAATCAAGAGAAGACTTTCTGCGGCTGTACGGAAAAGAATATCGTAATGGGACAGAGCATGGGTGGGTTGATTGCCCGGTACGGTCTGAAAGAAATGGAGAATACTTCCAAGATACATGACGTCTCGCTTCTTTTCTGTCAGGATACTCCGCACCTTGGTGCTCATGTACCTCTTGGCATTCTCCAGGAATGAATGGCATTTTGCGGTTCTATCATGATAAATGGCTTTTCGACGGTTAGATATGGGAGATTTCAAGTCAAAGATAGCTCCCGTTCTCTATAGTAATGCCGCTCGACAGATGCTTATCAACTATGTTGATGACAATGGGAATTTAGATAATTCCTATCATAATGCCTGGCAGCGTGAATTGACGCAGATGGGCTATCCGCAGGGTGATAATGGTTATAAGATGAGGACTGTCAGCATAAGTAACGGGCAAACACAAGTTATAGATTGTATGAAGCCTTATATATATGTTGACGGTAAGATCTCTCCAACAATTCTTTCAGATATAATGATGGAGTTTATGGCTCCCCATCTGATGGGGACTATTTTGGGGGTAGCATTTCAAGACTGGCAGACGTTTGTTCTAGGTCTCCTTCCTGGTAGTTCTACAATGATTTTACATTTTGAGGCAAATCCGATCGGCTATCAACATCGGGGGTCTGTGTGTGATATGTACATTCGTTATGTGAAGAAGTTCCTTTGGATGATCAAGATTCGCCGGACTGTTTTTTCTTATCAGCGGGATTACCCTTTATCAATGATTAACTATGACAAGATGCCTGGTTCCTATTATCAATTATCCAGTACTAATGGTTCCACAGAAAGTAGTAAAGATGCCAAATGGTGGGTTCAGCTTTTTACGAGATATAACCTGACTACAGATTTTGAGAATAAGTTGATGTTTGTCCCTACAGTAAGCTCCTTGGATATCGGTGAGGGTAAGGTAGAACTGACTCAAAGTGATTATGAGAAGAAATATTTGATGGATTTTCCTCCGGCAAGTCCAAAACATACTCCTTTTGATGCCTTCTATATAACGGATGGATCTACTTATCATACTTCCTTCGAGCCAACTATGTTAGATTGGATGATGGAACAAATGAAAGTAACGGTGGAAGGTCCAGAGATAGCAACAGATGGGAGTCGGTATACAATACGGAATAATACAAAGAATTACAATATAACCTGGAACAGTTCCGATGAGTCGGTTGCTACAGTAGACAATACCGGCACAATATCAATGAAGAAGTATGGAATTATCACCATTACTGCTAGTTGTGTAGTTAATAATGTTACAACAAAGTTTCATAAAGAGATTATGGTTGGATTCCTCCATTTGTCCTTGAATGGTACGTGAATTATACTTATCGGGCTAAGGCTAGGTGTATAGATCCGAAGGCGGAGCCATTCTTGAAATACATACAATATGAATGGCAGGTTAAAGGTAATAGTGGTCAGAGTCTTACAGAGAAATGGATTCAAACAATAGAACCGTTAACAGGGCTTCCAACATTAGCAAAGGCTAATAAAATAACAGTTTATATGAGACCATTTAATGTAGATGGTGTAAAAGGTAAGCCTGTTTTTTTTAAGTATGGATGCTACGATTCCTTTTGAATTCTATCCATCGAATGAAATTATTGATGTTTATAATGGTTCCAGACCTTCCGCAGGAATTGAATTCTTTCCTAATCCGGCATATGGAGATAAAGAAGCTTTAAAAAGTGAAACCAGATTACATGTAAGAAGAGTTAATTGTTTAATAAACGGGGCAACGACTAATCCTCCAGTGAGTATTTACTTCCCTAATGCCACAATTAGTGGAGTTATTGAGTTTAGAGATTGTTGGAATAATGGTATGTATCAGAGTTGGTATAATCAGTGCAGTAAATATGGGAGTAGCTCTCTGCTAATGATGGCAGTATTAGAATTTCGAAACAGTCAAGAAGAAATTATTCATAGAAAATTAATCCGATTAAGGTTTGTAAAATAAAAAAATTGAATGTAAAATGAGTCTGTTGGGTAACTAATAATGACTCTATAATCTATAAAAGAGGTGCATCATAATTTACGATGCACCTCTCGTGTTCAAAACTCAAGTGTAAGTTGCTTTGCTTCTATCTTCTCCCTGATCGTTTCTCTCATTTCGGGCTTTTCTTCAAGTGCCTTTTCCATTCTTTGTATGAAGCTCGTCTCTCCTGGTCCGGTAACTGTTAATGATGGAAACCACATTCCAGCTATCAGGATTAGTTTGATATGATAACTTCTCCAGTGCTCCATTGTTAGAGTATTCATCCACGCTATTTCTCCAGGGATAGAATTTATTATCATATTGATAACACACATCTTTACGCAGTTTAGGTCAATGTCCGATCCATAACAGTATGGACGTTCGGTTTCCTTTTCGACGCATTTTTTAGCTGCAGATAACAATAACTGGCCGGATCCGCAGCTGGGATCGCATACCGATTGTCCTGGCTGGATTTCATCTGTTGCAACTGCTTTTGCCATAAAATCACCTATAATCATGGGCGTAAAGAACTGGCCATTATGTCCGTGGCTTACATATTCCATGAAAAATCACCTAATGCATCTTTGCAACCCTCCGAATGAATGGAAACTATATCTAACATTTCTCTAAAGGCTGCTAATTCATCATCGCTGTATTTTTTTTCTAGCTTAGTATACTCTTCCCTTAGCATACCTACTGACAAGATATACAAACAGTAATCGATAAAATCTGTAAAAACCTCACTTCTGTTTCTGCTGTAACAGAGGTTGTCGTAGTATTGTTGAAATTCCTTTGAAATCATATTTTGAATATTTGCAGGGAAAATAATTTCCCTGCTATGTTACTTTATTTTATGCACTCTCCAACTGTAGTATTGTCTTCTATATACAAATCTCTTTCTATCTTAAATATTCCCTTATAGCTGTAATTCTGTAGTTCAGAAAGCATGACGTATCCCCATTCCCATTCCCATTCAGTGATGTATATATATCCAAATAATAACCAATCTCCATTTAGATATTCTTCAGCTTCAGTTATTAACCAAGTTGCATTAGATAGTGGGAAGAAATACTTGACAATTACTGTTGCTTCCATATACTTACCTTCTTGTGAGTAAAGAGGATTACTTTTAAATACTTGTTTTAAATCTTCGTTAATAAGTTCCATTGTTTAAAGAATTAGTTGTTTAACTTATGCCTTCAGGAGTGAGTTTTTCCGTAAGTACCTTTTCCTCTTTCCTTCGGCTGACTTTTTTTTAAAGGTTGTCCTTGCCGGGTTATTCACCTAAATCTGTAGGCATGTTTGTGTAGGAGATAACCCACACAAGGTTCTATATAAAAATACTACCTGCATAGGTGGAGATTTTTATGTAGATGCGCAGGACTTGACCTTGTGAGGGCTAAATCTCCGTAGCTTCCTTTGCCTTAAAGATAGAGGTGATCCGGTGAGGGTATGGCCAATGATGAGGAAGCCGGTTAGAAAGAGGAAAAGTGAATATAGGTAGATCCGCTCTCCTGACCTGTAAGGGAAGGGGGGACGATGGATGAATAATGTGCCCTTTCGTACGTTAGGAAAAATATTCTGAAAGGACACCTTAGTAGGGTGGGTGGGATTAGATTTGCTTTTGCATTAGAATTACAGTGGTTTACCTCCAATATAAGAGATACAATTTCTTATATTGGAGGTTTGTTGTGTGTGATTAGTTAATTATTACTCCTTACTTTCCCTGATATATATTCCATTGAATTGTTACTACAAGTTTTACCTGGCTGGGCCCGTACTTCAAAATTGTAAAAATCTTCATCACATTGATGGCACTGGAACATATACCCTTTGGTTGTTGATTTGCTTACAGGGGAGTCGCATTTAGGGCAGTATTTACGTATTTTCTTCATTTTATTTTGGGGTGTTAATGGTTAGTACGTAGACAGTCAATCAACCAAAACTAGTTTGGAATCTGGCTCTTCCATATTCCCTCCGAGAAACATTTTGCTACATTTCAAATATAACTCAATTGTGTGTTGCCCGTCATTCTCGGTTGGAAGCATAATTTCTTCTGTTTCTATTAAGTCTATACAGGTAATATTGAGAAAGCTATCGGTAACATCTTGTGTTTTGTAGCGTTCTGCTTGTTGTATAGCTTCCTCTTCTGTGTTTGCTAATAAGCAAAACGATTGGCGTTTCCATATTGTGACCTTTATATCTTGGTAAAATTTAAATTCTTTCATTATTTTCCTTTTTATATTGATTTATTTTGTGATATATAATGCAGGGAAATTTATCCCTGCATTATGAATGTTATTCTTTAGGAATTAGCATCCAACATGAAACCTCTTCTAGTCTTACTGTCATATCATATACCCGGAATACAGGAACTTGCCCTTTTGAAGTAGGGGTGACGAATTCTGCGATACTATAATCCCACTGCCATTGCGGCGTATCATTCTTCATGCGTTTCTTAATAAAACAATGTGCACCGTTTTCAGGTAATTCTTTAATGTTTGACCACTGACTTGTGAGAGCAGCTCCATAGCCTTGCATAAATGCACATTCCCGCATTTCTTTCGCATCATAACTATCGAAAGTTGGGTTTAATCCATCGTTAACGCTGCACTCATGGGCGTACTTGCTAGCTTCTATTTCCTTATTTTTCATGCTTTATCTTTTTAATGTTTAAAATTTCCGTCAGTTAGAAAATTAATGTTCCCTTTATCAAACCCCATCCAGTATATTTCATCAAGATTATAGTTACAAGTGTTTTGAAGATATTCTTCCACTTCTTTATTTGTCCTAATCTCTTTATCCAGGGTAATGATATCTATATCTCCAATGTTATATGACATTACTGCTATTCTTTTCATTTCCATAATAGTGATTTTTATTGTTAATAATTGATTTTATTTAGCGTTAGGTTGATTTTTCCGTAAGTACCTTTTCCTCTTTCCTTCGGCTGACTTTTTTTTTAAAGGTTGTCCTTGTCGGGTTATTCAACTCAATCTGTAGGCATGTTTGTGTAGGAGATAGCCCACACAAGGTTCTATATAAAAATACTACCTGTAGAGGTGGAGATCTTTATATAGATCCACAGGACTCGACCTTGTGAGGGATAAATCTCTGTAGCTTACTTTGCCTTAAAGATGGAGGTGATCCGGTGAGGACGTGGCCAACAATGAGGAAGCCGGTTAGAAAGAGGAAAAGTGAATATAGGTAGATCTGCTCTCCTGACCTAGAAGGGCAGGGGTTCTTCACGGTGGGTGAATAATGTGTCCTTTCGTACTTTAGGAAAAATATGCTGAAAGGGCTACCTTAGTAGGGCGGGTGGGAGTGTCATGCTACATGGGGAAGATTATCTCTACAGGGGGGCCCTGCAGAGATGCCTAATTTTATTCTGTGCTATATTTACATAGGTTTTTTACTCGTACTACAAGATATTTTAAGATTCAGGACTTTATCCCTATTTTGAAGAGTAGTAGAGATCATTCTCCGTATCCCACTTCTCGTATGCTTTTGATACAGAATTGAAATCCATTTGACCTTTATATTCCTTAAAGAAATCTCTGATCATTATATACTCATAACCCAAGTTTTGTAATTCATCACTACGTTTTTCTTCCAGTAAATACCTGAATAACTCTTGGTGTCTTTTCTTAATTTTCCTCGAAGTCTATCCCATTGTGGATTGAACATTTGTTTCATCGTTATTATTTACTATTTTTGATTTATAATTTCTTTCTGAATAATCTCCTTTGTTTTTACTAAAGTGGATTCTAACGACACTCCATCATAAAATGCTCCTGTTTTTATTCTATGAGTTTCACCATTTTCTACTATCTCATAATAGACATTAAACATATCATCCTTGTTAAGACTGAATAGAGGACAACATCTTTTAGTAGATTATCGTGAATATCATAATCGCGATAACCATGTGTGTTATCTACTAATTTTATATTCATTTCTAATAGTTTATCTAATTCAGTTATAGCGTCCTTAACCTCTTTTATCTTTGATATTATTTCATCTTCCTTACGAAAAGATGGGGTACATCTCGTTCGTCTCATTCCGGCTTCCCAAGGAATATTTTTACAAATTCTTATTACCCGTTTCTTTTCCTTCTCTAAGGAAGCTTCTAAACGTTCTTGTCTTCTTTCCAATGCTTCTTTTCTTTTGTTCATATTCAATTTGATTGTGCAGGACTTCTATCCTGCCGATTAATAGTCTACCTTATTACAAACTTTGAGTTGTGTTTAGGGGGAATTCTATATGCCTGCCATTACTAGCAGGCATAAGTTTTAATTATATAAGATTTGGCTTGCCAGGTATTCCACAATTAGTCCATTCTCTCCATTTTTCTGCAGGATGTCCCTCATTAAATTCTTCCATGAGCAGTATAGAATTCTCGTAATTGTTCTCTGCGAAACTTTCAAATAAACGACGAGTATAGTTAATACTGTTATCTGTTGAACAACAGGTGATATCCTTGAATAGTAGAAATAATAATTTATTTTTAAAGGTGATTTGTGGTTTGCGATTGATATACTCAAATCCACTTAACTCAACCTTCATAGGTTTAATTCTGTTGTTGCGAAAAATAACTTTACCTATGTCACGTGCCCTGAATGAGTGATATGGTTGATTTAGTTCCTGTGCTATCTTTGCCAGCCATAGAGTATCAAAAGTTATTTTTTCTATTATTTGTTTGTTACCTGTATAGTGTATGAGAAAGATGTTATCTAACCCATATTTTCTGATAACACGAAAGATCTTTTTTGTAAAATGTGGCTTCGTCTGTAAAACTGCATAATTGCTTTCCACTGTTAGTTTCATTTAAAGTGAAGAATGTTTCTACTTGCATCAATGCATTGATGTGTTTTTGAAAAACAGTGATAAAAGTTCTTGTACTATTTTTGAAAATCCTTAAAATCGCTAGTTCCCATATTCTAATTGTTTTGTTAGTTAATCATTGTTCTCTAATCTGTCAATTTCTGTCACGATAAAGTCTTCAGAACCAAAATCGCATAATGATTTCAAGTCGTTGAGACCATTGCAATAGAAAAAGAAGTCATCATCTTCATCAGGATTACTATCGGCTGATAATTGTATTTTGACACTCTCCAGATCATTATTATCTTTCCAAACAATATCACATACTGCATACGCTGGTTCTTTGCCGTTCTCTTTCACAAATGTGTCATCTTTCTGCTGTATTTCGGCTTGTATTTCATCTGTATCTGATAGAATAACTCCAGTGTTACAGTTTTCACACCAACCATATAGAAATGACTCGTCAGTGTAATTTATGAACTCTTTGTTGTTGGGATTAATCATGGCTTCACAGGCAACATTCGTGCAACCACATTTTGTACATATTACATTCATATTTAAATAGTCTTTGATTTTAATCATTATTGATATTTTAGAATAGTTGTTCTATCTGTTTTAATTCCAAGTGGGTTCACATAAAGCCAATCTTCGTTTACCAACATAACTCCTGCAAGAGTCTTTGAACGAAGTAAGTGTTTTCTATAAAGTGCAATATCTAATCTTTCACTTCCATGTATCAACTTGTATTGAAGTTTGAATTTGTAGTGAAGCTCACGATTGAGCTGACGTTCTGTTTTCTTTTTCATTATTTCTTTCATTTCTTTATTGACTAATCAGCCTTGGATAAGTTTTTCCGTAAGTACCTTTTCCTCTTTCCTTCGGCTGACTTTTTTTTAAAAGGTTGTCCTTGCCGGGTTATTCACCTAAATCTGTAGGCATGTTTGTGTAGGAGATAACCCACACAAGGTTCTATATAAAAATACTACCTGTAGGGTGGAGATTTTTATATAGATCCGTAGGACTCGACCTTGTGAGGGCTAAATCTCTGTAGCTTACTTTGCCTTAAAGATAGAGGTGATCCGGTGAGGGCATGACAAACAATGAGGAAGCCAGTTAGAAAGAGGAAAAGTGAATACAGGTAGATTTAACAGGGTGGGTGGGGGAAAGCTCTCTCTGGAGGTTATTCTAATTTTGTGTATGGTATACCTAAAATGAATGAACCGCTTGGATTAGTTCAAGAATGTAAAATTCATATTATGTTTTCAGGAATCGTAGAACGCAACACGGTGATGAATGTCTGACGTGGATGGACACTTTGTGCAGTCCACGTTGATCAGAGTGCTACTTCTGTCTGCAATCCCCAGCCATTGAAATTAATGGTTGGCTGATCTACATACGTAGTATGTCCTTTATTGTTTCTATCTTTATGATTATATAGTCTTTTGAACCTAATAAAGAATAGATTTAGATATATTTCATTCTTCAACTTTAAACAGCTTCAGTCCACATTTGGGGCATTCGATGTATTTTCTTGTTTTTCTTTGTTTGCTTTATGAATAGTTCCGTTATATCGACGTCTAGTGCTTTTGCTATTTCGTTAAGTGTCTAAACAGTAGGATTTGCGTTTTTAGTATTCTGTGAATACTAGATTTCTTTTTCCTATACGTTTCCCTAATTCTGTTATTTATATGCCTTTTGGTTCGCAAATTTCTTTGATCTTATCAATAACCATTTCATTTATATTCATAATGACGTTTGCAAAGATTGCATTGAATAAGTGAAGTATGTATATATAAGTACTAAATAAAATTAAAGTGCGCATATATAAACTCTTTTTGATTTGTCAAAGTACGTATAAATAAGTACCTTTGTAGCGTAAAATAACAATAAAACAAAAATAAATATGGATAAAATGGACTATGAGATAGAAGAGGTACATATAAGTACAATTCAAGCCGGAGACACTATTTTACATACAGACGGACTGATAAGAACAGTTTGTAATGTGAATATCCGACACAGCTCCTTTATGGGCATTACTCTATTTGGTAATTCTTATCGGCTTGGCAATGTTCTTGTCAAACGCTTAAGAATAATAACAGTAAAATAAAATTAGATATGAATAGAAAAAACAACAAAATGAATCACTAATTGAATATATTGATAGTTTAATTAGCGAACTTAACATTGTGAAAAATCATGTGTTAAACAATGATTTGCAAACTGCAAGTGAATATACCGATGGCATAGTGACAGGAAGTGAAGAGTTGAGAGATAAGATTGATGAGAATGACGACTAAGTTATAATAACTTTTAAGACAATAGAAAAAGGAGCAAGATTATGAAAACAATTAGAAGTAAAGTCGATAAAAGAGCATGGAGGCAGATTAAAGCGATTCAATCATGTACAAACATGGTTGATGTAAATAACCACATATCAACGGCTATTCTCGATACATTTAAACTTCGCAATCTTGGATTAAGCAAGATATACGCAATGAGAAACGGCACATTGGCAGAATGGCAGAGAGGAAAAGAAAACAATTACAAATTAATGCTAAGTCAGGCGCGTAATGTCCGGGCATATCTTCTCACGTTTGTGTCTTTACAACTTCGTAAGTGCAAAATTTATAAAAACTAAATCAGTAGCCTTCGGGCTACTATAAATTAAAAGAATACAGAAATGAATAAAATTAAAAAAGAATATTTGGTCAATGTAGATATGCGTTGGTCGATTGACTACGAAGTAAAAGCCTGTTCAGAAACAGAAGCAAAACGCCTTGCATGGGAGAAATTCAAAAAGAATCTTCCGAAGAAATGTTTCGAGATCTTGGCAGATAAAAAATAATCTTCAATATAAGATAGAAAGGAGCTAAATATGGAATATAGTAAAACAGGGCGGTTTACCGCTAATCAAGAAAAATTAGCTAAAGAAATAGCTATCCGAATTGCTAAACTGCGTAAAAGTGGTTGTTGTATCTTCGGGAAAGGAGACACGTTGCGTGTGTACAAAACAAAAGATATAGAGCATGCACAACCATCGCATCTTTCTACTGGTAGCGATTATGAACATGCTCTTAAGTATATTGAAGCCGGACATATAAACGATAGTGGAGCTGATGATAGAGAATATTTTGAACTGGGATATATAACCGAAGAGTAAACCTCAAAACAATAAAGATGAATGATTATAAAGATAAATATGGATATATAACTCGTAGGAAAATAGAAGTTCCCCAAAGAGAGTTGACTATTCGAGGACATAAGGTATCTGATATTAAAAGAGAAGATATTGAAAATTTCTGTAAAGCAAGAGCCATTCCACCTGAATGGTTGGTGAGTGAGCTTATCAAAGATATTGATTAACGTAAAACAATAAGATATGAATGAAACATTAGATCTGCAAATTAAGCGGTTAGAGTTTTGCCGTGACTGTATCGTACTTGATTACGATGCCGGGAGAGAAGAATACAATCGCCTTGAAAGGATGATTGAAGATTTAAAACTAAAGAGAGCAAAGTTGAAATGAAAGAATTAGAAATATCTTTTAGAGAGAAAATGTTATGTCTATTAGATAAGTGAATAGAATCGTGTAATAAATGTTGTGATAGTGCCCTTGAAATAAAGGTTACCGCTCAATAATTAAGGCTTAAGTTAGAAAAATATTTAGAACATTATTAAAAAGTATAAATGAAGAAAATAGTAATAGACGGGGTTATTTATCGTATTAAAAATGTGGATTTCAAAAAACTAGAATCTCTTGTTGCTTCCATGCAAATAGCACCCATAGACGAAGAACTTGAATATTATCGAAAGTACATAAAATATTGCGAGGATGTTAAATCAAAGTATGGAGATGGTATACCTGTAGATGGAGTTTATTCTACTAACGGATAATTATTATGAGTAAAGGAAAACAAATATGGGATATAGTAAGCTATATTTTGGGCAACTATGGAGAAGAAGTTGACGGAATATCTATACATGAATCAGAAAAAGCAGAAAACGGAGAACTTCACAGAAAGATTTATACCCATCATGGATATTGCTTTGAGCTGACATGTTACACAGAGTATAATCCGGAGGATATGAATATTGTTGAAGATGGCTGTGTTTACTACTTCTGTGAACCCTGGGATGAGTTCAATGAAGCCAGTATTGAGAAAGCCATTGAAATATTAAAAGGTGTAGTTTAATTCAAATCAAGAAATGAAGAAAAAGTCTACTTATAGCAGTATTCAGTCAGATATCGTGTTTCCGGATATGTCGAAAACCTTCGCTGATTTTTTTTCTGGCTGTGGTGGTTTATCTCTAGGATTTATCCAGGCAGGATTAAAATGTGTTTCTGCGATGGATATTGCTCATGAAGCGGTATCGACCTATTGGTATAATCTCTGTTACAAGGGATGGAGTCACTTATATGTACCAGATAATACTACTCCACAACAGATGAAGAAGTTTACCAAGTATATGGGGGATGGCACTACTGGAAATTGGCTCTTTAGAAATGGTGTTCCAGATAATTGGCTGTCAGTCGCTGATCCAATGCCATGCCTTAACCTTTTTCTTTGGAGTATATTGGATCTGGAACCGGAAGACTGGATGGATCTTATTGGTGTTCGACCTGGTGATATTCGGATATTTGCCGGCGGGCCTCCGTGTCAAGGATTTAGTACTGCAAATACTTCCCGTAGCGAATACGATAAACGTAATAAATTACCTCTTAGGTATATTTATTATGCGAAGGTCTGTAAACCTGAAGTAGTGTTTATGGAGAATGTACCAGGACTTCTTTCACTTGGTAGAAAAAAAGGAGATAAGGAGGGGCCTTTTGTCCGCTGGATCCGGGAGGCATTTGAAGAAGCCGGTTACGAAATGGATTATCAGGTACATGATGCAGCTGATTATGGAGTTCCCCAAAGACGCAAAAGGGTGATATTCTTAGCTCATAGAAAAGATGCAAGTCATTGGCGTGATTTCCATATTGAAAAGGAATATGGTCCAGAAGGGATGCCATGGATTAGTACAATGGAGGCTATCGGAGAACTGCCACCATTACAGGCAGGAGAGTGTTGGGGAGAGGCAGGAAAAAATGCTATAATACATCCCTATGGATATAATAAAAAGGAGGGTTATGTCATTTGTCCCTCCTGTTTAAAATATAATCTGATAGAAAGAAAGACATGTCACAATTGTAAATATGATCTAACTGATCCAATAACAGGAGGTGTGATCCGATTCCCTGGATTGGGGACTCTCATTGACACAAAGATGGGAATTAATAATGATCTGTTAAGACGAATTTTTCATCAAAAATAGTGAAGTAAATTGTATATAAGCAAGAACAAACGGGGCGTTGAAAATGCCGGTTATCTTTTCAGATCATATAACGCATAGTTCAATAACGGTAGAAGGATCACGGCGGTGTCAGTAGGCTTCTGTTTTAGTGCTCCTGAAGCGGTTCTTACTATTAAAACTGAAATATTATGTATTGGATGGGGCAAGAACATAGGCTATTGATGTTATGTCTGTTTGCTGCAGTTCTTTTTTCGGAAGTAAAAACTTTATAAGATAATTTTTTAGACGGTAGTGGTGTACTGACCGTCTTTTTTATTGTTGCTTCTTTTCTGCTTTCGAATATAATTTATTGGATTTAAACTCTGCTGATAAAATTGCTTTAAATGTATGTGGTGCGTATATATTGATACTAAATAAGGTTAAAGCACGCATTAAACGGCTTTATAATTTTGAGTAGTATTTATATATGTGTACTTTTGTGTGTGGAAAAACAGATCGAAGTTTCTGTTTAAGAATATGAGTACATTAAAAAAAACTATTATGGAAACATCATTATCAAAGCCTGTACAACAGGCATCTACTGTAAACAAAATTGTTGCTTGGTTTTTCAATGAAAATAACCTCTTCACCTCACTTATGGAAGGTAAATCTGTGACGAATGCAAAATTATTATGTACCGTCAATGTATTATTTGCAAGTTATATTCTTCTTCGTTTTCTGTCATATGGATATTCACTGATTGCTATTTCTTTAGCGTGGTTTGTTTTTGCCATATTTCTATATTAACAAGTAAAATAATTGGTATTATATATAATTCTCATAGATATATAATATATATTTGAATTGTGAAGACGAAAAGAAATAGACTCCCAACAGAGCATCTATTAATAAATTAGATGATAAGATTGGGAACTGGAGAATGGAGATTGGAGACGTGACGTAAGCGGAGATTTTGATAAAGAAATGATATGTAAAAATTATCGGGATATTCGTAAGCTCTATCGTAGCTTGTTGCAAAGAAGCTATGATTTAAATGAGGACTGAATTGATAAAAGAAACAAAGTCACGTTATTATGTGAACTTTGAATATGATAGTTAATAATTTAGTATGCCGGTGTCAAGGAGAGCCGTTGGGGTAGCCCCAGGTTAGGGTTTAGGTACCGGGGTGGTTCCCGGTACTTCATTTGAATCACATCAAAACTAAAAAGAAATGAGCATAAAAATAAGCAAGGAGGCGTATGAGAAACTAATCAAAGAAGATTTAGACTTTCTCAATGAGCATTGCCCAGATAGCCTAGAATTAGATCACATAAAGCTAATTGTTTGTAGTTCTATCGACTGGTATTATCCTGATAAGAACACTTGTACAGCATTGAGAAGGATAGAGAATAGACTTAAAGTTGAACTTCAGAAGCAAAAGGATGTAGGTAAGCAATTTCTATCCAATCAAGAAATAGACGGCTTGATTGATAGCATATTGAAAGAAGAATAACCCTCAATACTAGAAAAGAAATGAGCGAAAATAAGAAACCGTGCCCCCAGTTCCCTTATTGGGGCGCACATTACCCGGATGCCTGTTGTATTGATGGGAAACTGTATGACCTTGACAGATGCGATGAAAACTGTAATCTGTATGAACCGATAGACGACGTTCCATGTCCTTTTTGTCAAACAGAGAATTTTATTGAATTAGACCCGTTTAGTTGGGTAGACCATTTTGTGATGAAATGGAAGAGAATGGAGGTACCATCACCGACTCTATGGAACAGCTTGCCAAACAAAAGGCAAGGCAGGCTTATTTGGATTGGATTGAGAAAGTAAGAGAAGTATATGGCTAATAACAAGAAAGATATAAATAGAATTACATGTAAGGCTGGCGTATTAAGTAAAACAATACGGTTGCTACCATTTATAACAATTTACGCAAATCCTATGAAAGTTGGTTGGAAAGATTTTGCGATTGATATAGGATGGTTATGTTTCGCTATTGGAATTAGATTTAATGAAGCATCAAAATAAGAAAGATATGAGCAAGGAAGAAATAATTAAGGAATGTCTATCATTGATAGACGGTTTTGATGGAAGTGATACCGAGTATCTTGACTTACTTCATGAACTGATAGATGAATGTGAGATAAGGATGGAAGGAAAAGAAATGGAATTGGAGTAAAACAAAGTAAATATGAGTGAATATTCATTGAAAGAAAGAGTTCAAATGTTTAACATCATCGCTTGTATATGGCGGCCCTATGACATTTGAACAAATCAAAAAGTTGGATTGGTTAAAACATACATCTGAATACGGAATATTATTCTATCTCCGGGAAGCTGAAAGATATGAATGGATAAAAAAACTAAATGTTTCAGCGGTGATAACCCGAATATCTATTCAGCAACGGCTAAAAGGCCGAAGAATGGCTGAAGCAAGAGATTAATATTAAAAAATAGAAATGAAAACTTATGTAATTACACTCTCACAGTTTTTCCCGGTAGGACATAGTCAATCAGGGAACGAGACGAATTTCAAATATGAGTTTCTTTTTTTGGGGCAACGCTGCCCTGATTGTGAAGTGGAACAGGATTTATCGGGGAAGAAATTTCCCGATGCAACAGTTGTATAAGAGCCTGTTTACGTCCGAAACTTTACACCATACGAGCCAATTACCCAATGTGGGAGAAGCGTATTAAAGAGGTTCAAGCCGGGCTAGCTGTTCTTTCCGTTCGCCAGTGGACTGGAAAGCCTTATCGCAGCCCACAGATTGAAGTTGCAAGGCTGAAATCGGAGAATGGCATAGGGATACAGAAATTAGCGTTTTGCGGGGCGTTGTCACGTTTCAAAATTGAAAAAGGTATAAACCCACTAACAGAGGAACTTGCCAATAATGACGGACTATCGCCTGAAAAATTGGATTGAATGGTTTAATGGCTATGATCTGAATCAACCTATGGCAATTATTCATTTTACAAAATTCAGATATTGATATGGGTACACATAACTAACGAATAACAGAATAGTAATGAACATCGGAATATTAGCGATTGACAGTAATTATCCTAATCTAGCTTTGATGAAGATAAGTGCATGGCACAAGGCAAGAGGTGACAATGTAGAATGGTATAATCCCCTTTTGTTCTTATGATAAAGTCTATGCGGCGAAAGTCTTTTCATTTACTCCGGATTACGACTACTACATCAATGCCGATCAAGTCGAGAAAGGCGGTACAGGGTATGACATAAAAAAAGTTCTTCTACCGGAAATTGATAGAATGATTCCTGATTACGATCTGTATAATGTTGATAAGAATTTGGCTTATGGCTTTTTTGACAAGAGGTTGCCCTAATCGTTGTAAATGGTGTGTTGTACCTGCTAAAGAAGGAAACATCTTTCCTTACATGGATATTGCGGAATTATCTGCTGGGCGAAAAAATGTGATTCTCATGGATAACAATGTACTTGCATCCGACTACGGTTTACAACAGATTGAAAAAAATAATCGCCATGGGCGTGCGGGTTGACTTTAATCAGGGATTAGATGCCCGGCTGGTAACGGATGATATAGCCCGGCTACTCGCTACAGTGAAATGGATAAAACGTATTCGGTTTGGTTGTGACACACCGGGACAAATTGCAGAATGTGAGCGTGCCACGGCTTTGATTGACAAGTACGGGTACAAAGGCGAATACTTCTTTTATTGTATCCTGCTCAGTGACTTCAAAGAATCGTTTGAGCGTGTCAATCATTGGAAGAACAAAGGCGGTCGGTTCTTGCCGCATTGCCAGCCTTACAGGGATTTAAATAATCCGCATCAGATTATACCTCAATGGCAAAAGGATTTAGCCGGGTGGGCTGACAGGAAGTGGATTTTTAGAAGTTGTGAGTTTAAAGACTTCATCCCGCGAAAGGGATTTAAGTGTAGTGAATATTTTTATAACAATTAGAGTATAACAAATAAGCTAATATGCATGAACCTCAAACAAAGCAAATCACCCGGTTTGGGCTTACAATAACTGGTTTAGATGTGTATTTCCCCAAAAAAGGAAACCGTTATAAAAATTGGGAAGATGTCGCTCCGGATGAATCCGGACACTAAGTTATTTGAAGAATACCGACTTTGGTGGTTAGAGCCTGGCGAGCATCCTAAAATTATAGATGAACAAAGATTTGACAGAACGATTTTAAGGAAAAAAAAGAGGAACCTTTTAGGTACCTCTTTTCCGAGTTCTTCTGTTAAATGGTTACTTTCTGGTTACTAACTCTAGCTTAATCAAAGCAATTAAGCTTAATGTAATTGGGATACAAGGTCTAAAATAAGAGAAAGCAACGCTATTAACAGGTGTAACCATAAAACGACACTTGCATCCACTTTGCGCAACCTCTCTTTAATATGTTTGTACATAATAAATCTTTTTGAGATTCTCGTTTTAGCTTCTCTCGTAAAAGAGGAAGAACTACTGTTCTTCAATGGTGTTAACCACCGCCCAACCAAAACACTGGCGCTACATGCCGAATGGCTATGTAAAGATAAACATTAAAATTAGATTAAAGCAAGTATGAAGAAAATATTAACAATCACTCTTCACTCTAATAGTAACAGAATGGGGCGATGGTGTTACGGCAAACGATGTTATTGCCATGTGCGAATATGCAGAAGGTGAAGCTCAATACGAGCTTGATTTAACTGATATTGATGATGAAGATTTAGATGAAACCACAGCATTAGAACGGTACAATCAATTTCTAAATGCATGGAAAGAATAAATATGATAGAAAATAGTTAGTCGTGTTTTGTTTGTGTTGTGTGGGGTGTATTGTCTGTGAAGATAGTGCACCCTTTTTGGTAAGAATAGGTGTGATATTTATAGTGTCTGCCTGGCAGATCTTTCCAGATGGGCTACGTGCCAAGAGATAAAATTATGTATTATTGTGGTAGCCTGAAGGCTACCGGTTGAACCTATTTTCTTACAAATACAACTTTGTCTTTTATTTCATTGTACGGACGTATCTGTGGTAATATTCCACTTTTTATATATAAAATAGTCCGAACCCGAATACCTGAATATTCCCATAAAAGTATAAATACACGTGAGGTCTTTAAACCCGAACCTGTCGCCCACACATAACTCTTCGATAGTAGTCTGAAGCCATCCAAGATCTTTGTGTGCAAAATCATCTTTCATAATCTTTTATATTGTACAGGGCTTTCGCCCTGCTGGTTAAACTTATACTAATTGGTTGACGATAAATACTGTACCATTAATGTTTGTAAAAGACATTATAACAGTACCTTCTTCTACTATCGGATTTTCATCTGTACCAGTAAATTTCAACGGGGCAATCGTGCATTTATTTTTGTCTTTCTCACCAGCAATGCCAGTTGCCCTCTGTATAAGCTCATCGAATGAATCACTGCCTGTGATAAACTCGCCATTCTCAAATACACCGTAACACTGTATTGCTAAATTCTTAACTTTAATTTCTGCTGTTTTCATAATCTTGTATTCTTAATTGTTTCTATATTTTTTTGCACAAAAGTACGTAAAAATACGTACTTTGGCAAATTAAAGAGTTTATATATGTGTACTTTAACTTTGTTTAGTGCTTATATATGCATACTTCACTTATTCAATGCTATCTTTGCAAACGTCATTATAAATATAAATGAAATGGTTATTGATAAGATCAAAGAAATTTGTGAGAAAAGAAATCTGACTATTACAGAATTAGGCAGAAGGGTAGGCTTGAAGAAATCGTCTATTTACTCTGTTATAAACAATGGTAACCCAACCGTAGAAACTCTTGAAAAGATAGCTAAAGCTCTCGATGTGAAAGTTAAAGATTTTTTTGAAGAAGACAAAGAGGTTTTCACGTGTCCACATTGCGGACAACCAATCTGTGACAAAGATTTTTTCCGGAAGTAAAAACACAAGAATAAATGGAACAAGGAGAAATTATACTATATCAGCCGGACGAAGCAGTTAAACTGGAAGTTCGACTGGAAGATGAAACAGTTTGGCTGACACAAGCACAAATGACAGAACTATTTCAAACGAGTAAGCAGAATATAAGTCTTCATATCAACAATATCTTTAAAGAAGGTGAACTTCTCAAAGAAGCAACTGTCAAGGAATCCTTGACAGTTCAGACTGAAGGAGACCGTTCAGTAAAACGGAAAGTATCATATTTCAATTTAGACGTCATTATTTCCACAGGATATCGTGTAAAGAGCAAAAGAGGTACACAATTCCGCCAATGGGCCAATAAAGTCTTAAAAGACTATCTTTTGAAAGGATATTCCATCAATCAGCGTGTAGATCAGTTAGAGAATAAGATAGATCAGAGACTAATAGCTCATGACAGGAAACTGGAAGAGTTGACGAGCAGAGTAGACTTTTTTCGTCCGGACATCACTGCCACCGGTAGAAGGGATTTTCTTCGATGGACAGATATTCGATGCTTATACCTTCGCAACGAACCTGATAAAGTCGGCAACAAGATCCATCGTGCTTATTGACAATTACATTGATGAAGATGTATTGCTCATGTTAAGCAAGAGATCAGCAGGAGTCACGGCCACTATTTATACAAAGCAAATCACCCCGCAACTTCAGCTCGATCTAAACCGCCATAACCACCAATACCCACGAATTATTATCCGTACCTACCGACAGGCGCATGACCGTTTCGTCATTATTGATAATAACGACGTGTACCATATTGGGGCCTCACTAAAAGACCTGGGGAAAAAACTATTTGCTTTCTCCAAGATGGATATTCCGGCAACCACAATTCTCAATCTATTGTAACCTACATAATAATATGGCAACAATCATACAAGTTGATCGCAAACTCTTGTCATCAACTCGTAAGTCTGATAGAGAGAATTGGATAATGGACTGGAATGATGGGTATATAAGTTGGGGGCATCAGGTTTTCCTCTACAGGATCCGGCCGGTGTCAACTTTGAAGTAAGAGATTGTTTTTCCGAAAGTACTGATAGGATAGAAAGGGAGTCTGTTAGTTACACACTCCCTTTGTTCGGCATAGTCATCCTATACGTTTAAATATAGCTTTTATAATAACGTCTTTATTTCCCTCCTTGGTAAGGAACTTTTGAGTTGTTGTAAACAATATCTTATCGTTCCCTGTATATTCCATTTTGTCAGGGAAAGTAAAGGTATATACGCTTTCGTCATTCACGATCTTCTGTCCCTTCAGTAAGGTGTAGTTCTCTTCATCTATTGATACATAATACTGGATTGAAACATTTACATAATCGAATTTCATTCCTTCCTCATACTTAGAAGGTAATTTGTGTAACAGTTCTCCACCCTCCTGCAGGAATTCTGGCCATAACAAATCTATAGAATATGAATCATTGTTTTTATTCAGGAATAGTGTGCTTTTGGCAAAGCTGCTAAATTCCCTCAAAAGATCATCGTTTATTTCTCCATCAAAATTGAGATCCATAGGCACGTCAATTGTTACCTTTTCAATCTGATACTTTCCAGGTTCTACATTCCTGGTGTCATCATCCTTGTTACAACCTGCATATATCAGGATGGCGAATGCAAAAAAAAGATATTTCTTCATGATTCAGTTCTTAGTATAATTTCGCTGGAACTAATGCCAGTTCAACCATCGGGTTTTTAATAAAGTATAGTTCATTACTAGAGTTTAAGAGGAGTGGGTCGGAGAAATTAGCCTCCAATGTTCCAAGATCATCGGAGTTTTTATAAGTGACTCTCGTGAACTGGGTTTGTTTTGTGCTTTTTGTGGACATTCCAAAGTTCAAACCTACTTTTACCTTGTCTGTACCTCCTTGTGTGTTTACACTGAAGTTTGTAGCGAATTCGGAAGATACTGTTTCTTGAGTTGTGTAAGTCTCTTGATCATCCACTTCCGCTACTGTTATTTTCCAGGAGAAGCTATTCTGCTCCAAATCCCATGTCACTAGATTTATATTTGGATAGTAGGTACGTGGGATGACTCCTTTGACCCAGAAGCAGTGTGCAATATTATTCTTATAGTTTTCAACGATTAGGTCATATATTTCTTGTGGCCTAACAGAAAAATACTTTGTAATATTTGTACCTAATCCTGCTTGGTTATTGATAGTTATGTCTATTTTAAATTCAAACCTTCCATCCTGCCACATGGATTCTATACTTGGAGGAGCTACATGATTCGGATCTTTGCTGAAACAAACATGCTCATTAAGAGGGTCTCTCACATAATCAGGGTCATTTTGATCGCACATTTTAGTATAGGCTTGTTCTGTAAATCTAATTGCTTCTATCCGTTCTGCATAATTTCTTTTTAAAGGACCTTCTGTATTGGTTGGAGTTAGTCCGTAATATATGTTGTCCCTCTGCCATTTTTCGGATGTTGCTCCCATTGCTCTATATGCTGTTTCAAGATCTGCTCTCCCGGAAATAGTTGTTCGTGTTAGAGCTTGAGGGGGTGTGTTACATGATCTGTCGAAAGCAGCATCTACAAATGAGTATTCAGAGTTTAGAGTTGATGCGTTTGGTGTCCTTGTAGCACCAGTGTTTCTCACAATTCTTTCATTATTCTTAACCACTAATACTGGGAATCCGGGAATCAAATTAGCATCAAACTCAAAATCTGTCATTCCATCTTTATAATACGGGATGACACATTTGTTGCCGAGCCTTGGGGTTATATGTGGCACTTCTTCTGTGCAGTTCCATGTTTCTGCATTATAACCGGAAGGAAGTTCAGGAATCATTACTGTTAATAGTGGTAACTCTCTCTCTAATTCATCCAGTTCTTTGTTGCTGTCATATTGTTCCAATATATTTCTGAAGGTTTTACCCTCGGTAACTATTTTATTCTTTGCTAGCGGATAAAATACGTCGTAGTCATTATCTATCATTTCTAACGCCTCCTTTTTAAGGAATGTTCGCAGCTCACTGTTACTGGCTACCGCCTTTGATAGTAATAACGAGAAATGGTCTAGTGCTGATAATTCTGCAGTTTGGGAATTCTCTGCTAATGTGTATTCTTCATCATTTTGTTGGCAAGCTGTTGTGAGAAGAATGCAGCTGACGATAATTAATAGTTTTTTCATAAGGTACTAAATTTAGATGGTGAGTAAACAAATTAGTTTAGTTCTCTTGAAAGTAACATTTTATTTGGCCTCCTTTCTGCTTTGATGTGTGTATACTTCTATCTACAAAATTAAAAAATATTTATTAATATCCAATAAAAAGAAAAGAATTCTATCTTCTGGAATATTTAAAATAGATGATTTATCTACTATATCAGTTATTTTATGAATCTTGAATGTTAGAAAATAATATTAAATTTGTTGTATAGTAGATTATAGAATATTATCTCATTGATGTAAACTCATTTTATATCGAAGAAAAAAAGAAGTAAAAGACCTCTGTCTTTAAACTGAAAATAGTGGTTTGAATTGTTATCTTTGCATAAGGGGAGAAAAATAAATGAAGAAAGGATTATCCATATATGCACTAGATACAAGCGGTTATCTTGCTGTTCCATATGCAGAAGACGGTGTACAGGCCGGATTCCCGTCACCGGCGACTGACTATATAAGCAAACCGATTGACATTAATTCGATTTTGGTCAAGCATCCATCCAATACATTCATAATTCAGGCTGATGAGGACTTCTTTCCGGAAGTCGGGATTATGTCTGGGGATATACTCGTTTTTGATCGATCCATAATGGCCCGGCAGGCTGATATTATTGCTTATACCAGTGATGGCGAGTTTAAGTTGATGAGAAAAGAAGCAGCTGGAGATATAGCTGGACTTTCTGTATGGGGTGTTCTTACTGCGGTGATTAAAATTAACCGTGAATCAGTCTACTGGGATATAGTACCTGAAGACATACTTCCGGAAGAAATCTCCAAACTGAAACTGCCTTACCTGGTACAAGAGCAGATTATAGGGAAAGTTGACCTGAACAAGATACTGATAAGAAATGTTCCTTCTACATTTATCACGGTAGTATCCGGTAATTCGATGAAGGATGAGTTCATTGAAGATAAGGACTTACTTGTAGTGGATAAATTACTGGAGCACTATGACGGTTGTCTTGCGGTATGCTACCTGGATGGAGGATTTACGCTGAAGAGGGTTAAAGTTGAAGAAGGGACTGCTTGGCTTATGCCATCTAATCCGGAATATCCCAGGATCCGGATAGAAGAAGGAGATGATCTACGTATTTGGGGCATTGTCAGTGCTGTTATAAAGAGATGGGGGATGTGATGTTTGCTTTTGGTCGATGGAAATAATTTCTTTGTGAGTTGTGAAAGGGTATTCAACCCTTATTGGAATGATCGTCCGATCTTAGTCCTGTCGAATAATGACGGTTGCGTTATTGCCCGCAGTAACGAGGTAAAAAACTGGGAATTAAGATGGGAACTCCAGCTTTCCAAATATTGGATGAAATTCAAAATATGGAATTGGCGTTTGCTCCGGTAATCAAAATTTGTATGGGGATATGTCTTGCCGTGTGATGACTCTGCTCTCTAACTTCTCTCCCAATATTGAAGTTTACTCGGTCGATGAGTCGTTCCTTGATTTTTCGGGCTTCGAGAATATCGATCTGGAGAAATATGCTCGCAGCATGATACGGACTGTTACGAAAGGAACCGGTATCCCGGTTTCTGCGGGTGTGGGCAAAACGAAGACTTTGGCCAAAGTTGCCAATAAGTTTGCTAAAAAGTATCCCGGCTATGGAGGTGTGTGTATCATCGATACAGATGAGAAAAAGAAAAGGCCTTGAAGCTAACCGATATTGGTGATGTGTGGGGGATAGGAAGCCGATTCCGTGGAAAACTTGAAAGGTATAATGTGAAAACTGCATATGATTTTTCTTTAATGCCAGTTGCCTGGGTGCGTAAAGGAAATGACCGTATTCGGTGAGCGTGTATGGAAAGAACTAAATGGATATTCTTGTCTGGATCTCGATCAGGTTGCAATTCGAAAAAAACAGATATGCACTAGCAGATCATTTGGTATTACTATAACCGACTATTCAGATATGGAAGAAGCTGTATCAACATTTGCCGGAATGTGTGCTTATAAATTGAGAAACAACATTCGTGTGCCTTCAGCTTGATGGTGTTTGTAGGATGTGCAAACAATTCCCGTCAAGGATCACATACCTATATAAATAGTGTAGTCAAGCTGCCGGTTCCATCTAGTAATACTACGGAGATAGTTCGCTATGCTCTTCTTGCTTTAAAGAACATCTATAGAAGAGGAGTAGGATATAAGAAAGCAGGAGTGATTGTGATGGATCTTGTGTCTGACGATGCAATCCAACAGAATTTGTTCTATACCGAAGATAGTGCGAAACTCTCTCGGCTCATGGAAGTAATCGATGAGCTTAATAAGGGACAAACAAAGAACCTGGTAAGCCTTGCTGTCCAGGGAACCGGGGTGCGCCGATGGAAACTCAAGCAGGAACGTCTCTCTCCCTGCTACACAACGCAACTTTCTGATGTATTAACAATAGAATGTAAGTAGAGCTGCCTGGTTATCTTTTGTCTATTTTAACGGAAATCATCCGGTATTTGGACTTTAGAGAGTTTGCAGAATGAGTCTTCGTTTTGTAAGACGAGGGGCTGTCAATAATTCTCTTGAGTAATTTGTTCTCGTCATTCTTTTGTATAACAAGAATCGACAATGCTATGATAACAGCTATGAGAAAGATGTAGCCTAAAGCGAAAATATACGCCAACTCCTTGTAAAAGTAAAAGAAATCTTTGAAGGTTCTGAATTTGTCCATGCTTGTATGTTTAATTAATAAAACGTGCCCGAAATAATATATATAACCATAGAGGTGCGGCAAACAACCCAGCGAGATATATAGTATAAACGGGCACGCATATTGATTACATACAATACGCAAGCTCCGTTCAATCTACATCTCGCTTGTTAGAAAATTGCCGCTTTCTATGGGAGAAGATCGAACGTCAAATTTGTACTACTTGAGTACTTTGCAAAGATAATAATTCATCCAAGAATAAGATAATATTGATAAGAATTAATTTCGTTCTTTGTATCTTTGTCAAAAATATAAGTATGGAAAAGAAATATGATAATGAGGCGGTGAAAGAACTGCTTGACTGGGCGCAAAAAACGTTAGATAATAAAAAATATCCATCTGGCCGTTTTGAAATAAACACAAGTGCTACAATCATCGACTGTGGTGTATTCCTTAAATCTATGATATCCATGATTTCCCATAATTGGGAGAATCCCACTTTCTATCCTACAATTGACCAGTTGCGTACCTTCCGGGTGAAAGTAACAGAACTGGAAGTAGTGAAAACGGAATAAACTTATGTTATGAGCTTCAGGACATTTTTCCGATAGTAGCAAATGTTAAGCGGAGGATGTAAAAATGCAATCTTCACAGAAATTTTGGTGAAGACTTTTATTAATGTATTTTTTGAATTCTTTTTTCAGTTTCAGGTTAATTTGGCTTGTATCTTTCTTTAACTCATAATTCTCCATGTCTTGTATGTCTTGGATATCAATCAGTCTGCTTTTAATTAGGTATTCTAAGAATTCTGTAGCTTTTGAGTTTCCTTTCTTTTCTGCCATCTTTGCAAAAAGTATGCTCGCTCATAGTTAACTTCTGTTCCCAAACCGTCATAATACATGAAAGCTACGTTTAACAATGTTATATTATCGCCATTGACTGATGCTAAAAGTGCATATTCTAAAGCTTTAGTATTATTTTGTACTCTTTTGTCAGTGTTTCCCTCACGGTACATGTCGAAAGCGAACACTTGTGCGTCTTCCAGTCCAAGATTCGCGTATTTTTTATAGTCATCAGGTATGTCAGCGGTTGACCTGATTAGGGAATTTGTTGGAGGAATTTCTTCTTTTGGAGAGATTAGATAATTTATTCCTATTGAAAGGACCATTATCATTGAGATTACTAATATCCCCATTGTCTTAGTCATGGCAATACTTTTTTGTGCAGGATGAATTTCCTGATTCCAAGATAAACCAGTGATAAAACAGCTAGGGAGATACATAAGATCAATAATTCCTCTTTCACTTTTGAAAGGAATGAGTCAAAAAAAGGAGTCGGCAGCCAGTGCAATCCCTCCCAGCAATAGTTTAAATTTACTGTCGTTCATGTGTTTTCTTATATGTTTTAATATAAATATTATCGTCTATTTTTCTTTCGCTGACATAGCCTTTTATACTGTCGATTCTCTGTTGTTCCTGTGACCAGTGTTTATATTTGGCGGAGTCTCCTATTTCATAATAAAAATGTGCCAGATTTTGTATTGGAGCTTCTTCCTCTGGATAACATCTTACCTGTAGTAGGTAACACTTCTCCGCATGCTGTATATCTTTCTCGACTCCTTTGCCATATTGATATAAATGCCCTAAAAGACCATATGCTTTGTAATTTTTTCCTTCTAGTGCTTTCATGCCCCATTCTAAAGCTTTTTATATTTACCTTCTTCTAAATAAAATTGAGCCTTCCATCTATAAGCACTTACATCACCATGGTCCGCAGCCTGGGAGTACCAGTATTTCCACTTATCCCTTTTTCTTATTGAAGCCATATATATTTCCGGCTTCTATCATGGCGTCAGTATTCCCGCATATAGCTGCATCTAAATAGTATTTTAAGGCTTTGTTCAGGTCCTTTTCCGTCCCAATTTCTCTTGATAAGAAATATCCGACGTTAAACATAGCACCAGGATATCCAAGATCCGCAGATTTCTTAAATGCACGAAAGGCCTTTATTTCGTTAACAGCTGTATTGTGACCGGCCATATACATATTTCCAAGATTGAGCCATGCGATTGCGTCTCCTCTAGCTGCTGCCATATTGAGATATTTAAAAGCTAGTTTAAAATTACCCACATTTAGGTCGTTTAAATAGATACCGCATGCTGTAAGATATGCAGTATTATTGGTATCAACTTTGCTTTCATCGAATATTATGGTTCCTTTCTTGAGTGAGTTATATATTGATGATATTTTAGTAGAATGTTTCTGTATGTTTTCGTAATTCGCTATCAAACTCTCTTTTTTTAGATGCTCCGAATGTATATTATAGATATAAGGTAATATGAAGAATAAAAATGTCATGGATACCGTAACCAGTATTTCTTTTGACTTGATAAGGTTGGGATTTGTATTTTTCTTGTCTTTTCCCTTGGGGTGATCCACCTATAATATAGGTGAATACATAAGAAAAAAGATAAGCAATGATGAAATGATATAAATAATGGGTTCCCAATATTCGTCATAATAGAAATTTAGCGTGAAGATAGCGGATATATTTCCAACGGAAATAAAAGCATTGTTTTTAACTATATCGGTCAGTTTTGTATATATAGCTGTTATCTTGTACAGTTTCATAGTATTTCTGTTATAATAAAAAGTTGTGTGTCTCACAAAGATAAAAATACTTTCGGAAAAGTATGGCTCTATTATATAAAAAATATAGTAATTTGATTTGTCTCATGGGGTTAAGTCTTAAACTGTGCAATTATATCTTCTCATTTAGACAATGATTTGTTGCTTGCATTTTGAACATGACTGCTTACTTCTGAAATCATTATTCCATTAGAATAAGTCTTCTTATATGAACATTTGTGAGGAGAAGGGAGTATTATATATCATTTAATAACAAAAGAATGGAATATTATTGAGTAAAAAAACAGAAAAGTGTTAGGAATGCTCGAAAAAAATATATACATTCGTATAATATTCACCTTAAATACTTGTGATATGAAGCAATTAACTGTAGTATTCGCTATGTTGTGTATTTTTGCTTGTAGTAGCGAAGATATTGTAAGTACCGTTGAGGAATCTGTAAAGCCGGCTAATGAAGTGGCTATACAAACTGTTAATTTGCTTGATAGCCTTGAAATTATGGATTATATTTATAGCATTATTGGACCGATGGCTAAGACACGATCAAATCTACCAGGGGGAGGGTATATTCTTCCTGATAATTGGGATTCTCAATTAACAGATGAACAGCGCGAATTGATCAGGAACTCTTTCCCACGACCTCTCTTTTCTGCTGAAAGGAATGCTTTAAGGAAATCGTTTCCTTTAGTTGAATATTCCAATACAGTTGTTATGAATTATCCGTCATCTGGATATAATTGTTTTGCCTATTCGTTGGGGTTTAATAATAAGTGGATAGAGTTTAGTACTTGGGATCAAGTAAGATATGGATATGAAAATGCGAGTTCCGTGTATCATGCCGCTTATGATTACATGAAAGGGGCAACCTCAATATCAAGATACTATCCTGTAGTTTGGGGTTGGGGAAATACCCCTCTGCATGCATCTCTTGGAGGTAGTCCACATTGTGAGGCACCTTATTCTAAGATGGGGCGTATGTGGCTATTGTGGCACCTTGTAAGTGTGTTTTCTAATGGAATGTATGGAGTTCCTGTGGAAACCTATGGTGCGGTTTCTCCTACCCGTAGTCTAAGTGAAATAGATGCTAATGCAATGAAAGAAATAAGTGAGGATATTCACGAAAATATAATCTTCTCACCGGATGAGTTGATGATGATTGCTAGAAAAGTAAAAACATGTAGAGATAGTTCAAGGTTTGAATCTCTGTTTAATGAATGGAAGGAAGCATGGCATTACTCGCTTAGTAATAACACTGCTACTACAAGAAATTTACCTCAATATGCCGATTTAAAGGCTATGGGAAAAGAAATCATTCCATTATTGATTGAGAAGATGGTAACAGAAGAGGATAATTTCTTTGCAATAAGATTGTATGAAGATCTACAAGATAATCCTAATCTGATAATACGATATGCGAACGATGATCCACACCAACTTGAAGGATTACAACAAACAACCAAAAAAACTATAAAGAAGTGGTTAGAATATAATTCCAATTAAAGTTACCTTGGGAATGATAGGTTGTTGGATATTGTATACCTTTAAATTAAGTATACGATTTTATATTCAAGAAATGGGACACAATAATAATAGAGACAAGTCTGTTTTTAGGATCTTTTGCTGGAGTATCTCTCATTTGATTTTACTGTGAAAACTTATTTGTAGTCTTAATCGAAAATTGGATTCTTGAAGTAAAGAAAGTATGAATAATATTTCTCTGTTTTTGAAAGAATTGAATGTCATACGTGAGGATTATGAACGTAGGGCAAAACGTGAAGAACAATTCAATATTTTTTCTGTATTGTATAAGAGTAATGATGAAGTTAATCTGCATTCACGTTTTATTTCTTCCTTGCTTAATCCTTATGGCTCTCACAGATTATCTGATTTTTGTCTTAGATCATTTTTGGAAACCTGTAGATATCCTTCTCAATTTGTAACTAAATTGCTTGCTCCTGGGGTAGAGGTGTATCCAAATGAATATGATCAGTCAGAGAGGGATGAGATTGATATTCTAATCATTAACAAACGTACCTCATTTGCTCTTTTTATAGAGAATAAGATAGGTGCAAAAGATAGCAATCATGATGAACATGGACAGCTTGAAGGCTACTACCAGGTTCTAATAGAAAAACACCATATCCCTGAAGAAAATTTAGAGGCTATGTTTCTTAGTCCGAGGAGGGAGCCATCCGATGAGAGTATAGGGAGCCGGTATCCCCGTTTAAAAAGATCCTGAAAATTATTCATTATAATGATGTTATTATTGAGTGGCTTTTCATTTGTCTGAAGACTGCTGTTGATAAACCTTTTCTGCGTGAAACGATTTTGCAATATATTAAACTGATACAGGAAATGACTAATGATACAAGTGTAGAAGAACGGCTGGAGGTTAAAAAGCTTATTGGTAAGTCTACGGATAATATGGCTTCCGCCAAACTGCTTATTGAGAACTTTAAGCATGTGAAATGGCATACTGTCGCTGATTTTTGGAATGAGTTAACATTGAAACTTCAATCTATAGGTTATGAAATGACAGAAGGTGTCAATCTCGATGAGATAGCTTTTGTAACTCACAATGAACAGTATAAACAAGGATATAAAACAAGGAATTCGGCATTTACTTTATGCCAAAGACTGGCCTTCATATGTGTGTGTGGTATGAATATGGGTACAGTCTCTATTATGGTATATGTAGTGATGAGAAACTATCTGTTGAATATAAAAATAGGATAAAACAGTTGTTGACTTTGGATAATTTACTAATAGCTGGAGATGATGAGTACGCTGTGTATAAAGAATTCGATCTTCCGGAAGAAGAACAAATCTGGTTCAGCGATTTCTCATATATTGGAACCTTTAATCTCATAAACGATGAATATCGTCATAGGATTATTGATAAATTAGTAGCTAACATTCAAAAGTTTGTGGAACGGTTGGATGAGATGTCATAATCTCATTACTTGTTAGTGTATGGCAGAGAATTTATCAACGACTAATTATCCGATTATTTATACTCCCCAGGAGGTCATTTCAATCTTCAGGGAGCAACTTCGGACACCAGCCAAGGTTGTAGTTCTGGAAGGTATTTATTATCAGAATCCTCGAAGTGGTAATTATGGAGGCTATTTCTATGATGTTCTGCGTGGTCAGAATGATACTTTTGAGATAAGAGTTATAGTACCTTTAGCTATCCGTGAGAAGTTAAGTAGTGGTACCTTGGTGCAACTGGCCGGCACAATATCCAAGGAAGTGCGTAACCAGAGTATAATAGAGTTGCAGTTTCATGTAACTCGTTATGAGATCATTCAGAAGGATATAGTAACTGATCAGCAACAACAATTATTGCAGTTACTTTCAGAGAAATCTTCATCGGGATACCGGAATGTAGATTCATTACTCGAAAGTATCCTTTTTCGTAATGATCGGCCACGGGTAGCATTGGTATTCGCTAGTGGATCAATCACTGATGTCGATTTTCAAAGAGGTCTGGAAGCTGCTTCCTCTCATATAGATTTTGTCAAACACGATGTTTCTTTTGCGCAGATAAGTCGATTTATGGAAAAAATTGTTGCTCTGGATAAAGAGCAATATAATGTTTTGGCCGTAGTTCGTGGTGGTGGATCCGGTATCAATGAGGTGTTCAATACTCCGGAACTGATCAGGTCTTTGATAAAATTGAATACTCCATTGATTTGTGGTGTTGGCCATCCGGAGGAGAAGCCGTTTATTGGTAAAATAGCGGATAAAGACTTGGGAACCCCATCATTACTTGGAGTTTACTTCAAGGATCTCGTTAATCGTATTTTAGAACAGAGAGAAAAAAGTAGGGCTGTCCTAGTTGAACAGGTTAAAAAACAATATCAGGAACGTATATTATCAGCGGAAAAGCAGAATAAGGAATTGCAGGATAAGTTTGCAGCTTTGTCCAAAAATCATGAGGACAATCAGAAGATCCATACTGAACAAATGAGATTATCTGAAATCCGGAATAAGGAGCTGCAGGATAAAATAACTGTGATAAATAAGAATTCTGAAGAACAGATCAAAGCAATGCAGAAACAATATGAGACTACTAACAGGCAGCTGAAGATTTATGAGGATCAAGCCAAAAGCTTCAATGAAAATATTTCCAAGATGCAGCAAACCAATAATGAATTGCAAAAGTCTCTTAGTAAGCTTAATGCGCAAAATACGCAAGCTGCAAAAGACCTGGCGGAAGCCAAGGCTTACGCAGCTCAACTCGAACAGCAACTAAAACAGAGCAAAAAAGGATGTTTGGGAATAGTGGCTACCATTATATGCTTTGCAGGATTGATATGTAGTGTTGTTATGCTTGTTCTTTGATATCCGCCGGTTAGTGTGGATGATAGATAATATGGTAATCTTTTCTACCTAGATATTAGATTTTTATTCATAAATGGGAATAATATCTTTCTGAATTATTATCTTTGTGAGAGATATTAATAAAATAGAAGAGAATATGGAATTTCCTGAATTTATAGACCGCATAGATTATCTTGATAGGCTGCAAAATGCACTAAAAAGAGATAAACCGCAATTTATTGTTATTTATGGGCGGAGACGTATCGGAAAGTCAACTCTTATCAAGGAGATTATTGACTGGAAAAACAATGATGTTTATTTCCTTTCCGATCAAACTAATGAGACGAATCAACGCATGTTGTTTGCAAAGACAATAGCGTTTGGTATAGAGGATTTGATAAAGTTATATATCCAGACTGGGAAACTCTTTTTCGCTCACTCAATAGACAGATAAACGGTAGAAAAACGATTTGTTTGGATGAGTTCCCCTATATGGTAAAGAGTTGTGCGGCTTTGCCCTCCATTATACAGAAGTTGCTTAATGAAAGATGTTTGAAATTTGATTTGATTATCTGTGGTTCATCCCAACAGCTGATGCAAGGTTATGTTTTGGATAAGAAGGAACCCCTGTACGGGCTGGCTGATGAGATATTAAAACTAACACCTATTCCAGTGAAATTCATTAGTGAAGCTCTCAAATGTGATGATGAAAATGCCATTGAAGAATATGCTATATGGGGGGATTCCGAGATATTGGGAGTTAAGGGCAGACTATAAAGATAGAGAATCTGCCATACGTAATCTTTTATTAGACACTAAAGGGTTTCTAGCTGAAGAGCCTATCCGCCTACTTCGTGACGATATGCGTGATACAGTCCAGGCTTCCACTATATTATCTATCATAGGTAATGGTGCAAATAGAATATCAGAGATTGCATCTAGGGTTGGTAAGGATGTCACTCAAATAACTGAACCGTTGAGTAAACTACGTGAATTAGGGTATATCCGTCGAGAGGTTCCATTTGGTGAAGACGAGGGAAAAAGCCGTAAAGGGATATACCGTATCAATGATAACCTTTTGGAATTTAATTATCGTTTTATTGCACCTTATCAATCTATTCTTGAGCTAGGTCGCATAGATACTGTCATGTCAATTATCAACAATCATTTTTCTCAATTAGTTGGTGATTGTTGGGAACATCTTTGTAGGCAATATATCAGTGGAAACGTTATTGATGGTGTGGCTTATAATAAAGGGGCCCGCTGGTGGGGAAAAATATTTCCTGATGGAAAGAAAGAAGGTGAAATGATAGAGTTGGATGTTGTTGCCGAATCTTTAGATAAAAAACACATTTTATAGGTGAATGTAAGTGGACGACTCAAGAAGATGCCTTAAGGCTGATTAAATCTTTAGAGAAGAAAAGCGTACATCTTCCATTTATTAAGAAAGGACAAATTGTGCATTTAGCATTATTTCTAAAAAGGGAGCCGATAAATAGAGAATCAGCTATGGTGTTTTTACCATCTGACATACTTTAATATTAACAATAGAATACAGAATAATATATTATTTACTATTTTTCGCTATGGTTATTCCAACGATGACATTTTTATGAAATGTATGAAGAATTGGCTGCCGACCGTCTAAAAATAGAGTATAAATGTCGGCAGTTAATGCCAAAAAGCCGTGAAGAAATTTCGGAAAACTCTCTGTTTTCCGGCTTGGGAATTGTTTGAATACACAAATCCTAGCCGACATAATTCATACATCTTATTTTTTTATGCTGCGAGTAGGCAAGCTGTTGAAAATCCAGAATTTGATTGTTTTTCTGTTATAAATGTGGATAATAGACGATTCGTTCTGAAATGGGGGTGCTCTCCATATAAACATACCGACTCCGATTCAATGACATGGACCAGAAGGATTGATGCGTACAGTACCCATTTCTTTGCCCGCTATAGAGAACGTGTTTTCAAGAATACTGAACTAGGACTTAATGAGGTGATATGCCGCTATTTCACAAGAAACAAAATAGCCTTACTGATTGAACTTAATGAAGATATAAAGAAAGGTTATCAGAAATATGGCGGAGCAGCTCACCATGCGATGAAGGTTGTTTCATCAGGACTTCAATTGAATGTCGTGTAAAACTGAATACTCAAAAAGGAAACAGCAGAGGCACTGGGATTTGTCTATATGTACTTAAAATAAATTGCTAGAAGCTTCTAACCGATCTGGCCTATCTATGCTCTATCTGATTTATTGTCCATATTTTCACGCATCGTGGCTTCTTTAAGCTATTAAGTTGAGAAAGAGTTCCCTCCGATTTGGCTGATTCCTCAATGAATAGTGCTCTTCATAATGGAATATAAGAATATTCTATGTTTTCCATCTTGTATATATAGCTGTCATTAATAAAATTATAACGGCAGGGGATATTAATGGATGAAGTTTTGTTGCGAGAAAATGACCTTTTATAGAGTGGATTTTATTTGAATTTATAGAATTATACAAAATATCAAAATTTCTATATTTGCAATGTTTGGCATTTTGTGGATATTTAATTCTTCGATTTTTAATATCATTCATGATATTGACGTAATACATCAATTCGGATATAATCCCGACCATTATGTTGTCTGATCTCTTCAATTCAAAGATATGCAAAGTATTGCCACGTAAAGCCCAAATGTCGATTTGGCTTTTGCCTCGCGGCATTACGCAACTCTCTTTGATATAACATTATTAAATACACCTACCGGCAGCTGTTGATCGATCGCATCATAACTTTCTTTATGCTTAATGATGTATTCTCTTTCAAGAATAGCTTCCTCTCCTTGCGCTTCTGTGTCAGCTTCATTACAGGGAAATTTACCACCCAATTTTTTAGATTTTCTCCATAATAATCCATATTAAATAAAGAACCGTTTTCAGCCCAATCATAAGCGTTTATAAATTTCCAAACACGATATTTAAATCTTTCATAATGAAGTGTATTCGATTTGGGAGTGGTTGGATCCCAGAAAATAGAGACCTTATCTATCAGATCGGGAAGCCATGCTTTTATACAAAGAACCCATCCTTCAAAAGCTGATTCATTTGATTGCATGTTCGCACACACTCCTTTATCTGAAATGCCAACTTTAAGTATGCCATCTGACAGCTCAAAATCAATAGATTCAGGTAAATGTATATTACCGTTTTGGGTAATTTGATGGAGTTGAAAAGCTATTTCTTGATTTTTCATTATTCTTTAATTTCTGTTTTTAATTCCCTATTAATAGTCTGCAATGGTCTCTTGAATGCAGTTTCCATTTTAACCATACTCATTATTAGGAAATCCACCATTTTGTCCCAATCATCTTTTTCATATAGACTTACATTTTGTAGTTCTTGCTTTATTCTACATGCTTTTTTGTTCTCAAGCCGTTCCCACTCTAAAGCACCTGTCTGTTTTTCAATTTCATCTTTCAGTAGAAACAATTTATCGAAAACAAATTTATTTTCTTCAGTATGACCTCTTGACATATACACTTCGGTTCGGGCATAATTTTTCGCTATGGAAAAAACAAATCCGACACCGCTGACACCCGATCCTGCCGTAATCCAATAATCTTTTGATGGACTGACATTTGAGAAAAGATTGGTTCTCGTATTGAGTTTGGGCAATAACAATTTCCAAAACTCAATCCTTATTATTTATGCCTAATAGCTTGCTCCTCTTGAGTACTTTGCTCCTCTTGAGCTTTTTTCCGCCATTTTTATGGTGTATTCTTCCACCTCATGAACGGGAATGATTTGTTCAATGTTAAGAAAGATTTGCTGTTCAAAAGAAAATAGAGTGGCTTTAAAGCATTGAATTTTAATATTATATTTTTGTAATAGCCATAGAACGGTAGATGTTACTTCTTTCCTGTAATTACCGGATACCAAAAATTATTCTTTGAGTTTTATTTAATTGGATTTTTAAAATCCTCTGCATCTAAAAAATCGGAAATATTACTTTCCGCATTTTCGGAAACTCCTTTTTTATCAAGATAAGATTGATAAATATCCTTTATTTGCTGCTTTGATAGGCTTGAGCAATACGAGGCATATTTTAACACCTGCCAAGTTACATCCCTTCCGCTATCATCCAGCTTGTTTTCAATGATAACTAAATCCCCCTGTTTGTCAATAGCAAGCAAATCAAGTCGTTCTCGTGTATCGTCAAATCCATCGAATTCCTTCTGAATAAATAGCAACTCATCGTCTTCTCCAAAGGCTGTGGGATTATTTTTCAAGCCACTCTTGTAAATGTTCTCTTTCTCGAAATTTCAGATCTGAAAAAGTGCAGCAATTGATCTTATTGATCCTATTCTTCTCTTTGTCAAGTACAAACATTTTGTATTCATATTTTAAATCACTATGAATGTTATCATTCAGGACGAAAAATTTCACTCATAGCCCATAAGTTATTTTAGCTGTAAAGATAGGAAATATCTGCGAATCAGCCTCGATTATTTCTTAAAACCATTGTTCCTATTTGATCTGTCAGTTAATTCGCTACACTCTGTGCAATTCTACTTTTTTTATTCTTTTTGGTAGGCAAGCTGTTGAAAATCCTAAATTTGATTGTTTTGCTGTTTTTAATGGAGGAAGCAAGCGCTATTTTTTGAAATAGGGGTTGTTCTCCATATAAACACACTAGTTCCCTTTACTCGTTATAAAGAAAGAGAATTGAGAAACGTAGAACTAAGCATCGATACTCGCAAAAACTTTTCAAGGATTTGATTGAGGATATGGGGAACGATGATAAAATCCAAAACTTAGTAAAAAACTTGCTGTTTTTAGCGTTGTTAAATATAACAATTATTATTGTCTTGCTAATCATTTACAATCCATGTAAAATAATTTGCACTGTTAATTTTTCTGTCATGTCGGATCTTTAGATACTTTTCTACCTTTTTTAATGCTAGTGTATATATGGTATATTCAAAGAAAATATGGAAAAATACACTATATACATACTTATATTTTGATATTAGTTTTTAATGTCATACTTTTATATTAAAGTACGATATAATAAAATATAAATACTATGGAAGTAAACACAATCACTAAAGGGGTAATTAGTCTATTTCAAATATTATCGAAAAAAGACTGGAAACAGAAAGTTGATCAAGTATATCAACGGACCTTGGCTAAATGGTGTCAAAATGATGATATTAGAAAATCTGAGTATAGACATAAATACAAACATTTCGATGATTTAAAGGCATACATTAATAAAGGGGAAGTACAAAAATCAACTGAAGCATTGGTTATGCTATTAATGGAAGAGTTGAATAAAGATCCGAAAACTCATAAAATTATTGCAGAAATACGTCTTGAGGGTATTCAAGAAGGAGTTTCTGAAACTAGTAAATTAAATCATCAGGTAATTGCTGATCTCGCTTCCTTGGTGGAATTAATAAGGAATGAATTTAATTCTCTTAAAAGCCCAAACGTAAAGGGCAAGTATGATCTCCCCAAAAATCATTTTCTAGAATTATATAAGGTGCCTGCTGAACTGACCTCATTTATTGAGAGGAGGGTTTATCCTCATACAACTAAACCCTCTTGGGATTATCAAGAAACGACACTTCTTTCATTGTGTCAAGGCATAGAAACAGAGAATAACCGTTTTGTAATACTAAGCTCTGGTGGTCTTGGAAAGAGTACGGAACTCCAGTATGTAGCCAATAAGTTAGCCCAAAGTGAATTATATTATCCAATTTATTATCCTTTAAAAACTACATAATAGCTAATTCGCTTTCTACTAGTTTACCTGAATATTGGGATTATGATTTAGGAGAGAAAGTTCTAATTTTTTTGATGGATTAGATGAAATCCCATTATCAATGCGCAGTATTGCTGTGAAGGATATACAACAAATAGCAAATAATCATCCGGAAATAACTATCGTAGTTACTTGCAGAAATAACTTTTACAATGATGACCTTGACTATTTTGAATGTTTTTTCTTAAACTCATTCACAATGGAAGATATAAGAGAATATGTTGAGTTTAAAGGAGTGGATCATGAACTTTTCTTTGCATTTTTAGAAAAAAATAAGTTAGTAGATTATTCAACGAATCCTTTTTTTCTTCAAGCAATTATCAAGTTTTATGATGCAAATAAAGATCGTGTTGATGTAACTCGTAAAGATATTATTGATTATTTAATTGAAGCTAGTTATAAGACAGATAATAAGCTTTCACTTGATACTGATTTTTATAAAGGGAAAGAAATGCTTACTAAACTTGCGTGGGTGATGCAATTATCTGAAGTAAATACTATATCTGAAGGGGATGTAATCAGGTACATAGCAAATAATCAACAAGGAATAGATATTTTGAGAAGTTTTTCTGTAGTTAAAATAGATAGTAAAAATAACTTTTATTTTGAACATAATTCAATAAAGGAACTATTAGTGGCCAGATTGTTGGTATCTGAAACTTTTGATGATATTCATACTTTTATATGTTATAAAGGAAACCGAGATAATAAAACCGTCTTGGTATAATACCTCAATCATGCTTCTTAGTTTTATGGAAACAGATAAGCCTGTATTTCAGAAATTGACTAGAATGTTATTGAGTAATAATCCGAAAATATTGCTAAAATCTGAACGATTCAAATTGCCAAATGATATGAGATATGAACTTGTCCATAAATTATGGGATGAATGGAAAGAAAAATTTGTGTATATGGATTCATCCGAAATTGAAGATCTAGCATCATTTGGTTCTGATGTTGAATTTATAAATTTTTGCCTTCAGGAAGCTATGGATAAAATAATTCAAATACAATAAGAGCCAATGCCTGCTTATTATTAGCTAAATTTGAATATAGAGGCAACTATGCAGATACAAATACTGTTATCCAATCGCTTGAAGGAATACTTGCTGATAAGACCGAGGATATTGCTACTAGACAATCTGTGTTAATGGCTTTTTCGAATAATTTTCTGAAAACGCAAATTAATTTTGAGCAAATTTATACAATTTTGAAAGAGGATGCTATTCTGTTGAAGGACTTTATTTGTATAATTCCTCATAGTAAGGTAGAGGACTTTATTTCTATTATTATTGATAACATAGAATTATTTGGAAGCCGGCAAGAAGGAGGAACTAATTATATGGCTAATTATTATGTTCCATTTGATTTATTAAGATGTGTAACTTCTGAAAATGGACTATTAACTCTTGTTGGTTTTCTTGCAAATAACTGTTCTCATTTAAGTTATGAATCACAAGATACATATGATGAATTAGTTCTTCAAGCATTGAAAAATGCGGAACCTTATCTAAATTCATCTTCTAACTTATTGGATGCGATTCTTAATCTAGCTTTTGAGGAGTCCAAAATGTCTTTGGGGTTAGATAAAAAAGTATGTTGCCTTTTTTAGTAAGGGTATGGTAAATGACTTGGTCTTTACTAAACTTTGTAATACATTAAATGCTTCAGAAGACAGAGTTAATCATTATTATGCTGTTGGGACATTAGTGAATAAACAGAATTTTGATGCGTTTATTGATGAGTTGACTATCGATAGCCTTAAAATATTGTCTGATAGTATATATGATCACGATATAAAATGGCAGTTTAAAGACCAAATAACTATTCGTAAAGGAATCGAATTTGATCAATCGATGAGGTATAATCAAGCTAATTGGGTTGAGGAAGAAAAGCGCAACTTTGATATACTTTTTTAATATAGATGAGTTTCGAGATTATTTGTTTAGTTTGATTGAGGGTAAAGAACAAATGACTTGGTCACAATTTTTGGAAATACAAAGAAGTACTAGGCAGATAACTAACAGTATATTTGTTCATTTCGTAGGAAGTTTGTTTTTCGTGATCTTAAAACCAGAGAACAAAAGATTGATATTTCTAGTTTAAGATCCTATCTGAATGATGAGTTGGCTTATAATAATATTGCAATGGTAATTGTATATAATGAAATAAGTAAAAATAGCAATATTGTTTTGTCCGAGGCACAAATGCAACAAATACACAAGTGGGTTGATAATACCTTATTGAATATATCAGAGCCTCTGGATATATTGAGAATTTCTTTAAAGTTAACCATACGTTTTGATTTTAATATTGACAGAGAAGCCGCTCTAAAACTATTAATTTATTATGGTTCATCCTGGCTTACAAATGATGAATGGGCTGAATTTATGCAGAAAGCTATAATGGTTTGCTCTTTAGACGCTGTAAAAACAAAGATAAGGGCAAACTTTAAATCTAAATTGATCTACGATTTCTTTGTTTATAAGTCATATGTCAATTATATCGAAGAGCATAAATTATATGAGTGTTATTCCACAGCTTTTGATGATTTACAAGATGCCTCATGATTCGGAGATAATAAAGCTATAGTTCAGGATTTACTTATTAAACTACTATGCAATGACAGACAATATGCATTAAAAGTATGGAAAGTACGTTCAGAAGATTCATTATTACAACTTAAAATTGATATATCAGAAACGATTCTTAATACTAAGAAATTTACATTAGATGAAAGCTTTGCGGGCGAAATTTTAACAGAACTAATAGGGGTATATAAATCGGAAGAACTATCTGGTTTCAATAAGCAGCGGATCATATTATTGATGAATGCTTATGGAAGAATAGAAGGAGTTGATTGGTTAATTGAAACACTAAAGAATAACGAGTATCATGCATATTCTAATTTGAATTTTGATCTTAATTATTCGGATATAAAAATATTAGATAAATACTTGATGATAATGCATGAAATAGTTCAAGGCTACTGGTATACTGACTGGTATAAAAAGTAAGCTATTAGAGGCTGTAGTGAGAGGGATTAAGAATTTGGCTATTGTAAGTGAAGAAAATAGAAAAAAAAATTGAAAGCGATTTAACTAAGTTTATATCAGAATATGAGGATAAGGGGAAAGTTTATTTCCTTTTACAAATTAATAGATGATTGCAACAATCTATTTAGAGAAAAATTGAATACTCCATTTTCAATATACGAAGCGATGGTGCTGTGGCCTCTTAGAAAAGCTTGATAGAACATTATTGATGAAGTTTATTGTGATGGATAATCAGGCAGCTTTTGATAAATCCCCTTACCCTGCTTGTGTGGATCAGAACAGTTGCAAGAAAGTGTGCGACATGATGAACTGGGTATTGGAAGGTAAATAGGGTGGTAGTGATTTTTCCGAGAGTAATAAAATAGTGAATTGTCTAATTGATGGAGTAACACGAAAGAATGCAGGTATCCGGAGGATGTAATTTAAGCTGTGTCAGCAAAGTTAATATTTTATTCCTTGCTGACACAGCTTAAATTACATCCTCGAAGCTTCGGCAGGAACATCTTTCTCCCTGCTACACGACGCAACTCTCTGATGTGCTTAAAAATGATTGCTAGAAGCTTCTAATCGGTCTGGCCTATCTATGCTCTATTTGATTTATTGCCCATATTTTCACGCATCGTGGCTTCTTTACAAGCCATCAAGTCAAGAAAGAGTTCCCTGTTTTCAGGTATACCTATCCATTTGTGAAACTCTTCTGTCTCCCTTAATTGTGGTTCTTGTATGGCACGTAGTGCATATACCAAATTTTGGTCTGAATCTTCCATCATTGTAGTCAACTGTTTATCTATATGTAATATATTGTATTGTTCAGTTTATCTGGTGATGGTATCACCCGTCACCGGGGGGCCATTCAGGATAATTCACGTCAAATTCAAAATCGAAACTTGTACCAATAGTACTACCCTGATACAGCAAGCTTGCAAAATCAGGTAAAAACTCTCTGACAAACATTTCACTAGCTACATAGCCGTAATTGGATTTTAACCCAATCCTTACAACGCCATAGAGTTCTGCTGCATAGTATTCGGCTTGAATTGGTTGGTGGTGAATATTTGAATAAATAGCAGCTAAAGACTCTAGATGTCCCATAGCTGTAGAATGGGGAACATCACGAATCTCGTTGAATATTTTTGGAACTGGATACCATGAAATGTTGACTATAAAGCCCCACGACGCTTGATTAGCTCTAGTAGATGAAGTGCTTTCTATAATACTCTCAATTGCTTCACTACTAATGTTTTGATTGGAGTGGTTTAAATCTTCTACATATTCATTATTACAAGAAGTTATTTTCGGAAAAAGTGTTTCTTCACTCTTTAAATCCCGGACTAAATTGGTGGATTGGCTAGTGCGAAGAGTAATGCTAGGCTTTTTTTCCGAAAGTACGGTAAATAGTTTCTATTTATTCTTTTTTTCCTCCAACTGGATAATACTTAATTGATTTAATACCAAATATACTTACCTTGTCATATATTGATTGTTTTTTTTGTTTTAGAGGGCAATCTTTTTTTGTTTTAGTTTTGGATTGCAATTTATATCTTAATTTCTCTTCTTCAGATAGACTTGGTAATTCTCCAAACCAATAATCCATAAGTTTATCAGCAAGAGTTGGTGGTATTTGGTCACTCATTTTTAACTTTACGGTTTCACTATCATATACTTTATTTATCCAAGCTATTGATCTATTAAGCGTTTTACATAGATCTGAAATGTATTTACATCTGTCAAAGATCATAATAAGTTCAGCTTTTATATTGCGGATGAAAGGAACGTGGGGGATGGCTGTTTTCATATTTGATTTAAATTAAATGTTTTGTTGAATACGCTATATGTTCTTCAAATATATAAATTATTTTGATAATACAGATTTAATTTTCTTTTTTTTGTTATTAAATTGTCCGCATATGAGATTAGAATGATTTCCTTATTTGCATTGTATATGAAAGAGCCAACCCTTCACATTATATTTGTGTTCAAGTAAGTATATAATTTTTAAAGCCAAACTGCCGAATATTATTAAGCCAAACTACCGAATAGTATTAAGCCAAACTGCCGAATAATATTAAGCCAAACTGCCGAATAGTGAATAAAAAATCTTATCTTTGCAGAAAAATAAATAAGAATCTCTGTAAATTGAGAAAGAATGCTGAATAAATATAGAAGACGAATAGCGGACCGCCTGTTGAAAAGGAAATTGGCCGGAAAAGGTGCAGTTTTATTAGAAGGGGCTAAGTGGTGCGGAAAAACAACTACTGCAGAACAAATAGCGCAAAGTGTATTATATATGTCTGAATCTGGAAAGACAGAGCAAAATAAACAGCTGGCGACAATGAATCCTAGATTGTTGTTAAGAGGCGACAAGCCTAGACTGATAGATGAATGGCAGGTTGCTCCTCAATTGTGGGATAGTATTCGCTTTGAAGCTGACCATAGCAGTGGATTAGGACTGTTCATTTTGACTGGCTCATGTGTACCTGCAGATTTGAGTTCGGTAATACACAGTGGTACTGGGAGGTTTGGATGGTTGAGAATGCGCCCTGATGTCTTTGTGGGAATCTGGTGATTCTACAGGTGAGGTATCACTAAAGGAAATTTTCGATGGTAAAGAACAAATAGAAGGTTTGTCAGGTTTGGACTTGGAGAGAGTGGCCTTTGTTTCATGTCGTGGAGGATGGCCTTTGGCTGTGGATATGGATGACGAGATAGCTTTAGACCAAGCTTTCGATTATCTTAATGCAGTTGAACAACGAGATATTCAGCAAGCTGATGGGGTAGATCGTGACCCTTCAAGAGTACATCGTCTGTTGCGTTCATATGCACGTCATCAGGGTGCCCAGGCAAATTATTCGACAATACGTGCAGATCTTGTTGCCAATGAAGGAGATTCTCTTGATGAAGATACTATAGCATCGTACATTAAAGCACTAAAAAGTATCTTTGTAGTAGAAGATGTAGAAGCATGGAATCTAACTTGCGTTCAAAGACAGCTATCCGCACATCAGATACACGATATTTCACAGACCCCTCTATTGCAGCAGCAGCACTCGGTTTGGGGCCTGCAGACCTCATATCAGATTTGAATACTTTCGGACTGATATTTGAAACTCTCTGTATGCGTGATCTCCGTGTGTTTGCAGAAGCACTAAACGGCAATGTCTATCATTATCGGGATAAAAATGGGTTGGAATGCGACGCTGTGGTTCATTTGCGTGATGGACGCTATGGATTGATAGAAATAAAACTTGGTGGTGACAAACTCATCAGTGAGGGTGTACAAACATTAACATCTTTGGCTGAGAAGATAGATACCTCAAAAATGAAAAAACCGTCATTTTTAATGGTACTGACAGCAAACGGCCCATATGCCTATCGTCGGGAAGATGGGGTTTATGTAGTGCCTGTCGGGTGCCTTAAAGATTGATTTATTACATAATAATTTTAAAACTGTAGAGTTATGTTTACCTTAACTAACATCCGATTTTATGAAGGGTGTAAATACATGAAGAACCTTCATATAGAAACAGACTATCCTATTGGGCATAAGTTGGATAAGGATTTCTTTGCCCCCGAATATATGTATTTCAGCAATAGTAGGTCAGAATGGTGCCGGTAAATCTTCTTTGTTGGATATGATTTTCCGTGTAGTAAATAATCTAAGTTACTGCCTTTTCAGCAGAATAGAAAGAGATGCTTCCGCACCTTTAAGTTATATCACGGGGTTATATGTCGATTTAACATATGAAGCTAATGGCAAGACTGGGATGGTTCGCGTTCGAGATGGCGTTCTTGGCTTCGTATTTGGAAAAATTGAAATGTAAGTTTATAGTTTATAAACCAGAACAAGCAATACAAATAGGCGAAGAGTTGCAGGAATATGTGGACTATGCCAGTGTAAACTTCAAACAACAGAAAGAAATAGCCAAAGCATTCTTTTTATACGATAGCTACTAATTATTCCATGCAATCTTTTATTGCACAAGATTATTCCGAGGAAAAAACTATTTATATGGCAAATGGTAATAATGGAGAAATACTCCCAGCTTCTTGGCCATGGCTGAATAGTCTTTTCACAAGAATGACGGTTATTTAAGTCCAATCGTTTTGAATCCCTATCGTGATAACGGCTGGATCGACATGAGCAATGAAGAGCATCTTACGACATCGAGATTGGCTGCCCTTTTGATAGAGGAAGATCCTATACACCCTTTGCTTGATGGTTACATTTTTGATAATATGTATTTTCATTGGAGACCTCGCAAATTGCAGGAAAAGTTCGTGTCAATTAAAGATCAAAGAAAGTTGTATCCGAGTAAGGAAGAAGTGGAGGAGCATAAACGGAGTTATACTAATGAAAAGGATTTGTGGAATTATGAAGAGGATAAGGATTTGGAGGATTTCCGGAAATTGGCTTTGGAAAAGTATTCATTTGCACATATTATTTTAAAGGCACTAGGATGTAGTGTGAGCCGTACAATGGATCATCTACAAATTTATGTAAGAATGTATGTGGTATACAAAGTTTTAAGTGTTGCCGAAAAATATCAAGCTATACTCATTTCAAAAAAACTTTGGAGATATAAATTATACTTTCTGCACTATTCCCATTGAAAACAAGAAAATAACAGTATTACAACTTGGGGAGTTGGCCAAAGCTGTGAAACACGATCCTTCCCATATTGGACTGAAATTAAGACAAGCACTGAATTTTATCAAAGAAAGGTAAAGATTTGAAGGGCGGTGAATTAGCGGATAAAATTTCTTATAAACAATATGCGGAGTTATTGGGTATTGAGCCCAAAGGTATGACTGTTAAGAATCGTATGGAATGGTTACCCCTGGAATTTTTAGATCAGAAATAAGTTTAAAAAATGCAAAAACAGGAAAGCCTGTTCCCTTGAATCATCTAAGTAGTGGTGAACGACAATTTATCTATCTCACCAGTACTTTACTATATCATGCAATGAATTTGAGTACAATTCCTAAGAATGGTACGAGAGTCCGTTACAATAGATTGAATTTTATTCTTGATGAGGTTGAGATCTGTTTCCATCCGGAATATCAAAGATGTTTCGTAAAAAAAATGATAGACTTGTTTGTCAGAGTCGGTCTGAACAAAAGTTTTGATATAAATATCCTGATTACCACACATTCACCGTTCATATTGAGCGATATTCCTGTGGATAATATTTTATGCTTGAATAAAGGTTCGGTTAACAAGGATGCGTTGGAGCAAACATTTTGTTCTAATGTCTATGATTTGTTGAATAACCAATTTTTTATGACGCAATTTGTAGGCGATATGGCTGCTGAAAAACTGAATGACATAGTTAAAGAACTTGATTTATTATCGGAAAAATATGAAAATAGAGCTAAGCATATTGATAAAAACACGATTCTACGTTTGCAGAAAAGTATCAATATGATAGGCGACAGATTTATAAAGATGAAACTTCTGGAGAAACTGGAATATCTGAAAAGAAAGGACAGTCTGGAAGTTGAGTATGAAATGCTAAAAAGCAGATGCAGGTTGTAGAAGAAAAAATTAAAAAAGAGACGATGATACCAATAGAATACGATGACTTGAAACTGAAAAAGTATAACGACTTTATAGATACTTTTCTAGTCTATATGGATAAATATCTCAACAATGGATATGTAGGTAGGCGTAACCGTTGGAAGGTTTCAGATGCAAAGGAGTTCTATGATGAATTGAGTTCTGAACAAAAAACGAGATTTAATGATTCTGCTGATCGAGAATCCTGGTATAGTTTAGGAAATAATGATACTTTTCTGGCTGCCGACCTTCCCATGGATATTGATACTATCAATTTTTTACTGAAGCTAAACGAGAATTGAAAACATGGGTTAATTTACGTCCTGATGGTATAAAAACATTATCAGATCGTATTGTGGCTGATTATGCAGGCTTCAATGACCATGATACCACTTTATATCGCATAACTTATAAAATGTTTGTTGATAAAGGATATAAAGATATGCTTCCCAAGGACAATCTAATTGAAGCTGCTGGTGCGGATGTCTGTCCTTATTGCAATCGGGTGTTCATTAAGAATATAGATGGTAATGATAAAAAGCAAGTTAAGGGGCAACTGGATCATTTTTATGATAAAGCACAATATCCTTATCTTGCCATATTAAAATACAATCTAATTCCTAGTTGCCCGTTTTGTAATGGACCTACAGGAAAACACTCAATAGACGCGGAAAAAGAAGGTTTGATTAGTCCATTTATGCTGAAAGATGTAGAAGCCATGAAGTTTCATGTGGATATAAAAGGCAGTGGTTTTGTAGATATGAATACATGTGCCGATGCTATATCTGTAAAGGTTACTTATAATAAGAATGAAATGGAAAATAATGCTAGAATTTTCCATTTAGAGGAACTGTATAACTCACATACTGATTATGCAGCTGAAATGTATTTTAGGAACCAGATGGTACATTCAGAGGCTTATAGAAAATTTTGTTTCGGACTTTAATCTTGATATTTCTTCTGAAGATTGGCATCGTATGATATTTGGCTTTTCTGATAAAGTGGAAGACATTTGTAAGAGACCCATTTCAAGTTCTGTAAGGACATCTTGGAGGAATTTGAAAAATATACGTAATCTTCTGAAGAAGCGTATGCTTTTCGAGTATTTTTGATGCCGGATATGGGGAGTAATTGACTTCCCCTTTTTTTGTATTAAACATAAGATAGATTATATACATACGCTCCATAATAGTATGAGATAAGTATATGGTTCTTATTTATTCCTAGAATGTCCTACTTATATATAGGTAAAGCTATTGGGAAGTCTGTATTATTGTACACCATAATAGGATTTTGAGAATACTTATTTTTGTTACTTAATTCTTTATGAATTTCCGGAAATAAGTCACTGATAAAGGTAACTTTATTAGATTCAACTCCCATCTTAAGCGATTTATGTAGTAGCGAGTACAAAATTGAAAACCGTATGCACTTTCATTTTCACTACATGAAAAACATATCGTCATGCCATCAGCAATTGTGGTAAAAGCATTATTGTATATGGATTTTGCTTCCGCTCTTGTTATTGGCCGACGGAATTTACCGCCATCTATAAAAGATGGAATAATTTTAGAGAGACTCTCTACTCTGCATCCTGAAATGGGTACTCTACAACTATCTACTAAAACTAATGTCTTTGAGGCCTTATAGTTAAATTGACCTGGATAAAATATTTCATCTTCACTAAATTGAAACAGTTGTTTTCCATCTTGAATTGCACCATGTCCCATAAAAACAAAGATTGCAATATCTACTGTTAGATTGTCTATTTCATCATTAAGTTTATTCAATGTATGTGTAGTGTTTGTTATTTGAATTATCTCGTTATTATCAAAAGCACCGCCTGTTATGCTTGCAAAATAGCGAGCAACCGACATACGAGTAGCACTGAATATATTATATTCTTGATCATCCTTGGAATAACCTTGGATAATAATAACTCTTCTTTCCTTCTTTTTAATGATAGCTTGACTCATTGACATGGATTTAAAACGTTTGCAAAAATACTGAAAGTCAGTGATAATGCCAAAAACATACATAAATATGAAAGTTCTTTTGTGGAATAATGTAAGATTTGCTTTTATCCCGGTAGAAACTTTTTAGTGGTGTCCCCTCCTACCCTGAAGAAGAATGTGCCCGGATCTGCGGAGACTTGAACAAGATTATAGAGCTATGTTCTTTTTAGGCCTAAAGCTGGTGATGTATATTATCATTCAGTAACATTTGACCGGGGAAGTTTATCGTGATGGATAACCAGGCGGCTTTTGATGATTGCCCCTACCCTGCTTGTGCGGATCACGATAGTTGCCAGAAAGTATGTGACTTGATGAACCGGGTATTGGATGGAAAGTAATATTTTTCCGAGAGTAATAAAGCTATAAATTAATTTAAGATCACAATTTGTGATATCCAATCAATGCTATTATCATAATGGATGGACAATTAATAGTAATACAAAGTAAGATCTACGAGATCCGTGGTCAGAAAGTGATGTTTGACTTTGATCTGTCCGAAATGGGACGGAAACTAAACGTTTGAAGGAGTCTGTAAAACGAAATATTAAACGTTTCCCTTCTGACTTCATGTTTGAACTCACTAAAGAAGAGTTTGAGAGTTTGAGGTCGCAAATTGCGACCCCAAACAAAAAGAGGTGGTACAAGGTATATGCCTTATGCCTTTACGGAGGCTGGAGTAGCAATGCTTTCATCGGTTCTGAATAGTGATGTCGCAATTGAGATTAATATCAATATAATGCGTGCATTTATAGCGGTTCGTCAGATGTTAGCAAATCCAGCTGTAGATCGGGTTGGCCAGCTGGAGAACTTGGTGAAGGAACTGAAGAACTATATTGAGGAAGTATTTGCTGATTATAACGATATAAACGATGATACCTGGAAGCAGCTGGAGCTAATCAACCAAACACTGGCCGAGTTACAAGTACAGAAGAATCAAGCAGAGAAGCCACGAAATACCATTGGATTCAGGAAATATTACGAATAAAGTGCTATTAAACATAGAAAACAATGTCAATATAATATTGACATATCGTTTTTTTTTACTTATCTTTGTACCATAAAGAAATATCATATGACTGAAGAGAAAATCAAGAGTATATTTAGAGAGCTTCTAGCTAAACGTAATTGGTATTCTGGAACATCGTTAAATCGAGCCCAGGCATGGGAGATGAAAAGACGGTTTAATATTGATGAATTATCTACCGGTCGGATACTGGAAGTTCTTATGGAATGTGGATATGATGTCGAAGTAAAGAAAGGAAAAATAAAATGAGACAAAGAATTATTTTGCGGTTAGCAATAAAAATATAAACCATAAATTTACACACTTATGAGACAAGCATTGGATACAAAGTTAACTATAATTCAAAGTAAGATCTACGAGATCCGTAGTCAGAAAGTGATGTTGGACTTTGATCTGGCAGAAATGTATGGGACGGAGACAGGACAACTTAAACGTGCAGTGAGGCGTAATATAGAAAGATTTGAAGGCGAAGATTTTATGTTTGAGTTGACTAAAGAAGAGCTTTCAAGATGCCAATTTGGCATCTTGAACAAAGGTCGAGGTAGTAACATCAAATATATGCCTTTTGCTTTTACGGAATTGGGAGTGGCTATGCTTAGTAGCGTTCTTAATTCTAAAACGGCAATCGAAATATCATGCGTGCTTTTGTTGAAATACGCCAAGTATTAACCAATCCACCGGCTGATCCAGTACATGAACTTCAGAATGAGATGAAGGAATATATTGAGGAAGTCTTCGCCGACTATAATGATATCAATGAAGATACCCGGATGCAACTGGAGCTGATCAATCAAACATTGGCCGAGCTGCAGACACAAAAAACAAGCAGATAAGCCACGAAATCCAATTGATTCAGAAAATAATGTGATATAAGGTGCATATTTGTACTGCAAACCACAGAAACGAAACAAATTATTAATTAAATAGATTGTATAATGAAAATGAGAATTGAAAAAATGTTAGTGATGTCTCTATTGAGTCTCGCTATGTTCTCTTGCTCGAAAGATGATGGAGTTATTGACCTACCTGTTACCCCTCCTACTCCTGATCCGGAACAACCGATTGATCCCCCAGCGGAAGACGTATTATTCGGTATTAATCCTGTCATTGCAGGTATTGTGCCTGTAACCAGGGGATCATAACCAACTTCACGGATAACGACCGGATAGGTCTGTTCCTGACAGATGGTGAATTAGGTCTGAATTATCAGAAGAATGCAGAAGCGGCCAATGTACCAGCCATGTACCAGCAGGGATCTTGGAAGGTAGAGAAAGACCTGATACTTTCGGAAGAAGGCACGGTCTTTGCTTACTATCCCTATAATAGTAAAGTTACTGATGGTACAGTTGTACCTTTGGAGATTGAATCGCAGACAGACTATCTCTATGCTACTCCCGCAGTTGTTGATGAGAAGAATCCCATCGCCCAGATTGGCATGAAACATGCTTTATCTTTGATCTCTGTCCGGATCCGGAAGAATGACTACCAGCATGCAGGAAAACTCACTAAAGTTGAAGTGCTCGATATCCAGCAAAATGGTACCATGAATATTGCCACCGGTGCGGTCACAAAGACAGGTCCTACAGCAATCTACTCTGTCAATCGTGATCTAGTTTTGGATGATAATGATTTGGCCAAAACACAGATGATAATGCTTCCTACTGTCATTGCTGAAGCTGGTAATATCCGCTTCCAGATAACTGTTGATGATAAGTACTACATTTGGGAAGTGCCGAAGTCTCATATTTGGGAAGCCGGTATGGAATATACGTACACGCTTAATTTGAGTAAAACTGCTGAAGAGCTTCCAGATCTGGAACTCGATGTCGATTACTGGACAAAATACGGTAAGGATGATAATATCCAGTTAGAAGATCACACACAGCCCGGCTCCGCATACTATCGAGTTGTTGATGTTGAAATGGGCGGTTCCCCTTATGGACGTACTGTTGTCCAAGGAGAATCTTTTATCTTCACAGGAATTGTCAATGATCGTAAAAATGGCTTTTAAAGGTAGGCTAAAATACTCTCTATGGCAAGGTGACAAGATGGTTGAACAATTTCCATCCTATTATTTTGAATCTTATTATTATAATACAGTTGAGATTCCTTGTTTTATTACCGCTGCACCGGGGACATATAGACTGAAAATGTTATTGAAGGAAGAAGGTTCTAACACTTGGATTCTACCGTCTGATCGCTACCCGAGGAACGAGATTGGATGATAACAGTTCAGGCAGATAATAGCGCACCCTCGTTGAAATCAATGAATGTTGAAGGTTTTAAAGCGAATGGTGGCTTAATCCAATTTGCTAAGTTGAATACTCCTTTTAATATGGAATTTACGATGACTAACCGTGCCTCGGTTGCATTAAAAGGCGAGATTAAGGCGGTATGGCATAGAACTTTTACTGGAGAGTTCTACAATGTATCTGATAATGATGGAAATTCATGGGAAGATGAAATTGGAAGGATGTCTATAGAGCTTTCGTCTACAACAGATGAGTATAGAGGAAAAATGCCCTGTCTTGTATCAATATATAGGAGTTATGTGAAAAAATGCGTTTCCTCTGTTTCATTCTATTATAAAGCTGAAGGTTCTAATACTTGGTTTTTGATGCGTAGCGATAGTGATTCTGAGTTACAGCGTTGGAAAGGTGTAGATGAAGATAAAATTATTGGTGGAAGTAATGATTATCCAGAAAAGTGGTGGGGAGTATTGGGAGGTATGAATTATCAATATTTGAAACTGGAATAGAATGTATCCTCTACCCTATTACAAATTCTTCATGCTGGCCAATTTTATTTAGGTTTAGTTTTTCTGGTTCATGTCAATTTCAGATTTTCTCAGAAGATAAGAAAATGTAAATATAGTTGTATGATATGATGAATGGACGTATAAAATCTTGAAATATTTTGAGTTTTTAGCACGTTTTTCCGAAAGTAATACTATCTTTTGTGCCGGAAAGGTGATGTAATTGCCTGATAAAGAGGTATAAAACAGTTTAAAAAACGTTCGTTTTAATGAACGCAAAAGTCTAAAAAACTTTTAAAGGAGCAAAAAAAAAGCTGTTAAATAAATCAAAACTTGTATTTTTCCCATAGTTCATATTGTTTTTATGGTATATCCTGCTGCTGATAGATACTCTCTAATATACTCTTCTGAAATATTTTCGCCATGTATAAATTTAGCTTTATCATTTTTAGCACTAAAATAGGAACGAGATGAATATTGATGCCATTTCCTATTCTTAATTAATTCACTAAAGCATTCTTTTAGTGTTTTATCTGCTGGGTTCCAGAGTTCTATTTGAACACAGATCCATCCTGCTACAGATAAATAATCACGCATTCGTTCTTCAGGTAATTTTTTTCCTTTTAAAAATTTTGCTTTGTCATTTTTAGCTTGGATAGGAGATCTCAATGAGTGTTCATACCATTTATTTCTCATTATTAGTTCTCTAAAAGCTTCTTCTAAAGTTTTACTCATTCTTTTATCGTTTATAAATTGATCACTAATCAATAAATTGCATAACATATATATAATGTATATATTTCACATATATAATGTATATATCAAATTAATGCAGTATATTTTGCTAAATAATTACGAGAATGCAAATATAGTTTTTAATTTTAAGTCAATAATAATATGACCAAAACAAATACTTTAGAGAGTAAAAGGAAGCTAATAGATCTTCCAGTAGATGTTATGTCCACTCTATCTGATATTGCAAAAGGTAGACGTATGTCACTGAAATCTTATATTGAGAGCTTGGCAATTGCAGCAGCTAAGGAGATGAGTCATTCAGAGAAGGATGCTTCGACCTTGAATGGTATGAGTTCTAATAAAGTTGAAAAATAAAAGTGTATGACAAAAGAATTAAGTCGTTATCCGAGAGCATTAAGTGAAAATGTCAACTCGGAATTAATTAATAGATTGTATGAATCAGGAGGAGTCTATCTATTGATTTGATTGTCTATTTAGCAAACTATCAAATGAAAAACTTGTTTGGAGAGAATTGGTTTTCTATAGCTGATTTTTGTGAAAAAATGGGATATGATCGAACTAAACTACAGCGCAAACTATCTAATGATCAACTTCGGCTCATTTTTGGAGCACGCTCTCCTCAATATGTTACTACAGATATTAATGGCAATGAAATAAAACATCCAATTGAAACGGTATTTGAGGCAGCACTTTACCGTTTAGGAATAGAAAACTTAGGATTTCCGACCCAAAAGATGGAAAAACATCTTATCATTTTGTCCAAATATTAACTAGATTTGATATTCAAACAGATTTTACTACAAAAAAAAGGCACTAAACGACTTTATAGTGCGACTTTAAATGATTTGATTAAAGATTCACTATTCACACGATATAATTTAACGGATTTAAATGATTACAGAAAACTTCCAGATAGAAAAGGTTATAGATATTTCTATTTAAATTTATCTCGCATGGTTTATTTGATTAGATATAAAGTAATTCAAGGACAAGCTCCTTATTATACTACTACTGTTGATCAGTTAGCTAAAATCTTTAGAATAAATGTGACTGATAATAATAATAGAAAAATGAAAGTCGCATCTATTCTTGACAGTATAAATAAATATTTGGATGTTACCAAATTCCAATATGAATTTGTAAAAGGGGTAAATGAACGATGGGCTTATACAGTACAATTTCATTTTCCTGACGAACCCCTAGCTTATTTTGACCAAAAATTTACTGCTGTTTTTACTGATAAATTTTATTCTGAATTACAGCGAGTTTTTGTCAAAACATATTTTCCGCACCTAGATTACAAGGGAGTCGATTTGAAGGTTGCCGAAATCAAAGCAGATACAGAACAATACCAAGAGTTCGTAAATTGGGCTCATTCTGACCAATCAGAAGAATTGATTGAACTGAAAAAACTATATATAGAAGTACATTCATGGATGTTTTCAAGCAAGCACCAGAGGCATTAGGACTTGAACTTTTTAATTTTGATCTAAAAATATAGTATTAAATCGTTTTTGGGAAATCAGCTGTGTAAAAGTGTAGGGAGTTGAACATTTAGCTGTGTAAAAGTGTAGGACTTATGTGGTCTTGAAATTTGAATACCATATTTAGCTGTGTAAAAGTGTAGGGAATACGAATGATAATTTTAGTATTTCAGTATATACGGCTAGCTGTGTATAAGTATAGGGAATAGATCACTTTTACTTGAAATAGCCCATCGTAGCTGTGTATAAGTATAGGAAATCTCCTTTCAGCTGTGTAAAAACGTAGGGAATTACTCTTTCAGCTGTGTATAAGTGTAGGGTTTATATGAATTTGTATTGAAAACGATAAGATTAGCTGTGTAAAAACGTAGGGAATGTGACCGCAGCTGTGTATAAGTGTAGGGTTAGCAAGAGTATATTTAATAATTTAAACCACTGAAAATCAAAGCAATAGCAGGTGCGTTTAGTATTTTAGCTGTGTAAAAGCGTAGGACATATTCTTAATCTACCTAAAATCCTAAAGACTCTATATAATAATACTCTTGATAATGGCTTCCCCCCCATTCATCCCCCAAAGGGGGAACAAATCTCTTGAAATCATCTACGTACTTTCGGAAAAATCTATGGGACTGACAAATTGTCATGGTCTATTTTTAATATTAAATCCATTTCCCCTTGAAAATGAAACTCTTTTTAAGCTAATAAGTTATCAGGCTAATTTAATATACCACCGATACAGATTTGAATGGTAATTTAGCTGTATCAAATATTCGTAAACCAGAATGTTCCAGTCTCGATTCCAAACCCTTGAGAACGCATCCCGGTTCAACCAGGCTGGGAAGGAACGCCGCCATGCTGAAAGTACAGCTGCTAGCTGTTGATGATACCACACTCTTTCACCTGAAAATGAAAAGACGCCCTGCTGCGTTTCAAACTGGTGAATGATTTCCAGGAAAGGACATCACTTATCATCACAGCAAACAAGGCGCTAGTACAGTGGCTGGAACCTTTGGAGGATGAAGAACAGAAATAGGGACTAATGTCTGTGAACTACAATCATTATAGTCGAAAGATAAAGTGACGGAAAGAATTATTTGTGCGATGAACGGATAATTTCACCCATTTTGATGATAGCACGTTGTGTCTGATATACTGAATTCTCCTTCCATTTGGCATTTCTAAGAGTATTATATTTCACCCCGATCTGCTGGGACGTGAACACTGTATAGATAGCGGCTATTGATCCAAAATAGCGATCTATCTTTTCGAATATTAAGTGCACATGAATTACTTTTTTTCCATATTTCATTTTTCGTTTTGAGAAATGCAAAAATAGTGCATATATTAATTATATGCAAGTTTTAAAATTATTATACGGTAATGATGTAGTGTAATTCAATCTTCAAGTTTGATGGGCCTGGATTATGTTTCATTCCAATCGAAACTATCAGATCCTTCTAATTGACTAATGAACTGATGAATTAAATAAAGACATTAATTTTTAGGATTCGCCTAGACGATTCATGAGTATAGTTGAATACTACTGATCGTATCGTTTATGTAGGCTTAATTAAAACAAAATTGAGATTAATGAGATTCTTCTATTAAGAAATAGAAAAGTGTGTGTATTGAGCTTTAAATGGCAATTTGGTGTAAGTTTAATTGTTTAATAAATATGCCACACTTTATGAAGTCCTTTTGTATATTCCATATTTCACTACTTATTCGATATAGTAGGTAAATAGAACCAGTAGTGAAAATATGAAGATAGGGGAAATACCCCCTACCCTACCCTATTATTTTATTTTTGATGAAATCTTCTTCAAACTCGTCAATAGCTTCTCTGTTTTCTTCAAAGAATGATTCGATGATATTGCCTAACATTTCGACTATTCCTATTCCAGTCATGCCGATAACGTTCTTAATTCAGCATGATATTTTCTAGGTATTTTGCTGTTTCTGAATCTTGTTTCTCTCGTTTACTTAAAAGAAGATCTAAGCCTTTTTGGAACTTTTCCGCACTTTTTTGGGGGATACTTGGATTGGAGCTTCTTGCTTTACTTTCTCTTCGGATACGAATTCCGGATCTGATACTATTGGAACAGCATCAACAACTGTTTTTATTTGTTGTACTGATTCTCCTATTTGTTCGCCAGCTTTTAATAAGTTATTTAATGCTGGACTTTTTCCTTTGCACCCATATTTTTAGTTGTTTGATTTTATATATTCTGTAATAATACTTAATACTTCTTCTCCAAATTCATCACATCCATTGTCATAGTCGGTCATAATAGTTGTCATGTTCCGTTGAAAATTAACTCTTTGTTCTTTCAAATAATTATTCATCATTTTAAAAGGGTATTTGATCTTGAGAAGCTAATAATTCTTTAAATTCCAACATATTAGGAACAACTCTATTCAATAATCCTCTAACTATAGTTTTAAATCCATTTTTTTCCCTGGCAGATAAAATATTAAGTTTATAAAAATTATAGAAAGATAAAGTTGCTTGTATATCAACTTGACTAGGCGAGAATGGAATAATTAAAATATCCATCATCATTAAAGTCTGAACTACGCCCGGTTGTTTTAAGTTTCAGGGAAGTCTACTAGGATAATATCAAATTGTTCTCGAAGAAAATCCATTTGCTCGATAAATTCTGTAGAGGAAATGGACATTATATCATATTCTTCATTAATGTTTTCAGATTGCGTTTTTTCAACTTCACGCATTTTTCCGATAGTATTTTGTGCGTCGTCTATATCTACCACCCCAATTGTAAGCCCTGTGTTTTTTGCAGTAGCATGTATATATCCAGCAAATAATGCGGTGATTGTAGATTTGCCTACCCCGCCTTTAGTGTTTTCAAAAGTAAGAAACACTCCAGGTAATATCTTTCCCATAATTAATCTTTTAATTTATTCGTTTCAAAATAGGAAATATATTAATTAGATATATAATATCAACTTTAAATTTATAATAAATTAAAGGTATAAGGATATAATTAGAAAAATAATAGCATTAATAAAATAAAGATAGTACAAATGTATAAATAATATATTGCAAAAATAATAAAAAGTAGAATAGTATTAATAAATAAAAGATGAAAGAAGATAGAAATAAAATATAGAAAAGTAGAAAAATAGAATTCTATAATAAAAGAAAAAGTTACAAGTAACTATAAAACGAGTAACAAGTAACTTTAGAATAAGTAACAAGTTGTAAAATTGCAAAGTTGTAAAGTAACGAAGTGTGTAGTTCCATATATTAAGTCCATTTTGAAAAAAAATGGGCAGGGGAGAATTAAAGCTAAGAAATTTTAAGTATCTTTGTAAAAAAGCAAGGTGTGTTTTTGTAGCTACAAAACCACTTGCAACAGCCGAGCTGTCGAATTGATATTCGTTTCACTCACATACAATTACAATAACAATTATAATAATATATGAAGGAAAATAGAACAATAATACTTAGAGCACGATTATCAAAAAGTGAAAAGGAACTGATAACAAACGTGCTAAAAGCATTGGGTATTTCTCTTTCTGCCTTTTAAGGAAATCACTTTTAGGTGAACAAATTGTTTCAAAAACTGATGTTCAAACTGTTTTTGAGCTAAAGAAAATAGGCGTTAATATAAATCAATTAGCCAGACATTTAAATACATTACCAGTAGAAGAAGAAATACGTAATTCTCTTTTTTAGTATTAATAATTACATACGTGAATTAAAACAGATTACTGATAGTTTGAAATGATAGCGGAGATATTTAAACCATTTCAAGAAGTCGAGCTAACTCATAAGATTACTTATCACCTAGATAAGATAGAGAGTGGAGTTGCAAGAGAATTGTTTAATTCTTGTGGTGACACCTTACTTGATATGCAAAATACTATGCAGCTTGTTGCTAGTATGAATGATCGAGTGAAGTTTCCTTATATAGAATTTGTACTTAGTAGTCCTGTTGGTGAAGAACTAACAGATGCCAAATTTATACAAATAGCGAATGAGTATATGAAGGAAATGGGATATAGTGAATCTTGCTATTCAATAATAAAACACGATGATAAGGATAATAAACATGTTCATGTTTTAGCGACAACTATTGACTTAAATGGGCTTCGAATTAATGATAGCATGAATAAAATTCATTCAGGAAATGTTATGAGAAAGCTCGAAAAAGAACATGGTATTGAGGTTATGGAGAAGGAAAATCTATCAATAGTAAATCTCTAGGTGAATCTCAATATCGGCAATATTTTTTTGATAAAGCTCTCCATAAGGCATTACGTAGTCACAATGCAAATGAACGTGTCTCAAAATTATTAATGCAATCTGACACTTATAAACTAATGAGTCAAGAACTGTCAAAGCAATATACAAATACTGAATGGAAAGTAATATTAGGTGATGATATATATAGCAAATTGTTAGAGGTATTATCAGATAGTAAGTTTTTTAATCCTCTTTTTAAAGACGAATTGCTGGAAGTGATGGACCGATTATATCCTATATGTAAAAATGTAGGAGAGTTTCGAGATAAAATGCAAAATGAATATTATTATATGAGGCTTGTTTCTGATAAAGGTAAATCTTGCTATGTATATGGTATTCCAGAAAGAAGTTTTTATGTGAAGGATACAGCACTACCTGAAAAATATAGGTATGGAAAAATATCGTTTGATGGTCACCAAATGGCTCCTGATGAACAAAAGCATTTTTTATATATTAATATTTTTCATGTATTAAATGCTTCTTCCAATTATGATGATTTTAAAACACGGATAGCAGAAACAGGAATCAATATGGTTGAACACACTAACAAATCAGGTGTTTACGGATTATCCTTTTCTGTCTGTAATATTGATAAATCGGAAGTATTTAAGAGTTCTGATATTTCTAAGCGTTTAACATATAATAATATTCAGTTATATTTCCAGAAAGAAAGTCTTCAGGAAGTGCCGGTGCCTGAAGATAAAGATACATCGAAACAAGATCTTCAGGAAGAATCTAAAAGTAAGGAGTTAAATACAGTAATGAATACTCCAATTGATCCAGTTATTGTATGTTATATTAATACGAGAAAAGAGTGGGAGAGAGAACTAGCTTATATGTCTCCAGGTTCTTCTATGATGTTTTCATCTATTCCATTAGATATGGGATCGGAAAAAGACATAGCAAACAGGAAGATGAGCTTCCATTAAAAAAGAAAAAAGAAAAGGAAAAATAAAGGATTATCAATATAAAGATATATATTATGAACTATAGAGAAGTATTGTTTCCGTATCAGCCTCTTGAACCAGGTGATTTTATGTATCGGTATGATATTAATAATAGGGGATATATTATATATTCTCCTGAAAAAATAAAATATCTTGTTTGGAATTGTATGATTTTACAGATATTTCTCCTTTTCAATTAGCTGTGTCAATACAGAGAGTAAGGATTGAAACTCCAGAACAAAATGAATTTGTATTCGATAAAGTGTGTTCCAAAGAGGATTTACTTAGATATCTCTTTGATATTGTTGCGGATAAAACTAAATATAGAAAGTTAAGGGGAGTTTCAAATTTTGAAGCTTATCTTCTTTATCATCTGAAACAGCCAGATAAGGTGAGAAATATATATCAATTTAATCCGGCTAATAATGATTATCAATTAGTATTTGATAATGATGTGTGTATTGCCTCAATATTTGATGAGTATATAACCAATACAATAAACGTTTGTTGGAATCCGGTAACATTTAGATATTTTGAAGAGCAAGATGGTGATCAGCATACTTCATACCTATTATCATCCTCTAATCCAATGCTCTGCGAATATATCTGTAAGAAGGCAGAAGAACGAAAAGCATGCATTGATTTGTACGGATATGATTTTGATTCTCTTATGTTTTTTCTCATATTTTATAAAGAATAAGGGTATGGACAAAGGAATATCTGTTTTTTCCGATAGTAAAAAGATAACTGTAGTAATGAAAAATTGGTATCCAACCACATTAGTGAAGTTTATATCGAAAATTCAAAAAATATATAATATAAAAGTTCGGGAAATATATGGAGGAGAAGCTGATAGAAATATAACTACTTTTCAACTTATTTCTATAGCTCGTGGCCTCTCATTTATAGTTTTTCTAATGATAACATAGCAATTGAAATTTTCCAAAGAGAGGTAATTAATGAATATAAGCTCAATGAAATTAGCCTAAAAGAAATATGATATTAAACTTAATCTTGAGAGCTGTTGATACCTTGATAAGATAGAAAGTGCAAAAATGAGGGTTCAAAAGAATCCTCATTTTTTTTATAGACTTATATCAGTCCTTTTAATATCTTGACTTTTACTGAATTCTCTTGTAGAATCAGCAACTTGGTCCTCTTTTTAAATCTAGGTTTTCTTTAAAATCAATTTTAAAAATTTTTTGTATAGTCACTTTAGATTCTTCAGAATACATAGGTTCGAGCATTGTTAACATTTGAATAGGGGGTATATAACCTGACATATTTAATTCCACAAATTTATTATACTCATTGTTAATTACAGCTGTGACAAATTCTTTGTCCATGGCTGAAAAAATATGCAAGCATTAAGATCTTCGTTCCAATCTTTAAGAATAGGTAGTGAAATATTAGGTAATTTAAGAGCTGTTTCTTTAAGTTCCTCTAATGAAAGATGTTCTAATTCTATTATTTTTTTTCTTTCAAATATGTATCTAATTTTATGGCATATTTATAACCATTAAGATCATTATCAAAAATGTACATTAGCTGATTGGTAATATCGGTAATATTATTATGTGATAGAAGAAAATCTATAAGTTCTATTTGCCCCTGTGTAATATTTCCTTCAGTACTAACATATACTACGTTTTTGTTTGAATTCAATAGTTTCATTTGGTAATGTGAAACATTATCAATCATACTTTCTCCAATTAGAATAAGATCTATAGGACGTGCTTGATCATAATTTGATACAGCTAAGCTGCCGTATTTATTTCCTATTATTCCTTTAAATGAATTGCCATTTTCATAATATCCTCTTTGTGATATTCCTTGAAAACCACTTGCATTTTGCATTATTACACAAGTGTTGTAGTAATCTTTTCTAAGCATTTTGTATTTTCTTGAAAAGAATACATCTTTAAATACGGGGATTCAAGTGTTTCAGATTTAATGCCTCTTTTTCCTAAAAAATCTCCAGAGTACGTCTTTAATTCATTCCGAAGTATACTTAACTGACTTTTTATCTAAACTAGCATCTGTGACTTTTTGTTGTACTATTGTTAGTTGTTATAATTTCATGGTTGTTTAGGAAATTTTGAAGTGCTTCTCCAACTTGACGAAGAGAAGGCATTTTTCCTGTTTGTTCATAAAGTTGTTTTTGCATGAAATCTAAGCAAGTTTTTCCTTTATCAGTACCATGCAAATCCCAATAGGTTTGATGCCCTTGTTGATTTTTCTTGATAATATATACATCTGTACCATTTGTCATCTTGACCGCAGCATTAGAAGTACCAGGTGCAAAAACTCCATCCAAAATGAAGAAATAAATCAGGCAAAGATATTTCAGTTTTTAATTTATTGAAGTCTACTTTCATTATATTAAATTTTAAGACTGTTTACTTTAGGTTTTTCTGTTTATTATTCATAGAATAAAACTACAACAGTATTATCATGTCCGTTTCTATGAATTGGTGTATACATTTTATTTATGGTCTTCGAATTTTCATCAAAGATATGAATAAAACAGATAATCACAAAAGCACTTATTGTAACCAATAAGGCTTATTAAATTTTTAAGGATACTGTTATTGCATTTGACCTCCTTTTTATGTGTACTTTAATAATAAAATGATAATAGTATAAATTTGAGTATCTACACTGATGAGATGCTCTTTTGGAATCTATATTTCTCACCTATCTTGTTTCCTTTCTTAAATGCTCCGGGGTGTCCCTTTCGTTTACTTTCGGCCTGTGCAGTGAGCCGGTTTAGATTATATATTTTCTTTAGCCAAACAGGATCTTTAGCTAATCCTAATTCTCTAGCTTTGCGTACCAATGTTCGTGATGATACACCGACTAGTTCTGCCAACTCTTCATTTCTTGTAGTAGAGAAATACCGTTGTAATAAACTTAGCATATTTCCAGACCACAGAATACTAGTACTATATCCATTGTGTTCAACAAGTCTATCTTTTGTCTTATGCAAGAAACGGCCATCAGGTACTTTACGCTTTAGAGCATATTTTAGTCTTTTTTCTTTGCGAATACATTCTTTGCAATGTGAACTGTATCCGGATGCACATTTATAAAAATCGTGTAACCAAAGATTTTGTCTACACATAGGACAATTTTTTTTCTACGTTGTATCATTATTATTTTGTTAAATATAAAATAAAATTGGCTGGTTCAATGCCATGTTTGGATAATGATGACTGTCTACATCTATCAAGCCTATATGTCTTTTACAGTTATTTCCCATCTTTGTATTCTTGATGCTGCTTTAGATATTTTTGTCGATAACGTTCATTGCAATCTTCTGGACGAACCATGAGGATTAATTTGTCCCCTATTTGGAGAGGAACTTTTTCATTCTTTTTTTGCTGATTATAGTGCTCAATCATTTTTTTTATTTCTGTTTTATCAGAAATATTTAAGTCAATTTTAGCGGCTTTTTTTAATAAACTTTTTCGTTTCATACATTAGCTATTTATGATTCAACATTTACTATTTTATAATTCATTGTGAAAGTACTGTAAACAGAGTTTTTCTTGTAAGATTTTTATATATATTTACAACTGTGTGATTTTATATATCTATTTATATCTTCTATACATTGTTGTTTATTAAAATATCAATCCTTTCTAAGTATGAATATTTCATTTATTTCTAATTGTAATCCCTTGAAGTTTTAAATATTTATATAATGTTGCTTTCGAAACACCAACTATGATACAGACATCATTTATAGTTCTGTCCTTCAATTGTAAATATTTGTTATATTCAATAACAGCAAGTTTTGCTTTTAATAAGGCCGTCTTAGATAAACCACACGGTCTTCCTCCGACACGTCCTCTTTCCCTTGCTGCTTCCAGCCCTGCATTAGTTCTTTCGATAGTAAATTCCCTCTCAAGTTCTGCTAACGAGGCAAATATACCAAAGTAACATCTTCCGATTGGAGTATTGGTATTAATCCCATCTTTGAGTGATCTAAAATCGACTTCTTTTTTATGAAGAGAATCTACTATAAACACTAAATCCCTTAAAGATCGTCCTAGTCTATCTAATTTCCATATAACTAGAATGTCCCCCTTTTTAAGAATACTAAGTAACTTTTCAAGTTCAGGCCTTTTTTTACTCCCGATATCTTTTCTTCAAAAATATAGTCAACACCATAATTTCTTAATGCGTCCAATTGCAAGTCTAAGTTCTGATTTGGACGCGATACACGAGCATATCCGTATTTCATTTGTGTTTTTCGGACAAATGTAATGCTTCTATTTTTTTTGTCAGTTATCATAGTAATATAGTTCATTAAAACGAACGTTTTTTTAAACTATGCCTATGAATATTAAGAAAATGACATTTATCTTGGTTATGTGTGGTTGTATGCATGGCCTTTATGCGCAAAGACATTATGCTGGTGTATCTGCTTTGGAGCTAAATTACGGACAGAATATTTTTGGAAGCAATAATCACAATGCGAGTTTATCATTCTCGAAGTACCGTAACAGGACTACATTTTGGAAGATAGGATTAAACTACTTGAAAAGTCTTTTGATTATAGGTATGAAGATCTTTCTCTTGAGGTTCCTGAAGTCAGAACAGTCGGTAGGATAGCTAGAGATTATTATGTGGATGCTGTCTATTATAAGACAGTAGCAACCAACCTTTCTTCTTTGTATTTAAACCTCGGTTTTGGTCTTTTACTGGTGTAGAAGCCTATAAAGAAGAAAATAATGAATATGAATATTTAGTTGGGCCTAAAATCGAAGCCGAGCTGGAATATTTTGTTGCGAGTAGGGTAGCTTTTGTTGGACGTGTGAAGCAATATTGGAATCCATTCTCTAAGAGCCCATGGAATACTGTGTGGAATGTGGGTATTAAAGTTCTATTGTACTAATTATGTTACCACTGTTAACTGATATAAGTGGGTTAATTGCACTATTTAAAGACACAGGAGCGATGTTTATTGCTGTTGGTTTTGCTTGTGCTGGAATGGCTGTCGTGAAAAAGGTCGTAACTAACCACGAACGTTGCAAGGAAGCTATTATTACTTATGTCGTTGCTTTAGTCATATTTTACTTGGTTTGGGAACTTCTATAGATGATGGAGCTAGTAGATATATTAATAATCCTATCGGTAATGGCCGTAGCTTTTATTATAGGGAGAATATCTAAAGGTCCAATATGTACCGATAAAAAGGAAGAGGTTGAAGTAGCTCCACAAGATATATGTTTTCCGCAAATAACAGTAGTATTTCAGCAAGATATAGATGATGATGAAGATCTATGCAAAAGAGATTGCTGATATGTATTTGTCCAATAGAGCTTTCTATTACTCTGGCAAAGGTCCATCGCAAGAGCTTTCTGTACTTTCGGAAAAAGAGATGGATGTATACGTACATTTTAATAACGTAGAATTCAGTAAGTTACAAAAAATAGAAGTTTAATTTAATCTTGAAATTATGTTGCAGAGATTTAGGAAGTTATCGTTCATGGTCATTCATAAGCGAGTATTAATGATCCTGGGATTGGTCTTATTGACTAGTATCCTTTTTCCGATAGTAGCCAATGCCGATGGAGGGCTGAAGATTAGTTCTTTGTCTGAAGTGGAAGAGAAGGCAAAAGAAGGTTCTGATACTATTGTGAATATTGGAAAATATATATTGGGAGCTGTGCTTATCGTTACACTGGTATATGTGATATACGCAGTTTCATCAAATCAACCACATGCCAAAGAAATGGCTTTTTGGTTGGATTATAGCAGTTATTATCATTATGGTTGCTTTCTTGATTGTATAATGAGGACGCTACGTAAGATTAATAAACCTATAAAGTTTTTCGGCCTGACCTCCATTCAATTTGGGGTGATAATGCTATTTTATGCCTTAGTGATAATAATATGCGTGTTTGCACACCTTCATCCTTTGATAGTTGTGACTATTATTTCTATTATGGCATTTATCTCTGGTATGTTATTTAAGAATTTGTCGAAGGAACATAAAGCCGGTAATCCGGACTACTTGACCAGTCTTTCCGTGAAGTCAGTTACTCCATCGAAAATAGTGGATAAACGCAAGGTCTTTAATTTTATAATGAAGAAAAAATGATCGGAACAATTATAGTATATGCATTACTCTTATGTGGGTTAATATTGATTATTGCCATGTTGTATATGCGTCCTTCCCAGGTTCAGTTATCTGATAAGGCAGTGGATTTGAGCAAAGTTATGCCAATTCAGACAATAACTGATGGTGTTATCGTCAATGGCAATGGAGACCTGACTATAGGATATCGGTTATTTCTTCCAGAAGTATTCACTCTTTCTGAAGAAACGGCTAAAGGTATTCAAGATCGTATTGATGGGCTTTTTGAAAATGTTGCCGTCCGGGACTATTTTACATCAACAATGTTATTATTGTGTTTCAAATTATGAGAATGATGAGTATTCAACAAATCCCTTGAAGGTTGCAAACTTGGGATACTTTGATGGAAAACAAACACTTCTTAGCTATACAAATCTCTATATAACATTCACTGCCTCTGAAAAACGGAGTATTAGACGGAATGCAACAAATAATTCTTTGTTACGCAAGTTTGATTATCCTTTTAAGCAACCTTTTAAGAAGTTTGAGTCAAAAATGGAAGAATTGGAGCCTTGTATTCTGAATTTTGAAAATGGATTATCAGCGATCTCGGAATTCAGTATTAAGCGTATGGATAGTAATGAACTTAATAATGCTGTTTATGACTATCTAAATCTGTCTTATGCTACACCGGTTGACGATGCAACAACTAAATCCTTGAATCCTTTATTAGTGACTAAGGGTGAAGATATGCAAGTTGGAAAACAATATTTGGCTATGATATCTCTAGCAATGGAAGGCGAGCATATTTATGAGTTATCTGTGCCGAATACAGGAAAATCACGTTCTTATGGTTCTTGCATAGAACTTCCAGAAAATATCAAAAGTAAGTGTTCTATGATCTATCCGGTAGGTCTTGGTTTGCCTTTTGATCATATTGTGAATGTAGTAATTGAAATTACAGATACGGATTCTACTATTAGGGCTATTAATTCGGAAAAGCAAAGTTTGAATTATGTAGCCAATTTCTACCCTCCAGCTAAAGATGCACAAAAAGAACAGGACCTGTTTTGTGAGACTATTACAGAAATGGATTATCAAACGGCCTATACTGCTTTTAATGTGATTGTTAATGACACTGATAGGTCTGCTTTGATGCGTAAAATTTCTTTAGTTCAACAGGGTTTTTCATTTATGAATAGGAGTTCATGTTATATTGAGAATGCCGAATTATGCAATTTGTTTTTTCAAATATACCAGGTAATGCCCGTGCTAACTATCGAGGATTTATCAACACAACCAAACAAGCAATATGTTATCTGCAAAAGGATAGCATTTATATGTCTTCTTTATCTGGACATTTGTATTGTGACCGTTTTGGAAATCCTTGTAAAATAGACATGTGGTATTATTCGAAACTGAATAATAAAAATAAGATAGTTATCGGTCCATCGGGTTCTGGTAAGTCATTCTGGTTGAATAATTACATATTACAATCTTATGAGTTATCTCATGATGTGATGATAGTTGATATTGGTGGTTCTTATCGTTCGATGATAGAACTAAACCGTGGTAAATATTTCGATTCAACAGATCAAAGCAAATTTGCTTTTAATCCATTTTTGTGTGATCGTGATAAGAATGGCAAATATCTCTATAAGGATAATTCTGATAAGGAAGGTGCGGAGGATCTTATTAAAACCATAGCAGCTGTAATATCCTATATTTGGAAACAAAGGGAGAATATGACTCCTACGGAGGCTGCAATTCTTAGGAAGTCAATCATTGAATTTTATGAATATGTCAACAACTCTTCTCTGTATGGATCTTCAGAGAGAATTTTCCCTGAATTTGATTCAGTACAGGAAGTATCTCCGGGATGTATTTAGCAAGAAGATGAAAGATTTTGAGGCGAAAAAGTTTGAGGTTGAAGAGCTTGTACTTTTGCTGGAACCATATACAGAAGGAGAGTTGTCCTATCTGTTAAATGCAACGGAAAATGTGGATATTGTTAATGATAAGCTGATAGCATTTGATATGGAAAGTGCGTCTAAGAAGGACTATTTTCCACTAGTTGTAATCATTACTCTGCAAATGGTTGTGGATAAGATAAAAAAAAGGCAGGGAGTTAAAAAGGAACTTATTATTGATGAAGCATTAGACTTTTTGCAAGATGAAAAATTCGGTGATTTTATAGCCTACTTATATCGTACTTTCCGTAAGAAAGAAGGGGCAATAACCATAGCAGCACAGAACGTCTTGTTTTTTGAAGAACTGCCCTGCTTCAATAAAAGATTCTATAACTATAAACTGTGACACGAAGGTTATTCTTGATCATTCCCAGTATCGAAGTGAACTGCCTAACCTCCGTGACATGCTTTCTTTATCTGAAGATCAACTTACTCTGATTGAATCGTTGCAAAATGCAGAGGATGATAAGTGGAGAGAATTTTTTATAAAAATGAGTAATGACACATTCGTGTTCAGAAATGAAGTATCTCCATTCGCTGCGGTAGCGTTCGACTCCCGACAGGCGACTGTGGTAAGGATTAAACAGCTCTTTGAAGAGACAGGATCCATAAATTCAGCTATCAACAGATATTTAGAAGAAAAGAAAAAAAATAGTATGACCATGAAAAATGACTATAAGATTTTTAATAATCCTGAATTCGGAGATATCCGGGTTTTAAATATTGAAGGTAATACATGGTTCGTTGCAAAAGATGTTTGTGATGTTCTTTCGATTGTAAATCATAAAGATGCGATATCCTCTTTGGATGAAGATGAAAAGGGGGTCGCTAGTATCTACCCCCTTTCCAAAACCCAAAGAGGGGGCGGTTTACAGAAAACAAATATCATAAATGAGTCAGGATTATATACGCTTATTTTTCAGTCAAGAAAACCATTTGCAAAAGCGTTCCGGAAATGGGTCACTAGTGTAGTTCTGCCTGCGATACATAAGACCGGTTGTTATAAGCTTGCTTACCCTTATGAAAAGAAGATAAATAACCTTCAAAATCTGCGTGCGCTTGACCGTGAAAATCTCGAACTATTGCAAAAATGGGTGATGAATCTTCAGTCTGAACGAGACATACTTCTCCAGAAGCAAAATAGTTGTAGTGAAATTGTTTGTACGAGAGATTTTTCCGAAAGTGAAAGTTTGGTATTCCTTGGGAAGTTAATCAAGTCACTTTGTCGTGAGCGAGACATTACCCCTTCCGCTTTGTGTAAATTGATGGGTGATGACTTTCCACGTACCAAACTCCTAAACTTAGAGCAGGGTAAAGATAATATATCTCTTGCACTTTTTTGAGGTTGCTTACGGTTATGGACTACTCTCTTCAACTTGTAGATAACGAAAAATTTATTGATTGACGATGGATGAAGCATACGATGGATTGACTGAATTAAGCCAGTGGTCTACAGATTTTAGTTCAACGACGAACAATGTAGCCTGGTATATAATTGCTGCAATGCTGACAGTAGCCTTGATTCCTGTAATCTATGCAGTAGGGTCCAATAATAATAATGCGAAGACATATGTATTAGCATGGTTTGTGGCGCTAATATTTGCTTTGATATTTGTGTTGAAATAGTAAATAATATAATCTTATGAAAACAAAATTTTTATCGTTCTTAATCGTGCTAGTTATAAGCTGTTCTTTTTCGATACAGAAAGCTAATGCACAGATACCTGTTACAGATGGAGCTCATATAGGTATTAATACCGCAGAATGGTGGCTAAATGTAGCAAGATGGAAGTCACAGATTGATGAGATGATCGATGCCTCGCATATAAGGGAGGGTTTACAAAAATCAAGGAATTGAAGCAGTTACAATCTCTCATTTCACTTGCCGAATTATTAGATAATATGGCGTGTTTATCATCTGATTATCGCTTCTATATGAATTTGGGTGGAAACTATCATTGTCTTAAATTTCTTAATTTCCAACAGGTATCAGTCAATTTGGGGCTAAGTGCCGACTTGCTATTTAAAGTGGCTACTGTTGCGGACTATTTTTCTATGAATAGTGAAGGCCGATTATCGTTTGTTGGACAGGTCAGGGAAGCATTAGAAGCGGCTACTATTGAGATGAAGGAATATAATTCAATCGTTAGGGCAAACATAGTGGCCAAGTCAGTAGAGAGACATACCAAAAAACATATTATAGCGGTAATTTGTCCGCATTCACCCGATATACAAATTAACTATGGCTGGACAAGACGCTTTTTTGTGGGGGCTGAAGATAACTGATACCCTCACGATGGAACTTACTTCGAAAATGGCTTTAGTGGCCTTAGTCGTAGGTATTATCTGTTTCATCTGTAATTTATCTTATAATTACCTATATCATGGAGTGAATCAACTACTCTCTCCTGATGAGAATAAGTTTCCTGATTTGATGGAGATAGCCCGATGCTTTGCATTGTTTTTCTGCCTGTCATTGTATATGCCTATCGCAAAAACAGTCGTCGGTACTTTCGAGGCTGTAAATCAAGAAACTTCATTAACGGGTAGTCAGGCTGGTCAATTTGCACAATATATGAAAAAGTCATCGACTGAACAGAGCGATATGATCACCAACTATCAGGACCATGCAATTGATGCCAGTATAAAAGCCGGAGAAGATTCAGATGGATCATTAAGCAAAGAGGCAGAAAAACAGATCGCAGGGAAATGAACCTGATGGAGATATATCCATTCTCAAATCAATTTCACAATTACTAAATCCCTCCAACTATATTGCGCTGGGTTTTCATGCTATAACATCGCTTATAATAGGAGTGATTCAAGCGGTAATACTTGGTATTGGGGTTGTCATAGTAAAGATACTGGTAATATTAGGACCATTTGTGTTTGCCTTTAGTATTCTCCCAGTTTTTAAGAATCAGCTTTCAACCTGGTTCGGTACCTTATGCGCTACGTGTATGGCATTCACTGTTATCAATATTCTGAATCAGATTATGTTGCAAACGTTCCAGTCTATATTTGACTCTTCTTCATTTAATATGGCTGATGAAGCAACAAAACAGGTGCAATATTTAGCTTTGGATTTGTCGATCATTGGAGCGTATTGTTCCTGTTTTTGGCTCGCTGGCAAAATTGTAGGTCATGCAGATGCGGGAAAAATAATTTCTAAAGCAGTTTCTCTGGTGAGCACAGCTGCTATGTTAGCCTTTATGGGATCAGCTGCTGCTGCAAAAGGAGCGAGTAACGTGGGAGCTGCCGCTTCTGCTGGGAAAAGTATTATTGATGAAGATTAATAATTGAAGATATGGATCTGACGAAATTTAAAACAGTTGACGAAACGATCAAAATAACCATGATAGTGGCTATCTGTTGTTGTTTGTTCATGGCATTAGCCTTTACAGTCGCCTTCATTTTTCAGTTTAAAAAATAGATGAAGCATATACGAAGGCTTTGGTTTTGGATACTTCCGGAAGAGTATACGAGGCTACTTCTGTTGCTGCTGCCGATATGAGGAAATATGAGTATGAAGATCATATAAAGACTTTCGTACTGAAGTGGTATGCTTTTGATGAAAGCACTTATGAGAGCAATATCAAATCTGCACTAAATCTGATTGGAAATCGTGGTAAGGAATTGCTTAGTGAGTACAATGATATCAATATGCATAATTCCTTGATACAAAAGAATATCATATACAGTGTTACAATCAAGGATATACGTGTAGATATGAAAACTGTCCCGGTGTCGGGAGAAATATTGTTCACTCAAACCGGTTATCGCGCAAGAGGAGGTGTGTCACGTGATGTATTAGCAAAGTTTACACTCTATGATGTCTCACGATCACGGGAGAACTCCCATGGAGTAAAAATAGAAAGTTGGGAAGTAAACTATTCCGAGCCCAAAGAAACAGCAGTTGAAAATTTAAAAGAATAAGGTTATGAAAGAATTCAAATTGAAAGAAATTCTGAAGGATAAGAACAAGGTACTGATAATCATGGTTGTCGTTCTGTTCATTTTATTCCTTGTGGTTATCTTAAAAACAAAGAATGGATCATCGGAGGTGGCTGTTCCAGAAGAACCTAATAAGGCTCTTTTGGAACCAGTGTCAAGGATGAAAAGGTGTTAGCAGATAAGTTAGAAGCTTATAAAAGGATCAGCTTGCAGCAAAAAAGAAAAGATGCTAGAGGCTGCTGGAGTGAAAGGATCTGATTTTTACTTTGACATGCAAGGATCAGATAATAAATATAGTGAAAGGATGAAACAGCAAATCGAAAGAATGCAAACAGATCCTTATGAGCAGGTGATGGATGGCAATGGATATTCTTCAGGAAATGATAATGGTGATTTTACTAACAAGATGCGTAGTCAACTAAATAGTATTGAAGAACAACAAGAATTTGACGAACTGCTTCGGCAGGCAAAAAAAGAATGTAAGACTTAAAAAAGGAATGTCTGAAGAGTATAAGGTGTTACAAAGCGCATATGATAAGTATTTAGGAGTTCCCCAAAATGATACTGTTTCTCCGAAAGTACAAGATGATGATATGCTGGAGGATATTATACCTGAACCACGGTTCATTATTAACGAAGAGGGGAGACGTCAACGCAGACCGCAGTATGAGATTCCAGGCAAGAAGAATCTAGTTAAGGCGGCTATATATGGTGACCAGACAATAGTAAGTGGAACACCAGTGAAAATGAGACTATTGGAACCTTTATTAATAAGCGGTATTGAGATCCCTGCAAACACAATCTTTTTTGGATCAGCTTTAGTCGGAGCAAGCCGAATGAAAATTACCGTGGAGAACTTCCGCTATGGAACGTATATGAGCCCAGTATCTTTTGTCATCTTTGATAATGATGCAATTGAAGGACTGAACTTGCCTAACAATATGAAGGCTGAATCAGCACGGAAAATGGAGCAAGGTATATTACAGGGTGTACAATTACCTATAAGTTCCATTGGAACAGTAACCAGTGAAGTAACTAGTGCTATTACTGCCACTACGCAGGTTGCAAAACAGTTGCTTAATCAGAGTCTTTCACAGGTTAAAGTACATCTAAAAAGCAAACTATCAGATTTATCTTAAAGAAGAAACAAAGATGGATAAACGTAAAAGAGAGGCTGAAGAAGCTGAACTGGAACGTATGTTCAAACAGATAGAGATGCAGAAGAATGAGCCTACGAAAAAGAATCCATTAACGTCTTTAATAGAGTCGATGTAACTTATGGAACTAACTCTACTTATCATAAGATGGCTATTTACCCTGGCAGTAATTTTTGGGGGACTTAGAATCTGTATAGTATATCAGAAAGGCAAGTCATTGAAAGTAATGAAGAATGAAGTCAGACTTTTTGTGTTGAGCTTTCTCATCCTTTTTCTTCTAAGCCTCTATATGGGATATGTGCAATGGGATACAGTAATATTTGCATTGCCTGCTTTTGTTGCGATCTTCTTTTGCTGTAGAATATGCAGGTCACGTAGGAAAGATACACCTTGGAAGAATTTAAAAAGTGAACTTTCATTTTTGGGTATAACATTGATCATCATTTGGTTTATTAATATTTATAACGGATATATACGATGAAAAAATTAATTTATATACTGCTTTTATTACTTCCCAATTTTGTTTCAGCACAAGAAACAAAGAAACTGGACTCACCAATGATCTATGTGTCATTTGATAAGATCAAACATGTGATCCTACCTGCTCCGGTAAGTGATATCTCATATGGTCGTGAAGATTTTATTAAAGTAGAACGGGTAGAATCTGTCCCCAACATTGTACGCATAACGGCACAAGAGGAGCGTTTTTCAGGAATAACGAATCTTGTAATAGTGTGTATTGATGGAAGCGTTCATTCCTTCAGAATTACCTATCTGCCGGATGGCACTCCCGATGAATGTGACAATATTATCTACGATTTTGAAAAGGTGACACAAACATATTGTTTCCAGGTAATTGTAAATAATAGTAATACAACAGAGATATTTCTTCCTTCCAATGTGGTTTATTGCCGGCAAGGGAATGAGGAAGTTTTTGGTGTGGAGTATTATAATAATATGATAAAGGTAAACACTACGTTTGAGAAGTTTGCTCCTTCCAATCTGTTTGCGGTAGATAAGCTAAACAATACTTATGAGATTACTATTGTAAATGACTACGCTTTGTCATACTCCTATAACTTCGAAGATGGGCGTTCATATGTGGCACACATTGACGCTAATAGTATAGAGATGGAAAAGCAAATAAATAAACTCCATCTGAAAAAGAGGAATATTTTCAGCCTGGGAATTATAAAGAACAAATTTGAGTTTTCTCTGGCTAATCTGTATGTCAAAGATGATTTTATGTTTTTTGTATTTGATATCCGGAATTTCTCAAACATAGATTATGATATTGATTTTGTGAAGTGCTTTATCCGTGATCAGAAGAAGATGAAGAACGCTATCCAGCAGGAAGTTCAGTATGATCCGGTACAGGAGAAGGATTTTACTAAACGGATTTTTGGTAAAAGCAGTAATCATTTTGTTCTTGCCTTCAATAAGTTTACAATTCCCGACGACAAGGTTTTTGAGATTGAGATGTTCGAAAAGGGTGGGGGCAGGCATATGAGATTGTCTATCCAGAACGAATATATTCTGTCAGCAGAACTCTTAAAATAATAATGCCATGACAATCAAGGAAGCACTAAATGAATACCAGTTCAACAACGTTGGACAATTCAAGGAATAGCACAAAGCCTGGGATATAGAGAAGAATATAACAGCGGTTTCCTGTGTTTTACCTTGAATGGTGAAGAATTCCGTACTACTGTTCATGAAATACGTTCACATACGCAAACTAAATTTGACGAGACGGTCAAGAAAGACTCAATGGAGCGTATTTGCAAATTCTTTGATAAAGATAAAACTCTTTTATCCGACTATAGTGACATTTTACGTGGAAAAGGTGTCGATATCATAAACTGGGGAAATATAGGTTCTGATTCAAAAGACCGATTTACAGTTATTGACCATACTAATAAAATATGCTATACAGGTAAGGATCTATATGATCATGCTCTGATGAATGGATATCTTCTTGACGGAAAGGGAACAAAATTAGAGAAGGGGCTTTGTCCGACTTGACAGAAGTAAAAGGTAAACCTGCTAAGTTACGTATAACAGAAAAGGGAGTCTCTGTTTTCTACAAAAAAGAGACTCTAGTGATTCCTGATAAGATACTTGGAAAAAAACTATCTGAAAAACAGAGAAAAGCCCTGTTGGAAGGTGAGATGATTGTTATCCCAGCAAAGAGAGGGAGTATGTTTGTCCAGGTAGACAAGGACCTGAATTCGGTGATTGTACGTTCGGAAAAAAGAGTTGTCTATTCCTGCTAAGATAGGTGAAAGAGAACTGACTACAGCCGATAAGTATCTTCTTGTGAATGGGTATTCTCTCGATAATATGATCATTCATAATGAAGAAGGATATTTCATTGCAGATATTTCCTGGACAGATGACAAGAAAGGTATTGTGTTTAAAAATATGCAGAGTATCCCTGAAGCAAAAGCGAAGGAGCTGCTGGATAAACAACAGGACAAGGACAATATCTCTACAGTCGAGAAGGAACAGACAGTAGTTAATGATCTAAAGGGTAGGGATATGGAAGCTGAACTGAAAGAAGCGATTGAGAAAGACGATTTTGAGAAAATGTCCCAGTTGAGAGATGAAGGCTATAAGCCATCTGAAGAAGTAATCAGAGGGCTATCTAACAGTCCAAATATGGATGACAAGAAGGCTGTTGTGATTGATAAACTCTTTGGCATGAAGCCTGAAGTTCCTGATACAGAATCGTCCTCTACGAAAAATAAACCTAATCAAGAAGAAGTAAAAGAAGCATCAGAACTAGTGAATGGTACTCCAGAGCAAGATGTCACATTTAAATCTGCTGTAGAGAATGGAGATTTTGCGAAACTTGATTTATTAAAGGGCGAAGGATATATGCCATCCAAAGAGGTTATGCAATCGTTGGCTGGATCCGTTCGGAAAATTCCATGATAGCTGTACAAAAGATATTTGGCTTGAAGTCAAATGCTCAATCTATTGGAGAAGTTAAACTGGCGCAAGGTTCTCAAAACAACAGTAGAGATGTTTCACGAGGAGTGGGAAATATAGTTAATAAGGCTTTTAGTGATTTGTAACTTTAAAATTTAATCATATGAATGATCAAAGATTATTGTTGAGAAAATGCCAGTTGAATGAAATACCGGCTGTTATTTTTCAAGGAAAGGACTATTGTGCTTTAGATATAATGGGTGCAGCTAAGGATATCTATAAAAATTATGGATGTGGAATGGAGTTCCTTTATGACTTTGATAGTCTTATAAGAAACTTCGAAGGTTACCAGGTTAAACATAGAAGTACTCTTGGTCGGCCTAAACTTGTAAAATGGAAAGTCTGAAGTCATTAGTGAATGACTGCATATATACTGATAAGCCTGTTATTGTTTTACAGGGGTCAGATGCTTGTGCTGTAGATATCCTTAGATCTGCTAATGATATCTATAAGCAAAAAAGGCTGTAGTAAAACCTTTCAGAAAGGCTTTGAATCACTTATTAATGACTTTGAAGAATATAGGGAGTTATACTTTGATAATATGAAACTGCCTGAATTGTCTGATACAGAGAAGGAGTTTATAAGAGAAGATATGGACTATGATTTTGATAATGCAGTAAAGAATGGGAACCTAGTCCATCTCACTACAATGAAAGAGTTGGGATATCCTTTCGATGAGAAGAAGATTGAAAACTATATATCATTATATCCTGATTTACTTCAGTTTATAGATCATCCTTCCGAGGGTCTTATAATAGCGGCAGTAAGGGTAGATCCTAATGCTATTCTACACGTCGATGAACTTTCGGAAAAGGCACAGATGATTGCAGTAAATGCTTCTTCTTACGCAATACAGGGTATTCGTAATCCGGCGGATAAAGTTTTTGCTTACGGCCATTCATAAATGTCCGGAAGTATTCGAATTTGTAGACAACCCTTCAGATACCGTAAAAATGGCAGCAGTGAAACTGAAGCCTGATAACCTTCAGTATATCGAAGAGCCATATAAGGAGATTATAGAGGTTGCCATGCATCTTGAACCGGATGTTTATAAACACTGTGACAATATAACAGAAGCAATGTATAAGAGTGTAATTGAGCCTTATCGTACTTTCAAATCAGCGATAGAAAAGAATGAATTTACCAAACTTGTGGAATTGAGTGAATGTGGCTATCGGCCTTCTTCTGAACTGATACGACTACTATCTGGAACTTTTTCCGAAAGTACTTCTGTTGCGTTGCAAAAAAAATATTTGGCATGGAAGTATTTGCTTCATCGAATATTCAACTAAGGATAGATCTACCGGATAGCGATGTTATGTCTCGACAGCAATCTAATGTCATTGAACAATCAGTTTGAAAGTAACGGATATTAATAACATACGACTATGGAGTTTAAACTTATATCTTTTATAAGGGATGGCTTACAAAATTTCTTTGTAAGAAGGAATCCGAATCTTATTGAACGGATGAATCACCCGTGTGAAACTGCACAATTTATAGCTGTCAGGAGAAATCCTTTGTTAATTGGAAGTATAAATAATCCAACAGAAAAGGTACAGTCTGAAGTTATAAAAAATAATCCTGGATTAATAACTCTTTTAGATGAACCGTGTGAGGCTGCACAATATATAGCAATAAGTAATGATCCTTTTGTATTATCATTGATTGATACCACGGAAGATGTTCGCTTGGCGGCTATCAAGAGTAATCCAGAGAATATAAAGTTTATTACGGAGCCATCAGAAAGAATACAATTAGCCGCCGTTAGACAAGATCCTAAAGTATTACTTTACATTGATAATGCGTCTGAAAAAGTCCAACTTGTAGCTGAAAGACGAAGTTTGCATATGTACTCTTTTAAGGATCAAGATGTCTCAAAAGTCGGTGAGATGAATCAAAGTGCTTTTCTCATGAATCCCGTACAAAGCTCGAAAATGAGTAATGAGAAATCTATCAATAAGGATATTTCTCTTTCACTTTAATAATTGGAAACAATGGAAAATAATTATACCATAGAAGAACAGACAATTATTGACCAGGCTAACGCTAATGGTACATACTTGAAAGCACCTAATGGAGAGGAAACAAATCTGTCTCCAGAACAATGGGTGCAAGTACGTACATCAGCTTTTAAAGAGTGGTTTGGAGATTGGCAAAATAATCTGGATGTTGCATCGAAAATCCTCGATAAGAATGGGAACCTATGGTAATGTATCATGGTAGTATGAATTTCTTTACTGAATTTGATATTAATAAAGGCGGTTCTTCTAATAAAATGGGGAATATAGGCTTTTGGTTTTCTCCTATGGAGTCATTTGCTCAAAATTTTGCTGAAGGAACTTGGTGGGGAAAAGATGAGCACGTAACTACTTACAATACATTTTTATCTCTAAAAATCCAAAGGTGTATGAAAAACATGATGTTGAAAATGAAAAAAACTTTTTAGAAGAAAAGGTGGACGCTATCCAGCGTGAAATAAAAAGGAGCTTAAGGGGAGATGGACGGGACTGGATTGGTACGGTTATGAATCTTTTAGTATAGCTGTAAGAGATGGTTGCCCAGATAATGAAACAAGGGAATATTATGGGACAAGGACTCGCGACAGTATGCAAGCTATTACTGACGGAGAGAGAGTCAGGGAGCTTTTAAAGCATGAAGAAGAACTATCGAATAAATTAGGTGAATTGATATATAATGATCCTTATGAGCAATTAAGAACAGACCTGTATAGATTTGCTGGTATGAATGCTGCTGATGCTAATATTGGCGGCACAGGAATGGTAATAGATAAGGAAGAAGAAGCATTAGATAAATTCAAAGAGAGTTTAAGATCACAGGGGTTTGATGGAATAATCATTAAAGAAACAAAATATGATAAAGATCATGCAGGAGGAAAATTGAATGATCAATATGTGGCACTTTATTCAAATCAGATAAAGTCTGCGATAGAAAATACTGGTGATTTTTCACTGGCGAATAATGATATCCGTTTTCGGTTTATCGGTGAAAAGGGGCAGGCAATCTTGATCGAGAAGAAGAGGCAACCTTCCGTTTAGATAATCTTGTCATTGCACGTGAAATGGAGTATGTTGGTAAGGATCCGCTTTCTATTAAGAAGGCTACCGGTTGGGAACGTGGTGCTGATAGTCTTTGGAAGTATGAGGAAAACGATTTTATGATTAATGAAAGTGTTCACATTTTTAAAAATAACGATGGTCATTATTCATTAATGTTATCAGATTTTAATTGCGATGACCATTTGTTTGATGAATATCCTGAATTGTCAGGTATATCGGTCACTATAAGAAATGGTAATCCTGAAAGAGGTTTTTTGGCCGACAATAAGATGGAGATTATAGGTGACTTTATTAGTGAGGGCAAACTTTTGGCAAATAAGATTAGCGTGCTGGAGAGTATTCTTGCTCATGAAATACAACACGCCATTCAAGATAGAGAAGGATTCGCTCGTGGTGGTTCTCCTGAAGAGTTTAAGGATGTTCGCAGTGAAGTGATAAGAGATTTAAATTTCTTCACTAACGGTGATTTTATGGCAGGTAGTGTTATAACTACTGGTAAATCTGTACATGAAGCATTATCGAAGGTAATTCCATTTACTGATTTTACTTTATATGAAGCTTATAAAGATAGGTTGCAAAAAGTGGCAGTGAAATATGGATATAGTGATCTAGCTCAACTAATTGACAAATTCGACAGTTTACCTTCATCTCTTGAGCAATATTATAAGTTATCAGGTGAAGTTGAAGCCCGGAATGTTCAGTCACGTATAAATATGAGTATGGAAGAGAGACGTATATCTCTTGCACAAATGACTGAAGATATTAGACGTGTAGATCAGCTATTTCTAAAAAACTCTTTTCCGGAAGTATGTATTCATTAAAAGCGGAACTTATTCCTGTCATTGAATCTATGTCAGGTGCTCTACATACTTCTGTCTGCATTATAAATGATATGGATGAGCTACCTGATGGCAAGGTTAAAAGAAATATTGAAGCTGGCCACAATATTAAAGGATGGTTTGCGCCTGCGACAGATCAAGTGACTGTTTATCTCCCTAATATCCTGGATCCTGATGATGCACGGCGAACTGTCTTTCATGAGGTTGTAGGACACTATGGACTAAGAAAAATGTTTGGAGAGCATTTCGATATATTTCTGGATAATGTATATAACAATGCATCTGCTGATATTCAGGGAGAATAATGTATGGCACTCATAGTGATCCATCAAAACGATTGGTTGCTACTGAAGAGTATCTTTCAAAGTTGGCAGAGCGAGGTTTTACAAATATAGAAGAGAGGTCATTGTGGAAAAAAATAAAGTTGGCTTTCATTGACATGTTGCATCAGTCAGATGTCAAATTAGGATTCAAACTCCATGACAATGACTTGCGTGGGATTCTCTATAAGTCTTATCAAAAGCAGATTCGGAATGAATTTAGTAATAATTCAAAAATAGAAAATATGGATGATAATAATGCAAAAATTAAACTTGTGGTTTACAAGGAACACACACTTGGATATATTCTTCCGGAATTACCTAATTCGGTGCAAATATTACATTCTTCACCTTTGAAAGGAGCAACCGGTACAACCAATTTGCAAGGTAATTATCATATCAACAATCTGAATGAGATTAGACTTGCAAGCGAAAAAGGACTTTGATGATTTTAGAGTCGATTTTAAAGGATATGATGATAAACAAGTTTATGAATATAACGATGTTGACAATGCTAAAAAAGTATCACTGTAGGATCACTAGACGAAGAATTCAGAGTTGCTGCAGAGGGAGAGGACTATATAAAACTCTCTCAACTGAAAGACGCAGGCTATTTACCCACTAAAGAAATAATCCAGTCTCTATCAGCTTCTTTCTCCGAAAGTACAATGGTAGCTGTACAGAAAATATTTGGTATTGATAAAATGGAGAGTCCGCATGTAGAAGCATCTGTTCTCCAGAACTTGACGTGTGACAGCCCTATGACTTGTCCCTCTATGAGTACAAAGAACAATATTTCAATTGATTAAAAACAGCTAGTTATGAATTTAATAACAGGCATTTTGCTTTTTGCTAGCGTGATGTGGATCGTAATAGGTAATAGTATTTACCATGCACCTACTGACAAGGAGTTATGGGGCAGCGAATTAGAGTAGTAAAAGAAAGATAATTGAATCATAAATATGAAGACAATGAAAATACTCTTGTATCTATATCAGTATGAATTGACATTTGAAGGAACTTGGGATTGCTTGTTTTTTCCGAACGTCGGTGAGCAACTGTGCATTTTTTCTATCCTTTCGGATGAGGATAGAAAATCTATAGAGATGTTAAGATGTAGCGATGTAGCTGATGATATTCAATGTTCAGTCTTTCAATCTGAACATGCTGATATCTCTCTATTGAGGATACTTTATCAATATCCATGTATAATTAAACAGAAGACATGGAATTATATAGATAATGAATGTGTATGCTCTTTTACATTAATACTTTGATAAAATGATATGATAAACCCCTATCATTTCCCACAAAATAATACAGTATACCTAGTAATAGGAAATTGTTTGTTTTGTTTATTAAGCACTATGAAGTGTTGTGCTATTCGGGAGTTGTGAAACTCCGGTCGCCAGCGTAACGGGCATGTTGTGAAACACCCTGCTACGTTTTTTATAACAAGTTATTAATCATATAAACTATATGTATCATGGAAAATTATGAAGAATTAGTAGTGAAAAATCAATCAGGAATGATTGATGATCTTGACTTTCTGCTAGAGCAAGAAGAACTAGCGGAAATATATATTGCAGAAATGCAAGAGCAGGGATTGACGCCATCTGCATCTAATGCTTCCATATGGCTTAGAAATTATGAATTAACTCATTTATATCAATAATCATGAAAGATATCTCCAACGATAAAGCACTACAGTTGTTTGCGGATTTGATGATTGAAAAGATAGAGGAGGTAAGTGACAATCCATCAAAACGTTGGTTTTCCGTGGCTGGCCATGGCTTTCCGCAAAATGTAGAAGGGCGTTTATATCAAGGGATGAATTCTTTGATACTTTATTTGCTATGTGAAAAGAGGAACTATGTGACACCTGTGTTCATGACTTTTCTTCAAGCAAAAACACAGGAGGTGAACGTATTAAAAGGACAGAAGGCTTTTCCCGTTTTATACTGGGATTTTTCTATAAAGAACGAAAACGGTTCCAAAATCAAAATACATGAATATAATTCATTAAGTGATGAACTGAAGAAAGAATATAAGGTGATTCCGTACACTAAAGAGTATTGGGTCTTTAATGTGGATCAGACTAACTATGCCGAAAAATATCCTGAAAAATGGGAAGAACTTAAACAGAAGTTTGCTGTCGCTGAACTGAAGGATGAGAATGGAATGTTATCCTGTCCAGTTTTTGGACAGGATGTTACAGGAAGATGCCTGGTTATGCCCTATTGACTCCAGTATTCGTGATCGATCTTTTTACCGGCCTTCCGAGGATAAGATATTTATCCCGCATAAAGGACAGTTTTATAGTGGAGAGATGTTTTATAGTACTCTGATTCATGAGATGACCCATTCTACTGGGGCAGATACCCGGTGTGCCCGTGAAATAAAGAATAAGTTCGGAGATGCTAAATATGCTAAGGAGGAACTTGTTGCAGAATGCGTAGCCGCTGTTACCTGCCATTCCCTTGGAATAGTTAATGGCATTCAGGATGAGAATGCACAATATTTGAAAAATTGGCTAGCAGCGATTCGAGAGGAACCTAAGTTTCTTTATAGCGTGTTGGCAGAAGTTGGTAAAGCTAGTACGATGATACATAATGAGGTGTCAAAAATGGAATTGGCTGCTGCAAAAAGATGTTTCTACAGAAACGGCTATTGATTTACAGATTCAGCCGATAACCGATATTCCTGTCATGACTGAAGAGGATTATCTTTCTTCCAAGGGATACCCTGCTTCGGGCTTTGGAGAAGCTGCTTTACATAAAAGGAGTTCAAAAGACTGCTCGACAACAAACAAAAATGGTGGAGCTACAGGCCGAAAAGGATAGAAATTATGCAGAGGTACGTGAGTCTTTCAGGAAAGAGTATAAAGAGAAATTAGACAAAGGGGAAATCAGAAAACCGACACCCATTGAAATAATGATTTCTGCCGCTAAAGGAATGCCGGAATTGGAAAGTACACAAGCTGCCCGGCGAGCACTGATGAAACGTGGAATAGAGTGGGAGGAAGGTAAGGTATCTATTGAGGCAGAGAAGAAAGAGTCTGTATCTGATGCTAAAGACTTTACTCCTGCATATAAAGCAGCATTAACAGCGGCTCTCTCTGGAGTTTTTCAGCCCCTCGTGGAACTAAAAAGGGAAGGTTTCCATCCTTCAGTCAGCGATCTTCAAATAATGAAAGAGATTGCACCGGCGGTACGTCCAGCTGTCGAAACAATATTTCAATTAAAGATTGATACTCTGCTTTCATTTAAGTCTGCAGAATCAGATAATAAACAAGAAGTTATACAATTATCATTAAACTTTTAAATTATGCACGTAATTATAGTTGGCCGTCTTGGAGCAGATGCAAAAGAGTCGGAAAAAGGAATCAGTTTTAGTGTTTCAGAAAAGAACTGGGATGGCAATGAAGAAAGTACGCTATGGGTTCAGTGTTTTCTAAAATATAGGACTGGCATATTCGATTTCTTAAAAAAGGAACATTGGTTCAGGTGCTAGGTGACCTGAAGATTGGAGTATTCAATCATCCGGAAGAGGGGCACATACCTAATGCGAGTTGCAGGGTTTTAAACATCGACCTGTTACCTACGAATAAGAGCAAGGACCAATAATATCCGGCAGTAAATGGATTCGGCAAAAAAGCAGTTGTCCCAAATCTTATTATTCTTAGCTGCAATAATAGGAGGAGTGGTAGTTTTTCAATGGCTACTGGTGAACGATTTGTGTTCACCAAGCTCCTTTGTATTATTACGGCTTGAGAAGATATTGCGTAAAGCGATGATGGTAAGGTTTATCTATGTGCTAATAATAACCGGTCTTGCTTTCTTATTCCCCAGTGCAAGTATAAAAAAGGATGAATCTCTAAAAGGGGATATACCGCTCTGACATTATTGTTGGCCACTGTTTTTGTCCTGGGATTTAGCAGGGCCTTCGCTTGGTACAATCTTATCATTTTTCCGATAGTATTTATTCTGCTAACAGTGATTTTAACTAAAACGGCAGGATTTTATATGAAACGGCATCTCGTATCAGAAAAAACGATATTTGGGATATCAGCGGAAAAGACATTGTTCTATTTTACTTTTGATACAGAGGGAGGTGTGTTGGTTGTCCATAAACCACAGCAGAATATATATATTGATGGCGGTCCCGGATCCGGCAAATCGGAGAGCTGGATCAAAGGTATCATATACCAGTGCGCAGAGCGCAATTATGCCGGATTTATATATGACTGGGAAGGTGATCCGACTAAGGAAGGGTCTCCAATCTTATCACAGATAGCGTATGGGAGTATTGAATATTTTAAATCAAAAAATATTCCTACGCCTAAGTTCGCATTCATAAACTTTGTGGATATGTCCCGTACTGTCCGGGTGAATGTACTGTCGGAAAAATATGTACCGAAGGGTAGTGAATCGTTATTTATAAGGAACATAGCGACCACATTGATGAAGAACCTGGAGTCCTCATGGAAAGAAAAAACGGACTTTTGGGCGAATAATGCTATCAATTATGTCTATTCGATTGCTTATAAATGCTACAAGGAGCGAAAGACTGGTATAGGTACTTTACCGCATGTAATAGCTTTTGCGTTGTCTGATAGTGATCTTGTATTCCGGTGGCTTTCAGAGGATCCTGAAATTGCATTAAACATGTCATCTATGTTAACGGCATGGAGACTAGGAGCACAACAGCAGACTGCAGGTGCGGTATCGTCCGCACAAACACCGCTTGTTTTGCTGAATAACAAGTACATATTTTGGGTACTTTCTCCTCTTCCGAACGAAGAGTTTTCACTGGATATAACGAATAAGGCACATCCGACCTTGCTTTGCATTGGTAATGCCCCTTCTATAAAGGAAGCTGTATCACCTCCTATATCGTGTATTGCGAGTGTGCTAATGGCACAGATGAATAATCCCGGTAAGCAGAAAAGTATATTTATGGTGGATGAATTTCCGACAATCAACTTGCAAAATATAGACGTATTTATTGGTACTGCAAGAAAACATAGTGTGTCCACAATCTTAGCAGTACAAGATTTTAATCAGGCAATAAGAGATTATGGAGAAAAGAGTGCAAAGATATTGAAATCGTCTTGTGGTACGCAAGCCTATGGTATGACGGGAAATGAAAATACAGCAAAGGAAATTGAAAATTTATTCGGTGAAACGAAGGAAGCACAAGAATCATTCTCGCATCAGGACTCCGGATCGAGCAGTACAACAGAATCATTACAGAAAGATAAGATTGTAAAGGCCCGTGATGTAGCAGGGCAAAGCGTAGGGCATTTTATCGGCAAGGTTGCTGGCGGCAAACCTCCTTTCTTCAATACACAGTTTAAGATGTGTCATTTTGAATCTAAAGAAATTCCTCCTTTCTCCATGCCGGTTAATCTAGGTTCCGAAGACAAGAAGGAGCTGGAGAAAGAAATTATGGATGAAATAGTGCAACGACATTATTGTTCCGTGATTGCAAAAGTTAATTCAGTACTGGAAAATGTAAAGAATAAGTATACACAAAAAAAAGAATCTCCGGAGGGTTTAACTACCGGAACATAAAGGGAAATATCTGGGAAAACAAGCATTTAATAAATGAATAAACAAATTTTCATTAAAAGTAATATGTATGAATAAGTTTCTATTAGTCCTATCATTTGTAGCTTTGGCCACGACCGCTAAGGCACAGTTCTATTCAGTAAAAACCAATCTTCTAGGGTTGGCGACGACTAATCTTAATGTCGAAGCAGGCATTTCCGTTCATCGCAACTGGTCACTTCATCTGCCTGTTAATTACAATCCGTGGGTATTCTCCGGGAATAAACGATTTCAGAATATAACAGTTGAACCAGGCGCACGTTATTGGTTTCTTGAGTCGTTTTCACAAGGTTTTATCGGGATCCAGTCCATTTATTCACGCTTTCATGTGGGGGAACCAATAAGTATCGTTATGACGGATATGGAGTAGGGATGGGGTTATCATATGGTTATTCCAAGGTCATCCGGAAAAGGTGGAACCTGGAATTTGAAGCCGGATTGGGTGTATTGTGGGCTGACTATACAAAATACCTGTGTAAGACGTGTGGCGCACCGCAAGGTGATGAGAGAAAGCTGTATCTTATTCCTAGTAAGGCAAGCATTTCATTGGTTTATCTTTTCTAAAATCGATGGTTATGGGTAAGAGATATAAATATATATATATTGCTGTCCTTCTATTCCTCGTCTGTTCCTGCCGGCTGACGCATAAACTAGAGAATACCGGCTATCGTCCACAGGTAAATCAGCCAGGAAAGGTAACCACCAGTGCGACTAAAGATGTAGCGGAGAAGTCTGTTGTAAGTGATGCTGCCGGGAATACTGATGAACAGGTAAGGACAAGGGATGAAAAAACCGGTGAGGATATAGTTACAGTAACATTATCAGAAGTAACGGTCGTAGCCCGCACGAAAACTGTACCGGAACGTTTCGGTATGGTCAACCTGGACTTTATAGTCACTGTGCCTAAGACTCTTATAGATAAAAAGATGGATGATTACTTTAACGCCTACTTTAGAGAAATCCGGAGAGAAGATAAAATTAGAGGATGTGGTAATAAATGGGGAGATATACCGTCTCTACCAGGAGAAGGGAGAAGCGATGTATTCCTCCCTGGCCGATCGTTATAACTTCTTTGCCCGTGATACCACACGGATCTGGGATTACTTTTTTCCGTAAGTATAATCTGCAATATAATACGGACGCACGTCTGGATACCATTATATCCGCTGATAATAACTTCAATTATTATTATACTCAAGAGGTGGCAACCGACGAGTCGAGAAGTTTGGATCTGTACCTGAAGGGGAATATATTTGCTTTAGACAAGAGTACATTTGAGCTTCCTCAATCGGACACGATCACATATTTTGTGTCAAGCATGATTCAGTTTATAGATAATGCGCCGAGATTCAAACGAAGGATAATAGAAAGACATGCTGAAGCAAATTTCTCCGCACATATCACCTTTCCCGTTGGAAGGGAAAATATTGATGAAGCATTGAATGACAATGCCTCTGAAATCGCCAAAGTGCAGGATATCATAAAACAATTGACCTGGAGCAGCGAGTTCATTATTGATTCGATCAACATGACTGCTTCTGCTTCACCAGAAGGCAGCTGGAAACTTAATGATGCGTTGGCCAAAAGAAGAGCGGTGTCGCTTAAAAGCTACTTTGCGAAGAAACTTGATGATAAAAAGGGGGTTGACACACTTTTTAACGCCAAGTGGATCGCAGAAGACTGGAAAAGAGTGTATGACCTGATAGCTGTAAATAAACGCATTACCTCGAAGAAGGCCATCCTGCAAATAATAACAGATGAAGCAGATCCGGATAAACGTGAGGCACTAATAAAGCGTAAATATCCGGCGGAGTACGGACATATAAGGGATAGTATTTATCCTGCCTTACGAGTTGTTGACTTCCAGTTTAATCTTCATCGTTCCGGTATGACAAAGGATACGATCCATACTACCGAACCGGACACTTTGTATGATAGAGGACGAGACCTGTTAAAAGCACGTAAGTATAAAGATGCGCTTGCGATATTGATAGAGTACAATGATTATAATACTGCTATCGCTTATATGAGTATTGGTTATGACAAACCCGCTTATGACATATTGTGTAATGAGCAGGAGAGTGCCAATCAGGAATATTTGTTAGCCATTCTTTGTTCACGTATTGGAAAAGAGGCTGAAGCTGTCAGGAGATACTTACATGCATGTGAACTGGATGAATCGAAGGTCTATCGAGGGGCACTGGATCCCGAAATAAATAGACTAATAAATAAATACCACTTAAATAAAAAAATAGAAGAATTATAAACTACGAATTATCATGATGAAATTGATACGATACATAATGATTGTGGGCCTTGTACTACTGTATTCGAGCTGTCGTTTTTCAGAGGACTGTAATTATACTGGCAATGTCCAGCTGACGATGGACTGGGAATCACTTTGGGGTAACATCCAAAAACCAGAATCCATGAGTGTACTGTTCTATCGCTCTGATAAACTATCAGCGCAAAGGACTTTATTAGGTGATACTATTTATGAAAATATTCCTTCAGGTGAGACGGACATGGTTATAATAAATCGTCCATCAGGGACGGATTTAATAGGATCTGAATCATATAATAGTTTGGAAATATCTCTCCCTACCTATTTTGAAGGAAATATCCGGGCTATATCTGAATGTCCGATGATATGTTCGTTCAGTAGCTATCTGACCGTACCTATTGAAGAGACTGTACAACAAACAGTTACTCCGCTTCCTATTATCAAGCAAATATTTTTTGTGGTACATGTGGTCAAGGAAGGCATAACTGGTAATGTTACAGCATGCCGGGCTTCCCTTAGCGGAATACCCACCGCTTATTCATTATCCAACCAGCAGGCATTGAGAAATAAGGCTACAGTATTTTTCCCTTTGGAAAAATCTGAAACAGAAGATGAAACTGCAGGTGAAAAATTCCAGCACGATTTCTATGTGTTGGGTGTAAACCCATCAATAGCGGGTCAGGAATCTATTCCCAAGAAGTTGACAATTACGGTATTGCTTGATGACGGAGAAATCAAGAGTGATGAGGTTGATCTTAGTGCGGAGTTGGATGCTTTTGACCAGAATATCTTTAGATGTGAGGTAACTGTTACGATTACAGCAGTCTCAACAAATGTAGAAATATCCTCATGGGAACAGGGTATATGGGGACAAATAACTATTCAATAGTTTCTAAATTATCTCTTTTATTAATTTATTAATTTTTTATTTTATGAAAAAGTTTCTTTTTTTCAGCAGCGATAGCTGCGAGCATGCTGGCTGTATGCTCATGTGGTAGTGACAATGTGATGACTCCGGAGGTCGGGCTGAGGAGATGAGCCGGTGTTGCTTGATGTAGCTACGAGTATTGAAGTAACACGTTCTGTTACAGGTAGGCCCATCGATACGTTCGTTTCGGGTGATGAGATCGGTTTGTATGTTAGTGCTGGAGCAGTCAATACTCCTTATAACGGAGTCGCATCAAACAAGAATGTCAAGTCGTCATTTTCTACTGTATGGACACAGGCAACTCCAGTTTATCTGTCAAGTCTGATGGCTACAATCTACGCTTATTATCCTTATAACGCATCAGTTACGGATGGTACAGCGGTTGATATTGATCATACGTCACAGACAGATTACATGTATGCAACTACGGTTGCAAACATCAATAACCGTCAACCTCATGCTGCCATCATCATGAACCATGCGCTTTCTCTTGTACAGTTTGATTTCAAGAAAGAAAACTATACAGGTATTGGGGCACTTACAGCTATTACTATAGCTAATAAGACAGGTGGTACGTCTTTAATTTCAACGGGGAAATTAAATCTGACGAATGGACAAATAACCAAAGGTGCTTCAAAAGAGCCAGTTACTAAGGCAACGAATTTACCGCAGTCAATAGGGACATGGAATGAAAGCACATTTCCCAAAATGTTGGTTATTCCTACTGCTGCTACTGCTGCTGCCGGTGACATTGTGATTTCTTTCACTATAGACGGGCAGGTGTATAATTGGAATGTGCCTGTAGGAACCGCATGGGAGCAGGGAAAGAAGAATACTTATACTGTGACTATTAAGGGAACAGCACTTGAAGTATCTCCTGTTAGTATTGCTCCATGGGGAACCGGCAAGACCGATTCCGGTACAATTCAATAATTAATTTGACTTCAACAGGGAGAGTATACATGACTCTCCCTACCATTAAAATCATAGAGAATGAGACGACATAAGATAAAAAGACATAGTAGAGGGAATAACAGGAACATTGTTTTGTCTTGTTTTATTCGCTATGTTTTCTTGTACTAGTGACCGAGACCAATATGGCGAAAACCTGGAGATTATAGATTTCGGGATAGTTCAACAGACACGTGCAACTGATTCATCATTTGAGAATGGTGATAAGATCGGTATTTATGCTGTAGAGTCTGGACAGAGTTTTCAGGTATCAGGCAATTATGCCGACAACCGGCAATATACCTATCAAAATGGCAAACTTCAACCTGTCACGCAGAATGACAGGATCTACGGAGTTAAGGGTAAAAGCTATGTATACCACGCCTATTATCCTTACCAGTCAGGGATTAATCCTAGCTCCGTTATTTTGGATGCAACAAACATAACAACTAAAACCCGGCCGTTGTGGTCAATGCAAAACAGTGGCAATGCCAGTTCTGTACAATTTGCATTTACCAATATATTCGCGCTGATTGAGGTCAATATAAATGAAACATCGGATAAGATCACTTCTGGTAATATACTTAACAAGTATCCGAAAGTGACGATGAATATGTGCAGTAATACATTAACCACTGTAAAACAAAAACCCCACTTCTGTTCCCCTTTCATTATATAGTTCATCAAACTCAAATTCAACCTTCCGGGCCTTTCTACCTTCCGGAAATGTTATAGCTTCAGGTGACGAACTTTTTGCTTTTAAAACCTCTTCTTCCGAAAGTAAAACCTTCTATGCGACAAAAGACATAACAACAGTCGCAGGAGAGAAGAACTTGTTCTCTCTAACTCACTTGGAGGAATACTTGATCAAGGCAACATCCACAGCTGGAGGTAGCATAACGAATGACGCAGCGGCACTGGCTGTTGGTAAAAAGTTTAAAGATGGCCAGCAGTGTTCAATACCTTTTGTTGCTTCTACCGGATATTTCTTTGATGGTATTTATGAAAATGATGTTAAGCAGTCTTGTACATCTTCTCCTTATACATTCAATGTAACTAAAGCTCGGACATTAGAAGTTAGATTTAAAGCAGACGTCATCACATATGGAGATTGGGTAGTCAGTGTAAGTGCAAGTCCTACGACTATAGCGGCTACAGGTGGAGCATCTTCAATAACCTCCTCCGCCGTTCGTGATGTATTCACAAACGGTACGAAAACCGGTACGGATACTGGTACTCCCACACTATCTATCAGTGGTTCAGGATTTACTCTAAGCGGAAATACACTGACTGCAATTAGTAATACTGGTTCTGCCCGGACGTGTACTATCACAGCAACATACGGTGGAGTTAGCAAGACCTGCACAGTAACTCAAAATGCTGTTGAAATAACATATGGTAACTGGGTTGTCAGTGTGAACGCAAGTCCCACGACTATTGTAGCAACAGGCGGCACTTCATCTATAACTTCCTCTGCCGTTCGTGATGTATTCACAAACGGTACGAAAACCGGTATTGATACTGCTAATCCTTCGTTATCTATCAGTGGTACAGGATTCAGTCTTAGTGGTACGACACTTTCGGCTGTAGAGAATACCGGATCTTTACGCAGCTGTATAATAACCGCAACTCATGGAGGTGTCAGTAAGACATGTACAGTAACTCAAAATGCTGGTGTGATTACATATGAATATAGTTTCAGTGTGAGTCCTACATTCTTGAGCTTCTCATCAAAAGGAGAAAGTAAGAGTTTCACTATTACATCAACAAGGGTTAAGGTTGTAAATGGTACAAATACTGGTATATCGGAAAATGTCGGATATACATCTTCTGTAAGTGGAGCTGATGCCGGTGGCTTTTCTGTATCTGGAACATCTGTTATTGCTTCTGAAAATCCGACGACGGATTTCCGGGATGCTACAGTCACCCTCACTCAAACGAATAGTGGCAAGACTGTGAAAATTACATTGGAGCAGGAAAGAAAGATCAACATTGATACAGAGATTTAAAATAGGAGTTAATAACTAAAAAATTAAAAATGAAGAAAAACAGAATTTTATTATTACCCATATTGGGTATGTTATCAGTAGTATGTTGTTTCGTTTCCTGTGGGGATGATGAAACTACATCTACAAAAAAAAGTTCCGTCCTGTCTATAAACAGGGCGGAAGTCCTGACCCGCAGCAGTAAGGATACCTTTGCTCAAGGTGACGAGATTGGGATTTTCGTCCTTGGAGAGAACGGTGATAAGTATAATGATTGTCCTTGTTGCTGGAACAATAAGGTAACATTGTTGGATAATGTCTGGAATGTGGAAAAGAACATTTACTTGAATAGTAAATCTGGAACGCTGCGTGCGTACTTTCCTTATGACGCTGAAGTGGAAACACCTGGACAAATTACGGTCGAAAGCGCAACGCAGACGGATTATCTTTATTCCAGGCCTATAACCGTGAATGCGGAAAATCCGGTTGTGACATTACAGATGCAGCATGCGCTCGCCTTGGTGAAACTTGTCATTAGTAAAGAGGGTTATCTAGGTGAAGGGAAAATCTCTGGAGTTTCACTTCAGGGGAGCAATACGGAAGTAATGCTGAACATCTCTACTGGGAGATTGCTATCAGTAAAACGGGGAATGAAACTTATAAGGGTGAGTTTCTCCTTGGTGCGTCCCCAGTTGACAATTGGAATTATTGCACTTCCTCAAGGTGTAACGTCTACTACTGTCCTCCTTTTGATCGATGGCGAGAGATATGGGTATAAGCTTCCTGAAGGAATATGGGAGCAGGGTAAAGAGACAACCTATACCCTGGGGATCAATACTGTCGGAAAGAAGCTTTTTGAATTAGGAAATTCTTCTATCGACGAATGGGGAACTGGTGGCAGCTATGAGGGTGACTTAGCTCCAGGAATTGATATTGGTACAGAAATTTAATAACTAAAGAAAGAACAAGATGAAAACACTAAAAAAATATTGTGGTTGGCCGCAGTTCTTCTTTGCATTGTATCTTGTAGCAAAGAGGAAGTTACGGAAAAGGTAATCGAAGTACCGGAAGGCAAAGTTTTGGTAGAAACGGAAATTGTTGTCGATGGAGTAATTCAATCAAAGACTCGTGCTTCCAGTGATGCTGGGTCTACTACCGGTGATGGTTTGTATGATGAAGGTGATGACGTGACTGTAGCAGCTACTGCTAATGAGGGTTATGAGTTGGTTAAGTTCTACGATAAGTCTGGGGATGCAAAATATCAAGATCAGTCCTCTTATACATTCAAAGCTAAAATTCCTCAAACTTTTAAAGCGGAGTTTGCAAGAAAATACACGATTACTGTATCAGCTAGTCCTACAGCTGGCGGAACTGTTAGCGGTGGAGGAACTTATAGATCCGGTAAACCCTGTACTCTTACGGCTACTCCTAATGCCGGTTATACATTTGACGGATGGTATGAAGGTAGTACTAAATTGTCATCAAATACAAGCTATTCTTTCACTGTTAGTTCTAACAGAACTATCACAGGAAAATTTGCCGCTCCTATTATTATCGAAATCAATGATAGAGAGCAAAAACAAATGGATTTAATAGAATATTCAGTCGTCAGATTATTTGTAGTGGCCATAATATTTCTTTAGAACTGAATACCATTGTAACATATTGGTCTTCATATAATAAAGATTATACATTTAAAACAGGAGATCAATCTAAAGAAGTCCTACGCTGGGACTATAATAATTCTTGGGGACCTAATGATGAACCTATAGAGGAAGATATCCGCATTGAGTTTGTTTCTTTTTCTCTCATGATTGATGGTGTAAAAATAATAAGTAAGGAAACATATACCTCAAAAAGTACAAATGATCTCTACTATGATCAGGTGCAAATGAATGGCCGTGAATTTTCGGTAAATGGAAAAGTTTATAAATTACAAGTAAATCGAGATCTATATTAATAACCAATCTCCAGGTATATCAAAGTTATTGATATATCTGGAGATATTATTTCTTTATTTATTTACTACCGTGATTGTAATCTTGTATTTATCAGTCTCATAAACCTTGTTATGATGACCGGATAAAGGTTTAGACAGACTCTGTGCTATCGTCCCATCAATCAATATATCGAATGACATGGCTCCAGAAAGACAATATTCTTCACGATTTCCATAATCACTATAGTCATAACTATAATTATAGTAAGTCGGTGTATTATAATTCACTGTAACTGGAAAGTAAATCATAAAACCACTATAATATTCTTAACAATCTGTATCTCCATCTACTTTTATTTTTACCCGACTCCCTAGATTGCTGGTAAACGTCATTTTATCAAGCACTTCAACTTGTGAAGCATTAGATATTCCTTCATCTACTGACGTTATTGCCAAGCTTACAGCAGTTTTGGCTACTATAAACTTTCCTATGATAGTTCTGTTAGGTTAACCAGGATATTTTTGGGATAGTAATATGTCGTCTATTTATTTGATCTTAGAAAATTAAATTTTAAATAATTTGCAATTATAGTATATATGTACTACCTTTGACTAAAATATAAAATAATGGGGAAATATACTGCATTAATTCAAAAGAAACGGTTTGTCTCTGGAAAAGAAATGTTTAAGGATGTCCACAATAAAGAGACAGCTTCTTCTTTACTCTACAAGTATAAGAAGCGCAACATTATTGTTCAGATCCGGAAGAATGTATATTTGCCAACCAATCCAGTAGATGGCTTTGTAGATGAAAACAAATACGAAATAGGATGTAATTCAGTTCCTAATGGTTATATATCATATCATTCAGCCATGGAATATTACGGCTTACAGAATCAAGTGTTTAATAGGATCTATTTATCAACTCCAAAGCGGTTCCGAACCTTTGAATTTGATTTTGTGGAGTATATGTATGCTCCGGACAAATTTCAAGAAGGGATAATCCAGCCAGAGTTAACTAAGAATATTTATGTTACGGATATTGAACGTACTATGGTTGACTGTATAGACAGGCTGGATCTAGCAGGAGGGATTGAAGAATTGATTTATAATTTTGAACTAATAAATGAAGTGGATGAGAATAAAATATTGTATTACATGTCATTACATAATAAACAAGTTATATATCAAAAGTCCGGCTTTCTTCTTTCCTGTTTTAAGGAGCAATTGACACTAAGTGAAATGTTCTTTGAGTTTTGTAGTGCAAATATAGGTAAGAGTGTACGCTATCTTACAGATAAATACGAATCAAATGTATATATTCCAAAATGGAAATTATATGTTCCGCAATACGTTTTATCTTTGATTAAATAAATAGAACCATGAATATATCCGATATCACCCGATCACATATTAATGATGCGTCACAGAAACAAGGTTTTCAACGTGATACATTGGAAAAGGTTATACGACTTTATTATGTGCTCAAAGCTATTTCTGAAACCCCTGTATTGAATAATAATTTAGTACTTAAAGGAGGAACTGCAATTAACCTTGCATATTTCAACCTTCCTCGTTTATCTGTTGATATTGATATGGACTTTACTAGATCTGGAAAGATGGAAGATTTGATAGATCTACGAAAAGAAATAAAAGATACCCTGTTTAGTCTTTTACAGTCACAGGGATATAGCATTGGGAAAGGTGGAAAAGAACTTCATACACTTGACCAGTGGACTTTCAACTATCAAAGTATAGCAGGGAATAATGACCACATAAAGATAGAATTGAACTATGGCATCAGAAATCATCTTTTCCCGGCAATACACAAAGATATTAATTTAAGTATTGTTTCTGATTCAGGAATTAAGATACCAACTTTACACCCGTGCGAACTTTTTGCAACGAAAATTAATGCTTTGATCGAAAGAGCTGCTGTGCGAGATTTGTTTGATGTATATTTTCTTTCTTGTTCAAACACGCTTTCTACTTTAGAAGAAAAGGAGATGCTAAGAAAAGCTATTGTATTCTATCAGACTGTCGGAGTAGAAGGAAAGCCTAAAAAAGAGATTAATATATCTAAGATCATAAGTGTCCAGCCTTCTAAGATAAAGAGCCAACTGATGCCTTTACTTCCCTCTGGAAAGAAATTTTTCCCAATTGATGATGCAAAGGAAAGTACTATGCAATACTTAAAGTCTGTACTTACCTTAACCCCCAAGGAACAGGAATATATTGAAAACTTCAGCAAAGGAGTTTATAAACCGGAACTATTGTTTTCAGACCCGGCAATAATAGAACGAATTGCAGCACATCCAATGGCATTATGGAAAATAGCACAAATAGAAAAAGATAGTAATCTTTCTTGTGATAATGAGTTTATAGAAGCCATTACGCAGAATGATTACTCACGTATGATAACTATGAAAGAACAAGGATATACTCCGAAGCTAAGAGTTATTGAAGAATTGGAAGAGAGGATATCATCCCAAGCAATAATTGCAATTAAGAAAATATTCGAATTGCCAATTGAAACTCCAGGATTGAGTAATATCCAACAGATGCAGAGTAATGCTTATACACAAGATAAAGACAAAGAGCTTGAACTTTAATATAATGAATATGGCTGCATATTGTTATGGTTAGCCTAGATTTTTCCGGAAGTATTTTCTGCCAAATCTACAATATTAATCAATCTCCACGAATTTAAGTTAGGACTTACCAGCACATTCCCCCTTCAGGGAGAGCGGTACCTTATGGTGCACTGCTCTTATTTGATATGGGTTGTTTCCTCTTTTTTTTCGTGTTGCTCTTTTTCAGTTCTTTTTCGACAGTCAAATCCGTAACTGCGCTATAAACTTGGGTGGTCTTTACACTTTTGTGTCCTAGCAATTTCTGAACTGTAGTGATATTCACTCCACGATATATTAATAATGTTGCGAACGTATGGCGCGCTGAATGAAAGGAAATATTACGTTTTATACCAATCTTTTTCAGTATTGATTTAACTATCCTATTGGTTTTCTGATTTGATTCAAGAAGGAATAACTTTCCCCGGCTCCGAGGTATAGACTTACTTAGAAGTAAGGCTTTTCCATCAAAGATTGTGGAGACAGGTATTCTTACTTCTATATTAGTCTTGTGCATCTTCATAATGAGCCATTTCTTTCTATTGATGGAATAAATGTCCTGCTTGGTAATATTATAAATATCGGAATATCGCAACCCTGTGTAGCAACTATACAGAAAAGCGTTCAATATTTCATCAGGCTCATTCTGTTGTTGGTATTGCTCTATCAATTCCAGCTCTTTTTCTGTGAGTGACTCCCGGTGAGTTTCCTGCGATTTGATTGTATAATTTAGGAATGGATCTTTGAGAATGATTTCTTTCTTCCTGGCCACATTGATATATCTCTTTATGACTTTCATGTGCCGGGCAATGGTATTTATCGAAAGCTTCTTTTCATTTCGCATGAACGCTTCCAGGTGTAGAAGAAAATCACAATTGATATCCCTTATATCCTGATAGCATTTATAATCTTTTAGTTGCCGGTGCGTATCAAAATGCAACGTTTTGGTACTGTCACATACGTTAGCCAATTTAATTTCATTCTCCATGAAATTAATGAAGTCAAGCCCCTCATTTGTTGCATTTATCAGAGTCGGCATACTTAGATTATTCAAGTTGCCACGGCTCATGATATAACTTTTCCCTAAGATGTTTACTTGCACAAGAAGTGCCCCTGTCTCTTCTGTTAACCCTAATTCTCGTAATTGAGACTCCAGTGTAGATAAAACCCCCTCTATATCCATTTTTTGCACAAAGATACAAATTGAATAATAGATGATACTTACGGAAAAAAATAAGCCACTAACCTAACAGAACTATCATAGGGAAATTTACGATAGCAGCTGCCTACTTAGATTTTTCAAGTAGAACAGGATATTACAATCAATATTATTATAAGTCAAGCAGGGCACTCCCTTTTGAAGTACAAATACATATTCTTGAAGAAGGATATTCAATGGATCAGGAAGGGAATGAATATAATGAAGTTGGTAGTAGTATTGGAACAATAAAAGTGGGAAGCCTAACATCTGAATACTTTTCATTAGATTCCCAAGAACATGGCTGGAATGTAATGAAAATATCGTATAACTTGAGAATTGGAAACAAGGATGTTCAGACATGGGATACTTATATGCCAAACGCCATATATCCTTTATGTATAAATTATACATACCAAGGAACAATTTACACAATTGTTATCAATCAAAGATGGTTATAGTATAAAAGCAGTAAATTTGTAGTAAACGATATACTTCAATAGGA
>VOFH01004088.1_pt1 | contig 105710 bp, 183 predicted proteins | sample 5384091 | NCBI WGS metagenome assembly VOFH01 (sample SAMN12384727, study PRJNA508395) | human gut metagenome | isolation source: healthy gut G | host: Homo sapiens
TGAAGGGTAAAACTTCTTACCAATTTACGGAAGTCCGAGCAACAGGATTGTGACAATGCGTAAATAAAATCATAATTCTCTTTAATAGCGGTTAACACATTGAGAAAGTTTACCTTGACAGGGCTTCCTTCAACGAAGAGGCTATCCAATTCTTGCATCATGTCCATTTTCATTTGCTCAAACATGTCGTATTTATCGACATAGTGCAAGTAGAAGGTCCCGCGGTTAATCCCAGCGGTTTCAGTTAATTGTCGAATAGTGATGCTTTCAAAGGTTGTTGCAAGAGGAGTTTTGAGAGCGCATTTCGTAAGTCTGACTTGGTTGTTGTTTGTCTTTGGCGTACCATATGTTCCTTTCTGTAGTTGTATAAATCTGTTTCTATTTATTTGACGTTAAAATAATTTATATGTTAAATAATTTTACGACACTAACAAAAAGCATTATACTCCAAAAAGAATAAATTAGACAACAATTCTAATTTTTGTACAGATAAAAAAAGTGTACAAAAATTTTACAAGTTTATGAATGACGGGCACTGACAACATTTTGTGAAAATCTCACAACAATTAGTGATTTAAAATAATTCCCTCCTAAAAAAAAAATGGTCAGGAAATTTTTTAGGAAAAGGAGGAACAAGATGAAGGGATGAAAAAAAACCAGCACGAAAAAAGTGCTGGTTTCTTTATTTGATAAAAGTTGTCACGATCAAATTGAAATTTAAGATAGTTAAGACAATCGCAACGAGATAGCCTAAGAAAGTATTCCATTTCGCATTGACATGCTCTCCCATGATTTCCTTTGTTGGAGGTGAAATAAACCAGAGGGAAGATGGAGAATGGAAGAGCCGCTGATAGGAAGACTTGAGAATAAACCAGAAGGTCATCGAGGACATGTTCCTGGTCACCAAATAAAATTGCAACGATGATGACAGGAAGAAGGGCAATGATCCGAGTCATGAGACGAACGACCCATTGTGGTAAGCGGAATCTCAAGAAACCTTCCATAACGATTTGACCGGTTAGGGTCCCAGTAATGGTTGAATTTTGACCACTGGCTAACAAAGCGATGGCAAAGAGGGTGGATAAGAAGGGACTAGCGATAGCACCGGCAATATGGTTATCCTTGAGGGCATTGTACATGCTAGAGAAAGCACCGATCTTATCTCCGTGACCAAAGAAGAGGGCCGCTCCAAGAATCAAGAGGAGGGAGTTGACGACGAAAGCCAAACTCAATTCAATATTTGAATCCCAGGTCATAAAGCGCACTGCCCGTTTGATATCTGCTGGATCCTTGTAATCGACTTTTCGCGTTTGCGAAATGGAAGAGTGGAGATAGAGGTTGTGGGGCATTACTGTTGCCCCGATGATTCCAAGCGCCAAGGTTAAGGCTTCATTTCCTTTTGGAAGACCGATTCCCAGCACCTCTTTTGAGGGAGGAAGCCAGCGAAGATTCCTCCGATATCTGGTTTCGATAGGAAAACCAGATAGCCAAAAATTGCAAGGATCGTGAGGATCAAGGTTGAAACGATGGCCTCGATCTTTCGAAATCCTAGATGCATGAGCCCCAATAAGAGGAAGACATCAAAGATGGTGATCAGAATGGAAAAGAGCAAGGGCCAGCCAAAAAGAAGGTGGAGGGCAATCCCTGAGCCGATGACTTCTTGCTAAATCTGTCGCCATCAGGGCAAGCTCGATCACAATCCAAAGGGTATAGCGAAGCCATTTTGGCAAGTGATGGGCGGTTGTTTGGGCCAGGTCCTTACGATGGACAATTCCTAGTTTACCAGCCATTTGTTGCAACTGCATGGCGATTAAAGAGGAGAGAAGAACCACTGATAAGAGTAGGTAACGGTATTGGGCCCCTCCGACGACACTAGTAATCCAGTTTCCCGGATCCATATAGCCGACAGCTACTAGACTTCCTGGCCCTGAAAAGAGCAGGAGAGTCTTCCAAAAAGGGATCCCTTTTGGCACGTCAATAGATTGGTTGATTTCTTGAAGTGATTTCCTTTCAAACTGTTGTAAACTCATAATGAGCCTTCTTTCTAAGAATAAATCAAATTTGTCTCTAATTATAGCATAAAATTTATAATAGTTCATGATAATTTAGGATAACCTTGTTTTCTACTACCTCGATTTCTTTGTAATCTATCAGAAAAGGACTATAATATAGATAGGAAGTAGGAGGGAGGAGAGGAAATGGCCTACATCGAAATGCAGCACTGTTACAAGCGCTATACGAGTGGAGAGACAGAGATTTTCGCTAACCGGGATGTTTCCTTTGAGATTGAAAAAGGCGAGTTGGTCATTATTTTGGGAGCATCAGGAGCTGGAAAATCAACGGTTCTCAATATCTTAGGGGGATGGACACCAATGACGAGGGTCAGGTTCTGATTGATGGGGTGGATATTGCAAAACTCAATGCTCATCAACGGACGGATTATCGACGAGATGATGTTGGTTTTGTCTTTCAATTTTATAATTTGGTCCCTAATTTGACAGCTAAGGAGAATGTTGAGTTGGCTTCAGAAATTGTTTCTGATGCTCTGGATCCGGAAGCCGTTTTAAGAGAAGTAGGACTTGGCAATCGTCTTGATAATTTTCCTGCCCAATTGTCAGGGGCGAGCAACAACGAGTGGCGATTGCTCGGGCAGTGGCGAAGAACCCAAAAATTCTCCTTTGCGATGAGCCTACGGGAGCCTTGGATTACCAGACGGGTAAGCAAGTATTGGGGATTTTACAGGATATGTCTCGAAAAAAGGAGCGACGGTCATCATCGTAACCCATAATGGTGCCCTAGCTCCGATTGCAGACCGTGTGATTCGCATGCATGATGCCAAGGTCAAGTCGGTAGAAATCAATGAGCTTCCTCAAGATATTGCTACGCTAGAATATTAGAAGAGGTGGTAGCATGAAACGAAAAGTCTATTGGAAGGATCTATTTGCTTCCTTTACACATTCAAAAGGACGTTTTCTCTCCATCTTAACCTTGATGTTGTTGGGAAGCTTGGCCTTGGTAGGTCTAAAGGTGACCACTCCAAATATGCACCGAACGGCTAACCAGTTTATTCAGCAACAAAAGATGCTGGATCTTGCCGTTATGGGGGACTTGGGATTAGACCAGGTGGACCAAGAGGAGCTTTTAGGAGTCAAAGGAGCGCGTGTCGAATTTGGTTTACTGCTGGATCTGACAGTGAAAGGAACAGGAAAGGCAATTCGACTTTTTCTGCCCCAAAAAGTCTTTCTTCTTTTCGTGTGACCAAGGGGCGCCTGCCCAAAAAAAAGAAGGGGAACTGGCCCTAGCAAGTTTTTGGGAGGATCGCTATCAGATAGGGGAGACCCTCACACTTGAAGAAAAAGCTGGAACGCGCTCTAGTTTAAAGCGAAAGCAATTCACCATTGTTGGTTTTGTTCAATCCTCTGAGATGTGGTCTCAAAAGAATTTAGGCACTGCCATGAGTGGTAGTGGAAATCTAGATGCCTATGCTCTGGTTTCAAAAGAGGTCTTTACGACTAAACTTCCCTGCAATGGCGCGGATCCAGTTTGATGATCTGAAGTCTTTAGATTCTTTTTCGCAAGTCTACCAAAAGGGCTCAAAGCTCATCAAGAAGAGTTAGAAAAACTTTTGAAAGACAATGGAAAGGCCCGCTATCAAAGACTCAAGCAGGAGTTTGATGGACAGATTCAAAAAGGCCAGAAAGAACTCAGTCGTGCCAAGGAAACATTCCAGTCAGCCAAGAATCAGATCAATCAGGCTCAAAAGCAATTAGATTTGCAGGAGGCGCAGCTCAGTAAACTAGCTCCATTTCTGCCAGCTAAAGAGCAAGTAGCCAGTCAAGAAAAGATCCATCAAGCCAAAGAACAACTGGATCAGAAAAAGAAGGACTGGACTGCAGGTGAAACGGAGCTTGCAAAAAAGAGGAGGAGCTGAAAAAAGCCCAAAGGGAGCGAGATCAGCTGGAAATTCCAACTTATCATGTCTATGACCGCAAGACCATGCCAGGTGGACAAGGTTACTTGATGTATAGCAATGCCAGTAGTAGTATCTCTGCTGTCGGAAATATTTTTCCGGTCGTTCTTTATCTGGTAGCAGCCATGGTGACCTTCACCACGATGACCCGCTTTGTCGATGAAGAGCGAACCAATGCAGGTATTTTTTTAAGGCGCTGGGCTATCGTACCAGGGACATCATTCTCAAATTTGTTCTCTATGGATTCTTTGCAGGGACGATCGGTACCCTTCTAGGAACCTTGCTGGGCCATTATTTCCTATCGGGGATCATTTCCAACATTATCACGCAAGGGATGGTGATTGGGAGAGAGCAGAGAGTATTTTTATGGAGATATGACTCTGATTGCGCTCGGACTGTCTTTCGTTGCGAGTGTGCTTCCGGCTTACTGGGTTTCTCGCAAGGAATTAAAAGAAGAAGCCAATCTTTTATTACTTGCCAAACCACCGGTATCTGGTTCGAAGATTTTCCTGGAGCGTCTCCATTTTATTTGGAAGCGTCTGAGTTTCACCCACAAGGTCACTGCTCGTAATCTCTTTCGTTACAAACAACGGATGCTGATGACCATTTTTGGAGTGGCAGGTTCTGTTGCTCTTCTCTTTGCAGGGCTAGGGATTCAATCTTCTGTAGGAGGTGTTTCCCAAACGCCAATTTCAAGAGATCCTATCTTATGAGTTGATTGTAGCCAAAAAAAACGAATGCATCAAGCCAAGAAAGCAAGGAACTAACCAATCGTCTGGAAAAATCAGATATCAAGGATTATCGACCGATCTATAGTAAGGTCATTGAAGCATCTTTAAAGGGTGGACGCGACAAGCAGACCATTACGATGATGGTAACAAATCGTGCAGATTTTCTCCCTTTGTCAGCCTGCGTTCTATCAAGCAAGGAGAGTCCTTGTCTCTCAAGAAAGGGGTTATCATCAGTAGTAAGCTAGCACAATTAGCCAGGGTTACAGTTGGCGATCGACTAACCTTAGATGGTCACACTTTTTAAGGTGGGGGAATCACTGAAAATTATGTCGGCCATTTTATCTATATGGATCAGGCAAGTTACCAAAAAATCTACGGAGAGCGGACTTCAGCAAATAGCTATTTGGTGCAGTTGAAAAAATCCTTCTACACGACAAGTGCAGGCTGTCAGTCGGGATATGATGGCACTTGTAGCTGTGAAGGCGGTTAGTCAAAATGCTTCGATGATTTCCCTCTTTAATTCAGTTGCCAAATCTTTGGACACCACCATGATGATTCTAGTAGTCGTATCGGTTTTACTAGCCATCGTGATCTTGTATAATTTAACCAATATCAATGTGGCAGAACGGATCCGTGAATTATCGACCATCAAGGTCTTGGGATTCCATAATAAGGAAGTGACGCTCTATATTTACCGCGAAACCATCTTATTGTCTATCATAGGGATCCTCATGGGATTAGTGGGTGGCTATTATCTTCATCAATTTCTTATTGCCATGATTGCACCAGATGCCATTCTCTTTTACCCCAAAGTAGGACTTGGTGTTTTCCTCTTCCCTGTCGGAGGACTGATCCTTCTTTGGTCCTGTTAGGAATTTATGTTGACCATTATCTCCGAAAAGTAGATATGCTCGAAGCCCTCAAATCAGTAGACTAAGATACAAAGCCGTTAAGCAACTCTAAAGGAAAAATAGGAAATCCAACGACGAAGCGTCCGCTTCTAGTTGGATTTATCTTTTCCAAAGAGTTGTAGGCGTGTTCGTTTTAAAGATACAAAAAGCCCGTAGCTTTTGATAGCGACAAAATGAGTAGTCTTATTTTTCATTTGACAAAAGGGGAATGTTCATAAAACTTTCACCTTAGGGTGGAAGTTTTTCTTCTCTTTGTTATAATGGAGAGAAGGAGAAGATCATGACTAAAATTGCTTTACTTTCAGATATTCATGGAAATACGACAGCATTGGAAGCTGTCCTAGAGGATAGTCGAAAAGCCAAGGTGGATGAATATTGGCTCTTGGGAGATAGTTTGATGCCAGGGAACAGGGAGACGGGCCCTCTTGGAGCTGTTAGAGGAGCTACCGATTACGGTCAAAGTCCTTGGAAACTGGGAAGATAGTCTTTGGCGGGCTATGAGGGGGATGTTGGATGAGACCAGACCCAGTCATCGTTACCTCATGCGCCAGTGTCAATATATTCTGGAAGAAATCACGCCCCAGGAAATTGAAGACATGCAGAAAATGCCCATGCAGGTCCATAGAGAAATCGCAGGTTTAAAGATCGGCATTACCCACCACTTACCTGATAAGAATTGGGGTCGCGAATTGATTCACACTGGTGACCAGAAGGATTTTGACCGCTTGGTGACAAACCCGTCTTGTGATATTGCAGTCTACGGACACATTCACCAGCAGTTTTTCCGTTACGGGACAGGCGGAGAACTGATTATCAATCCTGGATCGATCGGTCAACCTTTCTTTTTGGAAAAGAATCTTCGCAAGGACCTTCGGGCCATGTATGCCATTCTCGAATTTGATCAAATGGGGCTAAAAGATGTCGATTTTAGACGGGTGGACTATGATGTCCAAAAAGAACTGCAACTGGCAAAAGACCTCCATCTTCCTTATTATCAAGTGTATTATGAAAGTTTGGTCAATGGCATTCATCATACCCACAATCATGAGCTACTTCATGAGATTGAGCAGAGAGAAGGTCATGATCGAGAAATCGATGCTTGGCTAGAGGACTTCTTCCAATAGTGTAACTGTTGACATTACAACTAAAAAGAGTATAATAGGAATAACGAAAGTCGTCCCTTGACGGTTGTTCAATAGACTCTACCTTCAAAAACGGGTAGAAAGGAGTGAAGTTATGCAAATTTCGAGTCGCTTTACCATTGGGACTCATGTCTTGATCATGATTGCTCTACAAGGAGAAAACCAAAGTAACCAGTGATTTTTTGGCAGGAAGTGTCGGTGTGAATCCTGTTATTATTCGAAAGACCTTGTCTCAGTTGAAAAAAGCTGGATTGATCCATGTCGCGCGTGGGACAGGCGGAGCTGAGCTCGCAAAAGCAGCCGATGAGATCAGCCTGCTGGATATCTATCAAGCAGTAGAATGCTTAGGTTCGACAGGTCAATTATTTGGTTTTCATGACAATCCGAATCCAGCCTGCCCAATTGGCCACAATATCCACAATGTTTTAGATGGGAAGCTTGAGGACATTCAGACTGCTATGGAAAAAGAAATGTCCCAAACCACTTTAAAAGACGTCGTAGAAGATACGCAGAAAAAGAATGAATCTCGAATCGGTTTCATAAGAAAAAAAGATCGAAGAAGTGTAACCTTCTTCGATCTTTTTGCTGAGATCGGAACTTGAACCTCTATTAGTCTATAGCTTTTGCCCACTTTTGGATAAGAAAAAAACTAGAGAGAGCAAAGTTAAAGAGAAAATAGACTGCTACGATCAATAAGTAGAGAGTAAAGATTTCATGAGGGTTCAAAATAACCTCTTATTAGAATTTGCCAGCTTCCAGACAGGTGAACGGCTTAGAATTTTCTATTATCTTTCACTCTTTTCTTTTTTTGATGAGGGAGAATCCAAGGAAACCTGTTAAGGCACCCAATAAGCTAAAGAATACATTGCTACTAGAATCTCCGGTTTTTCAATCCTACTTGCTTTAAATCTATTACTGATTTAGTAACAGAATTTGAGATGGTTGAGGCTCTACAGTTCCTTCGTGAGAGCGGATTTTCTTTTTTTAACTTCTTTTTAACTTCTTTGGCTTGGTTGAACTGGTTCAGGGACTATTGGTGAAAACGGGTGTTGGAGTTGGTGTTACGGGAGTAACAGGATTATAAGCTTCCTTCACATATTCGTATACTACATGGAGCGTCCCTCTTTCATAGGACCAATCTCTGGTGCAGATGAGGATGAAATCCCTACTAGAAGATATTTTTTGTCCATTAAAAATAATATAGTCTGGGCGTTCGAGATTATTTTCTGTTGTGTTGTAGTTTTTAAGTCTACCATCCAATCCATAGATAGAAGTCATGGCAGTATCAGTATATGTAGGTTTGATGGATTGGTTAGATCCTTTGATCACATAGTCGATCAGAACGTTTTTGGTAAAAAGCAGATACGTCTTGATCAGCCATATCTTCTGTTTCAGATGCATAATACGTAACCGATGGATTATTCTTTAATGTAAATACACATAGTTAAAGAAAGTATTGGGATCAATATTGGTGTCATTTGGAATTTTGGTCCAGTCCCCATTATTAGGTGTAAAGGTATTTGCTTGCAACGGACTTGATGAGATGACCATCCTGTACGTAACTTTCATCCACTAGGTAGGATTGCCCAACCCACCATAACTTAGATTACCATCCTCATCAGCAAAATAAACCTGATTAGATTTATATTCTTCTAAACTCTGACAGCCTTCTTCATAACTGGCTATCCCACCTTCTTGGCTACATTTCCATGCAAAACGAGCATCAATCGGTAAGTATTTGATTTTCTTTGCCTCTTTTAATGGAAGTGTTACAGCTACACGAAAAGCAGTACTTTTAAGGGTTTTAGAGCTAATTCCATATAAATGAACAATTCCGTCTCCTGGATAAAGGTGTTCTCCAGGATAACCATTTTCATTTGCATCCATATTGACAATTGCCGGTTTTTTTTACCTGCTCTTAATTCTTCTGCAGTTGGAACAACTGAGGAATCTGAATTAAGGGTAGTAGTAGGATCAGTGTCAGAATCCGAAACAATTTCATCAGGAAGAATGACTTTCATTGGTACATTAACGGGAACAGGATTTTCATTGGCATCTCGTGTTCCAATCAGTGTGAAATCAACTTTAGCGCCTGGAATGTCTGGAATGCGGAGTCTGATATCGCGAACTGTTTGCACACGATCACTAGAATGCATCCCTTTAAACGTAACTGTATAAGAATAGACAACACTTTCACCATCATCTGTTAAAGCTGCGGATGTCCTCAATATTGACATATCCATCTTCGTTTACGATATTACTTTTTGAGGAGTCGCTGTACTCCTAGTAGTTTCCGAAGTGGTTGTAGCTAGAGTATAGTCTCCATCACTAGAAGGAATATTGTCCTCATTTGAAGAACCATTGTTCGTTACGATAGAATGTTCTCCCTGTGGTGCATTTGCTTCAGTTGTTGATAACTCTACTGTTACAGAAGTCTCTGAACTCCTATTCTCATCAGCTTTCACAATCGTATGAGTATAGGTATTTAATACAAATACGGAAATCGATGCGATACCTAATTTCGTTAATTTTTTCATATGATGAGGTCTCCTAATGTAATCAAAATTTCCATTATAAAAATAGAAATTTGTTAAACTTTTCATCTGCATTATAAACTAAAATCGGTTGATTTACAATCAATTATTTATAGTATAATAGCTGTTTTTCCTGTACAAAAAAAAAATTAGAAAGTGACTGAGCTATTCAATAAAAAATTAAGTTGTGAATTCCGAAGCATCTTGTTAAAGAAGAAGTAAGGAGGATATGGATGAATTTCTATGCAAGAAAACTGACTAAGGCATCATTCATAAAGAAGGACCTAAAGATATTCTATGGATGATTCATCGATTTTTCAGGAAATAGGAAGAACATATGATGGCAATGGAAGATTCTAGGGACGAGTTTCAAATAGGGTGTGCTTTTTTGCAGTTCATAGAGGTTATCTTATTTAAATAAGATAATTTTTTTATTTTAAGTTCTTTCAAAGAGGTTATATGACCCTTTTGAAAGAAGGCTATAAGATTCACGTTTCAATAAAGTCTTATACTATCTTTTTTTTTGATTATATTGAAAAGAGGCTGGGAAAAAGTCCCAGCCTCTTTTCTTAAATGATTTGTCTAATTTTTTTTGGGTCAGTACACTTTAGTGACCTGATTTTTTTTCTAGTTGATTGCAAAAGCAAAGTAAAGTAAGTCTTTGCTGGTTTCCGTGAAGAGTCCAAATCCGTCTTTTGTGACGTACCCACAGTCTTCGATACGGACACCGACTTTACCTGGAATATAGATTCCTGGTTGACTGAGAAGCACATTCCTTCTTCGATTACCAAGTCATTTCCTTCCATGATTGAAGGGAATTCATGCACATCCATTCCGATACCGTGTCCGAGGCGGTGGTTGAAGTATTCACCATAACCAGCTTTTTTCAATAACATTACGTGCTGCAGCACGGTCGACTTCATGTGCTGTTACACCTGGTTTAATCATATCTAGGGCTGCCTGTTGAGCTTCTAACGTCAAGTGGTAGATTTCTTTTTGAAATCATCGGGTTTTCCAACAGCGACTGTTCGCGTCATATCTGAAGCATAGCCATTTACCATACAGCCCAAGTCGAAGAGAAGAAGAGCATCTTTTTCAATTTTGTTGCTTCCAGGAATGCCGTGTGGGTTAGCTGCATTGTTACCAGTCAAGACCATAGTTTCAAAGCTCATTTCATAGCCCAAGCGTTTGATACCGAAGTCGATTTCTGCTACGATATCAGTTTCAGTTTTATCCAGTGAGATGGCGTCGAATCCCATATTGACAGCCTTTATCTGCATATTGACCAGCCACTAACATTTTTGGATCTCATCAGCTGATTTGATCAAGCGCATCCGGTTAATCCGTGGTGTCAAGTTGGTGAATTGAGCCTTTTTCAAAGACAGTGCGCAAGCCATTGTATTTGGTAAGGATCAAGTTATCATATTCAAGTGCAACGGTTTTGGCATCTGGTTTTGCGATAGCCCCTTTAATTTTTTGCCATGGATTTTCAGAATCCACATAGCCAACCACTTGGAAATCGACAACTGCAGTCGCCCGTTCCACTTCAAGTGCAGGAACGAAGAGAAGGGGTTCGTGGTCTGTATAGACGAACAAGAAGAGTTGGCGTTCGTGGGGATCACTGTAAAATCCAGTCAGGTAATTGATGGTGACAGGATCGGATACAACAGCGACATCTGTTTTTTCAGTTTCAAGAAAATCGACGATTTGATCTAATTTAGACATAATGCTACCTTCTTTTCTATGGATCTATTTTGTCAAATTTTCCCCAGTTAAAAAAGCAAGAGTTTACAAAATTTTACCAAAATACTTGAAAGTGTTTACAATCCATGATAAAATAGGATTAATTAGAGAGTGAAAACGAAATTTTCAATAATGAAAGGAAATCTTATGAATACAGACGATACAGTAACGATTTATGATGTCGCCCGTGAAGCAGGAGTTTCGATGGCAACAGTTAGCCGTGTCGTTAATGGCAACAAGAATGTAAAAGAAAACACCCGAAAAAAAGTGCTTGAGGTCATTGATCGTTTGGATTACCGTCCAAATGCGGTTGCGCGTGGCTTGGCGAGTAAGAAAACCACTACTGTAGGAGTTGTTATTCCAAACATCACCAATAGTTATTTTCTCTACATTGGCTAAGGGGATTGATGATATTGCTGAAATGTACAAGTACAATATTGTTCTTGCATCTAGTGATGAAGACGATGACAAAGAAGTTTCAGTGGTAAACAACCTCTTTTCAAAACAAGTAGATGGTATCATCTTCATGGGTTACCACTTGACGGAAAAAATTCGTGCAGAATTTTCACGCTCTCGGACGCCAGTTGTCCTTGCTGGGACAGTGGATGTTGAACATCAATTGCCAAGTGTCAATATTGACTACAAGCAAGCAACCGTTGATGCTGTTACACAGTTGGCAAAACACAACAAGAAAATTGCTTTTGTAAGCGGCCCATTGGTGGATGATATCAATGGAAAAATTCGTTTGACAGGCTACAAAGAAGCTTTGAAAGCGAAAAAATTGAGCTACAGCGAAGGACTTGTGTTTGAATCCAAGTACCGTTATGATGAAGGTTACAACTTGGCAGAACGCATCATTGCGTCAAAAGCAACAGCTGCCTTTGTAACAGGGGATGAATTGGCTGCAGGTCTCTTGAACGGCTTGTCTGATCACGGTATCAAAGTACCAGAAGACTTTGAAATTATCACCAGCGATGATTCAAGTAACTCGTTACACGCGTCCAAATCTATCAACGATTGGCCAAGCCTTTGTATGACCTTGGTGCGATCAGTATGCGCATGTTGACCAAGATCATGCACAAAGAAGAGTTGGAAGAACGCGAAGTACTGTTGTCTCATACGATCAACCAACGTGGAACGACCAAAAAATAAGGATTAGTAGACTAGAGTCTCGACATGGGAAGACGTGTCTACTAGTCTGAGAGGTTAGAACAGAACTGTTCTAGCCTCTTTTTATACTACAAACAGGTAGAGACTTGCTGGGCACTCTTTATTTCGGTATAATAGAAGGTATGAAAGTTTTACTGTATTTAGAAGGAAAATCCGTATTACAAAAATCAGGAATTGGTCGAGCCTTGCAGCATCAAATGCATGCGCTTGATTTGGCTGGGATTCCGTATACGACAGATATTTTAGGAGATTATGATGTGGTGCATATCAATACCTATGGCCCACGGAGTTTCCTTTTGCTCCATGCAGCAAAGCGTCGTGGAAAGAAAGTCATCATGCATGGCCATTCAACCCGTGAGGATTTTGAAAATTCCTTTATCGGGTCTAACTTTTTGCGCCCTTGTTTGGAAAGTATTTGGCTCACATGTACCAAAAAAGGCAGACTATGTGATCACGCCATCTGAGTATTCTAAACATCTGATTCAGTCTTATGGGGTGACTACACCGATTATTGCGGTCTCCAATGGGATTGATTTGGAAAAATATAAAAAAGATCCGAAAAAAGAAGAGGTCTTTCGCAAGCATTTTAATATCCAAGAAGGCCAAAAGGTGGTCATTTGTGCAGGGCTGTATTTCAAACGCAAAGGGATTGAAGATTTCGTAGAAGTGGCCGTCGCATGCCGGATGTGCGTTTTATTTGGTTAGGTTCTATCAACAAATGGATCATTCCGCGTAAGATTCGTCGTATCGTGGAAAAGGATCATCCTAGTAATGTGGAATTCCCTGGCTATTTCAAGGGAGCGGTCTTCCAAGGGGCTATGACGGGTTCAGATGCTTTCTTCTTCCCATCTTATGAAGAAACGGAAGGAATCGTTGTTTTGGAAGCCTTGGCCAGTCATCAGCACACGGTCTTGCGGGATATTCCAGTATACAATGGCTGGATCGACGAGACGTCATCTGAATTGTGCCATAATGTAGACGAATTTGTGGATTCCTTGAACAAGGTTTTGAACGGACAAGTAGACAAGCGGGAGGCGGGTTACAAGGTTGCTGAAAGTCGTTCGATCGACTTAGTGGCTCATCAATTGGTCGAAGCCTATCAAACAGTTTTGGAGATGTAAGATGCGTGTAGGGTTATTTACAGATACCTATTTCCCGCAAGTTTCGGGAGTGGCGACCAGTATTCGGACGCTCAAAACAGAATTAGAAAAATTGGGTCACACGGTCTTTATCTTTACGACCACTGATAGAGATGTTGACCGCTATGAAGACTGGCAGATTGTCCGTATTCCGAGTGTGCCTTTCTTTGCCTTTTAAGGATCGCCGCGTTGCTTATCGTGGATTCTCAAAGGCGCTTGCCATTGCCAAGCAATACCAGCTGGATATTATCCATACCCAGACTGAGTTTTCACTGGGCCTTTTGGGAGTGTGGATTGGACGAGAGTTGAGGATTCCAGTCATTCATACCTACCATACTCAGTATGAAGACTATGTCCGCTATATTGCCAAAGGTATGGTTATTCCGTCCAAGTATGGTTAAGTACATTGTTCGTGGCTTTATGAGCGATTTGGATGGGGTCATCTGTCCGAGTGAGATTGTTTATGACCTTGCTCCAAAAGTACAAGGTCAAGGCAGAAAAACGTATTATTCCGACTGGGATTGAATTTGAAAAGTTTCCAACGTCCAGAGATTACTGAAGAGATGTGGCAGACTTCGTGAAAAATATGAAGTCGCAGAAGATGAAACCATGTTGTTGAGCCTGTCTCGGGTTTCTTATGAAAAAATATTCAGGCTGTTATTGGCGGCCCTTCCTCTGTTTTCAAGGTCAATCGAAAAGTTGCGTTGATTGTGGCTGGAGATGGTCCTTATTTGGATGATTTGAAAAAACAAGCCGGCGAAACTGGGTATTTCAGGATGGTTGTTTTTACAGGGATGATCCCACCAAATGAGACAGCTCTCTACTATAAAGCGGCTGACTTCTTTATTTCAGCTTCAACGAGTGAGACGCAAGGGCTGACCTATTTAGAGAGTATTGCAAGTGGTACTCCAATCATCGCTCATGGCAATCCTTATTCGATCATGTGATTGATGACCCTATGTTTGGAAAGCTCTTTTATGAAGAGAGTGATCTGGCAAGCGATTCTTGAAGCGATTGAGGAGATGCCAGCAATCGATGAGACCAAGTGGGCAGAAAAGATTGATGATATTTCTGCAGCAACCTTTGGCCGTCGGGTCTACGAATTTTACTTGGATAAAATCATCTCTAAAGACTTTTCAAATGATTTGAATCCTGAGCAAAGTCCATGGGTCAAGCGGATGTCTAAGACCATTGTGAAAATCCCGACTGTTAATGGTGATTGTTCTTCCGGTCAATGGATCTGTGAAGATGATGAAGGCTTCGGTCAAACAATGAAGAAAATCCGTAAAATCACGCATTTTTTGATTGAAAATGAAATTTTTCTTAAAAAATTTTTCAATCATGCTATAATAACTGACAGAGACATATCAAATCTAGGAAATCTGATAGAGAGCGCGTGGGGCTGGAAATCGCGTAGAGGATAGGTTTGGGACTACTCGTGATTCTTTTATGCAAACATAAAAACGGTGGCTACGTTAGAGCCAATCAGAGGTGTAGGACAGACTCGTTTTTGTCGAACATGAAATGAAGGTGGAACCACGTTGCGACGTCCTTTTGAGGATGTCGCTTTTTTATTTATTTAAGAAGATCATAAAAATTCCAATTTCAAAGCACCTCGATAATATTCATTTAGCTACTAAAAACTTTATAAAGGAGAAAACGATGATTAACATTACTTTCCCAGATGGCGCTGTTCGTGAATTCGAATCTGGCGTTACAACTTTTGAAATTGCACAATCTATCAGCAACTCTTTGGCTAAAAAGGCACTTGCTGGTAAATTTAACGGCAAATTGATTGACACAACTCGTGCGATCACTGAAGATGGAAGCATCGAAATTGTGACACCTGATCACGAAGATGCCCTTCCAATCTTGCGTCACTCAGCGGCTCACTTGTTTGCACAAGCAGCTCGTCGTCGCCTTTCCCAGACATCCACTTGGGTGTCGGTCCAGCCATCGAAGATGGTTTCTACTACGACACAGATAACCAAGCTGGTCAAATCTCTAACGAAGACCTTCCTCGTATCGAAGAAGAAATGAAGAAAATCGTTAAAGAAAACTTCCCATCTATTCGTGAAGAAGTGACTAAAGATGAGGCGCGTGAAATCTTCAAAAATGATCCATATAAATTGGAATTGATTGAAGAGCACTCAGAAGACGAAGGTGGTTTGACTATCTACCGTCAAGGTGAATACGTTGACCTTTGCCGTGGTCCACACGTGCCATCAACTGGTCGTATTCAAGTCTTCCACCTTTTGAATGTTGCAGGTGCTTACTGGCGTGGAAATAGCGATAATGCTATGATGCAACGTATCTACGGTACAGCTTGGTTTGATAAAAAAGATCTCAAGAACTTACCTTAAACGTCTTGAAGAAGCTAAAGAGCGTGACCACCGTAAACTTGGTAAAGAGCTTGATCTCTTCATGATTTCTCAAGAAGTTGGACAAGGACTTCCATTCTGGTTGCCAAACGGTGCGACCATCCGTCGTGTTGGAACGCTACATCGTCGACAAGGAAGTAGCAGCAGGCTACCAACACGTCTACACTCCACCAATTGCCTCAGTTGAACTTTACAAGACTTCTGGCTGGGATCACTACCGTGAAGATATGTTCCCAACTATGGACGTGGGTGATGGTGAAGCATTCGTCCTTCGTCCAATGAACTGTCCGCACCACATCCAAGTCTTACAAACACCATGTGCATTCTTACCGTGAATTGCCAATCCGAATTGCGGAATTGGGTATGATGCACCGTTATGAAAAGTCAGGTGCCCTTACAGGACTTCAACGTGTGCGTGAAATGTCTCTGAATGATGGTCATACCTTCGTAACACCTGAACAAATCAAAGATGAGTTTCAACGTACGCTTCAATTGATCATCGATGTGTATGAAGACTTTAACTTGACAGATTACCGTTTCCGCTTATCTTATCGTGATCCTGAAAACAAAGAAAAGTATTTTGATGACGATGAAATGTGGGAAAATGCTCAACGCATGTTGAAAGCAGCCATGGATGACATGGAACTCGACTACTTTGAAGCAGAAGGTGAAGCTGCCTTCTACGGTCCAAAACTTGATATCCAAGTGAAGACTGCCCTTGGTAAAGAAGAAACTATGTCAACGATTCAATTGGACTTCTTGTTACCAGAACGCTTTGACCTTAAATACATCGGAGCTTCCTTGAACCAATTACACCTGCTATCCCACCAGCAATAGCAATGAGAACATCCCAAATTGTTGGAGAGGTTCGTGCAATCAACTCGCTACTTCATAAGATAAGGGAGAAATCCAGAAATACAGAGTCGAGACAAGCAAACTGACCAATACTTGAGTAAATAAAACCTCTAGAGATTGCTTGATTAAACGCGTATCAAAAATAGCCAAACCGAATCCCAGTCCAACAATCGGTGTCATAAGGGGAAATCAGCATGGCTCCAATAATAACAGCTGTTGAATTCATATTTAGACCTATAGAGGCAATAAAAATTGCACACATCAAAATCGCTGTATCTCTCAATCGAACATGAAGGTCATCGTATAATTTCTCACGGTATTCCCGTGTTGAATAATTGGCAGTCATTTGTCCTCTCCTCTTTCCTTATTTAAATTGGTATAATAATTAAAAATAACAGCTGATAAACAGCCAAAAAATATGAGCCCATAAATCGTCAAGAAGACACTGGTAATCCTTCCAATCAAGGTCACAGCTAGAGATCCCCGTAGCCGACAGTCGTCGAAGTCACAAAAAGCATACCAAAGACCGTCTCCGTAATTTGTGATAGCAGGTTCAACTAGGAAAAGCACGCCTCCTGACCCAAAAACAAAGGTCACAAAACTCAGAGCAAACCGAGTAAAACCCGTAACCTGTATAATATGCCATAACATTTTTAAACGTTTCATTTGTTCTCCTTATTCATACTAGCTCTGACCGAGCCGTTTTTTCCAATAATCAAAGTGAAGATAGGACATGATCTCCATCAGAGAAAGATAGACAAACTGATAGATCTGATTTAAGCTGATTATCAACTGATATTGTTTGAAAAATGACTGGAAGAAAGACCAGATATGACTGTCTTGAATCAGTCCCTTCTTAATATCAGACAGGATATTAGCTAAAGCTCCCAAGGACTGAAACGGTAAATCCTTGACATTTATATAGATCCGGTCCACCACATCATTCAGACTGGTATCTTGGATGGCATGAAATTCTCCAAAGAGAACTCCTGCCGCTCCAAGAGTAGAAACAAATTCCACCAAATAATTTCTGAGGAAATTTTCTCAACCTTTTCCCATAATGTGTTTAGTGCCATCCATAACGATCCCAACCAGAAAAAGGAAAGAAAACAAGCAAAGAAATTTTTGCCGTAAATCCCAAAAAGCTTCAAGACTTGGTGTTGTTGGTTTTTCTAACTCTAAAACCAAGATGGTCATAATAATTGCTAGAACAGCATCTGTCAATACAATTAATCTGTCTTTCTTCATCGGATTGCATCCCCTTTCTTTTTTGTAACATTCTATCTTATCGCATAATATTGGATATTCTTTCATAATCCGACTACAAACAAAAATAAACCAAAAAGTCTGTCCCTATTATGCTATATTTAACTCTAGAAGTATTCATCCATCTAATTAATAAATATATCATATTTCACAATAAATGAATACTATCAAAGATTCATCCCCTTTCACTTCATCATGTAGTGTTGCTTAGATTTATCAAAAACAACCAAATTTGTATTAATTTCAAGTATCACCTAGTTACAAAAATTTGGGGTGAACAGAAAAAAGCATCCCGTATTTTTGATACGCAATGCTTTCAATAAGTTTAAATAAGTTTTAACGTTTACTAAATTGTGATGCTTTACGAGCTTTTTTCAAGCCTGGTTTGGAAAGTATGAATTTCAGTTGGACTAAAAACAGCGTAATATCAAGACTTTTCTCCGCTTTTTTATAAAGCTTTTTCCAATCAAATTCAACTAATTTTATCGAATGGTGTGGATTTTACCCCCAAAATTACAGAGAATGGAGCTGATAAACACTAAACGTTCACCATTAGTTAAATGATTTTTTGTTCATCATTTTCTTAGATGATAGAACTTCTAATTTATTTTTATTCAACAAAAACAACCTGCTATAAGTAAGAAAGAGGAAGATACAAGAAAAAACACGGCGTAAAAACCGATAGTTCATTGTCCTCAATCCTTATCTGCTTCATTTTCTTTTACGAGATCGTTTTGTGAATCTTTTTTCAGAGAGTTTTTGATCGATATACTTGTTAATGTGTTTCATAAAATTCCTTGGTCGTCTCACTATCTAATTTTGTCGAATTATGGACTTGATTGACTTTCAATTGAACAGATTGAATACCGTAAGAGTCTTGTTTTTTTGGCGGATTGTTTCTAATTCTTCTTCTGAAATCGGATCTCCAACAACCGTCAAGACCAATTCATTATTCCTTGACTTGTAGACTTGATTAATGACCGTATGATTGGCGAACTCTTCTCCTACAAACTGTTTGATCCCTTCTTTTCGCGCTTGATCCATCGTCAGAGTGACTGCTGAATAGCTGGCTGGAAGGACCAATAATACAATCAAGGAGATCAACCCAATTCTCATTTTCATGTTTAGCTCTTTAAATGAACTTAAGGGAGATTGTCTCATTAAAATTCTTGTTCCAACAATATTGGTTAGCATGATAAAGACACAGTTGATCAAGAAAAGATAGAGAGCCCCGAATAAAAATCGCACATTTCCATTAGCTAAACCATAGCCTGCAGTACAGATAGGTGGCATCAGAGCTGTTGCAATGGCTACGCCAGGCACGATATTGTTTGCTTCTTTTTTCCTTGAACCAATTACACCTGCTATCCCACCAGCAATAGCAATGAGAACATCCCAAATTGTTGGAGAGGTTCGTGCAATCAACTCGCTACTTGCATAAGATAAGGGAGAAATCCAGAAATACAGAGTCGATACAAGCAAACTGACCAATACTTGAGTAAATAAAACCTCTAGAGATTGCTTGATTAAACGCGTATCAAAAAAATAGCTAAACCGAATCCCAGTCCAACAATCGGTGTCATAAGAGGGGAAATCAGCATGGCTCCAATAATAACAGCTGTTGAATTCATATTTAGACCTATAGAGGCAATAAAAATCGAACACATCAAAATCACTGTATCTCTTAATCTAACATGAAGGTCATCATATAATTTCTCTCGGTATTCACGTGTTGAATAGTTTCCGGTCATTGGTTACTCCTTTTATTTCACATAATCTTGTTTCTACATAGATGATGGTAGAAAGACTTCTGTCCAATCTTACATATTTTTAATTCTCACCTGTCATTCTTTTTGAACATAATCTTTTAAATATCCATCAGTCCATCCTTGATATTATATCAAAAATTTTACAGTCTTTCTCTGAAGAATCAATCAATTTAAAAGATAGTGAAAGGAAGAAATTTTTGTATCCTTATCCGAAGAAGAAAACGATATCTCCTCTGAAAGTAGATACCGTTTTAATGTTTAAACATGATGAGTATGTAGCAGCAATCCTAGCTGATATCTCCAACAAATCCCGTGTTTCAAAATAATGCAAAAGAAAAGATTGAGATGTCATGATCTCAATCTTTTTGCTTTGTCTTATTGGAAAGTCCAGCAATTGAGACTCCACATTTCTTCATAAGTTTGATATAATAAGAAGATAGAGATTGATAAGGAAAAGTAGCATTAGAAACAGGTATGTAAGATGAAAAAATATTAGTAGTTGATGATGAAAACCAATTTCAGATATTATCAAATTTAACATGGCAAAAGAGGGCTATGAAGTATTGACAGCCTTTGATGGTCGGGAAGCTTTAGAAGTCTTTGCGGCTGAAAATCCGGATATTATTATTCTAGATTTGATGTTGCCAGAGATTGATGGTTTGGAAGTGGCGCGTACGATTCGAAAGACCAGCAATGTGCCGATCATTGTCCTATCTGCCAAAGGATACGGAATTTGATAAGGTCATCGGGCTTGAAATTGGTGCAGATGACTATGTGACCAAACCCTTCTCGAATCGGGAATTGCAAGCGCGTGTGAAAGCCTTGTTGCGTCGTTCTGAGTTTGCGGCTGATCCTCAGCTTGAAAATGATGCCGATACGGAAATTGTCATTGGTGATCTTCACATTCTTCCAGATGCTTTCTTGGTTCAAAAAAGGCAACAAAGAATTGACTTGACCCATCGCGAATTTGAATTGCTCTATCACCTTGCGACCCATGTCGGTCAAGTGATGACCCGTGAACACCTTCTTGAGACGGTGTGGGGCTATGATTACTTTGGTGATGTTCGGACAGTGGACGTGACGGTTCGTCGTTTGCGTGAAAAAATCGAGGACACACCGGGACGTCCAGAATATATCTTAACCCGCCGTGGTGTTGGATATTATATGAGAAACAATGATTGATCAACTAAAACAATTTGTCATGTCGTCGAACTTTGTCTTTGTTCTGATTACGGTTGGGTTTATCATTGTGGTAGCCTTGCTTTTGCTAGAAAACCGTAGGGACAATATCAAGCTCAGACAATTAAACGCCAAAATTAAAGATCTGATTGCAGGGGACTATTCTGAAGTGGTCGACATGCAAGGAAGTCCAGAACTGACGGATATGACCAATAGTATCAATGATCTATCTGAGGTCATTCGCCTGACGCATGAAAACTTGGAACAAGAAACCAAGCGTTTGACCAGTATCCTTTCTTATATGACAGACGGGGTGCTTGCGACCAACAGACGCGGTCAGATTATCATGGTCAATGAAATGGCAGCCAAGCAATTGAATGTTAATAAAGATGAGGTGCTCAATACCAGTATTCTGGATTTGCTTTCGCTTGGAGATGACTATGATCTGCGAAGCTTGATTACAGAAGTACCAGAGTTGACCATCGATTCCCAGGATGAAAATGGGGAATACATAAGTCTTCGTGTGCGCTTTGCCTTGATTCGCCGCGAGTCAGGTTTTATCTCTGGTCTGGTAGCTGTCTTGCACGATACGACAGAGCAGGACAAGGAAGAGCGGGAACGTCGCCTCTTTGTCTCCAATGTGAGTCATGAATTACGGACACCTTTGACCAGTGTGAAATCCTATCTGGAAGCCCTAGACGATGGCGCTTTGTCAGAGCCGGTAGCACCAGATTTTGTCAAAGTTTCACTCAATGAAACCAACCGCATGATGCGCATGGTCACAGATCTATTGAGCTTGTCACGAATCGATAATGAAACCAGTCAGTTGGAGATCGAGTTGACCAACTTTACGGCCTTTATCACCTTTATTTTAAACCGATTTGATAAGATCAAGAGTCAATCGCAAGAAGATACCAAGAAGTATGAACTGATCCGGGAATACCCAATCACCCCGATCTGGGTTGAAATCGATACGGATAAAATGACCCAGGTGATCGACAATATCTTGAACAATGCCATCAAGTACTCACCTGATGGTGGAAAGATCAAGGTAGGGATGAAAACGACAGATGCCCAGTTGATTATCTCCATCTCAGATGAGGGCTTGGGGATTCCAAAGAAAGACTTGCCACGCATTTTTGATCGCTTTTACCGAGTGGATAAGGCGCGTAGCCGGGCCCAAGGAGGGACTGGTCTGGGCTTAGCCATTGCTAAGGAGATCGTTAAGCAACACAAAGGCTTTATTTGGGCCAAGAGTGAATATGGCAAGGGATCTACCTTTACCATTGTCTTGCCGTACGATAAAGACGCTATTAAAGACGACTGGGATACAGAAGAGGAAGAATAAGGAGTCAATGACAGAAGAGGGATTTAAGTATAGTATTTTAGCTTCAGGTTCTAGTGGGAATTCTTTCTACCTTGAGACACCAAAGAAAAAACTGCTCATTGATGCAGGGTTATCAGGGAAAAAGATTACGGGACTATTGGCTGAAATTGATCGCAAACCAGAAGACTTAGATGCCATTTTGATTACGCACGAACACTCAGACCATATTCATGGTGTGGGTGTTTTAGCGCGGAAATATGGCATGGATCTATATGCTAATGAAGCAACTTGGAAGGCTATGGAAGGCACCAAGTATCTAGGGAAAGTTGATGATGCTCAAAAGCACATCTTTGAAATGGGGAAGACCAAGACATTTGGCGATATCGATATCGAAAGTTTTGGGGTCAGTCACGATGCTGCTGCCCCTCAATTCTATCGCTTTATGAAGGATGGCAAGAGCTTCGTCATGCTGACGGATACGGGCTATGTGAGCGATCGCTTGGCAGGTATCGTCGCGGATGCGGATGGCTATCTGATTGAGTCCAACCATGATGTAGAGATCCTTCGAGCAGGTTCGTATGCTTGGCGCTTGAAGCAGCGGATCTTGTCAGACCTAGGCCACCTTTCTAACGAAGATGGTGCAGATGCCATGATCCGAACCTTGGGAAATCGTACCAAGAAGATTTATCTGGGGCATTTGTCAAAAGAGAACAATATCAAAGAATTGGCCCATATGACCATGGAGAATCAACTGGCTCGAGCAGATCTAGCTGTTGGCCATGATTTTGAGGTGTTAGACACCTCACCAGATACCGCAACTCCATTGACGAAGATATAAGATGGAAAACCACCTGCGGGTGGTTTTTATATGCCTATTTGAGGAAATCTGCATCTAGTAATGAATTTGCTCTTTTAGCCAAAATTTGTGTATGATAGGAAAGAATGAATTCTGAGTGAGAGTCACGAGAGTAGAGGAGAGATAATAAATGAAAAAAATGATGTTATTACTAGCTAGTTTGGTTGCTTTAACTGCTTGTAGTCAGTCTAAGCAAGATACGAAAGAGTCAACTTCCAATCAAACGATGAAGGAAACAAAAGTATCAGAGTCTTCTAAAAAAGAAAAAGGTTTGAAATTTGTAGTAGCACCTCAGTATGAAGGTAAAACATCTGCGCTAATTGAGTTAGGAAAAAAAGTGGTTAAGGAACATCCTGAAGTTGGTAATGAAGGTCATATGGTAGTCTACTTTCACTGGGAGCTGTATCTGAAGGAAGAGCTGCACTCATGCTGGTCAATAAGACAGATGTAGATATCAAGAAAGATTTAAATTTTTTCAATTACGTGGTCTTATGATGGCAAGACTATTTTTGAGAATCAAAAGGTAAGTTATTTCATCAAGGATAGCGGCGAATTACCCTTCTCATACAGCAACTCTGATATTATTACCATTGAATGAGGAGCAAATGAAGATTGTCGATGGAATGTCAGACCCTTCTAAGATGATACTTCGAATGTTGATGTGAATGCTGTTGCAGACTGATTACGAAAAAATGAAACATACAAAGGAGAAGTAAATGCGCCTTGTTTATCTTACGATTGGTTTTGTGTCTTTGGGATTAGGAATTATTGGGATTCCATTACCGATTTTACCGACGACTCCCTTTTTATTGCTATCGATGGCTTGCTTTGCTAAAAGTTCCAAACGCTTTGAAACTTGGCTCTACCAAACCAAGCTTTATCAAACCTATGTAGCGGATTACCGAGAGACCAAATCGATTGCCAAAGAACGGAAAAAATGGATCCTTCTTCAGATCTACATTCTGATGGGCATTTTCGATCTATCTGGCACCGATTATTTGGGTGAAGCTTGCTTTAGGTGCTTTGACGATTTTTATCACCTTTTATCTCTTAAAAGTGATCCCTAATAAGCCTGAAAAACCAACAGAAGAAAATCCTGATTAAAAATGGAGAATTCAGGCCCTAGAACTAGGAAAAGAAGTGCGTTCGTGCTTCTTTTTTTGGTATACTTAAAGAGTATGAATTTATTAGAAAGGTAGGCTTCCTATGGAGAAATTACAAACCCTGTTATCGGAACGGTTTCAGATCGTTTTTTCAGATAGCAGTTTATTAGATACAGCTTTTACGCACACCTCTTATGCCAATGAGCACCGCCTCTTAAAAATTTCACATAACGAACGTTTGGAATTTTTAGAGACGCTGTTCTTCAATTAGTTATTTCCGAATATTTGTATAAGGAACACCCCAACAGACCGGAGGAGATTTGTCCAAATTCCGTTCTATGATTGTCCGTGAAGAGAGTCTAGCTGGCTTTTCTCGGGATTGCCAATTTGACCATTTCATCAAACTGGGTAAGGGCGAAGAAAAATCTGGTGGCCGGGACCGTGATACGATTCTTGGTGACTTATTTGAAGCCTTTTTAGGTGCTCTTTTACTGGATCAAGGAGTGGAAGCAGTCAAACGCTTCATCTATCAGGTCATGATTCCAAAGGTTGAAACGGGTCAATTTTCTCAAGTCATTGACTACAAGACCCGTCTGCAAGAATTGTTACAGGTTCACGGAGATGTGGAGATCCAATACCAAGTGGTCAGCGAGTCCGGTCCAGCTCATGCCAAAGAGTTTGAAGTAGAAGTGTTCGTGAACGGTCAAACGATGGGACATGGTCATGGTCGTTCCAAGAAATTAGCGGAGCAGGAAGCAGCCCGCAATGCAGTTGAAACGAGGAATGATTCCCCATGTATCTAAAAGAGATTGAAATCCAAGGCTTTAAATCCTTTGCGGATAAGACAAAAGTCGTATTTGACAAAGGGGTCACTGCCGTTGTAGGGCCTAATGGATCTGGAAAATCAAATATCACGGAGAGCTTGCGCTGGGCCCTGGGTGAATCCAGTGTCAAGAGTCTACGTGGGGGCAAGATGCCCGATGTCATTTTTGCAGGGACAGAATCGCGTAAACCGCTGAATTATGCCTGTGTCACAGTTGTCTTAGATAACCAAGATGGTTTTATCCAGCAGGCAGGGAAAGAAATTCGGGTCGAACGGCATATTTATCGTTCGGGAGACAGCGAGTACAAGATCGATGGTAAGAAAGTACGTCTCAGAGATGTGCATGATTTGTTCATGGATACGGGATTGGGACGTGATTCCTTCTCCATTATCTCCCAAGGTCGGGTAGAGGAGATCTTTAACTCCAAACCGGAAGAACGCCGGGCTATCTTTGAAGAAGCTGCAGGTGTCTTGAAATTTAAGACGCGGCGTAAGGAAACCGAGACCAAACTTAACCAAACCCAGGAGAATTTGGACCGTCTGGAGGATATCCTCTATGAATTAGAAGGACAGATCCAACCTCTTGAAAAGCAAGCGACTGTCGCTCGCCGTTTCTTGAATTAGACCAAGAACGGCAGGTTCTCTTGCTGGATGTTTTGGTTGCTCAAGTAGATTTGACAAAGGACCTTTATGAAAAGGCTGACCAAGAAGAAAAGGCCATTCAAGAACAGTTGGTCTCTTATTACCAACGTCGTCAGGTCTTAGAAGAAGATAATGTACGCATCAAGAAAGCCCGCCATCAGTTGGATGAGAGTTTAGCTGAGGACCAGGCCAGCTTGCTTGAGGTCACTCGTTTGATCAGTGATTTAGAAAAGCAAATCGAAGTAGCTAAGTTGCAATCGAGTCAAGCAGCCCATAGTCGCATAGGGAAAATCTTGAGCGGCTGGATGTTATTTTGGCCCGCCTGGAAGAAGCGAAAAAGAGCTGGCTCAAAAAAACAAGAGACGCTAGCTGTGCTTCAACAAAGACTGACAGAGAACCGTCAGCAACAAGAAGAGTTGGAAAAAAGAATTAGCCAACTACGAAGAAGATCCGGAACAAGTCATTGAGCATCTACGTGAGCAGTATGTCGCGCTTTTGCAGATGGAGGCTGAAAAATCGAATGAGCGGACAGCCATTGAGAGCCGGATCCAAGCACTCCTGCAAGAATCTAGCCATCGTCAAGAGGATTTGACCAAGGCACAAACAAACTTTGAAACTGCCAAGGAAAAAGAAGTCCGACAATTGGAAGAGTTGGATCAGGCACAAGCGACGGTCAAAGGTTTACTAGTAGAATATCAAAAGCAATTGGTAAAAGTGGAGCAGGCCAAAGCTGCCTACCAAGAGGCTCAAGCTGCCATGTTTGACTTGATGGATGAGAGCAAAAACAAACGGGCGCGGATCAATAGCTTGGAAGCCATTCAGAAGAACCATAGTAACTTCTATGCAGGCGTCAAGAGCGTCTTACAAGAAGCAGAACGTCTAGGAGGCATCTGTGGGGCTGTTAGTGAGAATTTGAGCTTCTCAAAAGACTACCAGACAGCGCTTGAAATTGCTCTGGGAGCTAGCAGCCAACAGATCATTGTCGAGGATGAAAAGGCTGCAACGCGAGCGATCGATTTCTTGAAACGCAATCGCTTGGGACGGGCAACTTTCCTTCCGCTCACGACCATCAAAGCTCGTCAACTATCCCTCGGAATCTGGAATTGATTCAAGCCAGTGCAGGATTTTAGGAATTGCGAGTGACTTAGTGACCTATGAGCATCGTTTTGAACAGATTTTCCAAAACCTGCTTGGCGTAACGGCCATCTTTGATACGACGGAGCATGCGCGTGAGGCGGCCCGTAAAGTCAACTATCAAGTTCGGATGGTGACCTTGGATGGTACTGAATTGCGGACCGGAGGATCGTACGCCGGTGGTGCTAATCGTTCCCAAAATACGGTCTTTGTCAAACCAGAATTGGATAGTTTGAAGCAGGAAATGCAAGTTTTGGATGCTCGTTTGAGAGAAGCTGAGCAGGAAGTAGAAACCAAAGACAATCTGCTCAAGCAGGCGCAAGAATACCTGGCTTCTATTCAGAGCCAGGGTGAGCAAGCGCGTCTGGAGCAACAGCGAGCCCAATTGGCCTACCAACAAAGCCAAGAGCTACTGAAAGAAATCCAGGAGCTCTTAGAAGCTTTGAAGTCAGAATTAGCAACAGATGCGACCCAGTCTCTCCAAGAAGAGCTGGAGTCCCTTACTGAGCAATTGGCAGAAATTGAGCTTCAAAAAGAAAATTTGAATCGCGACATTGAAACCATGAAGTCGGATAAAGATGTTCTGCAACAAAAAGGTACAAAACCTGCAAGAACAATTGGCAGAATTGCGACTTCAACAGACGGAATGGTTGAGCCAACAAAGCTATGAGCAAACAGATGCTCGTCGCTTGGAAGAAACGATCTCCCAGTTGGAAGTAGAAGAGCATCAGTTGCAATTGTTGATTGAACAAGGCGAGGCCAAAGTTCAGACAGTGGATGTGGAGCAGCTAGCCAATCAATTGACACAGGCCCAAGCCAAGAAAACGGACTTGGAACAAGGGTCATTCGGAAACGCTTTGAGCTAGATGATTTGGAAGGCCAGGCCGAAGATGTGGCAGAACAGATGGAACAAGCTCGCAAGAAAAACGAAGAGTGGATTCGTCAACAAGCCAAGGCTGAAGCGACACGTGAAAAGCATGCGGATCGTTTGAACAAACTCTTAACGCAAATTACCGATGAATTCATGCAAAGCTTTGACCAAGCCAAAGAACAGGCCAAACCTGTTGAAAATCTTGCAGCAGCTGAAAACCAGCTCAAGAGCATCGAAAAAAGATATTAAGGCTCTTGGTCCAGTCAATGTGGATGCGATCGAGCAGTACGATGAGGTGAAGGGGCGCTTTTGATTTCCTTTCCAGCCAGCGTGAGGATGTCTTGGCTGCGAAAAATATGCTTCTGTCTACCATCAACGACATGAATGACGAAGTCAAGGAACGCTTTAAATCAACTTTTGAAGCCATTCGTGAATCCTTTAAAGTCACTTTCCGTCAAATGTTTGGTGGGGGTTCTGCTGATTTGATTCTGACAGAGCCAGATCTGCTGACAGCTGGTGTTGAAATTTCTGTGCAGCCACCTGGTAAAAAGATCCAATCCTTAAACCTCATGAGTGGTGGAGAAAAGGCCTTGTCTGCCTTGGCTCTCTTGTTCTCGATTATTCGTGTCAAGACTATTCCATTTGTCATTCTGGATGAGGTAGAGGCTGCCCTAGATGAGGCCAATGTCAAGCGCTTTGGGGATTATTTGAACCGCTTTGATAAGGAAAGCCAATTTATTGTCGTGACGCACCGGAAGGGAACCATGTCAGCTGCAGATTCCATCTATGGTGTGACCATGCAGGAATCTGGGGTTTCTAAAATCGTCTCAGTAAAATTGAAAGACTTAGAAAATGAAGAATAATGATATTAAATTGATCGCTACGGATATGGATGGAACCTTTCTAAATGACCAACATCAGTACGATCAAGACCTTTTACGCAAGGTATTAGCAAGCTGCAAAGAAAAAGGCATCTATTTTGCTGCTGCGAGTGGCCGTGCCCTCCTTTCTCTCAAATCCCTCTTTAAAGATTTGAGGACCAGATGATTTTCATTGCTGAAAATGGCAGCGTGGTAGAATTTCATGGAGAAGATCTCTACGAAGCGACCATGTCCAAAGACTTTTATTTGGGTGTTTTTGAGGCTTTGAAATCCTCTCCTTATGCAGACCCGAATAAACTGCTTTTGACTGGGAAAAAAAGGGAGCTATGTCTTAGAAACAGTAGATCCCGACTATCTGGCCTTGAGTCAGCACTACAATGAAAATATTCAAAAGTGAAAAGCCTAGCGGATATTCAGGATGAAATTTTCAAATTGACCACCAACTTTGATGCAGCTCTTGTACTTGAAGGTGAACAATGGGTCACTGAGAATATCCCCGGTGTCAAAGCGATGACGACAGGTTTTGAATCGATTGATATTGTCCTCGATTATGTCGATAAGGGAGTGGCCATTACCGCCTTAGCGGATAAACTAGGGATCTCGATGGATCAGGTGATGGCTTTTGGGGATAACTTAAATGACCTCCATATGATGCAAGTCGTGGGTCATCCTGTAGCGCCAGAAAATGCACGTCCTGAAATCTTAGCGATTGCTGAAACAGTCATCGGCCACCATGCGACGGGTTCTGTCCTCCGCTACATGGAGGAAATTGTATGAGTCAGATTTCCTTGATTGCGCTGGATTTAGATGGGACCCTTCTCAATTCTGAAAAAAGATCTCCCCTCGCAATAGAGCAGCCCTCGCTGCTGCACAGGCCCAAGGTGTCAAGGTGGTTCTAACCACTGGTCGTCCCTTGAAAGCCATGGATTTTCTTTTGGAAGAATTGGGAACAGCAGGCCTCAAAGAAGAGTATACGATTACCTTCAACGGTGGTCTAGTGCAGCGAAATAATGGAGAAATCCTCTCAAAAGTTGTCTTGGCACCAGAAGATGTCGCAACCATTCATGATGAAACAGCCCGTCTAGGCCTTCCGCTGGATGCTATCAGTGAGGGAAAGGTTTATGAGATTCATGCAGATCGAAAGTCTCTCTATTCCCTTTACAATCCCTACCTGAACTTTATTGAAACAGATTTTAAAGACCTGCCATCCACGATTTCCTACAACAAGTGTGTGACAGCAGTCGATCAAGACTTTTTAGATGCAGCGATCAAGCAGATCAAGCCGGACTTATTTCAAGACTATGAAATTTTTAAATCTCGGGAAATGTTGCTGGAATGGTGCCCTAAAAAATGTTCACAAGGCAACGGGTTTAGCAGCTCTGGCTTCTATTTTGGGTCTTGAGGCAGATCAAGTCATGGCCTGTGGAGATGAAGCCAATGACCTGTCTATGATACAATGGGCTGGACTGGGGTTGCCATGGGCAATGCGATTCCAGCAGTGAAGGAAGTTGCAACGCTTGTGGCCCCTATGACCAATGACCAAGATGCCGTCGCATGGGCGATTGAAAATTATGTGCTAAAGGAGAGTGAATCAATGGGATTATTTGATCGTTTATTTGGAAAAAAAGAAGAAACTGAAAAAGTGCTTCCGTCTTCGGAAGAAGTGACGGAAAGTACGGAGGTTGAAGAAACTATCAAAGAGGAGCCGACGGCTACCCAAATGACAAGGAAGAGCAAAAATCGCTGATATGGAGGCTTATTACCAAGAGCTCAAAGCGCGAATTGCAGCCACTCATCAACCTGTTTCAACCGTTGCTCAAGAAGAGCCGGCAGAGGAACCTCTTGTTGAAGAAATAGGAACTTCAGAGACTCCTGAAGTTCAAGAACCAGTAGAGGAGTCTCCAGTTGCCTTTGAACCTGCTCAAACAGAAGCAAGTCCTGAAGAAGTTTCACCACTAGCTGATGAAACGGAGACGGAGCCTCTTGAAGAAGTGAAAATGGAAGCGGAAGAAACTGAAAATGGTGAGGAAGCAGATGGGGCTAACGGTTCAGAAATGGAAGAAGAGTCATCAATTGCCTCTCCATCATCTGACGCTGAGCTAGTAGAAGGGAGCACGACAGAAGAGGAGTCTCCAGAACTAGTAGAAGCTCAGGATGAGGTTTCAGAACCTGAAGTATCAGAAGCGATTGCTCAAGTGGGAGGAAACTTCAGAAGTGGCAGAGGCCGAGTCCAGACTTCCTCAAGGGAGAAGCTGCATCAACCGTTGAGGAAAAGAACTGTTGAAGAGGCAGAGGAGCCAATTCCAGACGAGGTTGAGCCAGAGAAAGAAACCATTCAGGAAAAAATACGATCGTAGCTTGAAAAAGACACGAACTGGATTTGGAGCACGTCTCAATGCCTTCTTTGCCAATTTCCGTTCAGTCGATGAAGAATTCTTTGAAGAATTGGAAGAACTCTTGATCATGAGTGACGTTGGGGTTCAAGTGGCCTCTAATTTAACCGAAGAGTTGCGCTATGAAGCCCGTTTGGAAAATGCCAAAAACCAGATGCTCTCAAGCGCGTGATCATCGAAAAATTGGTGGACTTGTATGAAAAGGATGGCCAATTTAATGAAGCCATTCGTTTTCAAGACGGTCTTACGGTCATGCTCTTTGTTGGGGTCAATGGAGTTGGTAAAACCACATCTATTGGGAAATTAGCCCACCGCTACAAACAAGAAGGCAAGAAAGTCATGTTGGTTGCAGCAGATACTTTCCGTGCAGGAGCAGTGGCTCAACTGGCAGAATGGGGACGCCGTGTAGATGTTCCAGTTGTAACAGGTCCTGAAAAATCAGATCCTGCTAGCGTCGTCTTTGATGGAATGGAACGTGCGATCGCTGAAAACATTGATGTTCTGATGATTGATACAGCTGGTCGTCTGCAAAACAAGGACAACCTCATGGCCGAGCTTGAAAAAATCGGCCGCATTATCAAGCGTGTGGTACCTGATGCACCGCATGAAACCTTGCTGGCCCTCGATGCATCAACCGGTCAAAATGCCTTGGTGCAAGCCAAAGAATTTTCAAAATTACACCTGTGACAGGAATTGTATTGACCAAGATCGATGGAACGGCTCGAGGTGGGGTCGTCCTTGCGATCCGTGAAGAGTTGGATATCCCAGTGAAGTTGATTGGATTCGGAGAAAAGATTGATGACATCGGACCATTCCACTCAGAAAACTTCATGAGAGGCCTCTTGGAAGGCTTGATTTAAGAGTCAAATAGAAAAAGACAAATTGTTGGAAGAACAATTTGTCTTTTTGTTTCCTTGCGCTATCAAAAAACCACCCGAAGGTGGCTTTCCTTAATTCTTAGGTTCAGGTTTCCAAACCCATTCGGCTCCGTATTCTGCAAGGAGATCATCGGATGCAGTTGGTCCCATGGATCCAGACTTGTATTCATAGAGCGGTGCTCCATTTTCGGCCCATAGTTTTTCAATCCGGTCAATCAATTGCCATGAAGCACGGACTTCGTGCCAGTGGCTGTAATTGGTTGAGTCATTGTTCAAAACGTCGAAAATTAATTTTTCATAAGGCTCTGGTGAAGCCCCAGTTGCGGTCGCATCTGTTTCATAATCAAAGGAAATTGGTGCGATGCTGAATTTTTCTCCGACCTCTTTTCCGTTGATGCTCAATGAGAAACCTTCATTTGGTTGGATATAAATTGTCAAGACATTTGGTTGCAAACTATGTCCAAAGATGGAGTCGGTTTGCTTGAAGACCACATTGACCATGGTTCCTTTTTGCGTCAAGCGTTTTCCGGTACGGAAGAAGAAAGGCACACCGCGGAAGCGATCGCTATCAACAAAGAACGCCCCAGAAGCATAGGTCTCTGTAGTAGATTCAGGGTCGACATTGGGCTCGCTGCGATAAGAGATATCTTTTTTCCCTTCGATCGTACCTGAATGGTATTGACCACGGATAAAGAATTTCTTTAGTTCGTCCTCTGTTGGGTTGTGCAATTGCTCAAATACTTTTACTTTTTCAGCCCGAATCGCATCCTTGGTAAAGGTAGCTGGTTTATCCATGGCAAGCAAAGACAAAAGCTGAAGGGTATGGTTTGCACCATATCTCGAAGGGCCCCCGAGTGATCATAGTAGCCACCGCGTTCTTCAACTCCTAAGCGTTCAGCAAAAGGTAATTTGGATATTGTCAATAAAATCTCGATTCCAAAGATTATCAAAAATAAGATTTCCAAAACGAATGGCAAAGATATTTTGGATCATTTCTTTTCCAAGGTAATGGTCGATACGGAAGATTTGTTCTTCATCAAAGGTTTCTTCCAATTCCTTGTTGAGCTGACTAGCCGTTTCTAAGTCTGTACCGAAAGGTTTTTCAACGATCAAGCGCTCAAAACCTTGCCCATCCACAATGCCTTCTGATTTGAGGTGTTTAGCAATGGTTCCAAAAATTGAGGGCCATGGACAAGAAGAAGACCTTGTTGTGTTCCGTTTGGTATTTTTCATCCAAGCTATTTTGCAATTCACGCAGGGCGATGTAATGTTCGGTATCATTGACATCATGACTTTGGTAGTAGAAATGACTGGCGAATTCTTGGGCTTGTTGAGGGCTATCGGCCAGATCTGTGATGGATTCTACTACGACTGATTCAAAGTATTCCTTGCTCCATGGTCTGCGAGCTGTTCCGATAACCGCAAAGTGTTCAGATAGATTTCCTGATTTATAGAGTCTAAAAAGGGATGGATAGAGTTTGCGCTTGGCTAAATCTCCACTGGCCCCGAAAATGGTTACAATAACTTTTGAAGACATTTAAGTACCTATTTCCTATTTTATTAACCATATTTTACCATAAAATCCACAAGATTTCTTTGATGGAATCGTTGTTCCGAATATTTTCCGCTTGGATTAGAGGATTTGAGAGGAAAGCATAGAAAAGCTAGAACCAATGTGGATTCTAGCTTCAACTGCTATAAGCTGTTTGGATCGACCACCGAAGAAACTTGGTAACTTCATCAGAATACGCGGTAGACATAAGGATTATCCGGTTTGTAATGGTCTGGCAATCGCTAATGTGGAGGACAGGCAAGCTTTGCTTGAGTTGCTTGTGGTATTCAATGGATAAGGTGCCTTTTGCATGGATCCAGGTATTGTTTTCAAAATGCTGCGGAGCCCCCGTCGTTAAGAGACCGTAGACGCCAGAATCTGCGATACAGTGGATGATCCCAAAGCGAAAGAGAAATTGGCTATCCTTGTTATTGGGGCCATTGTAAACAAAGCCGGTCAGCTCGATCGTCTTTCCTGCAAATTGGTCAGGATAATCATAAATAACTTCCATGACTTCCATATAATTCTCAGTGGTCACCTGGATCACTTTTTTATCAACATATTTCTTTGCAGCCTGCTTCATTTCTGATTCATAGGCTGACTTGGTAAAATAGCTACTAGTATCTGGTTTGAGATACTGGGTTGTTGTCCCTTCGTCCTGCTGGATTTCCTTGGAAGATCCAGCCGCAACCGGGAAGTGATAACCTTTTGCAGAGACTGTTTGGGAATCCAGTGTCACTGTAGGGAAAAATAGCCCGACAAACAAAGGAATACAGAGCAAGAAAATACTCGCCACTTTTGCCCAGAAGCCAGAGAGATGACTGTGGATCTTCATCTGCTTGACCCAGATGATCAGCTGCACAAGAGCTAAAACAAAGGACAAGAACATGGAAATATAAGCCAAGTAAGAATAGTGTAAGTTGATGTATTGATTGAGCTTACCAGATAATTGCAGGTACATAGTGAGCTCAAAATAGCCAGCTAATATCAAGAAACGAATCATAGCACTACCCCACAAACCAAGCATAAAGGAGCACAACTCCACTCACAATTCCGATAAATTGCCAGATAAAACGGGCCTTGAGATAATTTTTCATCATGAGGAGATTTTTGACATCAAGCATAGGCCCAATCACCAAAAAGGCAAGAACAGGCGCTACTCCAAAACTCGTCAGAAGAGAGGATCCAACAAAGGCGTCCGCCTCGCTACAAAGTGAGAGGAGAAAGGACAAGACCATGAGAAGGAGAATAGCAATAACCGGTGTCGCACTGATCGAGGTAAGGATCCGTGTTGGGACATAGACTTGGACGAGGCTAGCAAAGAGACAACCAAATACCAGGTAGCGTCCTGTATCAAAGAATTCATCAATCGCCTGCACCAAGACTTGGAAGAGCTTTTGACCTTTGCTCAAGTCCCTAAAATCATGTTCATGTACAGCCTTACGATGTTCTTTTTTGGATCGAATCTGTCTGAATAAAGCCAAGGAAGATCCCTAGTACTGTTGCGACAAGCAAGGAACCAAGGGCGCGGTAGAGGGCCATCTTAACAGAATTCCCAAAGGCTGAGTAGGTCGCAAAGAGAACGATGGGATTGATGACAGGTGCTGTCACCAGAAAGGGAACAGCAGTATAACTTGGGACTTTCTTTTCTAGAAAGCGATTGATAATGGGAACAATTCCACATTCACAGGAAGGAAAGATAAAGCCGATAAAGGTCCCAAAGAAGATCCGCCCAAATTTATTCTTGGGAAGAAAGCGGTAGACCCTCTCGGGGGTGATATAGACCTCAATAATCCCTGAAATGATACTTCCGATTAGGACAAACGGAAGGGCCTCGATAATAATCGAGAGAAAAATAGCCCCAGCCTGCAAGACGCTAGAGGGAAGGTGTTGAAAGAATGTCATTACTTAGCCTTCTTTGTTTCTTTAGTTGTAGCAGTTTCTGCCTTCTTTTTTCTTCGGGGAATTCGACTGTTTTTTCTACATCCTGGAAAACTGCAAAGTTTTCAAACATTTTATCAAGATCATCTGTTTTTGAGAATTTAATAGCCATTGTTGGGCCTCCTTTTTATTTTCTTTCATTATAACAAAAGGAAAGAGCAAGGGGAAATGGAGCATAAAAGGAAAGAACATGAGGGTCAAAATTATTCTAAGAAAAATCCCTGAAACAGAGACTAGAACAGGCGAACTCCCCCTTTGATGGTAGCAAAATATGCTATAATAGAAGCTATGGATAAATATGAAAAAATAGCCCAGGAATTGGGTGTTAGCTTAAAACAAATCGATACTGTATTGAGTCTGACCGCAGAAGGCTCAACCATTCCCTTCATTGCCCGCTATCGAAAAGATATGACGGGAAATTTAGATGAAGTAGCGATCAAGGCCATTATTGACCGGGACAAATCCTTAACGGCTCTAGCCGAACGAAAGGAAACCGTCCTTGCTAAGATTGAGGAACAAGGCAAACTGACAGAGGAGCTCAAGCAGGCTATTGAAGCTGCTGAAAAATTAGCGGATGTCGAAGAACTTTATCTCCCTTATAAGGAAAAACGGCGGACCAAGGCGACGATTGCCCGAGAAGCAGGACTTTTCCCCTTGGCACGTCTTATTTTGCAAAATAGTCCAGACTTGGAAGCAGAGGCTCAGAAATTTACCTGTGAGGCCTTCCCAACTGAAACAGCGGCTTTAGCTGGTGCAGTGGATATTCTGGTAGAAGCTATTTCAGAGGATACCCAATTACGGGCCCTCACCTATCAAGAAATTCATGGGCATTCCCTCATGTCATCAACTTTGAAGGATGAAAGTTTAGATCCTAAGAGAACCTTTGAAATCTATTATGATTTTTCTGAAAAGATCAAGAATATGCAAGGCTACCGGACTCTAGCTCTCAATCGTGGGGAAAAATTGGGCGTTCTCAAAGTCGGATTCGAGCACCAACTGGATCGGATCATTCGTATTTTTGAGGCTCGTTTTAAAACTAAAAATGCCTATGTGGATGAGGTTATTCAACAAGCGGTTAAGAAAAAATCGTTCCTGCGATTGAACGTCGGATTCGGACAGAGTTGACGGAGGTGGCAGAAGACGGAGCCATTCAATTGTTCTCTGAAAATCTACGGAATCTATTGCTCATTCCTCCATTAAAAGGGCGCGTGGTCCTTGGATTTGACCCAGCCTTTCGGACCGGTGCTAAACTAGCCGTTGTCGATGAGACAGGAAAGATGCTTGCCACCCAGGTCATCTATCCAGTTGCTCCTGCAAAACCAGCTCAGATCGAGCAGGCTAAAAGGAACTGTCTTCCTTGATCAAGGAGTTTGGAGTAGAAATTATTGCGATTGGAAATGGAACAGCCAGCCGTGAAAGTGAGGCCTTTGTCGCAGAGGTCCTCCATGACCATCCAGGAGTTCGCTATGTTATTGTCAATGAAAGCGGAGCATCTGTCTATTCAGCTAGTGAGTTGGCCCGTCATGAGTTTCCCAGAGCTAACCGTTGAAAAACGCTCGGCCATCTCCATTGCCCGTCGCTTGCAAGATCCGCTAGCAGAATTGGTGAAAATCGATGCCAAATCCATCGGTGTGGGTCAATACCAGCACGATGTCAATCAGAAAAAACTGACAGAAAGCTTGGATTTCGTGGTAGATACTGTCGTCAACCAAGTTGGGGTCAATATCAATACGGCTAGTCCCTCTCTTAGCGCATGTAGCGGGACTCAATAAAACCATCTCTGAAAATATTGTGAAATACCGGGAAGAAGAAGGAATGATTCTTTCACGAGCACAGATTAAAAAAGTGCCTCGCCTCGGCGCCAAGGCTTTCGAGCAGGCTGCTGGATTCTTACGCATTCCCTGAAAGTAAAAACATCTTGGATAATACCGGCGTTCACCCTGAAAGTTACAAGGAAGTTGAAAAACTTTTTCAACTTCTTGAAATTACCGACCTGGATGCATCAGCTCAGGAAAAATTAAAAGCTGTGAACATAAAGGAGATGTCTACTCAGCTGGATCTGGGACCAGAAACCCTGAAAGATATCATTGCCGATCTCCTAAAAACCAGGTCGCGATTTGCGGGATTCCTTTGATGCACCTGTGCTCCGTCAGGATGTCTTGGATATTAAAGACCTGCATATTGGCCAAAAATTAGAAGGGGTTGTGCGCAATGTGGTTGACTTTGGAGCCTTTGTCGATATTGGCATTCACGAAGATGGCTTGATTCATATCTCCCATATGAGCAAGCAGTTTATCAAGCATCCAAGCCAGGTCGTCTCAGTAGGTGATTTGGTTACCGTCTGGGTGAAGAAGATTGATGTGGAACGCGAAAAAGTCAATCTCAGTTTGGTAGCTCGAATGAATCTGACTGAGTATGTGCGCCAAGTATCCCTAGAAGATTTTGGGAGAGAATTCCGTCATCGAGCAGAGTGGAATTCACGTCTTCAAACCACTGGGGGTCGTTTCTTTCCCAAGGATCGACACCTTGATTTCAACCCGAAAATATACCAAGTTTTCGGGTTAGAGGTCTTTCGAAAAATCGTCCGCCACGAGCTCTGCCATTACCATCTTTACGATCAAGGTAAAGGCTATCGCCACAAAGATCTAGCCTTTAAGCAACTCCTCCAGCAAGTGGACGGTCTTCGTTTCACACCTCCTCTACCAGATAGAACTAGGCGAGTCAAGCGGATCTATCTCTATCAATGTCCCCATTGTGGCCAAGAGTATAGACGAAAGCGAAAAATCGATCTGAAGAAATATGCTTGTGGTCGCTGTCGCAGTCGCCTGCAATTTCTTGAAATGAGACAAGAGTAAGAATCGGTCTTTAGGCGGATCTCTTTCCAGTTCGACTCTGCTAAAATAGGTCTAACTAGAAAGAGGAAAATCAAATGACAGCATCATTTTACAAATTAAAACGACATCGCCTGGTTTCAGGTGTGCTAGCTGGCTTAGCCGATAAATTTGGTCTTAGCGTAACTCTCCTACGCTTCTTGTTTATTCTTTTTACGGTTTCTCATGCCTTTATCGGTGTGATTATCTATTTACTGTTAGATACGACCTTACCTTATAAGGACGAGGAGGAGCAGGAAATGTTTGACTATGGCCCTCGACCTCGTCGAAGAAAAAAGAGGCTGAACCCATTCATGATCAGAATGATAGTCCATTTTTCTAAAAGGAGATCCGAGTGAAGCAGAAGTTCTATTACCTTGCTTTTATTCTATATCTCTTCTTCAGTTTTATAGGACAGTTTTTCATTTTTAATCGTGTTTTTTGATGAAGGAGTTGGAACAGTTTTGATCGGAATGCTCCTTTTTCCACTGGGCATTTGGAATAGTCTCTTCTACTTCTTGTTTCTGCCAACAGAAATGGCTAGAAAGCCACAAATTTATCGGTTTTCGATTTTATTTCTGCCGGTTTTGTATCTGGTTTTCTCCTTGTTGGGGGGAGGTCCTTTCGCCTTTTTATGCACGGCTTGATCGCATTTCCTTCAAATGCGGTGGTCTATGCAGTCTCTACCGGAATCAAATCCATGATCAAAGATTTTTTGCAAGGTGAAGGCTAGAGCATTCTTCATATGTTCCCATCATTTCCTAGAGGTTGGAGACCTTTGTCTTGGCCTCTTTTTGCTTGCCTTAAAAAGGAGTTGAAAATGGATCTTTCAAATGACACTTCAGGCTCTCGTCTGAAGAGAAAATCTGCTATAATAGAGAGAGAATTTGAAAAGGGAGAATGATATGGCAGTTACTGTTCGCGATATACAGGAAAAGCTTCGTCTGTCAGTTGTTTATGGGGATGATAACCTCTTAAGCAAGGAAATTACGACTGCGGACATCTCACGTCCAGGTCTTGAAATGACGGGCTATTTTGATTATTACACACCTGAGCGGATTCAGCTTGTAGGAATGAAAGAATGGTCCTACCTGGTGAAGATGAGCTCACAACCGTCATCAGGTCCTGCGCAAGATGTTCCAGCCAGAGACACCTGTCATCATTGTCGCGCGGAATTTAGAAATTCCAGAAGAAATGTTGCGTGCTGCTGAAGAGAAGCAACTAGCTATTTTGAAAAGTAATGTTGCGACGAGTCGTTTATCTGGAGAGCTTTCTAGCTATTTGGATAGTCGGCTAGCAGAACGTACGAGTGTACACGGTGTCTTGATGGATATTTATGGGATGGGTGTCTTGATCCAAGGAGATAGCGGAATCGGAAAAAGCGAGACAGGTCTGGAACTTGTCAAGCGGGGTCACCGTCTCGTAGCAGATGACCGAGTCGATATCTATGCGAGAGATGAGATGACTCTTTGGGAGAGCCAGCTGAAATCCTACGCCACTTACTAGAGATCCGTGGTGTCGGGATTATCGATGTCATGAGTCTCTATGGTGCCAGTGCTGTCAAGGATTCTTCACAAGTCCAAATCGCCGTTTACTTGGAAAATTATGCTAAGGATCAGGTTTATGATCGTCTTGGTAATAATGCAGAAGAGTTGGAAATCGGCGGTGTGACCATTCCTCGGATTCGCATCCCTGTTAAGACTGGGCGGAACATTTCGGTCGTGATTGAAGCAGCAGCGATGAATGTTCGGGCTAAAGAAATGGGCTATGATGCTACCAAAACTTTTGAAGAACGTCTGTCCCAGTTGATTAGTCAAAATGAGGTGAAGGAATGAATCCAGTAGCCCTTCAATTAGGTCCGATCAGTATTCGTTGGTACGCGATTTGTATTGTCTCTGGTTTGATTCTAGCTGTTTATCTTTCCATGAAAGAAGCGCCCCGTAAAAAATTGATCCAGATGCTATCATTGATTTCATTTTGATCGCCTTTCCGCTTGCGATTGTGGGGGGGGCCAGACTCTATTACGTTATTTTCGAATGGGGTTACTATAGCCAGCATCTTGGTGAGATTTTTGCCATCTGGAACGGAGGAATCGCGATTTATGGTGGCCTCTTGACAGGTGCCCTTGTCCTCTATCTATTCTCTCGTAGACGTTTGATTGAACCGATTGACTTTTTAGATATTGCGGCCCCAAGCGTCATGGTTGCACAGAGTATTGGGCGATGGGGGAACTTCTTTAACCAGGAAGCTTATGGAGCTGCTGTTAAGAGCCTCAACTACTTGCCCTCTTTTATTCGAGACCAAATGTATATAGATGGTAGTTACCGTCAGCCAACCTTCTTATATGAATCCAGTTGGAATCTGCTAGGATTTCTCTTGATCTTGATTCTTCGTAGGAAGCCCCAATTTTTGCGACAAGGTGAGATCACAGCCTTTTACCTTATCTGGTATGGTTTTGGTCGGATGATCATCGAAGGAATGAGGACAGATAGCTTGATGTTTGCGGGCTTACGTGTTTCCCAGTGGTTGTCGATGATCCTGATTCTAGTTGGACTTGCCATCATCATCTACCAACGTCGCAAAAAAGCCCCTTATTATGTAGAAACAAAGGAGTAACATATGTTTATTGAAATTGCCTACGGCCTCTTAGGCCTTGCCTTAGTAGCGCTTGTCATTTATATGATTTTTTTCCTCTCACAGCTTGGAAAAGTTGTAGATGAGACGCAATAAACCATCCAAGTTTTGACATCAGATGTCAATGTTACCTTGCATCAGACCAATGATCTATTGGCAAAAGTCAATGTTTTAACGGATGATTTGAATCAAAAGTTGCAACGATTGACCCACTCTTTACAGCCGTGGCGGATCTTTCAGAGTCTGTTTCAGATTTGAATGATCAAGCCCGTCAATTGAGTGTCAAAGCTGTATCAGCTGGTGGAAAAACAGTGAAAGCCTCTATCGGATTAAAAGCGATTCAGATGGCTTCAAAATTATTTAAATAGAATCGAGGAAGAATATGGGACGTTTATCTAGTTTATTAATTGGTGTGATTTCAGGTGCTTCAGCAGCCTACTATTTATCAACTGAGCAAGGAAAGAAAGTCACTAAAAAAAGTGGTGCGCTTCGTAAAAGATTATCAAGAAGATCCTCAAGAAGTACATGAATCTGTGAAACAAACCGCTAAGGATGTTTCAAAACAAGCAGCAGAAGTGATCCAACAAACCAAAGAAAAAGTTGGTTCTGGAGAAATTACGACAGGAACTGTTTTGGAATCTGTCAAAGAAAAGACGCAAGATGTGGTTGAAAAATCTCAAGAAGTCTATCACTCATTTAAGGATAAACTTCAAAAGAAAATCTAAGTGGCAATGACTTGGTTCAATCCATTCGCAAACAAACAGAATCAGAAGACATCGTGTTAGAGTTGGATGAAAAAGATTCTGAAGAAGTAGCTGAAGAAGAAACAAAGAAGCATAAAAAAAGAGGCTCACTGAGCCTCTTTTCAGATTGAAGATAAATTCATCTTAGAAACTTTCCTTAAGTGAGCCGGACGTCAGCGAACTTCAAAGAAGTTCCATGACTTAGTTTTGAACCTAAAGTTTCAAAACTCTCGAGTACCTGAAACATAATTGTTTCAGGCAATCACGGCGGAAAGTTTCAATTGATGATTGAATAACTTTAACTCATAAAAAAGTATTTATTCTTATAGAATTCCTAGGAAGCCTTTGAATTATCAAACACCATACCAAGTTTTTTCTGAGTTACATGAAAAGTCTAACTTAATTTGACAACTTAGGAATTAAAAAATTGAGTAAAATAAAAAAATCAGGCAAACCTGATTTTTTATTTTTTCGTTTATTGTAGTAAATTCGGAATCCTTGAATACTAGCAAAGCTAGAACCAATCGCTAAAGCAAACGCAAAGAAGGTATTCATTTTTGTTGCTAAAAAGATAAAACTAAATACAACCGTCAACACACAGAAAATAGCGATATTTAAAAAATATAGCAATTCACTTAATTGAGGTGTGGGTTCAACTTCAGGAGCATAGTCCTGAATAGGGGTTTTCTTGGGTTTGTTTGGTTTGTTTGGTTAATTCGATATAATCGAATTCTTCATCATAGTGTCTTAAATTTCTTACGGGCATTTTTCTCTCCTAACAGTACTCTATTATTCTATCATGAATTCAGGTATATAAATGTTACAAAAATGTTACAAATTTTACAAAATGAATAAATTTTTCTAGAATATCGGAATTTTTGTTATAATGGTTCTATGAAAATATTATTATTACAGCAACAGCAGAGAGTGTTGAGCAAGCGCAAGCCCTGATTGATGCAGGGGTTGACCGAATCTATGTCGGTGAAAAAAGATTACGGATTACGATTGCCTCAAACTTTAAGCTATGACGAAATAAATCGAATTGCCCAACTGGTCCATGCTGCTGGCAAAGAATTGACAGTAGCTGTAAATGCACTCATGCACCAATCGATGATGGATTCAATCAAGCCTTTCCTAGATTTTCTAAAGGAAATTCAGGCTGATTATATTACTGTCGGAGATGCGGGCGTTTTTTATGTCTTGAAACGAGATGGCTATCCATTCAAAACGATTTACGATGCCTCAACCATGGTCACTTCTAGCCGCCAGATCAATTTCTGGGGGAAACAAGCCGGGGCTTCTGAGGCTGTTTTGGCTCGTGAGATTCCATCTGCCGAATTATTCGTAATGGCTGAGAATCTTCAGATTCCAGCGGAAGTCTTGGTCTATGGTGCTAGCATTATCCACCATTCGAAACGACCGCTTCTTCAGAACTATTACAACTTTCATCAAGACAGAGGACTCTGTAACCAAAGATCGGGATCTGTTCTTGGCCGAGCCAGGAGATCCAAATTCTCATTATTCAGTCTACGAGGACAAACATGGAACCCATATCTTCTCAAATAATGACTTGGATATGATGACCAAATTGTCTGAGTTGGTAGAACACGGATTTGATCATTGGAAACTCGATGGTGTCTACTGTCCGGGTGAAAACTTTGTCAAGATTACAGAGTACTTTGTCAAGGCCCGTGATTTGATTCAAAAAGGAACATTTACACAGGCTCAAGCCTATCTGTTTGATGAAGAAATCCGCAAATTGCATCCAGCTAATCGTGGTTTGGATACTGGTTTCTACGATTATGAACCAGATCGTGTAAAATAATAAAAAAATTAGAGCCTCTTCGTTTGTGAGTTTTCCTTTTTCAGGGAACGAAGAAGCTATTCATCATATCGACAATCTTGTAAATTGGAGAAAACATGACAAATACAAAAAAAAACGTCCAGAGGTTCTGGTACCTGCTGGGACTTTGGAAAAATTGAAAGTCGCTGTAAATTACGGCGCAGATGCTGTTTTCGTTGGTGGACAAGCCTATGGTTTGCGTAGCCGTGCCGGAAACTTTACCATGGATGAGCTTCGTGAAGGTATCGAATACGCTCACGCACGTGGTGTTGATGTGCACGTCGCCTCAAACATGGTAACCCATGAGGGAAATGAACAAGGAGCTGGTGAGTGGTTCCGTGAATTGCGGGATATGGGACTCGACGCCGTTATCGTATCTGACCCAGCCTTGATTGAAATCTGTGCAACCTACGCTCCAGGACTTAATATCCACTTGTCTACGCAAGCTTCTGCGACTAATGTGGAGACCTTCCATTTCTGGAAAGTATGGCTTGACCCGTGTCGTCTTGGCCCGCGAAGTATCCATGGGAAGAGTTGGCAGAGATCCGTAAGCGTACGGATCTTGAGATCGAAGCCTTCGTCCATGGTGCGATGTGTATCTCCTACTCCGGTCGCTGTACCCTTTCTAACCACATGTCTGACCGGGATGCCAACCGTGGTGGCTGTTCTCAATCTTGTCGTTGGAAATACGATCTCTACGATATGCCATTTGGCCAAGAACGAAAGAGTATCAAAGGACAAGTCCCAGAAGAATATTCTATGTCAGCCGTGGACATGTGTATGATCGAAAATATTCCAGACATGATTGACAATGGGGTTGATAGCCTTGAAGATCGAAGGTCGGATGAAATCTGTCCATTACGTATCAACAGTTGCCAACTGTTACAAGGCAGCTTGTGATGCCTATATGGAAAGTCCAGAAGCCTTTTATGCCATCAAGGATGATTTGATCAATGAATTGTGGAAAGTTGCTCAACGTGAATTGGCAACTGGATTCTACTACCAAACACCGACTGAAAATGAACAATTGTTTGGGGCACGTCGTAAGATTCCTCAATACAAATTTGTAGGAGAAGTGGTTGACTTTGATCCATCTACCATGACTGCGACGATTCGCCAACGGAATGTCATCAATGAAGGCGACCAAGTGGAATTCTACGGACCAGGCTTCCGTCATTTTGAATGCCAGATCCAAGACTTGCATGATAAGGATGGAGTGAAGATTGATCGCGCACCAAATCCGATGGAACTTCTCACGATCACTGTCCCACAAGAAGTCAAGCCAGGAGATATGATTCGTTCTTGCCAGGAAGGTTTAATCAATCTCTACTCAAAAGATGGGGCAAGTAAAACTGTTCGAGTATAACAAAAAAAAGAGAGGGTTAAACCTCTCCTTTTTGTTGGGCGATGCGAATGTTATTGGGGACCAAACTGATTTTCTGGATCTCAGAAATCCGAATAATCGTGGACATACTCTTTTTAAAATTTTTCACGATCAGTTGTCGGCGTTCTTGGTCATACTTGACAATATCGCCTGTAAAACTCTTATTTGAAAAAATAACATGTACCCCTTGTTTTTTTCGCAATGCTTGTTGAATGATTTCAATAATTCTCTCATCTTCTAATGGGGCAGGGGGTACTGACTTTTCCATTGAAAAATTCATTTGCTCGGTCTTTAACGATCTCGAAATTTTTTTCATAGCTAAATTCTCCATAACTTGATACAATATATTATAGATAATTTCAACGATTTTGTAAATGATTTACGAATATTAGAGATGAGAAGGCGAGAAAGGAGTCGTGAAATGGCAGAATTTTCATTCCAAATCGAAGAACATTTGCTGGTCTTGTCAGAAAATGACAAGGGTTGGACCAAAGAATTGAACCGTGTGAGTTTTAATGGTGCTCCTGCTAAGTATGATATCCGGACCTGGAGTCCCGACCATACAAAGATGGGAAAAGGCATTACACTCACGAACGAAGAGTTCCAAGTCATGCTCAATGCATTTAAAAATTAAGAAAAGGGGTCCTTCAAGGACTTTTTTTTTTGTTATAGTCTAAGACTATATAGATATAAAAAGATATTAGATTATCCCAATCCCTTGTTTATCAAGTATTGGACTGCTATAATGGTTGCATTGATGAATTAATGTAAAACTTATAGGAAAGAGGATTCATATTGACACATGCACATGCACCTTATCGCGTTGACCATGTTGGTTCATTTCCTTCGTCCAGCCACTTTGGTTCAGGCTCGTGAAGATTTCGCAGCTGGAAAAATCAGTCAGGCTGACTTAACAAAAGTAGAAGATCAGGCGATTCGTGACCTCGTTGAAAAAAGAAATTGCTGCTGGTCTGAAGTCAGTAACAGATGGAGAATTCCGCCGAGCTTATTGGCATTTGGATTTCTTCTGGGGCTTTGGGGGCATTGATCATGTCCAAGCTGCTCAAGGTTATCAATTCCATGATGAAACAACCAAGGCGGACTCAGCACTTGTCGTTGGAAAAATCACAGGAGCCAATCATCCATTTGTAGAGCATTATAAGTTCTTGCGGGATCTTGTGGCAGATGTAGATGGTGTAGAGGCTAAATATACCATTCCAGCACCTGCGCAATTCTATTTTGAATTGATCCGTGATGCAGAACATGTAGAACAATTGAATACCATCTATCCTGATTTTGTGGCTGTTCGTGAAGACATCAAGCAAGCCTATCTTCAAGTGATTCAAGATTTGTATGACGCTGGACTTAGGACCCTTCAAGTGGATGACTGTACTTGGGGTGTCTTGGTAGACGATAATTTCTTGACGGCTTGGGGAGCAGCCCAAGGCAAGTCAAAAGATGAGGTTCGTCGAGAACTCGCTGATCTCTTCTTGACTTTTAACAACGATGTCTACCAACATGTTCCAGTTGGTTTGACCGTCAATACGCACGTTTGTCGTGGGAACTTCCATTCCACTTGGGCTTCATCAGGTGGTTATGCTCCGATTGCCAAAGAACTCCTTGGAGAAGAAGCCGTCAATGCTTACTTTCTAGAGTTTGATACTGATCGGGCTGGTGGTTTTGAACCACTTGCAGAAGTAACCCCTGGTAAAGGAGTGGTATTAGGCCTCTTGACATCTAAGAGTGGTCAATTGGAGAACAAGGACGAAGTGATTGCTCGTATTAAAGAAGCGAGTCAGTATGTTCCGTTGGAAAATCTTTACCTGTCTACTCAGTGTGGCTTTGCTTCGACAGAAGAAGGAAACATTTTGACAGAAGAAGACCAATGGAAAAAAATCGGTTTGATTAAAGAAATTGTCGCTGAAGTTTGGGGCGAATAAGGAGGAAGAAACATGTCAGATTTACTAAGTATTTATAAAGAATTGCAAGCTAAAAAATGGGTGGACTTGAGTCACCAAATCAATGCGGAAAGTCCACACTTCCCAGCCCTTCCTGCCTTGCAACAAGAAGATCTTTTCACATTAAAAGATGGTTTCCATGTTCAAAAATTTACAGTGGTTGGTCAATACGGAACGCATATCGATGCACCGATTCACTTTGTAGAAGGTGGTCGTTGGTTGGATGAGATTGACCTCAAAGATCTCCTCTTGCCACTTTATGTTATCGACAAGTCTAAAGAAGTTGCTGCCAATCCAAACTTTATCTTGAGCAAACAAGATATCTTAGACTTTGAGGCAGAGCATGGACAAATTGCTGAGGGTGCTTTTGTTGCCTTCCGTAGTGATTGGTCAAAACGTTGGCCAGATCAAGATGCTATGCGTAACCTGGATGAAAATGGGGTTCAACAAAGTCCAGGATGGAGCCGTGAAGCTCTGGAATTCTTGATTCATGAACGCCATGTCAAGGCTGTGGGTCATGAAACCTTTGATACCGATGCAGGTATTCCAGCAGCAGAGCATGGCTTGGTCAATGAATACTACCTTTTGGAACAAAATATCTACCAAGTTGAAGTCTTGAACCAATTGGACCAAGTCCCAGCTGTAGGTGCCTTGATTTCGATTGCTTTCCCTCACTGGGACAAGGCAACTGGTTCACCTGTCCGTGCCATTGCCATCTTACCATAAACAAAGAAAAAGAGGCCGGGACAAAGTCCGGTAATTTGATCAATTGATTTCGTTTCCCATTGTCGAGCACAGGTTGAGTGGGTTTCTACAACGCTGATGAAATCAGCTTTTTTATAGCCCTACTCAACCTGTGCGTCTTGGGACGACGAAACAACGAATTGAGACCGATTTCAGTCCCAGCCTCTTATGTTTTATCTCATTGTCACAAATTCTTCGGATCCGGTTGGGTGAATGGCGACGGTTGCGTCGAAATCGGCTTTTGTCGCTCCCATCTTGATAGCAACTGCAAATCCTTGGATCATTTCATCGACTCCGTAGCCAAGACCATGAAGGCCAACGACCCTTTCCTCGGGACCAGCAGTGATGAGTTTGAATTTTGCTTGCTGGCGGTGTTGGGTTACAGCAGTGTACATGGAAGCAAATTGAGAAGTATAGACTTTGATATTCTCTTTTTCCATAAGTTTGCTGGGCTTCTTCCTCCGTTAGGCCAACGGTTCCGATAGCGGGTGAGAAAAGACAACGGTCGGGATGTTTGTATAATCCATTTTGGCATTGACTTTTCCATTGAATAGTCGTTCAGAAAGAGTGCGTCCAGCTTTAATAGCGACAGGAGTTAATTCTTTTTCTCCTGTGACATCCCCAAGAGCATAGATTCCTGGAATAACTGTATTCTGGTATTCATCCACTGCAATGAATCCTTTTTCATTTAAGGTGACGCCTGCAGCTTCTAGATTGAGATCCTGGACATTTGGTTTTCGTCCTGTTGCCCAGATAACATGATCTGCCACGTGGCTGGTCATATCCTCAAAATAAATCTTCACACGACCATCTTCTAATTTTTCAAGCTTCATGGGAACCTTGTGTTTGTGAAGCGGAAGGTTTTGTTTTTCCATTTCTTCCATTAAGCCATCGACAATGTAGGAATCAAAAACTACGTAAAACCCGATCTTTTCGGATGAAGAGGTCTGTTTGGACTCCTAAATGGTGGAGCACACCAGCTAGTTCCACCGCGATGTAGCCAGCCCCAATAATGGCAACAGATGTAGGAAGTTCTTCCCAAGCAAAGACATCATCAGAAGTTTCGCCAAATTCAGCTCCAGGAACAGAAGGAATAAAGGGATGGGCACCGGTCGCAATTACGATATGCTTGGCCTTAATGGTTTCTCCATTTACCTCAACCGTATGAGCATCCACAAAACGGGCACGTCCTTCAATTCGTTCAACCCCATTGCGTTTAAAACTGCCATCATAGGAATTACGGGAACGGTCAATATAGGCTTCGCGATTTTTTCTTAAGGTTGCAAAATCAAATCTGGTTTGTTCAGAAGTAAATCCATAGTCTGGTCCATAATCGCGAATAGCTTCTGCAATTTGTGCACCATACCACATAATTTTTTAGGCACACATCCTCTGTTGACACAGGTGCCACCCAATTGTTTTTCTTCAATGACGGCAGCCGGGAGCCCGTGCTCCCAGCCCGGTTCATGGTAGCGATTCCTCCACTACCTCCACCGATTGAAATAATATCAAATTCTTTCATGTTTTCCTCCTAAATGGGACTTCAGTTTGATTGTAATATCAACTGTTACAAAAGTCAAGGGTTTAGCATGTTACCAAGCATTTAAATTTCATTTTGCCGTGTCAATTTTAGATAGAAAAGTAAGGAAATATGGTATACTATGGTATAGAATAAAACGCTTTCTTTGATGGAGAAAAACGATGAAGAAATTGAAAAAATGGCAACTATTTACAGCTGCAGGTGCAGCAATTGTGGTGATTGGAACAGGAAGTGTGATGATGTTTTCGCACCCAAGTACACCTGATCAAGCAATCACGAAAGAAACTCCAATGGTGCAAACGGTCAAGGATGGATCGATCGCTTCTTCAGTCTTGTTAACTGGGAAAGTCACTGCCAACCAGGAGCCGTATGTCTATTTTGATGGAACCAAAGGGGATTTGCAGTCGATTTTGGTCAATGTAGGAGATCAAGTAACGGCCGGTCAGCCAATTGTTCAGTATAGCAGTACAGAGGCCCAAACCGCTTATGATGCAGCCGTTCGTGCTGTCAATAAGGCAGATCGTCAGTTAAATGACTTACTGACAAATGGTGTGACCATTGATACGACAGGCGATGAAGAAGCAGATGCCAAATCAGCTTCGCAGACCCAACGAACAGTCGATTCTCAAGCTAGCGATTTACGAGATGCCAAGTCGGATGCGGTCGATAATATGAACAAGGCTAAGGCTCTTCTGGATGCGACAACAGTTAGGAGTAATACAGATGGTACCGTGGTCGAAGTCAATAAAGATGTTTCAAAATCGACTACAGGGACCAACCAAACTCTGGTTCACATTGTGAGCAACGGAAATTTACAAGTCAAAGGGGAATTGTCTGAATACAATTTGGCCAATATCTCTGAAGGTCAGGAAGTGGTCCTCACTTCCAAGGTTTATCCGGATAAAACCTGGACAGGAAAGATTTCTTATGTAGCCAACTATCCGACCGACGCGGGTCAAGCAGGTGCCAATGCAGCAGGTGGAACACAAAGGAAGCGGTGGAGCCAAGTACCCATTTACAGTGGATATTACCAGTGAGATTGGGGAACTCAAACAAGGCTTTTCTGTCAATATTGAAGTCAAAAGTTCTACTCAACATCCCCTTGTTCCCGTGACAAGTATCATGGCTGATGGGGATACGAGCTATGTAGATTGGACGGTCGAAAATGGCAAGGCTAAGAAAGTAAAAGTGACGCTTGGTAACGCCGATGCTGAAAACCAGGAAATCTTGTCAGGCTTGAAGAAAGATGCTCAAGTTATTGTGAATCCTAATGAGAAACTGGAAGATGGAAAAGAGATCGGAAAATATGACAAAATTGATTGAACTAAAAGGAATCAATAAAACCTATAAAAATGGGGATCAGGAACTTCGTGTCTTAAAAGACATCGATTTAGAAGTCGAAGAGGGAGAATTTGTGGCCATTATGGGTCCATCTGGCTCAGGAAAATCGACCTTGATGAACGTCATTGGCTTGTTGGATCGCCCGACCAGTGGAGAGTATTTTCTAGAAGGTCAGGAGGTTGGAAATCTCAGTGAGAAAAAATTAGCACGTGTTCGAAATGAACAGATCGGTTTTGTCTTTCAACAATTCTTTCTTCTCTCTAAGCTCAATGCCTTTCAAAATGTAGAACTGCCTCTCATTTATGCGGGGGTTCATCCTGCTAAACGGAAGGAATTAGCTGAGCAGTACCTTGAAAAGGTAGAGCTCCATTCTCGCATGCACCATTTGCCTTCAGAGCTCTCAGGGGGTCAAAAACAGCGGGTTGCGATTGCTCGAGCCCTTGTCAATCAGCCAGCCATCGTCTTAGCAGATGAGCCGACTGGAGCCCTAGATACCAAGACGGGGAGCAAATAATGGACTTGTTAACCAAGCTAAACCAAGAAGGAAAAACCATTATCATGGTTACACACGAGCCAGAAATTGCAGCCTTTGCGCATCGTCGCATCGTCATTCGTGATGGAGTGATCTCCTCAGATAGCAAGCTGGAAAGGGGGACCTAATGCAAAATTGGAAATTTGCGATCAGCTCAATTATGAGCCATAAATTACGGTCTTTCTTGACCATGGTGGGGATCATTATTGGGGTCGCTTCTGTCGTTGTCATCATGGCTCTGGGAGATGGTATGAAAGCTGGTGTTACCAAGACCTTCACCAAGGACCAAGAGTATGTACAAATCTCTTATTCTCCCAACAAGAGTGGCTATGTGACAGGAATCAATATTGGCCCTTCTGAAGATACAGGAGAAGGCGGAGGCGAAAGTGGCCCTGCAGCTGAAGACCGAGGGATGGCTGCTCCATCGGATATCGATGGGGAAAACGCTGAAGATGTTGATGGTCAAGTTCAAGAAGCACCGCCAGTTGTGCAAGAATCTTGGGTTAAGGAATTAACCAAGATTCCAGGCATCGATGGTTACTATGTTGGCAACACCTCCAATGCAACCATTGCTTTTCAAAAGAAAAAAGCAGAAGGGGTAAACATCCAAGGGGTAAATGAAACCTATTTTTCTGTCAAAAGGTTGAGCTTTTATCTGGACGAAAATTAACCCCTTCAGACTATAGTAATTTTCCCGGGTGGTGCTCCTTGATGAAGGATTGGCTCAACAATTATTTGGAACGGAGAATCCACTGAATCAGGTGGTCTCTGTTGGGGACAACAATTATCGCGTCGTTGGAATTTTCAAGGATCCAAATGCAGGGACAGCCCTCTATGGAGCTTCCTCAGGTGGCAGTGCCTTGATGGCCAATACCCAACTCGCCTCTGAATTCGGAACGGATGAAATTCAAAATATTGTCGTCTATGTGCCGGATGTGAAGCAGATCAAAACCGTTGGGATCGAAGCTGCTCAAAAGTTAACAGAACTTTCAGGTGTTCGCCAAGGGAGAATTTCAAATCTTTAATTTGGATAGCATCCTAGAGGAAACCAATAAAGTAGTAGGAATTATGACGATCAGTCATCGGAGCGATTGCAGGAATCTCCCTTCTCGTTGGTGGGATTGGAGTCATGAATATCATGTTGGTTTCTGTTACTGAACGGACGAGAGAAATCGGCCTTCGCAAAGCATTGGGTGCAACTCGGGGTAAGATTTTGGTTCAATTTTTGATTGAGTCGATGGTCTTGACCATCATTGGTGGGCTGATTGGACTTGGCCTTGCTTATGGTGTGAATAGCTTGATTACTACACTCGCAGCAGCCTCCCTAGAAGGACCACCGATTATTTCCTTAAATGTCGCCATCGGCAGTATTATTTTCTGCTTTTTGTAGGCATTATCTTTGGAATTTTACCAGCGAATAAGGCTTCTAAGTTAAACCCGATCGAAGCACTGCGTTATGAATAAAAAATAGGAGCGGGTCAGGATGAATTGCTTAAGATTCTCCACGCTCCTTTTTGATGCTGTTTTGGAATAGCTTGTCGAAACCTTTTCAATCATCTCGTCTTATACAGGTCAAACTATTTGGACAGTCAACGACGGTCTTCAGATGTTTTTGAGTATTCATTCAAGAAGCTGCATTTTTTCTTCCATCTTATTTTTGTTTAATTGGTAAATATTAGTGAATTTCTGGTCTAAATATGATAGAATAGGGAAGAATAACTTAGGAGGTTCCAAATGACTACTGAACATATGGAAGAATTAAATGACCAGCAGATTGTCCGTCGTGAGAAAATGGCGGCCCTTCGTGAACAAGGAATCGATCCATTTGGGAAGCGATTCGAACGTACTGCAAATTCAGGTCAATTAAAAGAAAAATATTCAGAATTAGATAAAGAACAACTCCACGACTTGAACGAAACAGCTATTATTGCCGGTCGTCTTGTAACCAAACGTGGAAAAGGAAAGGTTGGCTTTGCCCATCTTCAAGACCGTGAAGGTCAAATTCAGATCTACGTTCGTAAGGATGCTGTTGGAGAAGAAAACTACGAGATCTTCAAAAAAGCAGACCTCGGTGATTTCCTTGGAGTTGAAGGGGAAATCATGCGCACAGACATGGGTGAACTTTCGATTAAAGCAACTCATATCACTCACTTGTCAAAAGCCCTTCGTCCCTTGCCTGAAAAATTCCACGGACTTTCAGATGTTGAAACCATCTATCGCAAACGTTATTTGGATTTGATTTCAAACCGTGAAAGCTTCGAACGCTTTGTAACCCGTTCAAAAATCATCTCTGAAATCCGTCGTTATTTAGATGGTCAAGGATTCCTTGAAGTGGAAACACCAGTGCTTCACAATGAAGCTGGTGGTGCGGCTGCCAAACCATTTATCACTCACCACAATGCGCAAAACATTGACATGGTGCTTCGTATCGCGACGGAGCTTCACTTGAAACGTTTGATTGTTGGTGGGATGGAACGCGTTTACGAAATCGGACGGATCTTCCGTAACGAAGGAATGGATGCCACTCACAACCCTGAATTCACTTCGATCGAAGTGTATCAAGCTTACGCTGACTTCCACGATATCATGGACTTAACAGAAGGCATTATCCAACATGCTGCGAAAGCGGTCCATGGTGATGGTCCAATTGACTACCAAGGAACAGAAATCAAAATCAACGAACCATTCAAACGGGTTCACATGGTTGATGCGATCAAAGAAATCACAGGTGTTGACTTCTGGCAAGACATGACCTTTGAAGAAGCTGTAGCACTGGCAAACGAAAAACATGTACCAGTTGAAAAACACTACACAGAAGTGGGACAAATTATCAATGCCTTCTTCGAAGAATTCGTTGAAGAAACCTTAACACAACCAACTTTTGTTTACGGTCACCCAGTAGCAGTGTCCCCATTGGCTAAGAAAAATCCAGAAGATCCACGCTTCACTGACCGTTTCGAACTCTTTCATCATGACCAAAGAGTATGCCAATGCCTTCACGGAATTGAATGATCCGATCGATCAATTGCAACGGTTTGAAGCACAAGCGCGTGCGAAAGAATTGGGAGATGACGAGGCTACAGGCATCGACTATGACTATGTTGAAGCCCTCGAATATGGTATGCCACCAACAGGTGGACTTGGAATTGGTATTGACCGTCTCGTTATGTTGTTGACCAATGTAACAACAATTCGCGACGTCCTACTCTTCCCAACTATGAAATAAGCTAAAAAGAAAACACTGATCGCAAGATCAGTGTTTTTTAGTCTTCCATATAAGAGGTGTCGTTCCAAGTGTCTAAGTGATAGTGCTCAAAATCATCTGTTGTCAAAATCGTCACGCTGGCATTATCTAGTCCGCCATTTTTGCGGAGTTCTCCTGTTTCATAACCAAGCAAGGTTCGAATAGAAGCTGTCAAATTAGCCCCATGTCCAACGATGAGAACAGTATCGAGCTCTTTTCCTTTCAGGCTTTTACAAAATCACAGGTACGTTTGGTCGTTTCATAGACAGATTCTGCATCAAAGATTTCATTTTGAAAGCGGGCGAGGTTATGGCGAAAGGCATCCATTTGTTGGGGATAGATAGCTGAAATGGTAGAAATTTTAGCCCCTTCCAGTTTTCCCAAATTCCACTCACGAAGAGCAGGCGTTGCTTGCAATTCTAGAGGTGTCTCCAATTGATCGAGGATGATCTGTGCGGTATGGACTGTTCGTGGCAGATCACTTGAAAATACTGCATCAAAAGGAATGTAGCTAGGTGCTTTCCTAATTTTTCAAGCTGATGAATGGAGGCTGGTAACAACGGAGAATCGCCATTTGATCCCTGAAAACGTCCCTCTTCATTCCATTCTGTCCGTCCGTGTCGAATAAAATATAGTTTCACAATCTTGTCTCCTTCTCTGTCTTTATTCCAAAATATCTGCAAAAGTCGCTTTAACGAAGTCTGCTAGAAGTTGTGGTTTGATTTGAATACTATGGCCGATTTCCCCAGCAGATACGATCATGGTTTCTAACTGAAGGGCAGATTCATCGATAAAGATTGGGAAAAGAATGCTTTTGATGAATGCCCACCGGATTATTGGCACCATGAATATAACCTGTTGTTTTTCGAGATCCTTTTGAGGAATCATTGCCACTTTCTTATTTCCCGATAATTTGGCCAATTTTTTTCTCTGAAAGATGCTCCGTGATAGGAATGATCCCAATCACTGGACCAGTTTTATCTCCTTTGAGAGCTAGGGTTTTGAAAATAGTAGAGCGATCAATCCCTTCTGGTAAGATCCTTCTAAAGCGTTGATTTGTAAGCCTATGTGCTCAATTTTTGCTTTTGTTAAGATCTGCTCGACCAAGGTTTTTTCACTTTTTTTTTTTTGCCACGGCTTTCTCCTTTTCTCTTTTTCTCTACAAAATCAGATTTCACTAGACCATTATAACATATAATAGCGACAATATTGCCTTTCTCCTTAAAAATAGAAAACAGCAGAAAAAGTGAAGATCACTTGATCTGCTGTTTTAAGGCTATGAGGAAGAGTTATCTTTTTGTACCTTGAAAAGTTTCCGATAAATCGCTTCTTGGTCTTGCGTCGGAGCAATTTGGTTGAGATCCAAGTAGTGTGAGAATCCATTTAATTGCCCTTGAGAGGTATATTGATGCAAGTCGTATTCCGTGTTGGTATCTGGTGCAGCATTATAGTATCCATCATCAAATCCATAAGTAGGAATCCAAAGAGCCGTAAATCTATCAGTGGAGATACTGTGTTCTTCCATGAAGTAGGTTCCGATATAGAGTCCAATATTTTTTGCACCCAAAGCTTGTAGTTTTGCTCGGAAAGCTTCAACACCTGCATTCATATCCTTCATGGTTTTTTCCTCAACGTCTAACCAATAGTAGGTCGGTTTTGTAAGGAGAAGCAGCCTTGTAAAATTCTTCTGCTTCTTTTTCCATTTCTTTTTTATCCTTAGCAGCGACATAAGCATAGACTGCGACAGGGATATTTCGTTTTTGGAATTCTTGGATATGGGTTTTAAAAGATTTATCCAGACCATTTAAGTAGGTTGCTGCATTTTCCTTTTTTAGCTTGGGCCCCACTATGGACACGAACGATTACACCTCCCACATTTTGGGAAAGGACATCGTAATCAATTTCACTAGGCAATTGCCAGCCTGAGATATCAATGATCGGACGGCCAACCAGTTCTGGATTGATGTCTTCTTCTTTTTTAGAAGAAGAGCTTGCAGTGGTTGTTTTTTTAGGTGTATTGGAGTTCGGAATGGTTTTGGTTGTTTCTTGTCGCTCTCTTGCTTGTAGATCGGCAATCGTTCGTGAAAGAACGAGAAAAGAAATGATACCGATAAAAAAGACCAAGAGAACAACGGGTTATATCCTTTTTCTCATACAGAAACATTTTACCGTAAAAAAAACGAAAAGGCAAAACTTAATGCTTAAAAGATGCTGATTTCAGCCATTATTTTCAAAAAAAAAGGAATCTTTTAATCGAAAAAAGGATAAAAATATATGAAAATAAGAAGAATGATCAGAATATTTCTTGAAAATAGAGAAGAAGCCGAATCTTTTCTGGCCTTTCCTTGGTTTTGCTTCTTAAAAATGATATAATGAAGGTTGAATATTAGGAATATGGTGAATTATGAAAATTGAAAAAAGACATCTTTTAAATTATTCCATCCTCATTCCCTATTTGATTTTATCCATCATTGGTTTGATTGTTGTCTATTCGACAACAAGTGCCTTAGCAATTCAAAGTGGAGTGAGTTCGATTCGGATGGTCCGGACACAGGGGCTCTTTTTTATCCTAAGTCTCTAACCATCGCCTTGATTTATAAATTTAGCCTAAACTTCCTTCGAAATAAAAAAGTTTTGGCTTTTGTCATTTTTATTGAAGTGATTTTGTTGATTCTGTCTAGGTTTATCACAGATACCGGTCAATGGAGCTCACGGTTGGTTGACGATTCCTGGAGGTGTTTAGTATCCAGCCGGCAGAATACCTCAAGGTGATCTTAGTCTGGTATCTAGCCTTGATTTTTTCTAAACGACAAGATGAAATACGTGATTATGATTATCAAGCCTTGACCCACAATGAATGGATTCCAAGGAATTTAAACGATTGGCGTTGGCTGACCTTGATTCTGATTGGAATCGTTGTGATTATGCCGGACTTGGGAAATGCGACGATCTTGGCCTTAACGGTCTTGATCATGATTACGGCTAGTGGAGTGGGGCTACCGTTGGTTTACCTCACTACTTGCTTTAGTTGTTGGAGCATCGTCCATTGTCCTTGGTTCAATATGGATCATCGGTGTGGACCGTGTCGCTAAAATTCCAGTCTTTGGTTATGTAGCCAAACGCTTTAGTGCCTTCTTTAACCCCATTTAATGATTTGTCTGGCGCAGGTCACCAATTAGCTAATTCCTACTATGCCATGAGTAACGGTGGTTGGTTTGGCTTGGGGCTAGGAAATTCCATTGAAAAACAAGGTTACTTACCAGAAGCGCACACAGACTTTGTGTTTGCGATTGTGATTGAAGAATTAGGTTTTGTTGGAGCTAGCTTGATTCTTGCTCTCTTATTCTTCTTAATTCTTCGGATCATTTTAGTCGGTATTCGAGCAAAGAATCCTTTTAATTCGATGATGGCCATTGGGATCGGTGGGATGATCTTAGTGCAAACCTTCATTAACATCGGAGGAATTTCTGGTTTGATTCCGTCTACAGGAGTGACCTTCCCTTCTTATCCCAAGGGGAAATAGCTTATGGGTCTTATCCGTAGCGATTGCTTTCGTTTTGAATATCGACGCTAGTGAAAAAAAGGCCAAGATGGAACAAGAAGGCATGGTTTTTGAAGAAAAAGGTAAAATCAAACCTTATTATTAAAAGGGAATTGTTGAATGGCTATTCAAAAAAGGAGAAAAAATGGTCTTACAAAATTAGAGAATTTCACAAATAAAGATATTATCAAAGAAGAAGCCGAAATCTTAACAATTTATTAGATGATATTACGAAAAATTTGGTTCGTCCGGAAACCTTTGAAAAAATTAGGCAGTTGAAGGATCTATCAAAAACACAGAACTATCGTGAGTTGAATCAACTAGTGGAACAATTGACAAATGAAGAAATGACGGTGATTTCACGTTATTTTGCTATTTTACCACTCTTGATTAACATCTCAGAAGATGTCGATTTGGCCTATGAAATCAATCATTTGAATAACGTGGATGGTGAATACCTCGGAAAACTTTCTTCAACCATTAAAGAAGTTGCAAAAAATGAAGATGCACAAGAAATTCTTGAAAATCTCAATATTGTACCTGTTTTAACAGCCCATCCAACTCAAGTGCAACGAAAAACCATGCTGGATTTAACCAATCATATTCACGCTCTTCTTCGTCAGCACCGGGATGTTAAAGCTGGTTTAATGAATGAGAATAAGTGGTATAACAACCTTCGTTGTAATATCGAAATCATGATGCAAACGGATATGATTCGTGACAAAAAATTGAAGGTGACTAATGAGATCACCAATGTCATGGAGTATTACAATAGTTCCTTCTTACAAGCTGTTCCAAATCTCGTGTTGGAATACAAACGCTTGGCAAAAGAGCATGGATTAGAGCTTGAACAACCACGTCCGATCACAATGGGCATGTGGATTGGGGGAGACCGGGACGGGAATCCGTTTGTAACAGCTGAGACCTTAGAAGCGTTCAGCAACTATTCAAAGTGAAGTCATTTTGAACTATTACATCGAAAAGATTTCAAAATTATACCGTCATTTCTCACTTTCAACTAGTCTCTCTAATACTAGTGAAGCGGTAGCTGAGATGGCTGCCTTGTCCAGTGATACGTCAGTCTTTCGCGAAAAAGAACCTTACCGTCGTGCTTTCCACTATATCCAATCAAAATTGATCCAAACCTTGGTTAACTTAAAAGAATGGACTATGGTTGGTGAAACAAGGGAAGACCGCTATGCGGTAGAGAGGTTATTAGGAGCAAATGCTCATCAACAAGGGCCAGTTTCTGATTATATTGGCAATCGTATCTCTGGAGCTCTAAAGAAAATTTCTGAGAAAGAATCTCCAGCTTATGCCTCTGCTCAAGAGTTTAAAGAAGATCTTGAAAAGATTAAAGATTCCTTGTTAGAAAACAAATCAGAGTATTTAATTTCTGGTGAGTTTGCAGAACTTCTAGAAGCCATCGATGTTTTTGGATTCTATCTGGCCTCTATTGATATGCGCCAGGATTCGAGTGTACATGAAGCCTGTGTGGCAGAATTGCTGAAATCAGCTGGAATTAATGACCATTATTCTGATTTATCAGAGGATGAAAAGTGTCAAGTTCTCTTGAAAGAACTTTTTAGAAGACCCACGTATTTTATCAGCAACCCATGCTGAAAAATCTGAACTGCTTGAAAAAAGAATTGGCGATTTTCCAAACGGCCCGTGAATTGAAGGATCGTTTAGGAGAAGAAGTCATTCGTCAAAACATCATTTCTCATGCAACAAGTGTGTCAGATATGTTAGAATTGGCTGTGATGTTGAAAGAAGTGGGCTTAGTCGATACGGAAAAAGCTCGCGTTCAAATCGTACCGTTGTTTGAAACGATCGAAGATTTGGATCATTCAGAAGAAACCATGAGAAGTTACTTGTCTCTTCCGATTGCCAAACGTTGGATTGCTTCTAAGAACAACTACCAAGAGATTATGTTAGGTTACTCTGATTCCAACAAAGATGGTGGATACTTGTCTTCTTGTTGGACCCTCTTTAAAGCCCAACAACAATTGACCGCTATCGGAGATGAGTTTGGAGTGAAGATTACCTTCTTCCATGGCCGTGGTGGTACTGTCGGTCGTGGTGGAGGTCCTACTTATGAAGCCATCACTTCTCAACCGTTGAAATCCATTAATGACCGTATTCGCTTAACTGAGCAAGGGAAGTGATCGGTAATAAATATGGTAATAAGGATGCTGCCTACTACAATCTTGAAATGCTCGTCTCTGCAACCATTAACCGAATGATTGCCGAACAAAAGAGTCCATTCTCTATGTTTGATCGTTTCGGGGAAGTCATGGATAAAGTCGTGAATCGTAGTTATGATATCTATCGTGATTTGGTCTTTGGAAATGAACATTTCTATGACTATTTCTTTGAATCAAGTCCGATTAAAGGCAATTTCAAGCTTTTAATATTGGTTCACGTCCAGCTGCTCGTAAGACCATTACAGAAATTGGTGGTTTGCGTGCTATCCCATGGGTCTTCTCTTGGTCACAAAGTCGGGTGATGTTCCCTGGTTGGTATGGAGTAGGTTCTAGCTTTAAGGAATTTATCGATGAGGATCCTGAGAATATTGAAACCCTTCGATACATGTATAAAAAACTGGCCTTTCTTCCAATCTCTCTTGTCAAATGTGGACATGGTCTTATCCAAAGCCAACATGGATATTGCCTTTGAGTATGCGCAATTGTGTGAGGAAGAAGAAGTCCGCAATATCTATCAGATTATCTTACATGAATGGCAATTGACCAAGGATATCATCCTGATGATTGAGGAACATGACGAATTGCTCGCGGAAAACCCTTATCTGAAAGAAAGTTTGGATTATCGGATGCCGTACTTTAACGTCTTGAACTATATTCAGTTAGAATTGATTCGACGTCAACGGACTGGACAACTATCAGCCGATCAAGACAACCTAATCCATATCACCATCAATGGAGTGGCTACAGGATTACGAAATTCAGGTTAAAAAAATCGGAACAATTAAACGTCACTACGCTCACATCGATGCGCCAGGACACGCGGACTACGTTAAAAACATGATCACTGGTGCCGCTCAAATGGACGGTGCGATCCTTGTAGTAGCATCGCAACTGACGGACCAATGCCACAAACTCGTGAACACATCCTTCTTTCACGTCAGGTTGGTGTTAAACACCTTATCGTCTTCATGAACAAAGTTGACTTGGTTGACGATGAAGAATTGCTTGAATTGGTTGAAATGGAAATCCGTGACCTTCTTTCAGAATACGATTTCCCAGGTGATGACCTTCCAGTTATCCAAGGTTCAGCTCTTAAAGCTCTTGAAGGTGACTCTAAATATGAAGACATCATCATGGAATTGATGAATACTGTTGATGAGTACATCCCAGAACCAGAACGCGATACCGACAAACCATTGCTTCTTCCAGTCGAAGACGTATTCTCAATCACTGGACGTGGTACAGTTGCTTCAGGTCGTATCGACCGTGGTGTTGTTCGTGTCAATGACGAAGTTGAAATCGTTGGTCTTAAAGAAAATATCCAAAAAGCAGTTGTTACTGGTGTTGAAATGTTCCGTAAACAACTTGACGAAGGTCTTGCAGGGGATAACGTTGGTGTGCTTCTTCGCGGTATTCAACGTGACGAAATCGAACGTGGACAAGTTATCGCTGCACCAGGTTCAATCAACCCACACACTAAATTTAAAGGTGAAGTCTACATCCTTACTAAAGAAGAAGGTGGACGTCACACTCCATTCTTCAACAACTACCGTCCTCAGTTCTACTTCCGTACAACTGACGTGACTGGATCTATCGAACTTCCAGCAGGAACTGAAATGGTAATGCCTGGTGATAACGTGACTATCGACGTTGAGTTGATCCACCCAATCGCCGTTGAACAAGGTACAACATTCTCTATCCGTGAAGGTGGACGTACTGTTGGTTCAGGTATGGTTACAGAAATCGAAGCTTAATTAATATTAAGTTCCCAATACAATTATTCGTCAGACAATAATTGAGAGAGTCGAGGTTACTCGGCTCTTTTTGGTGTTTAAAAATACTCGTAATATTATATTTTTGGGGTGTTTTAGATGCTTTTTAAGTTTTGATAGTGATAAATAGACATAAAGGAGGTTGAGTTTTCGGAATTTTCCTAAAATCCTAGTAATAGTAAGGGATTTGTGATAAAATAAACGAGTAAATAAATAAAAGAAGAGGTATGTGAAATGTCACGTAAACCATTTATCGCTGGTAACTGGAAAATGAACAAAAATCCAGAAGAAGCAAAAGCATTCGTTGAAGCTGTAGCATCAAAACTTCCTTCATCAGATCTTGTTGAAGCTGGTATCGCAGCTCCTGCAGTTGACTTGACAGCTGTACTTGCTGCTGCTAAAGGTTCAAACCTTAAAGTTGCTGCTCAAAACTGCTACTTTGAAAATGCAGGTGCTTTCACTGGTGAAACTAGCCCACAAGTTTTGAAAGAAATCGGTACTGACTACGTTGTTATCGGTCACTCAGAACGTCGTGACTACTTCCATGAAACTGATGAAGACATCAACAAAAAAGCAAAAGCAATCTTTGCAAACGGTATGCTTCCAATCATCTGTTGTGGTGAATCACTTGAAACTTACGAAGCTGGTAAAGCAGCAGAATTCGTAGGTGCTCAAGTTTCAGCTGCTCTTGCTGGATTGACTGCAGAACAAGTAGCTTCAACAGTTATCGCATACGAACCAATCTGGGCTATCGGTACTGGTAAATCAGCTTCACAAGACGACGCACAAAAAATGTGTAAAGTTGTTCGTGACGTTGTAGCTGCTGACTTTGGTCAAGAAGTGGCTGACAAAGTACGTGTTCAATACGGTGGTTCAGTGAAACCTGAGAACGTTGCTGAATACATGGCTTGTCCAGACGTTGACGGAGCTCTTGTAGGTGGGTGCATCACTTGAAGCTGAAAGACTTAAAAAAAATCTCGGTTTAATCGTTTCAGTTCAATACCGAAAGTTTTGGCTTTTTTGACAAGTGGCTTTCCTTTTTTACTGAAGCTTTTGAGAAGATTTTTTCGGTGATGCCCTCCATATTTTTCACATAATGCCAAACAGGTTCTCCTCCTGGATAACCTGTTGTTAAACCATCATGCTGATAAGCCCAAGTTTTTAAGGGTATCCATAAAATGGCTTTGTTCTTCACTGGTTGGATTGCCGTCACTGTCAAAGGTTTGATAGGTATCATAGGGTTTAATAACGAGTTCAATAGCCCCATTTTTTTTCGCATAGTCTTTTAAGGCTGCATAGAATGGTTCTAGCATAGGTTTTCCTCTTGGTAAAGGGGGCCAGAATTGATTTCCATATGGAGACCACCTGTCATGGGAAGACTGTACAAAGATTGCTGCCACTTGGACTTGATCTTCTTGCTTCCAAGCGATAAATTGGACGGTATTTCCTCGCTTTTCAAGCAGATCTGCCATTTCAGCAGACTGGATAAAAAGAGCGATGGGAGACAGTATTTGCAAATGAGGTAAATTCTTCTTTTGAAATTGTCGTAAGAGTCATGTAACTTATTTACTCCTTAATTTTTCCGGATCTTGTAGACTTTGTTTACAAGTGGATAGAGTGGACTGGTTGGGAGGTTGAATTCCCCAACAAATTCTTCAATGACAGGATTAAATTTATATTTGAAATGATAGAGACCACCATCGAGTGAATTTTCAATGCCCCCATATTTTGCCAAGAAGCCCCACGATCAAAAGCGTGTTGGGCGGTTTCATACCAGGTGAGGATGGCAGGTTGGTAACGGCGGAATTCTTCATCCATCCCTGCATAAACATTTTCAGACGTCCCACCGAATTCAAGGGTTAAGGTCCCAGATAAAGGAACAACCTGTCTACCTGTTTGGAGATGTTGCTCAAGAAATTGCAGTTCTTCCTCTATGCGCTCTTTTTCTTTTTTGGTTATTCTCAACCTTGCCAGGCTTTGTTTTTTCTGTGAATTTTTCAGCCTCAGCCTTGTTTTTTCAAGATCTTTTTGTAAGGGAGGTTTTCCGTTCTGCGAGATCTAGAGTAGATAAAGTAATGTAGGATTGTCCTTGGTAGGTTGTGAGCAGTTTTTCGTAGTAGTCTTTTCCACGTAAATGAATGCTTTTACGAGCTTCTGTCTTTTTTTCATGAGAGAAGCAAAGTCCTCTAACAATTCAGTCCCGCCAAATTGCACTTGGATCCCTTTGTTTCCGAGCAGTTCGGATGGCTTGTCGAGTAGATTTTGAAAGATCTTGCTCGGTGAAAAACTCTTTGTGGATATTCGCTTGAAAGCGTGGTTGGATATTTTCTGCCATATCACTTGTTCGACCAGTCCATTCAATCCCTTCTTTTGTTAAGGTATCGATCACCGCTTGCACTGCAGGAGTTTCCGTATTTTCTTGTCCAATCAAGTGTTTGCTCAAGAAAATACTTGGATCAAATTTCACAAACAAGGCCTTGTATTGCTTGGCAATTTTTTAAGGGACTGGATCACATATGAAACCAACTCTTTGTTTTGGTAGTCCATGATGGGGCCTCGAGGAATATAGAGCATGGAAAAACCAAGTGGCAGGGGTTGAATCAAGATGCTTGCAACAGCGACTAATTGGTCTTCTTGATAAAAACCAACCCGTTCATTTCCCCAATTATCTTTGATTTTTGCCCATGAGCTGCTTTGTAAGAGATTGGTTTGGTCACTCTGAATAACAAATTCATCATGTTCTGGCAGAAATTCCTAGTTGGTAATGGTACATTTTTATAATACCCACTTTCTAATGGCGTATGCAACGCCAGATTCATCATTTGATTTGGTAATAGTTGTAGCAATTTTTTTGAGGGCTGGATTGCCATTTTCCATAACGACAGAATGTCCGACAACTTCTAACATGGAACGGTCATTTTCCTCGTCTCCAATGGCCATGGTTTCTTCATTCTTGATTCCAAGTTGTTTAGCCAAATGGAGAACTGCAGCATCCTTTATTAGTAGTTTTTCCTAGAATTTCTAAATAAAAAGGAGCTGATTTGACCATAGTGAAACGATCCTGAAATTCTTTTGGGATTTTTTTGCAATCGCAGCATCCAGAATTTCAGGTTCATCGATATACATGACTTTGACAAATTCTTTCTCTCTAACTTCTTCAGGAGTTCGGTAAAAACTGGCATATTGACCAGTTGAGATTCATGAATGGTATAGCGTCCGATATCTCGATTACTGGTATAAATGCCGTCTTTTGTAATGGCATGAGAGTGAATTTGAAGTTTGTTTGCAAGAGACTCGATATCGAGATAGTCCTCATAAGGTTAAAAGGTCTTTGATAAGTTCTTTTCCAGTAGCAGTTTCTTGAACCAAGCCACCATTAAAAGGTAATGACATAGTCTCCAGGATCCATCAAATGGAGTTCTTTTAAAAGTTTTGAGACCCCTGCGATAGGGCGACCGGTTGTGATAACGATTTTAACGCCTGCGGCTTTAGCATCTTGAATGGCTTCAAATACAGAAGGTGTGATCTCTTTTTTGAATTGAGAAGTGTACCGTCGATATCGATCGCAACTAATTTAATGGACATCCGTCTCTCCTGTAAAATAATCATTGGTGATATAGGAAGTGAATTCCTCTACTTGCTTACTGAAAAGTCCATTAACCTCCAGCATTTCTTTTGGGAAATAGAAGCGGTTGTCCCCATAGCGAGTTCCTGCTAAAGCAGCGACGAGTGGAGACAACTGAGACAATTCAGCGAGACTCCCATCTTTTTCGGATCATCTCGATCTGGGTCCGCGGTTTTTCAAGCTCTGGTCGATAAATATCGTAGGGCAAATCGAAATTTTGATGAATAGCGGTGTAGTAGGTAGGATTAAACCCAACCTCTTTAATCAGTTTTTCAAGGATTGCTAAGTCTTTTCGCTTATCTTCTGTAAATAGAATCGATTTGAAGACTTTCCGATTAATATAGCGCTGAGCAAGATCAGACAGGATGGTATCCGGACTATCCATCCAGACTTGGAAATAGGTATTCATCACACCGTCATCTAGATTTAGGTAGTCTTGAATGGTGACCTCTTCTTCAAAAAAATGGAATCAAGCGAGGTGAAGTCAGTTGAAAATACTCTTTCTGATCTGGATAAATGGTTCTAGCTCGTTTGAGAAGATTTTGAAGGAGGACTTCCATGGCACGAGTAGCCGGGTGGAAGTAGACTTGCATATACATTTGGTAACGGCTGACCACGTAATCCTCGACAGCGTGCATGCCATTTTGTTGGAAGGCAATGCCATTTTCAATCGGTCGAATGACGCGCAAAATACGGGTCAAGTCAAATTTTCCATAGGAAGCACCCGTAAAGTAGGCATCCCGCAGTAAATAATCCATCCGGTCCACATCAATCTGACTAGAAATTAATTGCACCACTTGTTTATTGGGATAGGTATGATCAATGACGCTGGCTATACGATTTGGGAAATCAGGAGCCACTTGTAAGAGGATTTGATTGACCTCCGTCTCTGGACTGGTGATGATCAGCTGGGTCATTTTTTCATGATCGGTCCCAAAGAGTCCTTCGAAGGTATGGGAATAGGCACCATGTCCAATGTCATGAAGAAGAGCGGCTGTCATGGTCAGTAAGTTTTCATCAGAATTCCATTGCTCTGCATACTTTTTCCTCAAAATAGACAGAATGCGTCTTGAAATTTCATAGGCACCAAGACAGTGAGAAAAACGACTATGCTCCCCACCGTGGAAGGTAAAACCAGATGTCCCTAGTTGTTTGATGCGGCGTAGTCGTTGAAATTCTTTACTATTTATTAATTGATAAATGATGGGATGATCCACATGAACGTAATCATGCACGGGATCGCGAAAGACTTTTTTCATTCATGGGTCTATTATAGCAAAAAAAAGCCTATTTTGCGATCTAGAGGCTAATAGAGACAGTCAAAATACGTAAAATTTGATAAAATAGTTAAGTAAGGAAAGATAAGAAGGAGACAAAGATGCAGATTCGAATTCAAAATACCATTCGATTTGGAGAAGAAATGGAAATCGTTGATCAGTACTATCAAGGTGAATGGAAGGAAAAAGCAGGTTTTCAATATCTCTTGTATACCAATGAAGAAGATGAAAAGGTTGCTTTGAAATTTTCCAATGATGAATTGGTCATGACACGATTCTCAAGTCCTAAATCCATCATGCGTTTCTACAAAAAATGAAGATGGTGGGGCAATCATCCCAACTCCGATGGGCATTCAGCAGTTTTTGATTACAACAGACCTACTTTCAATTAGAAGCAGGTCATTTGCAATCTCTTATCGCTTGTTAACTCTCGATGGAGAACAGGAATTTGCTAATTATCAATTACTGGTGGAATGGGAAGAATAGACCTCATTGAAAATTATTAGATGATCCCGCTTGCTTTATTCTATAACAATGGTATAATAAAACCACTCAAGGGAGTAGCTGGCGGTTTTACAGCGAGACTTGTTTTTTTAAAAAACAGGTCTCTTTTTTTTTTTTTATAAAAAAGAGTCTTGTTAGCCATTTTTCCCTATATAGAAGGAGGAGATTATTTTGTCTAAAGAACAAAATAAAGCCTTTGTTTTTACACACAAGGAGAGGAAGAAGTCCTAAAAACTTGGACACTTCTGTTGATGGTTTGTCTACTGCACAAGCCAAGGAACGTTTAGATGCCTATGGCTATAACGAGTTGGATGAAGGTGAAAAACGTAGCCTCTTGTCTAAGTTTATCGATCAGTTTAAAGATTTGATGATCATCATCTTGCTGATCGCCGCAGCTCTCTCTGTGATTACAGAAGGTATGCATGGTTTGACGGATGCCTGCATTATTTTAGCCGTTGTTGTTTTGAATGCAGCCTTTGGTGTTTATCAAGAAGGACAAGCAGAAGCGGCTATTGAAGCCCTCAAAAACATGTCAAGCCCTCTGGCTCGTGTGCGTCGTGATGGCAATGTGGTTGAAATTGATTCACGCGAATTGGTTCCTGGAGACATCGTCTTGCTTGAAGCTGGTGATGTTGTTCCTGCGGATATGCGCTTGCTCGAAGCTGCCTCACTTAAGATTGAAGAAGCAGCCCTTACAGGTGAATCCGTACCAGTTGAAAAGGATATTACTGAAACGGTTGCAGCTGAAGCAGGTATTGGTGACCGTGTGAATATGGGGTATCAAAATTCAAACGTTACTTACGGTCGTGGTACAGGAGTTGTAACCAATACCGGTATGTATACTGAGGTCGGTAAGATTGCCGATATGCTGGCTAATGCGGATGAATCACAAACGCCATTGAAACAAAGCTTGGCGCAATTGTCTAAAGACCTTGACTTATCTTATTGTCGCTATTGCCTTGGTGACATTCTTGGTTAGTGTCTTCATTCGTGGCGAACAGCCTCTTGAAGGCTTGATGGTTGCCGTTGCGCTTGCCGTTGCAGCCATTCCTGAAGGTTTGCCTGCTATTGTAACCATCCTCTTGTCCTTGGGACAACGACCCTTGCTAAACGCAATTCGATTGTTCGTAAATTGCCAGCTGTTGAAACCCTTGGTTCAACAGAAATTATCGCATCTGATAAGACTGGTACCTTAACCATGAACCAAATGACTGTTGAAAAAATCTATACAAACGGTCAATTGCAAAACGCTTCTACGGAACTTGGTGCTGATAATACAGACCCTTCGTATTATGAACTTTGCCAATGATACTAAGGTAGATCCAGATGGTAAACTAATCGGTGACCCAACCGAAACAGCACTTGTACAGTTTGGTTTAGACCACAATTTTGATGTTCGTGACGTCTTGAAATCAGAGCCTCGTGTGGCAGAATTGCCATTTGACTCTGACCGTAAGCTCATGTCTACTATTCACAAAGAAGCGGATGGTACATACTTTGTTGCTGTCAAAGATGCGCCTGACCAATTGCTCAAACGAGTGACTCGAATTGAAATCAATGGTGAGAGTTCGTCCTATCACGGATGAAGATAAACAAGCAATTCTTGCGACTAATAAGGACTTGGCAAAACAAGCTCTTCGTGTCTTGATGATGGCTTATAAGACAACGAATGACATTCCCTACCTTGGAATCTGCAGTTGTTGAGTCTGATTTGATTTTCTCAGGTTTGGTAGGTATGATTGACCCAGAACGTCCAGAAGCAGCAGAAGCTGTCCGTGTCGCTAAAGAAGCGGGGATTCGTCCAATCATGATCACAGGTGACCACCAAGATACAGCAGAAGCAATCGCTAAGCGTCTTGGTATCATCGACCCAAATGATACAGAAGATCATGTCTTTACTGGGGCTGAGCTTAATGAGCTTTCTGATGAAGAATTCCAAAAAGTCTTCAAACAGTACTCTGTCTATGCGCGTGTGTCTCCTGAACACAAGGTTCGTATCGTCAAGGCTTGGCAAAATGATGGCAAGGTTGTTGCCATGACAGGTGATGGGGTTAATGATGCGCCTTCACTTAAGACAGCTGATATCGGTATCGGTATGGGAATCACAGGTACAGAGGTTTCTAAGGGAGCTTCAGATATGGTTCTTGCAGATGATAACTTTGCGACAATTATCGTTGCCGTAGAAGAAGGACGTAAGGTCTTCTCAAATATTCAAAAATCAATCCAATACCTCTTGTCAGCCAACATGGCTGAGGTCTTCATTATCTTCTTTGCAACACTGTTTGGTTGGGATGTGCTTCAACCAGTACACCTTCTCTGGATTAACCTAGTCACTGATACCCTTCCAGCCATCGCTCTTGGGGTGGAACCAGCTGAGCCAGGTGTTATGACTCACAAACCTCGTGGACGTAAATCAAACTTCTTTGATGGTGGTGTCTTCGGAGCGATTCTTTATCAAGGTGTCTTCCAAACCGACTCGTGCAGAAATCCATGCAGACGCTTTGACCATGGCCTTTGCGACTCTCGGTTTGATCCAATTGCTCCATGCCTTTAACGTTAAATCCGTTTACCAATCAATCTTTAAAGTGGGACTCTTCAAGAACAAGACCTTTAACTGGTCTATTCCAGTTGCCTTTGTTCTCTTGATGGCGACCATCATTGTCCCTGGATTTAACAAACTCTTCCATGTGTCTCATTTAAGCTTGACACAATGGTTAGCAGTTATGATTGGTTCGCTCTTGATTGTTGTTCTCGTTGAGATTGTTAAAGCCGTTCAACGTTCACTTGGAAAAGATAAAAACGCCATTTAAGCATAAAAAAAAGTCATCTTTGGATGGCTTTTTTTTGCGGGAAAGGCAAAATAGACTGGGCATATTCCTTGAGGTAAGAGTGGATATTGAGAAACCAATAAGGAAAAGAACTGATTATTAAGATACTTACTGTAAGGTTTCTCATTTCAGAACTAAAGTGGTTACTTTTTTGAAATGGAAAGAAAATGCGAAAGTGCCGTCCTATTTTTATAATTTTAATATGATCATAGCTTGAGAAAATTCATGTTTAAGTTTTTTTCTTTTTGTAGGCTTTAAATTCAGGAAGGTCTTTAATTCTGCGATAGCGTTTGTAGGGATCATAGCGCTTTGAAAAATCAAATTCGGGGAAATCTTCTTTGTGAGAAAAAAAAATTGTTTGCAGAGCTCCCATTCTCTGACATAGCCTAAAGGTCTTGCATGATAGGTGATGGTGTCAATAGTTGTCGTTGGAATTCGGCGGTGGCTATGACCAAAAATGACATCTTTGACAGGATATTGCCTAAACAGTTCATGAAAGGCTTGGCTGACACCTAAAAAGCATTAAAGCGTTCAAAATAAGGATGGCGTAGGAGAAACTGACTATGAGGAACAAAGTGCATGGCGATAATTAAGGGTTGATTTACACGCATGAGCTCTTGTTCCAGCTCTTGCAAAAGATTTTTGGTAATGGCTGGATCAGATCCCATTCGTTGGAGGCGTCTATCAAACCAAAACAGATTTTTGGTTTGGAGATGTTTTTGGGGAGAAATAGTAGGAACAAAGCTGTAGTCATACCAGCCCGAAAAAGTAAGAAGCGTATGATTGGAGAAGGGAATCTTTTGAAATTCAAAAGGTTTTATGGCTTCTTCTGACAGGCCCAGCATATCATGATTTCCCAAGCTAAAGGTTACTGGAAGATGACATTGAAGTTGGGCTAAAAATTTTGTGAGGTTTCTCCAAAGCCATTAGCAATATCTCCTGCTATATGGAGATGTTGAACCTGTTGGTCCTTGAGAAAGAGTAATAAGGGTCTCCAATTCTTCTTCGCCGAAATTGTTTGAATCAATATGTAAATCGGACATAAAAGCTACTGTTGTCATGTTACCAGTCTAGCATAAGAGGATCTTTTTTTCTAACAATTAGGTTACAAATGAAATAGAAAAATACTGAAAAAAAAGCTGGGTTAGTTGTGGTAAACTTTCAGATCCAATATTGGAAGGTGGGCAAATAGTGAAGGTTATGATATAATAGACTAGATACATAGAAAGAGGTACTTATGGACATTTCAGAAATTCGTCAAAAATTGACGCAAATCGTGAAAAATTAGCTTCTTTCAGGGGTCTCTTTGACTTAGAGGCATTGGAAGAAGAAATTGCCATTTTAGAAAATAAAATGACAGAACCTGATTTTTGGGATGATAACATTGCTGCGCAAAAAAACATCTCAAGAATTAAATGAACTCAAACAGACCTATGAAAATTTCCATCAAATGGTGGATCTCTTTGATGAGTCAGAAATTTTACTGGACTTTTTGGCAGAAGACGATTCGGTTAAAGAAGAATTGATCGAGAAGTTGGAGGAGCTGGATAAACGCATGACCAGCTATGAGATGACCTTGCTATTGTCTGAACCCTACGACAATAATAATGCCATCTTAGAAATCCACCCAGGTTCAGGGGGACAGAGGCTCAGGACTGGGGTGATATGCTCCTTCGGATGTATACTCGTTTTGGCAATGCTCATGGCTTCAAGGTTGAAGTCTTGGACTATCAGGCTGGAGATGAGGCTGGAATCAAGTCTGTGACCTTATCTTTTGAAGGGCCTCATGCGTACGGCCTTCTGAAATCTGAAATGGGTGTTCACCGTTTGGTTCGTATTTCACCATTTGACTCTGCCAAACGTCGCCATACCTCCTTTACATCTGTTGAGGTTATGCCCGAATTAGACGATACCATCGAAGTCGAAATTCGTGATGATGATATCAAGATGGATACATTTCGTTCAGGTGGTGCTGGTGGTCAGAACGTCAACAAAGGTTTCTACAGGTGTGCGTTTGACCCATATTCCGACAGGGATTGTTGTGGCATCCACTGTGGATCGGACCCAGTACGGAAACCGTGATCGTGCTATGAAGATGTTGCAAGCTAAACTCTATCAATTAGAGCAAGAAAAAAGCAGCAGAAGTGGATTCTCTAAAAGGGGATAAAAAAAGAAATCACCTGGGAAGTCAAATCCGCTCTTATGTTTTTACCCCATATACCATGGTGAAGGATCACCGGACCAACTACGAAGTAGCGCAGGTGGACAAGGTGATGGATGGAGATATCGATGGCTTTATCGATGCCTACCTTAAATGGCGTCTCCAGTAATCTACATGGAATCAACCCAGAAAAGAATGAAAGGAATTTCATTACATGTCAATGATTGAAATGAAAGATGTTGTCAAAAAATATGACAACGGGACAACAGCTCTTCGGGGGTATCTGTTCGTATTGAACCAGGAGAATTTGCCTACATTGTAGGACCTTCTGGTGCAGGAAAGTCGACCTTTATTCGACTTTTTATACCGTGAAGTAAAACACGATAAAGGAACACTGAAAGTTGCTGATTTTGATTTGGATAAAATCAAAAACGTGATGTTCCAATGTTGCGACGCAATGTGGGAGTGGTCTTCCAAGATTATAAATTGCTTCCAAAGAAAACTGTTTATGAAAACATTGCCTACGCTATGCAAGTTATCGGTGAGCGTCGTCGCAATATTAAAAAGCGAGTTATGGAAGTTTTGGATCTTGTTGGGTTTGAAACACAAGGTTCGCTCATTCCCGAATGAATTGTCCGGTGGGGAGCAACAACGGATTGCGATTGCTCGTGCGATCGTCAACAATCCGAAAGTCTTGATTGCGGATGAGCCAACGGGGAACTTGGACCCAGATAATTCATGGGAAATCATGAATCTTTTGGAGCGGATTAATTTGCAAGGGACTACAGTATTGATGGCGACCCACAATAGTCAAATTGTAAATACTTTACGTCACCGTGTCATCGCGATTGAAAATGGTCGTGTAGTGCGTGATGAAGCGGAAGGAGAGTACGGATACGATGATTAGAAGATTTTTCCGACACTTAATCGAATCGCTTAAAAGCTTGAAACGAAATGGTTGGATGACGATTGCAGCGGTCAGCTCGGTTATGATTACCCTTAGCTTGGTTGCTATTTTCGCCTCAGTTATTGCCAATACCATCAAGCTTTCAGATGATATTCAAAACAGTGTGCGGGTTGTAGTATACATGCGCAAAGATATTCAAGATCAGAGCGAGCAGATTGAAAAAGACGGTCAAACCGTGACCAATGAAAACTACCATAAGGTTTACGATGCTCTAACAGCCATGAAACATGTTGACAAGGTTGATTTTTCTAGCAAGGAAGAACAGTACGATAAACTGATCAAAACGGCTGGGAACAACTGGAAGATTTTTGATGGAGATGCCAATCCTCTGTACGATGCTTATTATGTAGAAACAACGGCTCCTAAATATGTAAAAGCAAGTTTCGGCTGATGCTAAAAAAATTGAGGGAGTTTCTGAGGTAAAAGATGGTGGGGTGGATACCCAACGCTTGTTCGCACTTGGAACCTTTCATTCGAAACTGGGGATTGATTGGTGTAGCTTTATTGATCTTCATTGCAGTCTTTTTGATTTCGAATACTATTCGGATTACCATCATTTCACGTAGTCGTGAGATTAAGATCATGCGACTGGTAGGAGCAAAAAATGGCTATATTCGTGCCCCATTCCTTTTTGAAGGTGCTTGGATTGGTCTCTTGGGAGCAATGATTCCTTCAGCTTTGGTCTTCTACGTGTATAATGTTGTCTATACATCTATGAATAATAACTTGACAGACCAAAACTTGCATCTTTATAGTCCACATGTCTTGGTACCGATTATGGTGGGTGGCCTCTTTGGATTAGGAATTTTGATCGGGGCGATTGGTTCTTCAATCTCTATGAGACGTTTTCTTAAGATATAATAAAAAAGCAAGTTCGCACTTGCTTTTTTTGTCTACTTTTATGAGGACAGGAAGGATGATAAGGACTCTTTAGGATTGTCTAAAAAGGGATTGAACATTTTCTCGTGACCAATAGAAGTTTCAGGGCCATGACCGGGATAGACGGTGTAGGAAGATGGAAGGGTAAAGAGTTCTTCTCTGATACTGCTAAGTAACTGTGCCGCGTTCCCTGTTGGAAGATCGGTCCGTCCAATGGTTTCGCGAAAAAGGGCATCACCGGATAGAACCAGGTGATCCTCAGGAAAGACGATGGAGACCCCTCCTGCAGAGTGGCCTGGTGTCTCCAGGACATAAAAGTGAAAATTCAGCTATTTCATAATTAGAGCGAATGTCATAAAGGAAGTCGGCCTCCTTACATACAACATCTTCTAAATCCGCATGACGATCCAAACCAGATAAATTATCGACAGGAGAAGACAACCAACTGGCTTCTGCTGAATGGACATAAACAGGTGGGAAATGATAGGTCTGACGAACCTTTTCAAGACTCATAATGTGATCGTAATGCGTATGGGTTAAAAGAATCGCTACAATTGGTTTTCCGATGCGATCAATTTGTTTTTGAATAGTCGCCCAGTCGCTACCTGGATCGACAAGAATGAGGGAGTGTTCATTTTCAAGGTAGTAGGTGTTTTCATAAGCTACAGGATTAACAGTACGATAGATTTTCATAAGGACTCCTTTCTAGAATAGTGTATCAAATTGCAAGGAAAATAACAGGATTGAAGTCAGCCTGAAAGGAGAAAAAATCTGCAGAGCTTGCTCAAACGTGATATAATTTTAAGTATTATGACAAGACAGAAACGGAAATATGCCATTGTGGATCTGGAAGCGACCAGTGCTGGAAGCAATGCCAAGATCATTCAGGTTGGAATTGTCATCGTTGAAGATGGCGTGATTACACAATCCTATGAGACGGATGTGAATCCTCATGAACGATTGGATGAGCACATCAAACAATTGACCGGCCTGACAGATGCTCGCTTGAAAAAAGCACCAGAGTTTGCACAAGTGGCAAAAAAGAAATTTTGAATTAATAGAAGATGCCGTCTTTGTGGCCCATAATGTCAAATTTGATGCGAATTTATTGGCAGAGGCCCTCTTTTTGGGAAGGATTTGAGCTAACGACTCCTCGGATTGATACGGTTGAATTGTCTCAAATTTTCTATCCGACTTTAGAACGCTACAATTTAGGAGCGCTTGCGGCTGAACTGCAAATTGAGTTGCACCATGCTCACTCCGCTCTAGCGGATGCTATGGCAACAGCTCAGCTGCTGTTGAAATTGAGAGAAAAAATTGCGAGCTTACCAAGAGGATTGATCGAAAAACTTCTTTCGATGGCAGATTGTTTGATTTATGAATCACGACTCTTAATAGAAGATGCGCTTGAAGACAGTAGCTTTTTTTACCAGCTCATTTAGTAGAAGTTCATGGTCTCTATCTGCGAAAGCCACAGCAGTTTTTAGAAAGTCGTCATTTGTCTGAACAGTTTGAACTCAATATGCAGCTGTTGGGAATGGAGGCTTATCCGGAGCAGAGAGAATTTGTTGCCTATATCGAGGATAGTTTGCAACAGCCACTTCCGAGTTTTATCGAAGCGCCAACGGGTATTGGGAAGACCTATGCCTATCTATTAACGCTTTTGGCTAAAACCTCCAAGCGCATTCTTGTTAGTGTTCCGACTAAAATTCTTCAGGATCAAATTATGAAGAAGGAAGGAAAGACTATCCAAGATCTTTTCCAAATTCCCTTTCATAGCCTGAAAAGTCCCAAGGATTACATCCAACTTGATAAATTTTATGAGGCCTTACAGGTGAGTCAGATAATGGGATGATTCGACGCTTTAAAATGCAACTGTTGGTTTGGCTGACGATGACAGAAACGGGAGAGTTCAGTGAAATTGGCCATCTCTATCGTCATCTTCATTTTGTAGCTGACATTTGCCACGATGGCCAATTGTCGAAACGTTCACTTTTTTATCAGGAAGATTTTTGGCGTCTCGGCCAGGAAAAAGTGAAAACCAGCCGGGTGATTCTGACCAATCATGCCTATCTGTTAACCCGTCTAGAAGATGATAAGAGTCTACTTCAAGAGTCTGTTCTGGTCGTGGATGAAGCGCAAAAACTCTTCTTTGCTTTAGAGCAAGTTTCACAGAGAGAAGAAACCTTGCAATCTCTTCTTTTAAACTTGCAACACGCCATTGAAGAGGAAAAAGATCTTCTGCAACGACGTTTGCTGGAGAGTATTCAATTTGAGTTAAATGCCTGCTCCAAAGAAGTCGTGCAAGGAAAAACTAGCGATCTTATCAGATCAAACGGTGGGAAAAAATTCGACAGGATGTATCGGAATTAAAAACCGAATCTCTAGAGAATCTAAGGGAATTGTTTGATGAGCGCTACCAAACCTTTTGGATGGACAAAGAAGTGGTTGAAAGCCACCAGATTCTTCGTCTTCATGGTGGAGTTGAGGACTTACTATCCTTTAAGGAATTTGTACCTGAAGAAGTGACCGTGCTCTTTGTATCAGCGACGATCGCGATCAGTAAAAAGGTGCATTTACCTGCTCTTTTAGGATATCAAAAGCAGCAAATCTACCGGGTGCCAATAACAGTCAAACAACACCAGGAATTGTTGGTGCCGATAGATTTCCCAGATGTCGTTTCTTTATCTTCCGTGGAGTATGCAGGAGAGATTTGTCAGCTCGTCGGTGAACTCCTTCCTTTACGAAAGCCAATTTTTCTTTTGTTTACTTCAAAAGAATTGTTACTGGAGACGTCAAATGCATTGAAGTTTCCTCACTTGGCCCAGTATCGAAATGGGGATGCAGCCAATATTAAGCGACGATTTGACCGAGGAGAAAGCTCCATTTTATTGGGAACAGGAAGCTTCTGGGAGGGAGTCGATTTCTCCCAACAAAAAGAAGTGATTCAAATCATCACGCGCCTTCCTTTTTGACAACCCCAAAGATTATATGGTTCAAAAGCTGAATACCCAACTCAGAGAACAGGGGAAAAATCCCTTTTTATGACTATAGCCTTCCGGTCGCGATTTTAAGGCTCAAACAGGCTATTGGGAGAACCAGCCGTTTTCAAGACCAGGAATCGTTGGTCCTCTTATTGGATCAGCGAGTGGTGACCAAACGATATGGAAAACAAATTTTAGATGGTTTGCAGCAAGTGTTGCCCCTTCATACGACAGTGAGAGAGCGGCTTGTTGAGCAAGCAGCTGACTTTTTTTGAAAGGAATTGAGAGAATGAAAAATAAAGGATTTGGACTTGCAATTGCATTTGTACTGGCTCTTTGTGCCATGTTATTGGGAACTTTCTTTCCCATCATTGGCTCCAGTGTCTTTGCTTTGATTTTAGGAATTGTCCTCAATGAATTAGTAGATTTGCCAGAGAATTCACGACCAGGACTGAACTGGTCCGGTAAGAAATTATTGCAGTATTCGATTATCTTCATGGGATTTAGCTTGCCGATTGCGACGGTTGCCTCTACCGGCTTGTCTTCTTTGAAGATTAGTCTGCCAACGATAACAGTTGCCTTTCTTGCAGCGATGATTTTTGGGAAAGTATTCCATCTGAAATCTCACCTACGGACCTTAATTGGGTTTTGGAACAGCGATTTGTGGTGGATCTGCTATCGCAGCAGCTGCTCCGATCATTGAAGCAGACGAAGAGGAAATTGCCTTATCTATGTCAACTATCTTCTTCTTCAACATTTTGGCTGTTTTTATCTTTCCAGTATTAGGGCATGTATGGCATATGTCTAATTTTCAATTTGGCCTCTGGTCAGGAACAGCTATTAACGATACGTCATCAGTTGTAGCAGCAGCGTTTTCTTATAGTAAGGCGGCGGGTGAAATGGCGACCATTGTTAAGTTGACACGCGCCCTGATGATTGTACCAGTTTGTTTGGGCTTGATCGGTTTAAAATGGTATCGGAGTAAACAACAAGGAAGAAACAAAGGAATGTTAAAAAAAATTATTCCTTGGTTCATCATCTGGTTTATTGTGGCTTCTATTCTTTCATCTATCGGCTTGGTACCTAAAGTGCTTCTTCCTTACCTAAAGGACCTTTCTCACCTCTTTATGGCCATGGCCTTAGTCGGAATCGGAAGCAAGGTTTCTTGGAAACAGTTCCGTGCAGCAGGGGCAGCCCCCCTTCTAGTAGGGTTGATTGCTTGGTTTTGTGTAGCAGGATCTAGCTTGATTCTACAGATGTTGTTCTATTAATTAATTTGATGATACTCACAGAAAGGAACGTGAATGAACAAAAATCATTTTTGGACGATCCACCTGGATTATTCGATCATTGGGATTGTCTTCACCCTTCTCATGATTGGGATTTTATCTGTTTATGTAGCAGTTTCTCATGATTATCCCCAAATGGTGTGGCCTTTTTTGGGGCAGCAATTGGCCTGGATTGGTGTGGGATGTATCATTTGCCTGATTGTGACGATTTTAGTACGAAATTTCTTTGGAAAATTACTCCCTTTCTTTACCTACTAGGCTTAGCCTTGATGGTTCTTCCGCTTGTTTTTTATAATCCCCAACTTGGTGGCTTCGACTGGAGCTAAAAACTGGGTTGCTTATGGGAACATCACCTTATTTCAGCCTTCAGAATTTATGAAGATTCCCTTCATCCTAATGCTGTCACGCTCTATTGTCCGATTTTTACAAAGAAATAAGGGGCGTGAGCGATTGTTACGACAAGATTGGTTTTTGATTCTAGAGTTGACCATCTATACGATTCCGGTCTTTGCCTTATTGGCTCTCCAGCAGGACTTGGGAACGGCCTTAGTATTCTTGGCCATCTTTGCGGGCTTAGTGCTCGTTTCAGGAGTTTCCTGGAAAATTATCTTGCCGGTCATCTTGCTTCTTCTGGCAGGTGGGTTAGCAGGCTTTCTCTTCCTCTTTTTTCAGAAGGGGGTCGGGCTTTTCTGCACCAGCAATTAGGGATGCCAACCTACCAAATGAACCGTATTTTAGCCTGGTTAAATCCTTTTGACTATGCACAAACCACCACCTACCAGCAGGCGCAAGGACAGCTAGCTATTGCTAGTGGTGGACTCTTTGGTCAAGGATTTAATGTATCTAATTTATTGGTTCCCGTACGGGAAAGTGATATGATTTTTACAGTCGTAGCAGAAGATTTTGGCTTTGTTGGAGCTCTGGTGCTGTTGATTTTATATGTGACCCTGATTTACCGCATTTTAAAAATCACCCTCCAGTCCAATAACCAATTTTATACCTATATTTCCATTGGATTTATTATGATGCTGGTCTTTCATATTTTTGAAAATGTCGGAGCAGTAACGGGCCTTCTCCCTTTGACGGGGATTCCCCTCCCCTTTATCTCACAAGGTGGATCCTCTATTATTAGTAATCTGATTGGTATTGGCCTAGTACTCTCAATATATAATCATAGTAGCTAAAAAGAAAGGACCAGAAGAAGGGTTCCAATCCGTAAAAAAGTAGTCCTTAAAAAGGCGCAATAGTTAGAAAGAAGGAATGAAAATGAAAAAGTAGCAACGATTTTAGCAAACGGTTTTGAAGAAATTGAAGCCTTGACCATTGTCGATGTTTTGAGACGTGCTGGGATCGACTGCGACCTCGTTGGCATGGAAGAAACAGTCACAGGTTCTCACCAAATTACAGTGGAAGTAGATCGCCTTTGGAGTGGGGATCTTTCAGATTATGATGGAATCTTCTTACCAGGTGGGATGCCAGGAGCTGCGAATTTGAGGGATAATCCAGAATTGATTGCAGCCCTTCAAGAAGAAAGTAAAAAGGAAAAACCATCTCTGCAATTTGTGCTGCCCCCATTGTTTTGGCGCGTGCAGGTCTCTTAAAGGATAAACACTATACGTGTTACGATGGCTTAGAAGAAGAGATTCAAGATGGCCATTATCAGAAAGAAACAGTGGTGAAAGATGGTAATCTTCTCACCAGTCGTGGTCCTTCAACAGCCTAGCCTTAGCCCATGCCTTGGTAGAGCAATTTGGAGGAGATGCCCAAAGTCTTCGTCAAGGAATGCTCTATCAAGATGTCTTTGGAGATGCTTAAAAGCTCTTTTGGACACCATTTTTCTGGTGAAAGATCACATTCTATGACGGAAAATGACTTCTCTTTGATTTAAGATGAAATGACCGTAAAAAAATGGCTAAAATCCCCCTAAATGAGGGTTTTAGCTTATTTTTTTGTCCATTTGTGGTATAATATTGACTATGAATTATCATGATTTTATATGGGATCTTGGTGGGACGCTATTGGATAATTACGAAACGTCCACAAATGCCTTTGTAGCGACATTGAAGGACTTTCATATCCAAGCCGATCATGATTCTGTTTATGCAGCATTAAAAATCTCAACACAGGATGCAATTCAAACCTTTGCACCTCATATTTCCAATTTTCGTACGGAATACAAGAAAAAGAAGCCTTGGGCTTGCAAGAGCCGGTCTTATTTGAGGGAGCAAAAGAGTTACTAGAAGAGATACAAGCACATGGAGGACGCCATTTTTTGGTATCTCATCGGGATCGCCAAGTTTTGACCCTTATTGAACAGACAGGCATTGCACCCTTCTTTACGGAGATTGTAACAGCAGACGAGGGCTTTCCTCGAAAACCAGACCCAACCTCTATGCTTTATTTGAAGGAAAAATATGGCATTCAAGACGGTCTGGTCATCGGAGATCGTCCGATCGATATAGAAGCTGGGAAGGCTGCAGGGCTTTCGACCTATTTATTTGATTCCATGCCACACTTACACCAGTTTATATTTGAATAGAAAAGGGAAATTATGACAGAGGATAAACAGCAAGAAAATCAAGCACAAGAATATGATGCCAGTCAGATTCAGGTCTTGAAGGACTAGAAGCCGTTCGCATGCGTCCGGGGATGTATATTGGATCTACCTCAAAAGAAGGTCTTCATCATCTGGTCTGGGAAATTGTAGATAACTCGATTGACGAAGCCTTAGCAGGTTTTGCTAGCCATATTGAAGTTTTCATTGAAGCAGATAATTCGATCACGGTTGTCGATGATGGTAGGGGAATTCCAGTGGATATCCAAGAAAAGACGGGTCGACCTGCCGTTGAAACTGTCTTTACCGTGCTCCACGCGGGAGGCGGCGGAGGTGGCTACAAGGTTTCTGGTGGTCTTCACGGGGTAGGGTCATCTGTCGTGAATGCCCTCTCCACATCCCTCGATGTTCGCGTCTATAAAAAAATGGCAGTATTTATTACCAAGAGTATCGACGTGGACACGTTGTGGATGATTTGAAAGTTATCGGGGAGACAGATCGGACAGGGACAACTGTCCACTTTATTCCAGACCCAGAAATCTTCACGGAAACCACCGAGTATGATTTTGAAAAATTAAATAAACGGATTCAAGAATTAGCCTTTTTTGAATCGTGGTTTGCGTATTTCTTTGACGGATAAGCGAGAAGGCTTAGAGCAAGAAAAGCATTACCACTATGAAGGTGGGATCTCTAGTTACGTCGAATACATCAATGAAAACAAGGATGTCATCTTTGAAAAACCAATCTACACAGATGGTGAAATGGATGATATTACAGTTGAAGTAGCTATGCAATATACCACAGGCTACCATGAGACGGTCATGAGTTTTGCGAATAACATTCATACCCATGAAGGTGGAACGCATGAACAGGGCTTCCGTACAGCTCTCACTCGTGTGATCAATGATTATGCTAAGAAAAATAAACTCTTAAAAGAAAACGAAGACAATCTAACTGGGGAAGATGTTCGAGAAGGCTTAACAGCAGTTATCTCGGTTAAACATCCAAATCCACAGTTTGAAGGACAAACCAAGACCAAACTTGGAAATTCAGAAGTTGTTAAAATTACCAATCGACTCTTTAGTGATGCCTTTTCTGATTTCCTTTGGAAAATCCACAAATTGCTAAGAAAATCGTCGAAAAAGGATTTTAGCGGCGAAAGCTCGCGTGGCTGCTAAGCGAGCGCGTGAGGTGACCCGTAAGAAATCAGGGCTTGAGATTTCCAACCTACCTGGTAAATTGGCAGATTGTTCTTCAAATAATCCACAAGAAACAGAACTCTTTATCGTCGAAGGGGATTCAGCCGGAGGATCTGCAAAATCTGGTCGAAATCGGGAATTTCAAGCGATTTTACCAATCCGTGGTAAAATTTTGAACGTTGAAAAAGCAAGTATGGACAAAATTCTAGCCAATGAAGAGATCCGTAGTTTATTTACTGCTATGGGAACTGGATTTGGTGCAGAATTTGATGTTACAAAAGCGCGTTATCAAAAATTAGTGATCATGACCGATGCCGATGTCGATGGCGCTCATATCCGAACCCTTCTATTGACCTTGATCTATCGCTATATGAAACCAGTCTTGGAAGCGGGATATGTTTATATTGCGCAACCACCAATCTATGGGGTCAAAGTCGGTAGTGAAATCAAAGAATATATCCAACCTGGTGCCAACCAAGAAGCAGAATTAGCTGCAGCTTTGGAACGTTATTCAGAAGGTCGCTCAAAACCAACCATCCAACTATAAAGGTCTTGGGGAAATGGATGATCACCAATTATGGGAAACAACCATGAACCCCGAACACCGCTTGATGGCACGGGTATCAGTAGACGATGCTGCGGAAGCAGATAAGATATTTGATATGTTGATGGGAGACCGCGTGGAACCACGTCGTGAATTTATCGAAGAAAACGCTGAATATAGTACACTCGATGTATAAAATTCACCGAACGCTTCCCATTAATGGATATTTTATGGTATAATTACTAGGATTACGTTCAAGTAATACGATGAAGGAGTTTTTATATGTCTAGTGGACTAATTGTTCTCATCTTTATTGTCGCCCTTATCTTGATTGTAGGATATGTGGTTGCAGTCATTTTGAGAAAAAGAAATGAAGCCTTACTGGCAGCACTGGAAGAACGAAAAGAAAAGTTATACAACCTTCCGGTCAACGATGAAGTAGAGGCCGTAAAAAACATGCATTTGATTGGTCAAAGTCAAATTGCATTTCGTGAATGGAATCAAAAATGGGTAGATTTATCCTTAAATTCATTTGCTGATATTGAAAACAATCTGTTTGAAGCGGAAGGCTATAATAATTCTTTTCCGTTTCATGAAGGCTAAACAAGCCATTGATAATATCGAAAGTCAGATCCAATTGATCGACGAAGATATCAAGGCGATTCGCAAAGCCCTTTCTGATCTTGGAAGAGCAGGAACAAAAGAATAGCGGTCGTGTGGTTCACGCCTTGGATATGTTTGAGAACTTCAAAAGAAGTCACTTCAGACCCAGATCGTTATGGCAGTGCGCTTCCTGAAATTGAAAAACAAATTGGAAATATTCAATCTGAGTTTTCACAATTTGTAACTTTAAATTCTTCAGGTGATCCTGTTGAAGCAGCTGAAATCCTTGATACAGCTGAAAATCATATTGTAGCCTTAAAACAAATTGTTGAGCGTGTGCCAGAAATTGTCACTGCTCTTCAAGCAAAACTTCCTGATCAATTAGAGGATTTGGAAAGTGGCTACCGCAAACTTTTGGAATCAGGTTACCATTTCACTGAAACAGATATTGAATCTCGTTTCCAACAATTGCATGCTTCCTTTGAAGAACAATATGGCAAATGTATCTGCCCTTGAATTGGACAATGCCATTTACGAAAATGAACAAATTCAAGAAGAAATTGATGCTTTGTATCACATCTTTACCCGTGAAATTGAATCACAAAAGTTGTGAAGAAGTTAGTGAAACAACTGCCTGGCTATTTGAAACATGCTAAAGATAACAATAGCAACCTTGCAGCAGAAGTGGAAGGTCTTGGTAAAACATTCGTCTTGAATGAATCTTTTTCAGCCAACAGTTAAAAGAGTTAGAAGCTGAGCTATCTTCACAAGAAGATGTGGTTGAGGATGCCTTGAAAGATTCATCTGAAACACAAAAGGCCTATTCTATCGTAAAGAAGAGTTAGAAGCTATTGAAGCTCGCTTGAAAGAAATCGAAGATGAACAAATCAACTTAAATGATTCTCTTTCAAAAATTGAGAAAGACGATGCTAACGCTCGCCAAAAAGCGAATATCTATGCGAATCGATTGCATGCGATCAAACGCTATATGGACAAGCGAAACTTGCCAGGAATCCCTCAAGAATTCTTGGAATTATTCTTCACAGCAAGCAACAATACAGAAGCTTTGATGGATGAATTAGAAGGGGATAAAATCAACATCGAATCAACCAATCGTTTGTTAGATATTTTGACTAATGATATGAATGAATTGGAAGAAGCAACGTATCGAATTGTACAAAATGCCACTTTTAACAGAGCAGTTGTTGCAATATTCAAATCGTTATCGTTCATTTGATGATCATGTTCAGGCAGCTTTTGATGAGTCCCTTTATATTTTCGAAAGAGAATATGACTATGCGGCTTCCTTCAAAGTGATCTCAGATGCTTTAGAAATGGTAGAAGCTGGCGTAACTGATCGCTTTGTTACTTCATATGAAAAAACCCGGGAGCAAATTCGCTTTAATAACAGAAAAATGACCTTTTAGGAGGTCATTTTTTTTTATCTTCAAATGATCATTGAAACTTGAAATTTAAACCCTATTTTTGTATAGTAAGGGAGAAATAAGAAAGGAAAGCGATGAAAGAAAACAGGTCTCCTCGTTATGGATGTAGATGGAACCTTGATCCGACAGGAAGGGATTGATCTACTAGCTCAAGTTGCTGGAGTGGGGAGAAAAAGTTGCAAAGATTACAGCACAAGCGATGAATGGGAAGTTAGATTTTTGCAGCATCTTTAGAGGCGCGTGTCGCTTTATTGAAAGGATTAGAGACCTCTATCTTTCCGAAAATTTTGGAGCAGATTGAAGTCACACCGGGTGCTGAAAGCTTGATCACGGAACTTCATCAAAGAGGTTACAAGGTTGGCCTTGTTTCGGGGGATTTCATGAAGTCATTGATCCTATCGCGAGGTCTTTAGGAATTGATCTGGTTCGTGCAAATCGTTTGAGTCTTCTGATGGCCATTTGACAGGGAAAGTCCTTAGTGAAATTCTAACTCCTGAAATTAAAAAAGAGTCTCTCATGACATGGGCGAGAGAAAATCATGTCCCAAGAAGTCAGACGATTGCTATGGGAGATGGTGCCAATGATCTTCTGATGATTGAAACAGCTGGTATCGGGATTGCCTTTATGGCAAAGCCAATCGTCGCTGAGCGAGCCCCATATCGTATCGAGAAGAGGGATTTAAGCCTTGTTCTTGAAATTCTAGACCAGCATAGAAAGGAAACAGCATGCATATCCTACTAGCACCGGATTCATTTAAAGAATCCTTATCCGCCAAACAAGTAGCAGAAGCCTTGAAAAAAAGGATTTCAAGAAGCTCTACCAGATGCAACTTTTGATCTTCTTCCCATTGGAGATGGTGGCGAAGGAACCATGGAAACCCTTGCTGGAGTTATGGATGTAACTGAGTACCAAACTCAAGTAACAGGACCATTTGGGAACCCTGTTTCAATGGCTTACTACCAAAAAAAGATGAGATGTCATTTTTTGAGATGGCCTCACTTGTTGGCTTAGGCTCCATCCCAGCTGAAAAACGCAATCCACTAGAACTAGAGACACGAGGGATTGGTGAGCTGATTTTGCAATTGGTTGACCAGGGGTTAAAACGATCTGTGTGGGAATTGGCGGTTCTGCAACGAATGATGGTGGGATTGGGATGGCAGCCGGATTAGGGGTAAACTTCTATGATGAACAAGGCCATCTGCTTCGTCCTGTCGGGGATTCGCTCGGTCGTGTGGCTAGAATAGATACCAGTGCGGTTCCAAAAGCTTTACAAGACATCGACCTGCGAGTCTTAACGGATGTAACCAATCCTCTTTGTGGCAGTCAAGGAGCGACCTATATCTTTGGCGAGCAAAAGGAATTGAATCCGCTTCTGTTTCCAGCAATTGATCAAGCTATGGAGAGGTTTTATCAATTAGTTGATCCACGAATCTTGTCTATGGCTGGCGCCGGAGCTGGAGGTGGCATGGCTGCTGGCTTGGTCGCTTTTGCGGGAGGTCAGATTTCCATCAGGAATTGAAAAAGTCTCGAGACTCACGCGGTAACCCAACACTTGAAGTAGAAGTTTACACTGAATCTGGTGCATTCGGTCGCGGTATGGTTCCTTCAGGAGCTTCAACTGGTGAACACGAAGCAGTAGAACTTCGTGATGGTGACAAATCTCGTTACGGTGGTCTTGGAACTCAAAAGCTGTTGACAACGTAAACAACATTATTGCTGAAGCAATCATCGGCTATGATGTACGTGATCAACAAGCTATCGACCGTGCTATGATCGCTCTTGACGGTACTCCAAACAAAGGTACACTTGGTGCCAACGCTATTCTTCGTGTGTCTATCGCTGTAGCACGCGCAGCTGCTGACTACCTTGAAATCCCACTTTACAGCTACCTTGGTGGATTCAACACTAAAGTTCTTCCAACTCCAATGATGAACATCATCAATGGTGGATCTCACTCAGATGCTCCAATCGCTTTCCAAGAATTCATGATCGTACCTGCTGGTGCACCAACATTCAAAGAAGCTCTTCGTTGGGGTGCTGAAATCTTCCACGCTCTTAAGAAAATCCTTAAATCTCGTGGCCTTGAAACAGCTGTAGGTGACGAAGGTGGATTTGCTCCTCGTTTCGAAGGACCTGAAGACGGTGTAGAAACTATCCTTAAGCTATCGAAGCTGCTGGTTATGTTCCAGGTAAAGACGTATTTATCGGATTTGACTGTGCATCATCAGAATTCTACGATGCAGAACGTAAAGTTTACGACTACACTAAATTTGAAGGTGAAGGCGCTGCTGTTCGTACTGCTGCAGAACAAATCGACTACCTTGAAGAATTGGTTAACAAATACCCAATCATCACTATCGAAGATGGTATGGACGAAAACGACTGGGACGGTTGGAAAGCTCTTACTGAACGTCTTGGTGGTAAAGTTCAATTGGTTGGTGACGACTTCTTCGTAACTAACACAGCTTACCTTGAAAAAGGTATTAACACGGGTGCCTGCTAACTCAATCTTATCAAGGTTAACCAAATCGGTACTCTTACTGAAACATTCGAAGCTATCGAAATGGCGAAAGAAGCTGGATACACAGCAGTAGTATCACACCGTTCAGGTGAAACTGAAGATTCAACAATCGCTGATATTCGCAGTTGCAACTAACGCTGGTCAAATCAAGACAGGTTCATTGTCACGTACTGACCGTGATCGACAAAGGACAAATGCCCATCTGCCTCTAGCTTATATACGAGAACTTGGCCTTTGTGATAGTTGGATCCATAGACCAGTTGACGCTTGTCATCGACAGAGACATAGCAGAGTGGAGCCCCCTCTTCAACAACGTGATTGAGCGGCTGAAAATCAGCTGTAAAGCTTGCGATTCCTCCTTTTCCCTCTTCAGCTCCGACACTGTAGAGGTTGCCTTTTTCAGAAAAAAGCGATATAGGTTGGATTGGGCTCGGCTGCCACTAGTTCAAGTTGGCTCAATGTCCCTGTTTCAGGGTCAAATTGTGCCTTGTAAATTCCTTTAGATTCTTTTTGGTATAGGTACCGAAATAAATGGTTTGAGACATAGGTCACCTCGTAAGATTTGTTAGGTTTATTATATCAAAGGTCCTATTGGAAGGCAATTGCTAGTTGAAAAGGCGAGGGCCTTTCTTTCTTATTTTGCTAGTTTTTCGTAACTTCACGCTCAAAAATGCTAAAATAGAAACAGATTGAAATGAAAAGGAGTTCTCTGTGGATAATAAAGAAAAACAGTTTAGTTTGTCCTGGTTTTTTAGATGGTTTTTAGACAACAAGGCCATTACTGTATTTTTAGTTACCTTGCTGTTGGGCTTGAACCTTTTGGTTTTGAGTAAAATCACCTTTATTTTTATTCCTATTTTTGAGTTTGCAGGAGCAGTCATGCTGCCTGTCATTATTTCTGGTTTGCTCTATTACCTGCTTAACCCTATTGTTGACTTTCTTGAAAGAAAAGGACTCAAGCGGATTTTTGCAATTTCCTTCGTCTTTTTCTTGATTGCAGTGCTTTTAATTTGGGGTCTAGCTGTCGTGATTCCATCCGTCCAACGACAAGTGGTGAGTTTCTTTCATAACCTGCCAACTTATTTGGAAAAGGCCAATGCAACCATCGATGATTTTCTAGACAATCGCGTCTCCTCAGATATCAAACCTCAGTTAGATGAGATCACCAAGGAATTGTCTGCAAACATTACTTCTTGGGCCAGTTCGATCTCTGGGCGGGCTGTCAATTGGGTCAGCAACTTGATCGGAGTGGCTTCGCAAGTTATTGTTGCCTTGATCATCATGCCTTTTATTGTCTTTTATCTTCTTCGAGATGGAAAAAATTTAAAGGGCCACATTGTTCGCTTCTTACCGACTAAGATTCGTAAATCGGCTGAACAGGTTCTCTCAGATGTCAACACTCAACTCTCCAACTACGTTCGAGGGCAAATTACGGTAGCCATTGTCGTCGCCATTATGTTCATCATCTTCTTTAAGATCATTGGCTTGCGCTATGCGGTGACACTAGGGATCTCTGCAGGGATCTTGAATTTGATCCCTTACTTGGGTAGTTTCTTAGCCATGTTACCTGCCTTAGTATTGGGCTTGGTAGCAGGACCAGAGATGTTTATCAAGGTCTTGATTGTATTTGCAGTGGAGCAAACCATTGAAGGACGTTTTGTATCACCTTTGGTTTTGGGAAGCCAGTTAAATATCCATCCAATTACCATTTTATTTGTGCTCTTGACGTCAGGATCTATGTTTGGAATCTGGGGAGTTTTCCTTGGAATTCCAGTCTATGCATCTGCTAAGGTGGTGATTGGAGCTATCTTTGAATGGTATAAGGTCGTCAGTGGCTTGTATGAAGAACACAATGAAGTAGAAGAGGAAACACACAGTGAGTCATAGTCAACAAATGGTAGAGGCTCTCGATCGGCAGGAGCTAGAAGAGGCAGAAGTTCAATTTCAACAGGCCTTGTTAGAAGATAGTGAAGCACAATTATTGGATTTAGGTCAATATCTTGAAAGTATCGGTTTTACCCTCATGCAAAAGAAATCTATGAACAGATTGCAGAAACCTATCCAGAAGTATATCTGAGTTTGGCAACCATCCTTGCAGAGGAAGGGCAAATGGAAGAGGCCTTTGCTTATTTAGAAGAAATTGATCCTGATTCTAACTGGTATGTGGCCAGTCTTCTTGGTTAAGGCGGATCTCTATCAGATGGAAGGCCTAGCAGATGTGGCGCGTGAAAAATTAGTTGAAGCTGCTCATTTGTCTGATGATCCCATCATTCAATTAGGGCTAGCTGAAATTGATCTGGAATTGGAACGCTACCAAGAGGCTATCCAAGAGTATGCCCAGTTAGACAATCGGGAGATTTTGGAAGCAACAGGAATTTCCAACTATCAACGAATTGGTTTTGCCTACGCCAATCTTGGTAAGTTTGAAGCAGCTGTTCCCTTCTTAGAGAAAGCTCTGGAGATTGAGTTTGATGACCAGATTGCTTACGAATTAGCGACCCTTATTGTCTGACCAAGAAGAATTCCAAAAAGCCCTGATCTACTACAAACAAATTGATACCTTGTCGCCTGATTTTGAGGGCTATGAGTATGGTTATGCCTTGGCTTTACAGGCTGAAAATGACCGTGAAAAAGCGCTTGAGATTGCTAAACAAAGGGATCCAGAAGAATCCCTTTGATGCCCAATTGAAGCTCCTTGCTTCTCAGCTTTCTTATGAGCTCCACCAGCCTGAACAGGCAGAAGCTTATCTATTAGAGGCTAAAGAAGTGGCAGATGATCTCGAAGAGATTGCTCTTCGCCTGACTACCCTTTATATGGAACAGGAACGCTTTGACCAAGTCTTGGCTTGGCAAAATGAAGAAGTCGAAACAGTTGTCACTCGATGGAACATTGCCCGTGCCTTGTCTGCCTTGGAGAAAACAGAAGAGGCCGTCTCAGCCTACCAAGAGCTTTATGAGGATTTAAAGGACAACCCAGAATTCCTCGAAGCCTATGTTTATCTGTTGCGTGAGGCTGGAGATGTGACGAAGGCGCGTGAAGTGGCTAACCAGTATTTGGCGATCGTACCAGACGATGTGCAGATGCAAACCCTCTATGATAGCCTCTAATAAAAACCATATCGTGAAGATTCGGAATAGTTTGTGGTATACTGGTAGAAGATAGAATGAGGAGAGAAAAACATGGAACCAGTGAAACTTTTTCAATACAATACCTTAGGTGCCCTAATGGCGGGTCTGTACGGGGTTCATTTACGATTGGAGAACTCTTGGAACATGGAGATCTAGGAGTTGGGACGCTTGATTCTATTGATGGAGAGTTGATCGTATTAGATGGTAAGGCATATCAGGCCAAAGGGATCAGGGGACCATCCTGAAATAGTCGAAGTTTCTCTGGATGCCAAGGTTCCTTATGCAGCAGTCGTTCCGCACCAAGCAGAAGTGATTTTCCGCCAACGCTTTGAAATGACGGACGAGGAATTGGAAGCCCGTATTGAGTCTTATTATGATGGGAAAATCTTTTCCGCTCTATTAAGATTCGTGGTGACTTTGCCAAGATGCATGTCCGTATGATTCCAAAATCAACACCAGAGATGAAGTTTGCAGAGGTTGCAACCCATCAGCCAGAGTATACACGGGAAAATGTTACTGGAACCATCGTCGGTTTTGGACACCAGAAATTTTCCATGGCGTGAGCGTGGCTGGTTATCATTTGCACTTTATTTCAGATGACCACACCTTTGGTGGCCATGTCATGGATTTTGTCATCTCAGAAGGGATTGTTGAGGTGGGGCCATCGATCAGCTGGATCAACGTTTCCCAGTTCAAGACCGTCAGTACCTCTTTGCCAAATTCAATGTTGATGAGGTCAAAGAAGACATTAATAAAGCAGAATAAAAAGGTTGAGCGTAGCTCAACCTTTCGTATTGAAATAATGTTATTTAAGAAACTTTCCTTAGGTGAGAACGGACGTCAGCGAACTTTGAAGAAGTTCCATGACTTAGTTTTGAGACTAAAGTCTCAAAACTCCGAGTGCTTGAAATGATTATATTTCAAGCTTTTCGGGGACGGAACTTTTTCAATATATCTTTGAATGATCGCTAAAAGTAGACCTCATTTTTTTCAGCATACGTAGAACAGTTTGTCTACATTCTAAAAGGTTGAGCGTCGCTCAACCTTTTATTTTTGAAATCAGTCCGTTAGTTTCATGGCTTTGATTTTTTTCTTCTTCTGGGGTGACCCGCAGAGTCTTTTGGCCGGTGTAGGTGACAAAGCCGGGCTTTCCACCAGTTGGTTTATTGAGTTTCTTGGCTTCGATCATATCTACTTGGACCAGGTTTGAGAGACGGGCCTTGGAATAGTAGGCCGCCAACTCTGCAGCATCGGTTTTCACTTCATCCGATGGATTTAGATTTCCGGTAATGACGACATGGCTGCCTGGGATATCTTTGGCATGGAACCAGAGTTCGTCTTTTTTAGCGATCTTAAAGGTCAGTTCATCGTTTTGCAGATTATTGCGACCCACTAAAATGATGGTTTTGCCATCACTAGCCAGGTATTTTTCTGGTTTTTTCCGTTTATGATTTTTTCTCGGTTGCGCCGTTTGATAAAGCCGGTCTGGATTAACTCTTCACGAATCTCTGCCACCTCAGCCAGGCTCGCTTGAGAAAGGGCCGTTTCAACCGTTTCAAGATAAGAAATGGTTTCCTTGGTTTCTTGAATGAGGATGGTCAAATGTTTGACGGCTTCTTTTAACTTCTGGTAGCGTTTGAAGTAGCGTTGGGCATTTTGATTGGGGGTCAGGGCCTTGTTGAGTTGGATGGTGATGGGTTCGTTGGTATAGTAATTGTCCAAAACAACCTGGTCTTGGTCGTTTGGTACCTGATGGAGGAAGGTTGTCAGTAATTCTCCTTTTTGGCGGAATTCTTCCGCATTGTCGGTCGCCGCTAACTCCGCCTCTTGCTTGGCTAATTTTTTTCCGGTTCTTTTCAAGATCGTTTTCGACCTTGCGGATCAATTCACTGGCCTGTTGTTGCACCCGATCGCGCTCAGCCTTGTCTCGGTAATAGTCATCCAGCAGATCAGAAAGTGTTTCAAAGGTTTGACTGGTCGCATCTGCAAAGGGGATAGCCGAGAAGGATTTGGTCGTTAGGCGTGGCTCAGTTGGAGCTTGGAAAAAGGCACGGAAGGTTTTAATTTTTCATCCGTCTCAAGTCGCTTGGCCAATTCTTGAGACGTATCTCGCCCCAAACCTTGGAAACATTTTTGAAGGTTCTTTGGACTTAACTCTTCCTTGTGAAGAAGGGCAAAAAGGGCTTCATCTCAATTGTAAAAGGATTAACCGCGTCGGTTTTCGGAGGAGCTACATAGGTTGATCCAGGAAGAATGGTCCGGTAGCTATTTTGTGAGAAGCCGACATGTTTGATGGCTTCGATGATTTTATTGCTGGTCCGGTCTAGGAGAATAATATTACTGTGCTTGCCCATGATTTCGATCATTAAGCTGACAGAAATGGCATCTCCAATTTCGTTTTTTATTGGAGACACGGATTTCGAGAATCCGGTCGTTCTCCAATTGCTCAATCCCTTCGATGACAGCGCCCTTGAAGATATTTACGCATGACCATAATAAAGGTATTAGGAAAGGCAGGATTTTCAAAGTTGGTTTGGGTCCGTTGGATCCGTCCGAAGACAGAATGGGCAGAGAGCAAGAGTTTTTGGTTTTTCCGATTGCCTCGGATTTGGAGCACCAATTCTTGCTCGAAAGGTTGATTAATTTTTTGAATGCGACCACTTAAGAGTTCGGCCTTCAATTCTTGCACCATATGGTGTAAAAAAAATCCATCAAAAGACATGGGATTCCTCATCATTCTAGCGATTATTCTAGTAAATTATATCAAAAATAGAGCGGAAATCCCAGAAAGAAGCTAGGGGCTGTTCAATAGAAAATGCGAACGTTTTCCAAAAAATGCAGAAAAAGTATTGACATTTTTGAAAGAAAACTTTAAAATGTAAGAAATTAGAAAAGTAGTAAATGAAAGTTTCAAGAGAACCTACGGTTGCTGAGAGTAGGTAGCGGCAGTTTATGAAATTGGACTAATGATGAGATGAATTTGAAACAATAAAAATTCGGTTGGCACACCTTATCGTGCAACTTGTTGCTAGACAAGACAGAGATATGGGGGAGACTATCCTTTTCCCATAAGTGAGGTGGCACCGCGATGACACGTCCTCACATAGCTTTTGCTATGTGTGGGCGTGTTTTTTGTTTTAGATGAGAAGGGAGAAAAGATATGAAGAAACGATGGCGTCGCATTCTTTAGAGGATAGAAAAATAGAAGAAAATGAAAAAATAGAAGAGGTAGTAAAATGAAAAATAAACGGTTAATGGGAATTATTGGTTTGATTGCAGCAGCAGTCATTGGGACAGCGATCTATTCAGCTACAGCAGGCAAAGACAACAAGGCAGCAACTAGCAATGAAAAAGCTAAAGTTGGGGTCTTGCAGTTGGTCAGCCACCCTTCGCTTGATTTGATCTACAAGGGGATTCAAGATGGTCTAGCTGAAGAAGGCTATGACAAGGACAAAGTGGACATTGACTTCCTCAATGCAGAAGGGGACCAAAACAAGGTTGCAACTATGAGTAAGCAATTGGCAGAAAAAGATAATCAAGTCTTGATTGGGATTGCAACCCCATCTGCTCAAGGTTTGGCTAGTGCAACCAAAGACAAACCAATTGTCATGGGTGCTATCACAGATCCGGTCGGTGCTAAATTGGTCAAAGATTTAAAAAACCAGGTGGCAATATCACTGGGGTATCTGACCACAATCCAACTGAGCAACAGTTGAAATTGATCAAAGAGTTGACTCCAAACGTGAAAACAATCGGGATCCTTTACTCAACCAGTGAGGATAATTCTAAATCTCAAGTAGAAGAATTTACAAAATTAGCTGAAAAAGCAGGTTACAAGGTGGTTCCTTATTCAGTCCCTTCTACAAATGAAATTGCTTCTACCGTGTCTGTAATGTCAGGCAAAGTCGATGCCATCTGGGTTCCAATCGACAATACTATCGCATCAGCCTTCTCAACAGTTGTCGAAGCCAACAAAACAGCTAAAAACCAATCTTCCCAAGTGCGACAGCTATGGTAGAAGCTGGTGGTCTTGGTTCAGTCGTTGTCGACCAACATGATCTTGGAGTAGCAACTGGTAAAATGGCTGCGAAGATCTTGAAAGGTCAAAAACCTGCGGATACACCTGTTGAAATCTTTAGCCAAGGAAAATCTGTCATCAATAAAAAAGTCGCAGATGAATTGGGCATTACTATTCCAGAATCTGTCTTGAAAGATGCTGGACAAGTCATTAAATAAAAAGGAAACGAATCACAAGAATGGCAGGGGAATTTGGCTTTGGCAGGTCTTTAAATCGTGACCTTTAAAAATGTCTACCAGTGCTCATGACCAACTATGTTACTCATGGTAGAGGAGAAAGATATGGAAGTTAAGATAACAGATCTTCATCCGACCCAACTATATTTATCAGAAAAGAAGTTACAAGCTATCCAGATGCTGGATCAGTCGGCAGACATCATCAATGTGGATCCAATTAGTGTTCTTGCATTTGGAAATCGCTTCTTGATTACAGACGGGCATCACAGGGCTTATCAGGCTTTATTGGCAGGTCGGGATACGATTTCTGCTGAGTTTGATAGAGATGGTGGCGATGAGTTGTATGCTCTCTATGCGCAAGCTTGCGAGGAAAGAAAGATAACCTCTGTTTTGGATTTAAAACATCGTATCTTACCTCAAGATGAGTATGAAGCAAAATGGTATAACTGGTGTGATGGTTTTAACCAAGCAGCCACTCTTCTATTGGAAAGGCAAGCAGATGCAACTGACAATGCAAATAGATAATGCACTGCCACTTGTTCCTTTTTCTAGTGAATTAGTCTCATCTAACTTGTTTTTAACTAAAAATCTGATAAACTATGATAGTAATTGAATAGAAATCTGCAAGACTAGTATCTCAAGGGAAGTGCGACAGGGAGAAGAGCCGTGACTGAAAGCTCTTTGCATGAAAGCTGAGTGAATTCACTTGCGTAAAGGATTTAGAAATTAAGGTCTGGTTTACGGATAAAAACGGATGGTACCGCGTGTCAACGCTCCGAATGTGGGAGTTGGCGCGTGGTTTTTTCTATGTCTGTAGAGGGACCATGATGGAGGAAATATGTCAACGATTGAAGAACAATTAAAAGCGCTTCGTGAAGAAACGCTGGCAGCTTTGAAGCAGATCTCTGCTGAAAATAAAAAAAGAATTGCAAGAACTACGGGTCTCTGTCCTTGGGAAAAAAGGATCTCTGACGGAAATCCTCAAAGGGATGAAAGATGTCTCTGCTGAGATGCGTCCGGTTATCGGGAAACACGTCAATGAAGCCCGCGATGTCTTGACGGCTGCCTTTGAAGAAACAACCAAACTCTTGGAAGAAAAGAAAGTCCAAGCTAAACTAGCTAGCGAAAGCATCGATGTGACCCTTCCAGGTCGTCCGGTTGCTAGTGGTTACCGTCATATCTTGACCCAAACCAGTGAAGAAATCGAAGATATCTTTATTGGGATGGGCTACCAAGTCGTGGACGGCTTTGAAGTGGAGCAAGACTACTACAACTTTGAACGCATGAATCTGCCTAAAGATCACCCAGCGCGGGATATGCAGGATACCTTCTATATCACAGAAGAAATCTTGCTTCGGACCCATACCTCACCAGTACAGGCGCGGGCGATGGATGCGCATGACTTTAGCAAGGGACCATTGAAGATGATCTCTCCAGGGCGTGTTTTCCGTCGGGATACAGATGATGCGACCCACAGCCACCAATTCCATCAGATCGAAGGCTTGGTCGTTGGGAAGAACATCTCAATGGCAGACCTTCAAGGAACGCTTCAATTGATCGTGCAAAAGATGTTTGGTGCAGAACGTCAAATCCGTCTTCGTCCTTCTTACTTCCCATTTACTGAGCCATCGGTTGAGGTGGACGTTTCTTGCTTCAAATGTGGTGGAGCTGGATGTAACGTATGTAAGAAAACTGGTTGGATTGAAATCATGGGAGCCGGTATGGTTCACCCACGCGTCCTTGAGATGAGTGGTATTGACCCAACAGTCTATTCAGGATTTGCCTTCGGACTTGGTCAAGAGCGTGTAGCCATGCTTCGTTACGGAATCAATGATATCCGTGGCTTCTATCAAGGAGATATCCGTTTTTCAGAACAATTTAAATAATCATGTTAGTAAAAGTAAAAAATGAATTTCAAATTTTAAGGAATTAGAGGTGGAAACCTACGGGGATACCTTTGGTCCCTATATTGTTGATGCCGATATGGAAGATTACTACTCAGACGGTTTTATCTTTGGAGCAAATCGAGAAGGATTTGCAGATCCAGAATCAGAGACCTATTTTGTCCTGATCAAATCAGGAAATTTGTGGTTTTCTCAAGTTTAACTGGGGTCAAGCGCAAACAGAGCCAGTAGAGATGGACAATGCTTTTTGAAATCCAGCGCATCTATGTCAAAAAGAACATGGGGCTGGCATGGCAAGGAAATGTTTAGCTTTGCCTTAAAAGAGGCTCAAAAACGTGGATTTGACTGGGCCTGGCTAGGTGTCTGGGAACGAAATTTTAAGGCCCAAAATTTTTACAAACAATTTGGATTTGAACGATTTTAGTGAACACCAGTATCACAGGAGAAACCGTGGATACAGACTGGTTGTTGCGCAAGCATTTGAAGGAGAATCTATTCAAGCTTAATTGTGGGTTCAAATTGAGAGAAAGGAATTGAGAAGATCTCACCTGGTGGGATCTTTCGATCAGAATTATGTTAGTATCATATAAATGGTTAAAACAATTGGTGGACGTGGATGTGCCATCAGAAGAGTTGGCTGAAAAATGTCAACAACAGGGATCGAAGTAGAAGGTGTGGCATCACCAGCTGCTGGTCTCTCAAAAATTGTCGTCGGAGAAGTCTTGTCTTGTGAAGATGTGCCAGAGACACACCTTCATGTTTGCCAAGTTAATGTGGGTGAAGAAGAAGCGAGTCAAATCGTCTGTGGAGCACCAAATGTGCGAGCAGGCATCAAGGTTATGGTGGCTCTTCCAGGTGCTCGCATTGCGGACAACTACAAGATTAAAAAGGGAAAATCCGTGGCTTGGAATCCCTTGGGATGATCTGTTCACTTGGTGAATTAGGAATTTCTGACTCGGTTGTACCAAAAGAATTTGCAGATGGCATCCAAATCTTGCCAGAAGATGCTGTTCCAGGAGAAGAAGTCTTCTCTTACCTCGACTTGGATGATGAAATTATTGAACTTTCCATCACTCCAAACCGTGCAGATGCTCTTTTTCTATGCGTGGGGTAGCGCACGAAGTAGCAGCCATCTATGACAAGGCAGTCAATTTCAAAGACTTTACGTTGACTGAAACAGACCAAGCTGCAGCCGATGCTCTTTCTGTCAGCATTGACACAGACAAGGCTCCTTACTATGCAGCTCGTATCTTGGACAATGTAACCATCGCACCAAGTCCACAATGGTTGCAAAACCTCCTCATGAACGAAGGTATCCGTCCGATCAATAACGTGGTCGACGTGACCAACTATATCCTGCTTTACTTTGGTCAGCCTATGCATTCCTTTGACTTAGATACTTTTGAAGGAAACGATATCCGTGTGCGTGAAGCACGTGCTGGTGAAAAATTGGTAACCTTGGATGGGGAAGAACGTGAGTTGGAAACAACTGACCTCGTGATTACAGTTGCTGACAAACCAGTAGCTCTTGCAGGTGTTATGGGTGGAGAATCTACAGAAATCTCTGAAAAATCTACTCGTGTTGTTCTTGAAGCAGCTGTCTTCAATGGCAAATCGATCCGTAAGACTAGTGGTCGCCTCAATCTTCGTTCAGAATCATCTTCACGTTTTGAAAAAGGGATCAATGTGGCAACCGTCAATGAAGCCCTTGATGCGGCAGCGAGTATGATTGCAGAGCTTGCAGGTGCAACTGTTCGTAAGGGAATCGTTTCAGCAGGCCAGCTTGATACTTCAGATGTAGAAGTTTCTTCTACTCTTGCAGACGTTAACCGTGTCCTAGGGACAGAGCTTTCCTACGCGGATGTCGAAGATGTCTTCCGTCGTCTTGGATTTGGTCTTTCTGGAAACGCTGAAGCCTTTACTGTCAGCGTTCCACGTCGCCGTTGGGACATCACCATCGAAGCGGACCTCTTTGAAGAAATCGCTCGGATTTATGGTTATGACAAATTACCAGCAACCCTTCCAAAAGATGACGGGACAGCAGGTGAATTGACAGCGACACAAAAATTGCGTCGCCAAGTTCGGACCATTGCAGAAGGAGCAGGCTTGACTGAAATCATCACTTACGCCTTGACAACTCATGGAAAAGCAGTTGAATTTGCGACTGCTCCAAGTAATTTAACAGAGCTCATGTGGCCAATGACTGTGGATCGGTCAGTCCTCCGTCAAAATATGATCTCAGGGATCTTAGATACCGTAGCTTATAACGTCGCTCGTAAGAACAAAGATTTGGCCCTCTATGAGATCGGAAAAGTCTTTGAACAGACAGGCAATCCAAAAGAAGAATTGCCAAACGAAATCAACAGCTTTGCCTTTGCTTTAACGGGCTAGTCGCTGAAAAAGACTTCCAAACTGCAGCTGTTCCAGTTGACTTCTTCTATGCCAAGGAATTTTGGAAGCCCTCTTTGCTCGTTTGGGTCTTGATGTGACTTATACAGCAACACAGGAAATCAAGAGTCTCCACCCAGGTCGTTCAGCCCTGATTTCACTTGGTGACCAAGTGATTGGGGTCTTAGGGACAAGTCCACCCTGTAACAGCTAAGGCTTATGATATCCCAGAAACCTATGTTGCAGAATTGAACTTATCTGCTATTGAAGCAGCTCTTCAACCAGCCGCAGCCTTTGTGGAAATCACTAAATTCCCAGCTGTGAGCCGTGATATCGCCCTTCTCCTCAAAGCAGATGTGACCCACCAAGAAGTGGTTGATGCGATTCAAGCTGCTGGCGTGAAACGCTTAACAGATATCAAACTCTTTGACGTCTTCTCAGGTGAAAAACTAGGACTTGGCATGAAGTCTATGGCCTACAGCTTGACCTTCCAAAATCCAGAAGATAGCTTGACGGATGAAGAAGTCGCACGCTACATGGAAAAAATCCAAGCTTCACTTGAAGAAAAGTCAATGCAGAAGTGCGTTAATGTTTAGATCAAAATGAGGTTGGGCAAAATGTCCAGCCTTTGATATTTGATAGGAATAACTGCAAGGCGCAGTGGTTGATTGGCATCTTTGTTCGCTTTAAGCTCCAAAGATGACCTAATGAGAGGAAACAAAGTTTCCTTTATCCACAACCTTCAACAATCTCCCAGACTGTTGAAGCTATGCGGGGGCGGGAAAACGAACTTTTTTTATTTTACGGAGTTCTTTCCCGCTCCTGTTTTTTTCATGCAAAAAAAAAGTCCATTGACCTAATAGAGTCAATGGACTTTCTTTTATAAAACTTACTGATGGCGATGCGATTGGTGCATTTCATCTTTAATGGGGCAGGAACACTCGCAGTCTCCGCAAAGATCCTTTCCCCTTGAGATAATGGCGGAATCCTAGAAAGGCGAGGCCAAACAAGATGATGGCAATGATAATGGTTGACATGAAGACCTCCTATAGATGAGCGTTTGCGAGGGTGTCGAGCGTAATAACCGTCTCTTTTTGATGGTGAGGTTTGTGCAGGATGAAGTAGAGCATACCTACAAGAAGAAGAGCAGCTAACCCGGTCCAGATAGTGATGGGGTGTCCTAGAAGGAAGACGAGGCCAAACTGGTAGAGGACCAAGCTCACGACATAGGCTAGCCCTGTTTGAAAACCGATCGCACTCAGGGTCCATTTTAGATCCCCCATCTCACGTTTGATCGCTCCCATAGCTGCGAAACAAGGAGCACAGAGCAGGTTAAAAGTGAGGAAAGAGTAGGCTGCTAAGGAAGTATAATCAACTCTTAAGGCAGCAGATAAGCCAGAAGTCGAGCTATCGTTGTAGAGAATACCGAAGGTCGCAACCACGGTTTCTTTGGCTGCAAGTCCTGTCACCGCAGCAACGGTTGCCTTCCAGTTCCCAAATCCGAGTGGTTCAAAGATCCAAGCAATGGATTTCCCAAGGCTGGCTAAAATACTGTGATCCGTATGGACAGCTTGGAGGCTGAAATTGTAGGAAGAGAGGAACCAAATCAGGATGGTCAAGCTAAATATGATCGTTCCTGCCCGCTTCACAAAACTCATGGCCTTCCCAAAAGCATAGCGAAAACAGATAAGGCTTTCGGCCAGTGGTAGGCAGGAAGCTCCATGATAAAGGACTAGCCAGACCACCTAATAGCCGGGTCTTTTTTAAGCGCAATTCCAGATAGGATGATGGTCGTCATCCCAAGGAAATAGGTGCTCGGTGCGACCCATGGATTGTCAGGGAAAAAGGCACCTGCAATCAGGGCGATGATTTCTAACTTGGCAGAGCAAGGCATGAAGGTGGCCGTCATAATGGTGATTTTACGGTCTCGTTCATTTTCGATGGTCCGACTAGACATAATAGCTGGAACCCCACAGCCGGTAGAGATCAGCATGGGAATAAAGGACTTGCCAGAGAGACCAAATCGTCTGAAAATCCGGTCCATGACAAAGGCGATCCGACTCATGTAGCCGATATCCTCTAAGATGCCCAGGCAGATAAAGAGGACGAAAATTTGTGGCAGAAATCCGAGAACAGTTCCGATCCCGGCAACAACCCCGTCGATGATCAAGGATTGAAGCCAATCCTCTACGTGTAGATACTGGAGAAAATTGGTCACGGCATCAGGGACATATTTGCCAAAGAGGACATCGTTGGCCCAGTCGGTCCACATCTGACCGACCGTTTGGATGGAGAGGTAATAGACCAAATACATGACCACCGCAAAAATCGGCAAGGCTAGAATCCGATTGGTGACGATCTGGTCAATCTTATCTGAAAGGCTGAATTTGAAGGTAGCATCTTGTCCTTGGGCGAGTCGGCAGACTTTTTCGATAAAGGCATAGCGTTCATTGATGACGATAGATTCCGCGTCTTCAGTAAAGATTTCCTCAGTAATCTGGACGATATCTGCTATTTCACTTTGTTGGAAAGAAGAGAGGTTTAACTCTTCTGTGACAAGAGCATCCCCTTCAAAGAGCTTGATGGCATAAAAACGAGCAGCTCTCTCTGGGACGGTATTACCCAGTATCTGAAGAATTTGTGAAATAGCTGCTTCCAATCGGTCATCATAGCGGGAAAGGCTAGATCTGTCACCGTATCTTTTCTTGTGAGAGAAGCCTTTTTAATGGCTTTTTCTACACCAGTTTGCTTGATAGCGCTGGTCGCAATGACAGGAACTCCTAACTGATAGGATAATTTTTCAGTATCAATGAAACGTCCCTGGGCCTCTAAGACATCACTCATATTGAGCGCGACGGTAACAGGGATACCTGTTTCAATCAATTGGGTCGTCAGATAGAGATTTCGTTCCAGATTGGTCGCATCCACTACGTTGAGGATACTATCTGCTTCTTGGCTTAGAAGATAATCCCGCGCCACTTTTTCTTCAGGACTATAAGGGGACATGGAATAGATCCCAGGCAAATCCTGAATTTGAATACTTTTATCCTTTTGGATATTCCACTTTTTCTTTCAACCGTAACACCAGGCCAGTTCCCAACTCGCTGGTTGGTTCCTGTAATAAAGGTTAAATAAGCTAGTTTTTCCGCTATTGGGGTTCCCGATCAAGGCGATTTCAGTCATGATTCTCTCCTTCCTCTAGTCGAATCACACTAATCATCTGAGCTTCTGATTTTCGAAGGGTTAACTCATAGCCACGCAGGGTGATCTCAAGCGGATCTCCTAAAGGTGCAACTTTTCTCAGATAAAGTTTGGTTCGTTTGGTGATTCCCATGTCCATGAGACGACGCTTGGCTTCGTTGATTGCAAAAATATCCACTACGATAGCAGATTCACCAACGGCTAACTCAGAAAGTGGAAAACAAGCATGCTCCTGTTCAAGGGAGCAATCTCGATCTTTTCCAAAATAGAGGCATCAAATGCCAGCCGACTCCCTTAATGATGAGGATGGCACTGTCTTTGGTTTTGGTCACAATTTCCAAGGTCTCACCTGGTGTCATGCCCAGATGAGAAAGATGGCGTAGATTATTTTTTGGTAAATCAATTCCAAGGATGCGATAAGGTGTTTTTATCGCTGCATCGAGTATGAGCATATTTCTTGACCTTCTTTTATAATTATGTTATAGGAACATTATACCATATAATGAAAAGAATTCTGACAGTTTTAATAAATATGAGAATGATTCCAGATTAGAGTTCTAGGGATGCAAAAGAGGCTGGGACAGAAATCAGTAATTCGTTAGAATTCGATTTCGTCGTCCCACCTCCGCACAGTTGAGTAGGGCTGTAAAGCTGATGAAATCAGCGTAGTAGAGAGCCCACTCAACCACTGCGTCTTGCTCGACAATCCAAAAACAATTAAGAGGCTAGGACTTTTGTCCCACTCTCTTTTGAATTTAAGGATTAGTCAATGATGGTTTCCATGACAGTTTCTTGAGGTTTCATGCCCTGTCTTTGGTAGAAGCGAAGGGCTCCTTCATTGTCATTCCAGACATTAAGAGTCAGGTTGTAGCAGCCAATTTCCTTGGCATAGCTGACAGCGAATTGATAAAGTTGATCACCGATCTTTTGTCCACGCGCTGCTTGATCGACACACAAGTCTTCGATGAAGAGGGTTTTAATGGGATGAAGCACAGGATTATCAGAGACTTCTTTAATAGTGACAAAGAGATGCCCCAGGACCTGGCCATCCGCATTTTCGTAAACGAAAATCGGTGTCTGCTCTGCGTCATTAACTTTTTCAATTCTTCTTCACTATATTTTCCGCCACTTTCTTTGAAAATATCAGGACGGGCTTGGTGGTGAACGGAAAGAATTTGTTCTAAGAGACCAAGCAAAGCAGGAATATCTTTTGGTTGAGCTGAACGAATCGTCATGTAGATCCTCCTTAGTAGTATTTTCTTCATTATAAAAATTTCTTACAGAGCTTGTCAATGGAAAAAGGAACGCTAAAAGGTGCGCAAATGCGGGCCTTTTATTTCTTACCTCAAATGATCTTGTCAACCATATTTTTATTTTTGACAAATATTTTTATTTTTTTTGACAAATATGCTTGTCAAAAGAAAAAGAAGTGTTACAATGTTTTTAGTTGAAAGAAGGGGAGGTTTCTTATGGGAGCCATATGGATTCTATTTATCCCTTTTCTGGTTATCGTTTATGCAAGCTCAGAAAAGAAGATAAAAGGATTGAACAGACGCATCAGACGATTAGAAAAACAAGTGAAAGGAAATCAAGACATGTCTAGACTTTTAGAAGAATTGAAAGGCCAAACGGCCACTGTTACAGTAGATGGTGTTGGATTTGAGTATGAAATTATAGATATCGATGAAGATTGGGTCAAACTGACCCGTGTGATTCATAAACAACAAAGGGAAACCAAATTAGTCCGTATCGAAGATATTCAAGATATTCAACTATAAGGGGCTGATGCCATGATTTTAAAAATCGATTGAAAGAGCTGAGGGCGCGTGATGGACTCAACCAATCAGAGCTAGCCAAGCTAGCAGGGGTCTCGCGCCAGTCCATCAGTCTCTTGGAACGTGGTGAATATACACCTTCTGTTATCATTGCCATGACCATTGCCCAGATCTTCAATGAACCAGTGGAGAATGTCTTTAGTCTAGTAGAGGGAGAGAAGAATAATATGAAAAAGCAACAACAAGAACGATCCGCTCGTTACCGGTTTTGGAGAAATGTCGGAATCATTACAGTTTCCGGCTTGATTGGAGGAGTTATTGGTTTTTGACAGGCATGTTTGGATCCGAAAAGCCCCTTGAAATCCAATCCTTCTTTAGTAAAGAAGGACTCCTTTGGGGTTCAGCAGTTTTATTCTTAGTCGCATTTATGGTCACGATAACCTTACTGATAAGCGCGAGAAAAGTCCATCAAAAAATGCTCCAAATAGAAGACGATGATGAAGCCTATCACTATGACATCCAGAAGGAAAAACTATATGGGTTAGCGACCATTTTTAAAGGCATCATGATCTTGCCCTACTTTTTATTCGTCATTTTTTATAGTCAATTGGTGTACTTGGATAGACCTGGCGCTGGGGACATGGCTTTTATCTTTGGAGACTTTACCATGCTCTATCTCTTTCTTGTCTTGATTGCCCTATTTTTCCTATCGGATATCTTCTTTCGCAAGACCTTCCATCTGATTTATGGAAAACCGATTCCCCGCAATGCCAATGCCAAGGAAGTGCGTGAATTTATGATGAGTATGATGGATGAAGCAGAAAAGCAGATTAGCTACGAGGAAAACTATGAAATTATCATTAAGTTAAGCAATTATATCTTACCGATTTCCTTAATTGCGATATTCTTAGTTGGCATTGCTTTCCATACAGATATCTTGTTAGCATTAGTAGTGGTATCACTGATTTATGTCTATATCTTGGTCTCTCAGTACAAGATTACCAAACGTTATTATAAAGAGTAGAGGAGTCATCTATGTTAGAAATCAGAAATTTAGAAAAAAGCTTTGGGAATAAGCAGGTTCTCTTCGGAGTAGATTTGACAGCTCAACAAGGGCATATCCTTGGTTTGGTTGGGAAAAATGGGGCTGGGAAAAACAACTATTTTCCACAGTATTCTGCGCTTTTGGACTACAGCGGTGAGATTTGCCTAGGTGGCAAAGCGATCACCCAAGAGACTTACAAGGAAATTGGCTATTTGCCAGAAGAGCGCAGTCTTATGCCAAAACTCACGATTTTTTGAGCAGGTCCGCTATTTGGCTGCCTTAAAAGGAATGAGCACTGCTGAGGTCAAGGAAAAATTACCGACCTGGATGGAAAAACTCCAAGTAAAAGGAAAATTGACCGATAAAATCACGAGTCTCTCAAAAGGGAACCAACAGAAGGTTCAATTGATCATCACCTTGATCCATGAGCCTAAATTGATCATTTTAGATGAACCCTTTAGCGGCTTGGATCCGGTCAATACAGAAGTGCTCAAGCAGGTCATCTTTGAAGAAAAGAGCGTGGGGCAACCATTATCTTTTCTGACCACGTCATGACCAATGTCGAAGAGTTGTGTGATGATATCCTAATGATCCGTGATGGTTCGGTTGTCCTTTCAGGGCCTGTCCAAGAGGTCCGGAATAGCTATGGCAAGACTCGTCTCTTTGTCTCTAACGACTTTAGCAAAGAAGAGCTAGAAGCTCTGCCACACGTGACCAAGGTCAGCATGACCAAGCAAGGTACTTGGAAGTTGATCTTGGATGATGCGTCAGCTGGTCCAGAATTATTTGACCACTTGACCAAGGGTCGCTACCTAGCAACCTTTGACCACCAAGCCCCAACTATTGATGAGATCTTTAAACTTGAATCAGGAGTAGAAGTATGAAACAGATGTTTGTCGTAATGAAAGAAACCTATATCAGACAAGTGAAATCATGGAGTTTCCTCTTCATGGTCTTCGGTCCCTTCCTCTTTTTAGGATTGAGCATTGGAATCGGTTATCTGACAGGTTCTTCTACAGATGCCAAAAACCAAGTGGCCTTGGTGACAGAAATTCCAGCTGTCAAAGAAAGTCTCAAAGGAACTGATGGC
>VOFH01003332.1_pt1 | contig 105285 bp, 136 predicted proteins | sample 5384091 | NCBI WGS metagenome assembly VOFH01 (sample SAMN12384727, study PRJNA508395) | human gut metagenome | isolation source: healthy gut G | host: Homo sapiens
GCGGGCTTCCTCGCCCGAGACGACGCGGCAGTCGACGCCGTTGACGCGCCCGCGCTCGAGCAGATCTTCGAGCGCGGCGGCCTCCTCGGAGAAGGCGAGCACGTAAGCGCCGTTTCGCTCGTAGTGAAACCCCAGATCACGCGCCCAAACGGGCATAAGATGCGAACCTGCCACGTTATAGCGCGCCTTAAGCGTTCCCGGCAGCGGATCGAAGCGCCCGCGTGCACGATGCCCGAATTGGCGCGAGTCGCCCCTGCAGGCGACGTCGTCGCCCGGCCTCGAGCACGACGACTTCGAGATCGTAACGCGCCAACTCGCGGGCGACGCATGCCGGCGACCCCCGCGCCGATGACGACAACATCCACATCCATGAGAAGCTCCCCTCACGACAGTCCGCACGTTGGGAACACGCCTCCGATATGGTACCGCAACCGAGGCTGACGTTCTTGAACGGTTCGTGGCGAAACGGCGCAAAGTCGGCGGAGCTCCTCGCCCGGTTTGCGACGCCTCCGTCGACGCACGCCGCAGACCGGGCGCCTACGGCACACGCGCAGCGCCGCAGGTGCGACATCGCGCGCGCCGCTGCAAGGCCCGCCCCAAAAGGCCTGTCCCCGCTCTTTTGCCCAACGGCCCGCAAAGAGCGAGGGGAACCCGCCCGCGACGCGAGCGCCGAGAGCGACGGAGTCAGCGGAAAAAACGCCGAACGCTCGAAAGTCGACGTTGACCAACTTAGCGAGGAAGGGTAAAATGCAATTTCGCGTATCGAGATGTGGGCCCGTTAGCTCAGCTGGCAGAGCAGGGGACTTTTAATCCCAAGGTCGCGGGTTCGATTCCCTCACGGCCCACCACTTTTCTCACCCAATCGGGTCATCGATCACGCCTTGACGCTGGGGTATCGTCCAACGGCAGAACTCTGGTTTTGGTACCAGCTATCTAGGTTCGAATCCTGGTACCCCCAGCCATTCCACTTCATCTCACAAACAGATCTTCAATCCCATCGCGCTTGCGGATGGGATTCGAACCGCGAGGTCATGCGCCGCTCGGAAAACATGCCGTCCTCCTCCCCGAAGCCGCCTCCCGTTTCCGATTCGAGAAACGAAAGGCGGCCCAAAGCGATTCAACCGTCGCGGGAGGGAAAAGCTACCCGCGGGCTTGAAACGTGTCGCGGTCGGGGGCGAAGGACTGCATGGCTTCGATGGTGCGGGCGAACAGCCTCGTCTAGCTCCCAGCCCAGCATTTCGGCGCCGGAGGCGATGACCTCGCGGCTCATGCCGGCGGCGAAGCGCTTGTCCTTGTACTTCTTCTTCAAAGACTTGACCTCGAAGTCCATCACGCTCTTGCTCGGGCGCATGATGATGGCCGCGCCGATGAGGCCCGTCAGCTCCTCGGTAGCGAACAGGATCTTCTCCATCTGAAGCTCCGGCTTGGGCAGATCGGTGTTGTAGTCGGAGGTGTGGCTCTGGATGGCGCGGATCAGCTCGGGCGAACCGCCGGCCGCCTCGATGAGCGGCGCCGCGTAGTGCGTGTGCAGCTCGGGCTCGTCGTCGTGCTCTTCCCAGTCGAGATCGTGCAGAATCCACGATGCCCCAGAACTCCTCGTTCTCGGGATCGTACTCGCGGGCGAAGTAGCGCATGGTCTGTTCAACCGTCTCAGCATGCTCGATGTGGAACTCGTCTTTGTTGTGCTCCTGCAGCAACGCGAACGCAGCCTCACGCGTCATGCCGGCTTCAAGTTTCGCCATGAGATGTCCTCCCGTCGTCTACTGCGATGTGGCATCGACCCTTGCCGCCCGCGATTAAAACACGATGCCCAAGGCGTTGACGACCAAGCTTCCCATGCAACGCCGGTGGCATAGAGTATACCAACTATCACGAGGTTTTCTTTTACATGCCGATTCGTGCGAGCCAGAACCAGCAAGCCGATGCCCGCCGACACCAGCAAGCCCGGACAACATGGCGCCGGGCGCCGAGGACGCCTCGACGTAGAGCTGCGCGATGACCACGCTCGCAGCGCAATTGGGGATGAGTCCCACGAGCGCCGAGGCGAACACCGCCGCGACCGAGTTGGAGCCGACGAACGCCGCCAGGGCGTCCTCGCCGACCGTCTCGAGCACGCCGTTGAGGGCCAACGTGATGATGAAGATGAAAAAGCGCGACCTGCGCCGTGTGGACGAGCGCGCTTTTCGCGATGCCCTTCCAGCCGTGATCGTGGCCGTGATCATGCTCGTGATGCTCGTGAGTGCAGCTGCCGCCGCAGTCGTCGTGATGCTCGTAGACGAGCGGGTTTCCTCGCAGGTGGCGCAATCGCCGCCGCAATGGCATTTTGTCCCGCGCGCACAGCTCGTGAATGCGCAGGTTCTGCCTGTCGCGACGAGCAAGCCGAAGCGCCGCGTCGACGATGAAGCCCATCACCATGCCGATGATCACCTTCGCGCCCATGACCTTCACGATGGTGCCGAAGGGCACCTGCTCGGCCAAAAAGATCGGCAGCATCTCGTCGGAGGTGGACAGGAACACGGCGAACACGGTGCCGAGCGTGATGACGCGCCCCGCGTACAAGGTTGCCGCGGCGGCGGAGAACCCGCACTGGGGGATCACGCCGAGCAGCGATCCGAGCACGGGCCCTGCGGCCCCCGCACGTTGGACGGCCTCTTGCGTGCGCCCTCCCGTCTTGTGCTCGAGCCACTCCATGGCAAGATAGGTGACGAACAGAAACGGTATGAGGTAAAGCGTATCACCCACCGAGTGCTCGAGGGTGTGCATGATGATATGTGTGATCTCTTCCATAATCGCGCCATTTAACGCAAAGAAAGCGCCCGCGTTCGCGGGCGCTTCCCAGTTTGAGCTTCAAATGCACCGAACGGTTGAACGCGCCGGCTCGATCCCGCGTCTTCGGCGAACGCGGTTGCGTGCCCGCCCCTCGAGTTAAGCGGCGAGCACGACCGAGCGCGGCGGACGACAGCCCGCGCGAAGAGCCGGCCCTTCGCGACTCGAGGCCTTCGCCCACGACCGAAGGCGGAGTACATTCCGCCGCCGCCCTGCATGCCGGCAGCCAGAGCGCTCAGATCGGGACCCTCCTTTGGGGATCTCGTTGATGGTGGCCTCAGTGATGAGGATGAGGGCCGCCACAGAGGCCGCGGACTGCAGCGCGGTGCGCGTGACCTTGACGGGGGTCGACGCCCATCGAGATCATGTCGCCCTGCTCGCCGGTCTTGCAGTTCGACCCCAGCCGGCAGCGGCCTTCTTGACCTCGGCGACCTCGACGCTGCCCCTCGAAGCCAGCGTTCTGGGCGATGGCGCGCATCGGGGCCTCGATGGCCTTGCGGATGATGGACACGCCCACCATCTCCTCGGCGTCGCCCTCAAGCCCGTCGAGGGCGCGGGGATGGCGTTGACCAAAGCCACGCCGCCGCCGGCGACGATGCCCTCTTCCACAGCCGCGCGGGTCGCCTGCAGGGCGTCCTCGATGCGGGACTTCTTCTCCTTCAGCTCGGACTCGGTGGCAGCGCCCACCTCAGCACGGCCACGCCGCCGGAGAGCTTCGCACAGACGCTCCTGGGCCTTCTCGCGGTCGAAGTCGGAATCGACGCGCTCGAGCTCGGCCTTGATCTGAGCGACGCGGGCGTCGATGGCGGCCTTGTCGCCCGCACCGTCGACGATGAGGAAGTTGTCCTTGGTGACCTTGACGGTCTTCGCCGTGCCGAACATGTCGATGGTCGCGTCGGAGAGGTCATGCCGAAGTCCTTGTCGATGACCTGGGCACCGGTGACCACGGCGATGTCCTCGAGGATGCGCTTGCGGCGATCGCCGAAGCCGGGGGCCTTGATGGCCACGACGTTGAGCGTGCCGCGGACTTGTTGAGCAGGATGGTGGACAGCGCCTCGCCCTCGACGTCCTCGGCGACCATGCAGCAGCGGGCGGCGGAGCGCATGATGTCCTCGAGCACCGAGACGAAGTCCTGGAGGCTGGAGACCTTCTGGTCGGTCAGCATGATGAACGGATCCTTGAGAACCGCTTCCATCTTCTCCATATCGGTGGCCATGTACGGCGAGATGTAGCCGCGCTCGTACTGCATGCCCTCGACGATGTCCATCTCCATGCCGAACGTCTGGCTCTCCTCCACGGAGATGGCGCCGTCCTTGCCCACGGCATCCATGGCCTCGGCGATCTTCTCGCCGATCTCCGCGTCGCCGGCGGAAATGCGGCCGACGTTCGCGATCTGCTCCTTGGTGGAGACGGGGGTGGCGTCGGCCTTGATGGCCTCGACCACCGCGTCGGTCGCCTTCTGGATGCCGCGGCGAATGCCCAGCGCGTCGGCGCCAGCGGTCACGTTCTTCAGGCCCTCGGAGACGATGACGTCGGCGAGGAGGGTGGCGGTGGTGGTGCCGTCGCCGGCCACGTCGTTGGTCTTCACGGCCACCTCGCGCACCAGCTGGGCGCCCATGTTCTCGACCGGGTCCTCGAGCTCGACTTCCTTGGCGACGGTCACGCCATCGTTCGTGATCAGCGGCGCGCCGTATGACTTCTCGAGGGCGACGTAGCGGCCCTTGGGTCCAAGCGTCACCTTGACCGCGTCGGCGAGCTTGGTGACGCCCGGCGGCCAAGCCGGTGCGGGCATCGGTATCGAACTTGATTTCCTTAGCCATAATAGCGATTCCTTTCAGAGGCTTGTCTATCCTGAATCGTGATTCTTCCAGCGGGTGCTTCGAGGCGCGGCCGGGCTTTCCCGCCGCACGTCACGTCGCGTTCGACGATCGCGCCCGCGCGTGATTACGCGAAGACCGCGTAGATGTCCTCGGCACGAAGGATGAGCACGTCCTCGCCGTCGACGGTGATCTCGGTTCCGCCGTACTTGCCGTAGATCACCTTGTCGCCGACCTTGACGGGAACGGGAACCAGGTTGCCGTCCTTGTCGAGCTTGCCCTCGCCCACCGCGAGAACGACGCCGCTTTGCGGCTTCTCCTTGGCGTCGTGGGTCAGAATAAGGCCGCCGGCCCGCCGTGGTGGTCTCGGCCTCGTCTTGACGGAGAATGACGCGGTCGCCCAAAGGCTTCAGATTCATAGCGCTGCCTTCCTTTCGATTCGACTGAAAGCGTTTCCGCTGATTACCAATTTAACCACCCTCGCATGGGAGTGCTAGCACTCTTGAACTACGAGTGCTAAACAAGTTGGTATCTTACCGGCATCGCCGCCAATGCAAGCGATTTGAAATAACCTCAGCCTTGAAGACTTAGATTTTCATGCGTTCGTCACATTAATCCCCGCGAGCGCGAAAGCCGGGGCGTCCGGCGTCGACGCCGGGGCCGCGCGTCAGGTCGCGGGCGTCACCAACCCGCTCTCGTAGGCGAAGACGACAAGCTGGGCGCGGTCGTGAGCATCGGTCTTAGCCATGACGCGGGCCAGATGCGTCTTCACCGTGGCCGGCGAGATGAACAGCTCCGGAGCCGATCTCGTCGTTGGAGAGGCCGCGCGCGACGAGCGAGAGGATCTCGCGCTCGCGCCCGGTGAGCCCCTCGAGCACCTGCCTCCGCGATTGCCCGGAGACGGCCCCGCGCCCGTGCGGGGACGCGTCGCCACGAACCTCTCGACGAGCGCTTCATGACCGAAGGCTGGATGAGCGCGTCTCCTTCCGCGACCACCCGGACGGCGGCGGCGATCTCGTCGGGGTCGGCGTCTTTGAGCAGAAAGCCGCTCGCTCCCGCGGCCAAGGCGTCGTAGACGTACTCGTCGATGTCGAAGGTGGTCACAAAACCAGCACGGCGTGCGCGCCAGCGTCGGGTTCGCGGTAATGTGGCGCGCGTCGCTTCGATGCCGTTTCGCCGCGGCATGCGAACATCCATGAGCACCACGTCGGGCTTGCCCGCTGCGCGACCAAGACCGCCTCCTCGCCGTCTCGCGCCTCGCCCGCCACGACGATGTCGGGATACGTCCCCAAGATGGCCGGTACCCGCCCTCACCAGATCCTGATCGTCGGCGACGACGACGCGGATAGCCGCCTTCGCTCATACGCGGGCCTCCTTCACCTCGAACGGAATGGAAACGCTCACCTCGAAACCTCCCCGGCCAGATCGACCGCCTCGAGAAGCGCCCTGCAGCACGCGAGCGCGCTGGCCATGCCCCTCGATGCCGTGCCCCTCCCCGCGCCGCCTTCGTCGGCACGGCTCGCCCGACGCTGCGCGCGTCGCGACGCCGAGCCCCCGCGGCCGTCGTCTCGTGACCACGAGCCTCGCCGTCCCCTCGGGCCCCGCGACATCGGTCCACAGCATGATCCAAGCGTTCACGGCCTGCGCGTGCCGCACGATGTTCGTCGTCGCCTCGCGCGCGATGCCGTAAAGAGCCACGTCGACGAACGCAGGCACGCAGCGCCCGATCGTAGCGATCGTCGTGAAGCGCGCACGCCACGCCCGCTTCCTCGAGATAGCGCGCGAGACCTCCAGCGCCTCGGTCCCCTCGGTCGGCTCGGTATCGGCGGCCTCGCCCGAACGGAGCACGCCGATCATGGCGCGCATCTCCTCAAGCGCCGACTTCGCCGTCGAGCGCACCGCCGATATGGCCTCTTTTCGCAGCGGGGATCCACGTCCAAGTCGCTCGGCCGCGGCGGCCTGAACGCTCACCGCCGACAGCGAGTGCGCGGTGATGTCGTGCACCTCGCGCGCGATGCGCACGCGCTCTCCACGCGGCGCCGCGCCTCGCTCTCGCGCGTCCGCTCCGCCTCGCAAGCCCCGCGCCTCGACGGCGCGAACGTAGCCCTGCCGCACCCCTGAGCGCGTAACCTGCGAACGCGGCGACGGCCATGAACGCGGCGTTTTGCATGAACGTCAGCGAGGTCAGCGTCCACGAGGAGCCGGCAGGCGCGAACGCAAGCCCGCGAGCGCCAAGGCCCGGCGACGAGGGTCTCGTTGCGCGCACGCTCGAAGGCGAGCGTGAACAGAGCGACGAGCGGCCCCATGAGCGGACAGCGGCACCGCGCCCACCTGGGATTGGAAGATGCACCAAAACAGCATGGAGAGGGCGAACGCCGCCCAGGGAACCGCGCGCCGGGCGATAAGGGGAACAACCGTCGACCCGAGGGCGACGAGGGCGAACGCCGTCGGGACCACGGCCTCGATGCCGAGCATGCGGCGCAGCGCCACGTCGGGGATCAGAAGGTTGACGGTCAGGATCAGCTGCAGGCACCCGAAGCCGAACGCGCCCCGCGGCGACGACGGCATCGACCGCCCAGTCGGTCGCGGTCATCCCTCTTCCGTGTTCGAATATGCTGCCGAAGTTAGCCATGCGGCCATACTACCCCGACGCGGCTTCGCGCCGCCATACCCACGCGATGTATAAAGCGCGCGGCTTACGCGTAGAAGGCCTCGGTCGGGTACGGAGGCTCCAGAGCGCGCTTGAACGAGTACGACGCCGCGCGAACGACCACGTCCTCGACCTGATCGCGGTCGAAGCCCTCCTCCACGAGCTGATCGACGCTTCGTCCGCGCTCGACGTGCCGATCAGGATCCGATCGAGCGTGGCGTAGTCGATGCCGAGCGAGCCCTCGTCGCTCTGATCGAGCGAAAGCTCGGCGCTCGGAGCCTTCAGCAGCACGTTCTCGGGAATGGGGGCGACGTCTCCGCGTTCCAACGCGCGTTCGTTGCGCCACCGCGCGAGAGCGTACACGTCGGTCTTGTACAGGCCGCCCAGCGGGGCGAACGCGCCGGCCGTGTCGCCGTACAGCGTGGAATACCCCATCATGGCCTCGCTCTTGTTGCCCGTGTTCACCAGCATCCAGCCGTATGCGTTCGACAGCGCCATGAGGCACACCATGCGGCAGCGGGCCTGCGTGTTCTCGGCCGCCAAACCCGAGAGCTCGCCCCCGCACGCGCGCGCGAGCACGCGCTCGAACGCCTCGTACGGCTCGCATATCGAAACCGTCCGCACGTCTATGCGCACGTTGCGCGCCAGCTCCTCGGCGTCGACGATCGAGTGCTCGCTGGAGTAGGGGCCGGGCAGCAGCACGCCGTGCACATGCCCGGCGCCCAGCGCATCGACCGCCATGACGGCCACCACGCTCGAGTCGATGCCGCCCGACAGCCCGATCACCACGTCGGCAAAGCCGGCGCCCGTCACGAAATCGCGAAGCTCGTCGGTGCAAATCCGATACATATCGCAAGGCTGCATGACCTCGGCCCTCCTCCTTGAGTTAGCACGTCGATTATCGCGCCCCGGTGTTTCCGACGCGTTGCGAGCCGCCGCATCGCGCGTCATCGCGCAAGAAGGCGCAGCGCTGCAAAAAGAGGGGCGCTCACGCCCCTCACCTCGGCGGATTCCTCCGCTACACCGCGCGAATGCGAGCGGCCAGCCACGACGCCCACTCCTCGACGCCGTCGCCTTTCGTCGCGGCGATCGGGAAGATGGGAGCCTGGGGTTGAGCTGACGCACGGAGGCGTCGAACGCCTCGCGGTCGAAGTCGAACACGGGCATGGTGTCGACCTTGTTGAGCACGACGGCCTCGGCGATCTGGAAGACGCCCGGTACTTCAGGGGCTTGTCGTGACCCTCGGGAACCGACAAGATCATGACCTTGGCGTTCTCGCCGAGATCGAAATCGGTGGGACATACGAGGTTGCCCACGTTTTCGACGATGATAAGGTCGAGGCGCTCGAGGTCGAGCACGTCGACGGCGCGCTTGATCATGGCGCTTTCGAGGTGGCACGCCCCGCCGGTGTTGATCTGAACCGCGGCGATGCCCTGCGCCTTGATCTTCTCGGCATCGACGCTCGAAGCGATATCGCCCTCGATGACGGCGATGTTGAACTCGTCGCGAAGCGCATCGATGGTAGCGAGGATGGTCGAGGTCTTGCCCGAACCCGGGCTGGCCAGAAGGTCAAGCACGAACACGTGATTGTCCGCGAAACGCTGGCGCAGCTCGCTTGCGAGCGCGTCGTTTTTCTGCAGAATAGGCTGTTTCATGTCGATTTGCATATCGTTCACCTCTCGTTTCGGCGATATCCGCAAAGCAAGCCCCAAGACGCCGCGGCGGCGGGGGAGCGACGTTAATCGGGCAGGTCGACCTCGATGGAGTCGATCTGCAGCTCGCGACCCGCCAGAAGCTCGGTGGCGAAGCTGTCGCATTTCGGGCAGAACATGTGAAAGCGATCATGCTCGAACTCTTCACCGCACTCCAAGCAACGGCTGCGCGGCTGAATCATCTTTATCTCAAGCTCGGCGCCTTCCGTGAACGGGTCGCCCTCGGTAAGCGCCTCGAACGCGAAGACGAGCGCGTCCTCGATGGCCTCGGTCATCTCGCCGACGGAGATGCTCACCTTGAGAAGCTTCGTCGCACCCGCATCGCGAGACGCCGTGCGCGCCGCGTCCGATACGCCCGTCATGATTCCCAGCTCGTGCACAAGCGCTCCTTCCTCTTGTCGACGATCGAATTCAGATGCATCGACACCATACCCCAATCCGCCCCGCCGCACGAGCAAAGGGCTCCCGAAACTGAAAAGCGGCGCCTCGCAGGTTCCCGTCGGAACCGCGAGACGCCGCCTAGAGACGCGCAAGCGCGTCGCCGCGTCAGTCTTCCTCGGCGGCGAGCTCCTCGTTCTGCCGTTTGATGCGCCGCGCCAGCACGATACGGGCGAGCAGCAAGCTTATCTCGTACAGCGCGATCAACGCCGCGAACATGAGCAGCATGGTCACGGGAGAGGCGTCGGGGTGACCACGGCGCACAGCACCATGAGCGCCACGTACACGGTGCGCCAGCTGCCGCGAAGCTTCTTATACGGCACGATGTCGAAGATCACCAGGTAGAAGATGAGCATCGGAAGCTCGAAGGCGAAGCCGAAGCCGAGCTCGAACTTGATGATGATGTCGATGTAGGAGCTCATGCGCGGCGCCACGTAGCCGAGGCCCATGGCCTGGTCGGTGAGCCACTGGAACGCCGCGTTCAAGATGACGGAGTAGCAAAACACCACGCCGAGGATGAACAGGATGACGCCGATCACGAACGAGGGATGAACCACTTGCGCTCCTTCGGCTTCAACGCCGGGAGGAAGAACGCGAGGATCTGCCAGAGGATGACGGGCGACGTCGCGACGAGACCCGCGAACAGCGAGATCTCGAAGCGGACGGAGAACGCCTCAAACGGATCGATGGCCTGAAGAGAGGCCATGCCCGAAGCGGGATCGACGGGCAGGAACTCCGCGATGGGCATCAGCAGGAACTGGCCCATGATAGGCGTCGCCATGTAGAACACCACCACGGCGACGGCGAGGCAGGCCACGATGCGCACGAGGCGCATGCGCAGCTCGCCGAGGTGATCGAAAAGGGGCATACGAGCCGGACCGATGGGCATGAGCTATTCCCCTTCTCGTTCGACGAGGCGTCTTTCGATTCCGCGGGCGCGCAGGCGCCTCATCGCCGGCCTCGACGACCGACTTGCAGCGACCTCGACGACCGGATCCACCGCTGCGGCCGCAGCGGCTGCGGCAGCGGCCTCTTCCGCGGCTTTCTTCTCCGCCGCCTTGCGCTCCGCGCGCTCACGATCGTAGCGAGCCTTGCGCTCTGCGAAGCTCTCGGCTTCTCGGACACCTCCACGGCGGCCTTCTTCGCGGTGTCGGCGCCCTTCTGCGCCTTAGCCGCGGCGTTGTCGATGACATCGAGCGGGTTCTTGAACGGCTCGGCAGCGTCTTTGTCGAACACCTCGGCCTTCAGCGTACCGCTCATCTCCTCCTGCGCCTTCCTGAACTTCCCGATGGCCTGACCGACGGTCTTGGCTATCGCGGGAAGTTTCGGGTCCGAAGATCAAAAACCCGAACAGCAGAATGAGGAAAAGCTCGAATCCTCCGATTCCAAACAACGTGTTTTCCTTCCTAGAGAGACAGCACCGTAAGCGCCATGGTCGGTATGCCCAAGGCAAGAACGAGAATCACGCAAACGACCACCGTGAAGATCTTCTTCGTCCGAGCAGCGCGCTCGCGTTGCTCGGCGGCGCGGCGCTCGCGCTCTTCGGCGGCCTTCACGCGCGCGGTCTTCTGCTCGCGCGTCAGCTTGTTCCTCGACTTGCTCTGCTGCTTTTTTGACTGTGCCATCTTGTATCCCGTCATTTCCGGAAAGGGGCTGAAACGCCGAGCCCCGATTTCGCATGTGCCATTATGACGCTAAACGCGTAACTTAGCACGAATCTCTATGACGCGCGCGATATTCTTCGCGACTTCAACATCAACATGCCAGCGATTCTTCTCGTAGAGCTTCTTTCCGTTCACCATGGTCATGAGGACGTCCGACGCCGAGCAGGTGTTCACCACCGCGGAGACGGATCGGAGCCGGGCGCCTGACGTGAGCTGGACAGATCGACGACGATGAGGTCGGCGCACTTGCCGATCTCGATCGAGCCGATCTTGTCGTCGAGGCCCAAGGCGCGGGCGCCTCCGATGGTGGCGAGCTCGAGCATGGTGGTCGAGTCGAGGAAACGACGCGTGTCGACCGCGCGGTGGATGAGCATGCCGACGCGCATCTCGGTGAGCAGGTCGGTCGACTCGGTCGCGGCGGGCGAATCGGTGCCCAGACCCACGTTGAGCCCCGCGCGCAGAAAATCGCCGAGGGGCGACGCCCATGCCGAGCTGGGCGTTGGCGCGGGCGCACGTGCAGATGGACACGTTGTACTCGCGCAGCTTCTTGATGTCCTCCTCGTCGACGTGAACCGCGTGAACGAGCAAGACGTTCGGCGATTCGAACGCGCCCCAGTTCAGCGCGTAGCGCACGGGCGTGACGCCGGTGGGCATCCACGGCGGGATCTCGACGTAACCGCGCTTGGAGTCGTCCATGGTGTGCACGGCGAACATCGAGGAGCCGTACATGACGAAGTTGTACTCCTCGCGGCTGCCGGCGAGGCGCATGGCGACGGGCAGGTCGTTTTTGCAGGCGCATTCGGACACGCGCGAAAACACCGAGGGGTGGTTGGCGTACACGGCCGCGGGCGCGATGCCGATGCTGATGCGATCGCCGTCAACCTCCTCGCGCCAGTGCATGATGTCGTTCTCGGCGATGCGCATGGCGTAGTCGACGCGGCGCTTGTCCATGGCGCCCACCTCGCGGTAGATGACGCCGCGCATCCCCAGCTTCTGCGTCGCGGTGCAGGCGGCGCCCGTGGAGGTGATGTCGGCGACGGTGGTGATGCCGCTCGAAAGCGCGTCGAGCCCGCCGAGGATGGCGGAATCGTACCAGTCGGACGCCTCAAGCCGGCTGGAGCGCTCGATAACCGAGAGGATCCACGACGAATAGGGCACGTCGTGGACGACGCCGCGCAGAACCGATTTCTCGAGGCGCGTGTGAAGGTCGACCAACCCCGCATGACCGCGGATAAACCGTAATCGACGACTTCCTCGTCGGGGTAGCGCAGCTTCAACATGTCGACGCGGCCGACATCGCAGATCTTGCCGCCGCGCACGAGCACGGCTCCGTTGGTGATGGGGTCGACGTTACGGAAATATGTACTGTGCGCAGATAAGCATGGGCGCCCTCTTCGTGTCCGCTCGATAGAATCAGATTCCAATGATAACACTGGGCTTAGCGGCATCTGTGTAAACCGACGGCGCTTGCGGCCGAAGGCAAAGAAAACGCTATACTTTCTTCTTGCTTCAACAACCCCTGATATAAGGTCTCTGAATCACATGCAAACCATGGACATGACTTACATCCACGCGCCCGCGACCTACGACTTCCGCGAGCGCTCCATCATGCGTACGGGCCCGTGTCGGACATGGTGCCCTCCACCCCATCTTCGAGATGTACCCGCTGGGGCTCACGACGCTCTGCGAGTACCTGGAGCGCCACGGGCTGCGCGCGCGCATCTACAACCTGGCCTCGATGATGCTGCACAAGAAGAACTTCGACGTGAGAAGAACCGCCGCGCTCGACTCGCATGTTCGGCATCGACCTTCATTGGATGCCGCACTGCCACGGATCCATCGAGGTGGCGAAGATCTTGAAGAGGCTGCATCCGCGCACGCCCGTGAGCTTCGGCGGCTTGTCCTCGTCGATCTTCCACGAGGACCTCATCAAGTACGACTGCATCGACTACGTGTTCCGCGGCGACTCCACCGAAGCCCATGCGCATGCTGGTCGAGCGCATCGCACGCGCCGATCGCACGCACACGCCCGTGGGGATTTGTCCGACATCCCCAACCTGACGTGGAAAGACGCCGAGGGAACCATCCACATCAACCCGCTCGTGGGTGCCGGACGACATGAACGCCATATCGCTGGACTACGACTACCCCATGAAAGGCGTGCTGCGCCACCACGACATGACCAGCTACCTGCCCATGAAGGGCTGGCTGCGCTACCCCGTGACAGCGAGCCTCACCTGCCGCGGCTGCGCGGCGCAACTGCCACCTGCGGCGGCGCGCCTACGCGTTCAAGAACCACTTCGGGCGCCGCCGCGTAGCATGGCGCTCGCCCGAGCTGCTCATCCGCGACATCGAGCACGTGCAAAACCACGTGTGGGGCCCCATCTTCGTGCTGAACGACTTTCTGCAGGCGGGCCCCGAGTACACGCGCGAGTTCGTGTGCGGGCTGAAGGGCAGGTGCGAAACCCCATCGGGTTCGAGTTCTTCGGACCGCCGCCCGAGGCGACGACTTTACCACATGCTCGACGAGAACTGAAGAGCTGGTCGGTGGAGATCTCCGCGGAAAGCCACGACGACGACGTGCGCAAGGCGTTCGGCAAGGGTCACACCATGCGCGAGCTGGAGGACACCATCGTCGACGCGCTGTCGCATCCCAACTGCGAGCGGTTTCGATCTGTACTCATGACGGGCATCCCCAAGCAGACGGCGAAAAGCGTGCGCGAAACCGGGTGAGTACGTGCAGCATTTATATGAGCGTGAACTACGACCCGCGCCTGGTGGTGCTGACCAGCCCCATGGCGCCGTTTTTGGACGTGGGGTCCATCGCATTCGACAACCCCGACCACTAAGCTGCGCGCCCGCACGTTCGAGGAGCACCGCGAACGCATGATCCCTGCCCTCGTGGAAGCACACATCATGAACTACGAGAGCACCTGCATGTCCAACGACGAGATGGTCGAGGCCACCTACGACGCGGGCGCTCGATCTGAACCGCATCAAGGGCGAACACGCATCTTGGACCCGAAAATGGCGGCGGGCGTGGACGCGCGCATTCGCCAAGCACGCGAGCAGATGCGCCGGCTGGACGACGTGCTCTACAACGGAACGGGCCGCATCGACGCGCGTCTGGCGTCGCCTCAAAGAGGAGTTCTGAGCGCCTCTCCAGAGAACACCGTCGAAAAGAGCGAGTTGAACGGGCGTTCGACGTGCTCCACGCACGTTGGGCATTTGGCGAAGCTCTGGCTGAAAAAACGAGCCACCAATCCCCGCCGCGCGTCTGGCAAAACCCGCCCCTGCCTGCTCGGATTTCGACTACCCGATCAGAGACGGGCGTGAAGGCGCCGCATGGAACCCCGACGGCACCGAACCGTAATGTCTAAAGGCGAGGTGACCGACGGCATGGGCGACGGGCGCGCTCGCCGACGACGACGGGCTTCAGGTGGCTGCGGCGGCAGCGTGGTGGCTCCGGGCTTTTCGGTGGCCAACACCAACGAGGCGTTCGACGAGCACAACGCCGAGCTGGAAGCGGGGCGCGCGGGAACCTCGTCGGTGGTGGGCGCGGCTCCCGCCATTCTGGCGTGCGCGTTGCAAACCGTCGAGCGCGACCCGCTGCTCGAGCAGATGATGGTCGAGGAGCGGAGCGCGATAAGCGCGTGAGCGCGGCGAGGTGATTGCGTCGGGCGCCGTCTCGAGCGCGGCAGGCTTCAAGGGAGCGGGCGGCGCAGCGGGAGCGCGCGATGCCCGCAAGCTCGACCGTCTGCGCGACGGAAGAAATAAGCAGGCCGACACCGCCCGCAGCTACGGCAAGCTGCGGGCGGTTTTCGTTGCAGGAACTTGGCTGCGCGAACGCAGCCGTCTCGCGAACGCGGCAGCTCCTTCCTTGAGGTACTCAGACATCGTATCCGTTTCGGAAAAGGACGTTTATTCCGCCGCATACCAATGGAGGCCCACCGGTCCCGATGCAATTCGCATTCGCACGAAAATGTTCGACGGGGCTATTTCTCTCGATCGAAAAAGAGGTGTTCTACGAAGAGCTCTTGAAGAGAAATCCCTCGATTGAAATCACTCGGAAAGCTTGAAAGCTGCTGATCAACGTCGCAAATCTCATCGACCAGTATCAGGAGCAGCAACATTGCGCTTCCACCAAACAGCCCCCAAAAGGCTCGATCGCAATCGAAACTTTCCCCAATTTCGGCAATAGTTTCGATTACAGTCGAAACTATTGTAAAATCAAGCTCTACTTTCGATTACAATCGAAACGAAAGGGCGCTTCATGATCTCTCGTCCCTCATATCTCAACGCCATTCGCCCCTTCATGGGCAAAAAACATCATCAAAGTGCTCGTCGGAGTAAGACGTTGCGGCAAATCAACCCTGCTCATGCTCATTCGCAACGAGCTAACCGCTGCAGGTGTCGACCCGTCGTCGATGACCTACATCAACTTCGAATCCGCAAAGGCGTCAAACCTCAAAACCGCCGAAGCCCTGCAAGCCCACCTTGACACGCGCATCAAACCCGAGGGAAAGCACTACGCCTTCTTCGACGAGATTCAGCAAGTCGAAGGTTGAGCGGCGCTTGCCTCCTTCATGGTCGACACGATATCGACCTGTACGTAACGGGGTCAAACGCCCATCTGCTTTCAAGCGACCTCGCCACCTACATCACGGGACGCTACAGTGCAGATCCCTGTCTACCCGCTGTCGTTTCGCGAGTTTTCGATGCTATCTCCACTGAAGAGGATGCCCCTTGACTCTCGCCACGCGTTTTCCCGCTATCTCGTGCAGGGCGGCCTCCTTTCCAGATAGAGCTCGGCTTCCCAACAGGAGCCGACGCTGCAATACCTCGAAGACGTATACTCGACGATTCTTTTCAAAGACCTCGTGCAGCGCAACGACATCCGCGCGAAGCCGAGCTGCTCGAGCGCATCATGCGCTACGTATTCGAGCAGGTCGGACATCCGTTCTCCGCGAAAAGCATCGCCGATTACCTGAAAAGCGAACACAGGAAGGTGTCCGTCGACACGGTGTACGCATATCTGAACGCCGCCGAGAAAGCGTGCCTGCTCCACCGCGTTCCCGCGAAGACGCCATAGGCAAGCGCGCGTTGAAGTTCAACGAGAAGTTTTACGCCGTCGATTGCGGGCTACGCGAAGCGCTTGGGTTCAGCAACACCGCAAGCATCGATCAGGTGCTCGAAAACATCGTGTTCATGGAGCTTCTTCGCCGAGGCTACGATGTTAAGGTGGGCAAGGTAGGCGACAAGGAAGTCGATTTCATCGCACGCAAGCGCGAGCAAGTACGATACTTCCAAGTTTCCCTACCTGCTGGCGAGCGAGGAAACCATCGACCGCGAGTTCGCCCCGCTTGAAGCAGTGCGCGACAACCATCCCAAGCACGTCCTGACGCTCGACGAGTTTTCGCGCGAACGCAACGGCATCAGAAGCGAGAATCTTATAGACTGGCTTCTGGAGGATTGACAAAACGCGCTCTCTAGCCTAGCCCCGTGTCGTTCGTCGGGAGCGAGCATACGCCGCAACGGCGGCGCGGCGTATTGCGCTATGATGGGCGATGCCTTCTCGACACGATCTTCCCCGCAGGTGAAATTCGCCCGACGAAGACGCACGAACCGACCACGCCTCACAACGGAGCATCATGAGCATCGACACCGCCACAGGACAAACCGCCCCCGCCGAGATCTCCTCGGAACGCGTTAAAGCATCTTCTCGCAGATCGCGAAGAAGTACGAGCGCTTCAACGCCATCTCGAGCTTCTGGCGCCTACAAGCTGTGGCTCAAAGGCATGATGAAGCAGGCGCCCATCGAGCCGACCGACGACGTGCTCGACATCGCGGGCGGCACCGGAGACGTCACCTTCACCGTGGCCCGCACCAAGCACCCGAGCATATCCAGTGCACCGATTTGGTACCCGAGATGCTGGACGTGGCGCGCATGCATCTCGCCGAAGGCGCCGCAAACGGCGTGCCGGTCGATTTCGAAGTGGTCGACGCGCAGGCCATCCCCTATGCCGACAACAGCTACGACGTCATCACCATGGCCTACGGCATCCGCAACATGCCCGACCGGCCCCGGGCGCTCTCCGAGATGTTCCGCGTGTTAAGCCGGGCGGTCGCTTGTGTGCCTGGAGTTCTCCACGCCGCCGAACCGCGTGTGGCGCGCGCTGTACAACTTACCTGAAGCACCTCATTCCGTTTTGGGGCGGTCTCATCACCGGCGACAAAAGAGGGCTTCGTTTACCTGGCACGCTCCATCAAGGCGTTTCCCGACCAGCAAGGACTCGCCAAGCTCATGGAAGACGCCGGCTTCGCCGACATCACGTGGAAAAACTACACAGGCGGCATCGCCGCGGTGCATGTGGCGAGAAAACCCGAATAGCGGAAGCGGCACCTCCTATGTCACCTGAACCGAACGCATCGAAGAAGAGCTCGCACGGAGAAGCCGCGAACGTCGGCAGACGCCAAAAGCGCCCCGAGAAGCTGTTCTCCCCCGTGTTCGTCGCGATCATCGCGATGACGTTGTGCTGCTTCCTCGTCGGGCAGGGAACTAACGCCGGCACCTCGGTCTACCTCGATCGCATGGGCGGCACCGCCACGCTCGCAGGCATCGGCGCGGCCGCTTCTCCGCCGCAGCAGCCGTCTCGCGCCTTCTGTGCGGACCCATCATCGATCGGCGTGGGCGCGTCGTCGTCATGGCCGTGGGATCCGCCATCATGCCTCGTCGGCACCGCCGGCCCCGTTTTTCTCCAACGCGCACGAGCTTTTCATCGCGTGGCGCTTCCGCTGCAAGGCATGGGCTTCGCCATCGCCACCACCGCCTCCGCAACGGCGGCGGCCGACGTGCTTCCGATGTCCCGCCTCGGCGAGGGCATCGGATACTACGGCCTCGGACAGGCCATCGCCATGTCCATCGGCCCCGCGCTTGCGATGTTCCTCGTTTCCACCGATCCTGCGGAGAACCTCTATCTGGGCTTTTCCGCCGCAGCCGCATGCGCGCGCTCGCGTTCTCGCTTGTCTGCCGCTACGAGAGAAACCCCGCTCCCTCCCCGAGACCTCAGCCTACAGACGGCGTTGGGAAAAGCGAGGGGCCGTCGATTCGACCGAGCCCCGCACCGCAAGCGACCCCCGTCGGCGCGCCGAAGCGCCGGAAACCGCCGAAACGCGCATCGAGCAGAACGGGCGAGTCGCCAAGACCCCGGCGCAAACGACGCAGAGCCTGAATCTTCCGCGCGCCGCGCGAACCCCGTGCGCACGCTTATCGACGGCGTGTTCGAACCGCGCGCTCTGCCGGGTACCATCCCCATGATGGTCATGTCGCCCGGCGTTTGATTCGGCATCTTCTTCGTCGGGCTGTACGGCACTTCGCTCGGCGTGGGCAATGCGGGCGTGTTCTACACCATATCGGCGATCGCCATGATCATCGTGCGGCTGAAATCCGTCGTTCATGGACAGCGTCGCCCCCATCAAGATCATGGACACGTCGGCGATCAGCGGCCTTATCTGCTATGCCATGCTGCTCGCATGCGGCGTCTTGGGAGTCGATGGGCCGCTCGGCATCTTGTTCTACTTCGCCGGCGTTTTTACGGGCTGTGCCTCGGCCTTGCCATGCCTGTGAACCAAACGGTCGCCGTCCGCAACACTCCCGACGAACGTTGGGGCGCCGCCAACGCGCTCTACCTGCTCGCCACCGACGTGGGGATCGGCATCGCCTCCGCGATATGGGGCCTCATCAACGACTCCTTCGGATTCACCGTGACGATATGCTGCGTGATGATCTGCCTTGCGGCATCGCTCATCGCCGCGCGCATCTGCTATCCACGCGAAAACGCGTAGATCTCAAACGTCGTAACGCCCGGCAGGCGCGCAGCCTCTCGACCGCACGCCGCGCCGCCCCGCACCTCAACCGAAGGGCATTGCCGCGCGCCGCCCGCGCTCGACCCCGCCCGTCCGATTCCGCGTTGCCGGAACGCCCGCGCTCGTTTTCCGCCCGTCTGATTTCACATTGCCGGGACACCCGCGTTCGACCCCGCTCCCCCAAGCTTGCTCGATTCGACCCCGAACCCCGCCCGATTCCACGCCGTCGAAGCGAACGTGCTCGTTTTCCGCCTGTCCGATTCCCGTTTTTCTCGAAATGTATCCGATTACAAGCGCACTGAACAAACGAGCAAGCCGGTGAAGCCCAGAATGCGAAAAAGACGACCGCGTCTGCCCAGGTGGACGCTTCTTCGTTCCTCAAGCCACTGCGCAAGCACACTTCGAGACAATACCAATCGTGAATAAAACGGAATCGCAGCACCTGAACCCAAGCACTTCGAACCGCAAACCCGAAAATACCCGCAGAAACGCAGGGGCAGAAGAACCGCGCTGAACAGCGCCTTGCCAAACCGATACGCTGAAACCACCCCTGAGTCGCCGCTTCGCCACGCGCGCGATCGACGCGCTTTGAGTTAGCAGGGCAAGCCAAGTTCGTAGCGTAGCTCCATGTTCTTCCGCCTGAAGTCGTCGGTCATACGACGGGATTTTCTGCCGAGCGCCAAACGAACCGTCTTCGCCACGGCATCGCACGATGTTATGCTCGAGCTCTTCGCCAGTGACGCCAATCGTCTTCCATCCCATAGAAGCCAGCGCGTTCGACCTGCGCGAATCCCGTACCCGCGCCCTTCACCCTCATGCGCGAATCTGCTTTGATACTCGACATCCAGCTTCGACTCGGGCCAACACAAATCGCAGCGCACGAACGACCTGCGAGCCGCCGCACGCGCTTCGTCGTTCAAAGCCACTTTGTAGTTAAGTCGAGGGGACGCCAAGGCCGTATCCTCCGTAATGGCAAGGCAGCCCGAGCAGCAGAGCAAGCTTCGTCTCGCGCGACGACGCAGATCCCCCTGCCAGGTAAGGCAAGATTTTTCTGACGCGATGGCTTCCGCGTAAAGACGGATTGTTCACCGCAAAATCATGGATGGACGATACCATGGCCAAAGGCAATGCGTCGTAGCACTCTGCACGATCGAGAGAAGGCCCCGCGAACTCGATCGGCGCTCCGTTCGAACGCACGGCGTCAAGCCCAATCGTCATGCCAAGCTCGGCCCCGACGGAGGAGAGCGCCCCCGTATCGGAGGAAGAAACGCCCGCGAGTCGATCCGCTGCCGTAGGCATTTGACCGTCCGAATGGCACGACAGCGCAGCGCGGTACGTCCCACATAGCTCATAGCCCAGCTCAAGCAGACCGACCATGGAAAGACCCTGCCCTGCAATCTCGACGAACGCAAGCTCCGGAGTGCAGACGAGAACAGCGCTTGATAACCTGAGCACCGATCTGCGAGGCAAAGGGCACGAGAGCCGATGGACGATCACGACATCGTTTCTCGTACGGCACTGACTGTCCGACGAGGTTGCCATGTGAACGGGAAAGCCCAGCTTGCACGCAGGTATGGCAGACGAAACCTCATCGGCTCGGCCCCCTCACGAACGAACGGGCGACTGGGTTCGCAGGAGCATGTCCGACTCGCGCGAAATCGACCTTCCGATCCGAGACGCGAATCAATCCCAAGCCGAGAGCCTCGCGAAGCGAGCAAGCCCCCGACGCGCCGCAAGCTACTTGAGCCGCAAGCCGCTGCACACCTCCAGCGCAGTGAAATGGCTGAGCAATATCGAAGACCGGGCCATGAAACCCCCTCCATGTCCCTGCGAAGAGGATCTTGCGGTCTTAGGTCGGAAGCGGGACGTCACTCCACTTTACCGCCTTTGCGACAAGACGGCGCCGCACTGGCTCGTTTGGGGCAATATAGCACGGCTCGACCGAAACGCGTTGAATCGCCCGTGAAAACGAAACGAAATCGCCAAACCTCCCACAGGCCCTCCATGTTGTCGAGCCCGCCGTCGCAGCGCGCTTCCTCCCTGGGTTCAAACGGTCATTCAGAACCGGCTAGTGCGGCTTTTCCGTCTCGTCAGACAGCACTTCCCTCATCAGACGGCACTTCCCGAAGCGATCCGAACCGAATCAGCGCCACCCCCGACAAATCCAGTCCACGCTTGTGAATGTGTTCGTTTTCCGCCCGTCCGATTCCCGTTTTTCTCGAAATGTATCCGACCGAAGAAAGTTTTGCCGAACAAGCGGAGCCGTAAAAGGGGCGTTGAATAAGCCGAGGGCAAAACCCCAGATGAGCGCCAGATGGACACCGGAATAGCCTCGCTGAACTGACGAACCGAAAGCGCCCGTTGATACCAATCGAGAAAAAACGGGAACATCGACCTTTGATTTCGCGCATTAACCCGAAAAGGAGCCGATCGGCGGCGGAACGGGGGCGGGACGGATCAGGAGCGCAGATCGGCAGCGGAACGGAAGACAGAACGAGCGGAACCGCAGATCGGAAGCGGAACGGGGCCGGGGCGGATCGGGAGCGCAGATCAAGCCTGAAACACGACAAGGGAATTTAAGCGACGGGACGCGAGCGAAAGGGCCCTCGACCGCCGAGCCTCCGATCGCGACAGAGCCCGTCGTCGCGAAGCCGCGTTATCTCGCCGTCTCTTTCTTATGGTAGACGAACCAATAGACAAGACCCACCGCGGCACCGCCGACGATGTTGCCCATCGTGGCGATAGCGATGTTGTAAGCCGCGCCGCCAAGCGTCACCGCCCCTACCGCCCCGACGCCCGCCAAGGAGTTGAGCGCAAGCCCCATGGGGAGGAAGAACATGTTGGCAACGCAGTGCTCGAAACCGCAGGCGACGAACGCCGCGATGGGCAGCAGGATGCCGATGACCTCGTCGGCGGTCGTGCGGCTCGAAAAAGCCGATCCACACCGCAAGGCACACGAGCACATTGCACATGATCGCCTTGAAGAACAGCGTCACGGGATCGAGCGCCGCCTTGCCTGCCGCAACGCTCACGAACGCCTCGCCGACAGCGCCTCCGTTCATGCCCTGAAGCGCCGTCATGTAGATGAGGAAAACCGCGACCAGGGATCGGCCAAATTGCCCAGCCAAACCGTTCCCCAGTTCTTCAGCATGGGCCCCCAGCCGATTTTACGCGAAGCTTTCGCGCAGACCATGAGTATGTTGCCCGTGAAAAGCTCGGCGCCGCAGCACAGCACGAGGCACAAACCCAGGCAGAAGCACAAGCCGCCTACAACACGTTGAACGCCGAACGGGATGGAGGAATCGCCGAGAAACGTGACGAAGAACATGCCACCGAACGCGATGAAAGCACCCGCGAGCATCGCCGAAACGAAGCACTTCGACGTCGGCAGAGAAGCCTTAGCGCAGCCGACGGTCTCGACTTTCGCCTCGGTTTCCGCAGGCGAAAGCTCGTCCGTTTAAGCGCCGCCAGATCTTCGGTCGAAACGGTCATACGGGCCCCTTCCTATCGAAGCAGAGAAATCTCGGATGTTAACCAGGAGAGCTCCATCATCCCGGAATGCCGCGGCGACGTTGAAGGAAACGCAGACGGCGAAGCGCGGAAGGCGAGAAGGAACGGTGAGCGCCCTGCACGCAACGCCTGCGACCCGCGGCCCTCGTCGTGCCAGATCAGCAAACCGAGCTTCACCCGTCCGCACGCCGAGCTCGCAGGCGGCATCGGGTAAGGAAGCGCGCTGGATTCGCAGGCAGCATCGCACCCACCCGCGCGTCGTATTCGCCAGCGGCATCGCGCCGCCCGCACACCGGATTCGCCGGCGGCATCGCGCCGCCCGCGAACTTGACGGGAAAGAAATCGGACCGTTTACAAAGTCGGGGTGCCTTCGTTCCACAACATCACTATAATGATCACATCATCATGACAGAGGTGCGGTCTGCATCAGTAGCCTCGAGAAGCGCCGGAAGCGCGAGGCGAAAGGGTCGGCCGCCGAAGGAGCGTCGGGTTTCCCGATCCTGCGCGTCCTGCTCGGCGCACTGTTTTACTCCAACTTCGACCCGATCACCGGCCTTGATGCCATCATCAACGACGGCATGGTGCCCGCCGTTGCCGACAACGCCGGTATCATGCTCTTCCTTGTCATCCTCGGCGCCATGGTCGCGCTTATCAACCGCGCCGGCGGCTCCGCCGCCTTCGGCCGCTGGGCCGAGACCCACATCAAGACCCGCGTCGGCGCGATGTTCGCCACCTTCCTGCTCGGCGTGCTCATCTTCGTCGACGACTACTTCAACTGCCTGACCGTCGGCTCGGTCATGCTGCCCGTCACCGACCGGCACAAGATCTCCCGCGCCAAGCTCGCCTATCTCATCGACGCTACGGCCGCGCCCGTGTGCATGATCGCGCCGATCTCCTCCTGGGCGGCCGCCGTGTCCGGCGTCGTCGAGGACTACAACGGCTTTGACCTGTTCGTGCGCGCCATCCCCTACAATTTCTACTCGCTGCTCACGTTCGTGTTCATCATCGCGCTCATCCTCATGAAGTTCGATTACGGCCCGATGCGCCTGCACGAGATGAACGCCCGCTTCAAGGACGATCTCTACACCACCGGCGACCGCGCCGATGCCAACAGCGATGCCATTGAATGCAACCAGAACGGCCGCGTCATCGACCTGATCCTGCCCGTCGCCGTGCTGATCGTGACCTGCTTTGCCGGTCTGGTCTATGTCGGCGGTTACTGGGACGCTGCCGGTGATTACTACCACGACTTTGTCGGCGCTTTCGGCAACACCGACGCCTTCGCCGCGCTGCCCTGGGGCTCGCTGATCGCGCTCGTGTTCACGATCATCTACTTCCTGTGCCGCCGCCTCATCAGCTTCAAGGCCGCCATGGACTGTCTGCCGAAGGGCTTCATCAACATGGTCCCCGCCATCACGATCCTGACCTTCGCCACCTCGCTCAAGAACATGACCGGTCTGCTCGGCGGCAAGTACTTCGTCGCTTCCGTCATGAACTCCGCGGCCGGCTCGCTGTTCAGCTTCCTGCCGGCGATCATCTTTATCGTCGCCGGTGTGCTGAGCTTCGCGTGCGCGAGCGCGTCGGCGTCGAGGCCGAAGAACCGCCCCTCCCGGAACCGATCGAGCGCCACAAGCGCGATCATTCCGGCATTGTCGCCGCACGAGTGGAGCGGGGGCATGACCAGCTTCACCTTCATCTTCTCGCACAGCATCTCGTACGCGGCGCGCGCAGCACGGAGTTCGCCGCAACGCCTCCGCCGAGGCAAACGTCTTCGCACCCGTCTGCTCGAGGGCGCGCCTCGCCTTGGACACCTGAACGTCCACCACCGCTTGCTGGAAGCTTGCGCAGATATCGGCGATGTTGAGCTCGCGGCCCGCCGCGCGCTCCTGGTTCACGTAGGTGACCACCGCCGTCTTCAACCCAGAGAGCGAGAACCGAAGGTCGCCCGAGTGCATCATCGCACGCGGGAAGGGAATCGCGTCGGGATCGCCCTCGGCCCCGAATCGCGAGATCACAGGACCGCCAGGATACCCCAGGCCAAGCGCCTTCGCCACCTTGTCGAAGGCCTCGCCCACCGCATCGTCGATCGTCGCGCCGAGGATCTCGTAATCGCCCCAATCGCGCATGTGGACGAGCATGGTGTTGCCGCCCGACACAAGCGAGACCACGGCGGGAGGCGCGAACGAATCGTCGCCGATCTTGTTCGCGTACAAATGACCTTCTTCGAGGTGGTTCACGCCGATGAACGGAATATCGCACGCCCACGCCGCGCCCTTCGCAAACGCCACGCCCACCACGAGCGCACCGAGAAGCCCGGGAGCGTACGTGACCGAGACGGCGTCGAGATCGTGCCAACGAAGATGGCTTACGCCGAGCCTGCGCGCCGCCACGTCGAGGCACTCGTCGCACACGCCGCAGATGGCCTCGATGTGCTTGCGGCTTGCGATCTCGGGAACCACGCCGCCGAAACGCGCGTGGAAATCGATTTGCGATGCCACGACATCGGCGAGAAGAGCGCCCGATCCGTCGACGATGGCCGCCGCCGTCTCGTCGCACGATGACTCGATGGCGAAGATGAGGGGGCGCGCCGAAGTGACGCCGTCCGCGCCGCCGACGCACTCGGCGCCGCCCGGCTCGACCCGAAGCGAAGCGGGATGATGCTCGATGCTCATGCCTGCGACGTCGTGCGCGGACACGGGCAACGTCGGGCACTTCATGATGAGCGCGTCCTCGCCGTCCGAATAGTAGCGGGGACGGACGCCCAAGCTCTCGAACCCAAGCGAAGCGTAGAGCGCCTGCGCGCCTGCGTTGCCCGCGCGCACCTCAAGCGAGCAGGTTTGAGCCCCGAGGTTGCGCGCGTCGGACGCGATGGCCGACAAGCTCGCGCGCAACGCCGCGCCGACGGAAAGCGGGGTCGACGCCGACTTTGAGCACCTGCACGTCGCCGTCGACCACCCATCCGCCGGCGTATCCGACGAGGGGCGCCGGCGCCACGGGCAACGAAGGATCGGATGCGTAGGCAGCCCACCAAACGCGGTCCGCGCGACCGAGTTCGTCTAAAACGAGCGTTGCGCCCATGCATCGCTCCCCATGACCTCGGCTCCAAAGCCGCGACGGCGGCGGCGTGCGGAGCGTCGAGCGGAAGATAGGCGATTCCCGCGTCGTTCGCGCGCGTGTTGAGACGGACGTGTCGTTCATGGTCACGTGCTTGCTGCCGCGAGCGCCCGCCAAGGCCTGGTTTTCCCGCGCCAGGCGAGCGCGCCTCGTTCTCCTCGGCATCCGAAAACGCGTGTACACGGGAAGGACGTAGGCGGGATCGTGCCGCGCGGGGATCGAGGGATCGACCTCGCCTTCCCGCCACGCGCGCGCTCGACGGCCAGCAGCAAACCCTCCCCGTCGGCGTCCACAACGCGGAATCGACAACGGCGCCTGCAGCGGCGAAGAGCTCGGCGTACTTTTGCGCAGCGCATCGCCCGCGATAAGCAGATCGGCCTCGCAACGCCTGCGCCTGCGAAACGTAGTCGGCGGCGCAAGCGTCTGCTTTGACGACGCAGTCGCGGCCAAGACGCGCAACGCCCCTGTCGGTCAGATCGAACTCGACGGGATACGCCTCCTTGCGCGCATGGCGTCGGCCACCACCAAAAAGCCTGCCGCGAACACCCGTCGCTTGAGCGTTCCATGCGACGGCGTCGAGGGACGACACGCCGACGAGCCCCACTTCGAGCGCCGAGGCGATGCCCTTCGCCGTCGCCAGGGCGATGCGCACGCCCGTGAAGGAACCCGCCCGCGGCCGACGGCGACGCATGCGATGCTCGCACGCTCGACGTGCGCGCTCGAGAGCAGTTCGTCGATGCGGGCGAGCAACTGTGTTCGACGCCCTGCGAGCCTCCACCTCCGCCGAGGCGACGCACGAGATGCGCTTGGAGACGCGGTCGATCAGGCCGACGCCGATGGCGATGACCCTCGTTAGCCGTATCAAAGGCCAACACGTATTCTTTTTTCTGTCATGAACGTCAGCTTCCTGATGTCTTGGTAAGGCGCGATTTCGAATCGCTCGCCCACACGTAGAAGAGCAGCTGCCTCGAGCGCGATCCGAACGAGTGGGCGCGAACGCTACGACGCCCCTGGTCATCTGCGGTGATGACGATCTCGAGATAATCGCAGGGCAGCCTCGGGGAACTTCGCCCCATTCGATGAACGACGCGCCGTCGCCGTCGCCGTCGATGAGCGCGTAATAGTCGATGTCCTCAAGCTCCTCGGCGTCCTCGAGCCGATACAGATCGAGGTGGTACAGGGGAATCCTGCCGTCCGTATAGGAAAGCAGGATGTTGAAAGTGGGGCTGGTGACCTGAGAGCGCACACCGCGCCGCGGCGACGCCCTGAACGAATGGGTCTTGCCCGCCCCGAGATCGCCCGACAGCACGACGACGTCGCCCGCATGCAGATAGGGAGCGAGCGTCGAGGCGAGCTGCTTGGTTTCGACGGAGGAGGTTTTGCGCATGTATGTCAGTCCGTTAGCCATGCGCCCATGATACGACAAAACCGCCGGCGGAAAGCAACTCCGGAAGACGGGAACAGCAAACGAGCAGAACGTGCGGCGAAACCGGCGCCGGGATCAAAGCAGGCTGCGGGAAGCGCAAGCTTCGGCGGCGCGCACGACATGCTCTATGGTGACGCTCGTCGTCACAGAGCCGAGCCCGCGCGGCACCGGCGTGATGGCCTCGACCACAGGCTCGACCGCCTTGAAGTCGACGTCTCCGCACATGCTCCCCGACTCGTCGAAGTTGATGCCGACGTCGAGCACCGTCTGCCCGGCCGAAAGCACTCCCGCGCCGTAAGCGCGCGGGCACGGCGGTTGCGCACACCACGATATCCGCCTCGCACATGGCCTCGGGCAGGTTCTCCGTCCTCGAATGGCAGACGGTGACCGTCGCGTCGCGATTCAGAAACATCGCGGCCGCAGGTCTGCCGATGACCAGGCTGCGTCCGACGACGACCACGCGCTTGCCCGCCGCGGGATGCCGTAATGCTCGAGCATCGAGAAGCACGCCTGCGCCGTCGCGGGGGAAACCCCTCCCTTCCCCGGCGAACACGCTCGACAACGAAGCGCGCGTGATGCCGTCGATGTCCTTGCGAACCGACAGCTCGTTGCACGCGCGGACCTCGTCGATGTGAGCGGGAAGCGGCCTGAACATCAGACAGCCGTGAATCCCTCGTCGTCGTTCACCCTCTCGATGACGTCGAGAAGCTCCTTTCGGACGCATGGCCGTCGAGGACGAACCTCCGCACGTTCACGCCGAGATTCTCGGCGCGCTTGACGGCCGTGCGTTCGTACGCGAGATCGTCGGGACGCTCGCCCATTCGCACAATCGCAAGCGTCGGCTCCCATCGCGCGCCCGCAGCGCGCCCCACGCGCGAGATGACGCCTTCGTTCATGGAAGCGACCACCTCTTTGCCGGTGAGCAGCTTGGCCATGGCATCCTCCTTCAACACCGAAACGAATCAGCGTCACATCATAGGGCATGCACGGCAAATCGAAGGCGAGGAAGATCCTTCACACCGAAACGCACACGCGCGGAGCGCAACGCAGCTCGAAACTTCCCAAGGCGGGAGGGCAAGACGCAGACCTGCAACGGGGCAACAGGCCCTACACGAAAACGACTCCGCGAGCAAGCCAAACGCTGAGCGCATGCGCAAGCGGACCGAAGCCCACTGCGTGTACCTGCGAGACGCGCTGCGAACGAAAACTAGCGCAGCAGACTGCGCACGTGTTCGGAGGCCATCATGCGCAGCACGGCCTCGTCGAACGCCGCATCGTACATGGAATCCACGATAGCATGCGCTTCATCGGGACTCATTTCGTACGCGAGCATAGAAACGTAGCGATCGCGATCGGCCTGCTTGACGGTGAAGCCTCATGACGCGCCACCGCGTCAAGCGCTATCATCTGGCGATCCTGCGACCGGATGCCCGACATCATCATGAACTCGAGCTGACGTCCGTCAAGGTTCTCAACGTTCATGTAATCCTCGAGCGACATGCCTTGCTCGGAAAGCTGCTCGCGCGCATGTCCGAGAGCGCCTGGTCGAACTGAGCGCGCAGGAGGTCGTCGGGAAGCACCACATCGAGGCGGGCCGTCAGCTTGCGCATCACCTGCTCGCCCGCCGCCTGGTCGAAGCGCGCATCACGCTCGGCCTGAAGCGAGCTGCGCAGCCCCTCGCGCATGTCCGCCACGCTTTTGATTCCGGGGAAATGGGCGGCGATCCACTCGTCGCCCACGGTGGAGACGTCGTCGCTGTATATGCCCTCGACGCGCATCTCGACGTGCACGTCGCGGTACTTCGCCTCGCCGCCGTCCTCCGACGCGGTCGCAACCCCGTCGGAGACGGGGACCTTCAGATCGCACGCGGCGGTCTGACCCACCGTCAAGCCCAAAAGCGCGTCGTCGAACGCCTTGGGCATGAAACCCTGGCCCAAATCGTACAGCCTGCTCTTCGCCGTCAAGGCGGGTACTCGCGCCCCTCGGAGGTGGCCCGCATGGACACGTCCACCGTGTCGTCTTTCCCCACCCGGCGCCTTCCGCCTTCGGCGTCGTCGGCGACGCTCTTGATGGCCTCGGAAGAGCTGCCTCTCGACCTCCTCGTCGCTCACCACGGACGCTTCCAGGCAACTTCGATGGGATCGTAGGAGGAAAGCTCGGCTACAGGGCAGCAGAAAAACGACGCCTCCAACGAGAACGGCTCGCCTTCTGCCACCGCGTCCTTCGACACGATGACGGATGGGTGACAGGCGACGGTCTCCTGTCGTTGAGCAGCGCATGCTCAACCCGCGCGGCGATCGCGCTTTTCAGCTTCCTCTGCGTATCATCGCCGTCCCAGGTGGTTCCCTCCTCGACAAGGCCCGACTCCAACACCCACGCCTTTACCTCCAAGGCATCGACAGTCACCTCGATGGCGACGCGCCCGCCCTCAGACACCTGCTCGTTTGCGATCATGATCGATCTCCTCTCGTTTCCTCTTCGCGATGCTCGCCATCAGTTTGATGCGGTTCACCTGGTTGACCCCGCTTATGCCAGGATCGAATTCGATCGACGCGATGTTGGCGTCTGGGTAAGCGGTGCGCAAATCGCGCATCACGCCCTGGCCGACGACGTGCCCCGACATGCAGCCGAACGTGCTCGCGTACACGATATTGTCGATCCCCGATTCCAAAAGAAATCCCATCCAACCCGCAAGCGACCAACCCGAGCCGATGGAAAGGGACTCGGGAACGTAACGCGCACCCATCCGCTTTAAGTCGGCGTACGAGGGACAGCAGGGGATGGCGTTTAGGCCCCCCAGGTGTGCGCACAGCTCGTCGATGCGGTCGAGGAAGGCGCACGAGACGCCGCTCACGTGCAGCACGTAGGACAGCTGAGCCGCGAAATACGGCAGCACGACCTCGCACGACTCGCCTTCGACGACGTCGACCAAAAGCCCGTTTATCCCTTCGCAGAACACGGCCCACGGCGAGCCCGCCACCCCCACCTGGGGTTGCCTGACGGGGCCGCGTCAGCAGCACGCGCGCCTCGCAATCGACGTCGGCGAGGTAGCGCTTCGCGTCGAGCGTCGGCTTCGCGGCGAGCAGGCCGAGTGCGTGCTTGCGCCACGTCGTGATGAGCGCGTCGAGATAGTGCCGCTCGTGCGCTTGGTAATAGGGGCTAAAACGGCAGCGCAGCTGCAGCAGGACGTCGCCCACGACGACGGCTTCGGCAAGATGCGCCTGCGCCGCGTTGTCAAGCGCGCACAAACCCGAGAAAGCCGCTGGCAGCGCATCGTGCACCGTAACGTTCGAAAGTCCCGCGCCCGCAAGCGCCCGCTCGATGAGGTAAGGCGTATCCCGAGCACGGCACCCAGGGCAAAGCGCAAGGTGTTCGATCACCTCCTTCGCCTCGGGGTCCTCGGCGCGGGTGCGCTCGACCGCGCGCACCGCCTGCGCGGCGGCGACGAGCGCCGAGTAGCATGCGTCATTGTTCACGAGCGAAAGGCCGCGCATGATCACGTCCTCGCCCGATTCGGACGCCACGGTCAGCTTGAGGCCCGTGCCCGGGCAGCCGCCTCGATGAACGACCCGTGCCATTCCGAAGGAAACGGCACCACGTGGTCGACTCTCGCAAACCCGGCATTCATCTTCCCCATCCTTTCAACCGCATCGACCGTCAACGGCTCCGCACACCCAACACGCCATCGCGCACGGCCTTCATCGACCGTATGCGAATGCGCGTCGCCGCCAGGTCGACCATTTCGTCGATTTTGAGCGCCGCGAACACGCCGCCGCGCGCCCGCATCGCGTCTTTGACCGCATCCGTCGTGACGGCGTCGATGCCGCACCCGAACGAATACAGCTCGACCAGATCGACGTCGTCGTTTTCCGCCGCGAAGCTTGCGGCGGCGAGGACACGCGCGGGTACTCCCACCCCAAAAGCGGCGCCTCGGCAAAACCGCGCCGCCCGTCGGGACGCCCGGCAGCGAGTCGTCGGTGAGAACGCCGTACCCGCACGACCTGAGCAGGTCGGGAATGCCGTGGTGCACAGCCGGATCGACGTGGTAGGGCCGCCCCGCCAGCACGACGGCGCGGGCGTTGAGTTCTCTGACGCGGCGAAGGGCCCGAGTCCCCTGCGCGCGCATATCCGATTCGAAGTCGTTGAGACGCGAGATCCCCGCCTCGACCGCCGCGGTGATCTCGCGGCGGTCGATATCGGGCCAGACTTCGGAGAAGGCGTTGAAGAGAACGCGCTCGAGGCGCTCGTCGGGAAGACGCGGGTCTGCGCTCGAGCGTATGGCGAGAACCTCGGGCATGATGCACCGAACGACGGTCCCCGAAGGAGCTACAACGTTGCGCTTCAGAACCAACGGATACCCCGCGTCACAGGACACGCCGACCCGCCTGCGACAACACTGGCGACGTACGGCATGAACACGCGCTCGACGCCTCGATCGAACAGCTCAGCAAGATGACCGTGCGCGAGCTTCGCGGGATAGCAGATGGACTCAGACGGTATAGTCTGAAGAGCCCGCGCGGAAAGCTCGCCTTCGGACAGGACGATCTCGACGCCCAGCGACTCGAACACGCCGCGCCAGAACGGGAACAACTCGTACATGTCGAGCGCACGCACGATCCCCACCGTACCCCTCTCGGGACGCGCGCCCGGCCCGCCCTTATGCTCGAACACCCTGCGGGCGCGATAGGAGAACAGGTCGGGCAAGCGGGCGGCATCGCGCGCCGCCTCCTCGTCCCCCGCTCCCCGCGCGCACCGGTTTCCCACGGTGAAGGAACGTTCGTCGCCGCCGTCCGAGAACGTGCTCGCGATAAGCTTGCACGCGTTCGGGCAAAGGCTGCACGCGCGAACCTCCTGATCGTACGTAAGCGCTTCCACGCGCACGCGATTGAGCAAGCCAGACGTCTTTTGCCCCTCCCGCGAGTACGCGCGATGAGCGCAGCTCCGTAAGCTCCCATGTAGGCAGCAATGTCGGGACGGCTCACCTTCCCTCCGCACGCGTTCTCGAACGCGCGCAAGACGGCGTCGTTGCAAAACGTCCCGCCCTGCACGACCACGGAATTCCCCAGCGTTTTGATGTCACGCGCACGAATGACCTTGTAGATGGCATTGCGCACGACTGAATAGGCCAAACCCGCCGAGATGTCGCCCAGGCTAGCCCCTCTTTCTGCGCATGACGCACGCGCGAGGTCATGAACACGGTGCAACGAGTCCCCAGATCAACGGGGTTCTCGGCATACAAGGCGCTTTCGAGGAAGCGATCGACCCGGACGTTCATCGACCATGCCATGCCAGACAAAGAGCGCCCCGCACCCGCTCGAGCAGGCTTCGTTGAGCACGATGTCTTGAGGCAGCCCGTCCTCGGTACACGCACTTGATGTCCTGTCCGCCGATGTCTGAGGATGAAGTCGGCGTCGGGAACAGTTCTTGCGTCGCCCGGACATGACACACCGTCTCAACCTCACTCGAGTCGAACGAGAACGCGCGAGAGAGATAGTGCTCGCCATAGCCGGTAACCGCGGCGTGCGCTATCGAGATGGTAGGCTCGCCCGCATGGTCACGCGGGATGTGCTTGTACAAGTCGACAAGCATGTCGCGGGCCTGCTCCACTAAATTACCCGCCGAGCGCTTGTAGTACGTACGCAAAATGCTACCGTCCTCAGCGACGAGCGCATACTTAATGGCCTCGGACCCCGAGTCGACGCCCAGGTACGCCCTGCCCTCGTAGGATCCGATGTCGGTGCGAGGAGGCGCAGTACAACGGGCATGCTCCTCGACGAAACGCGCGTGCTCCTCGCGCGACGAGAACAGCTGAGCGAGCGGGGCAGATCCCTCCCTCGTCCCACGGCGCCGCCTCGATCCGCTCGCGCAGATCGACGATGGAAAGACGCGGGCCTTGCGCGCCCTCGAACGCAGCGCCCTGCGCGACGAACAGATGACCTTCGCTCGGAACGAGCACGTCGGCGTCGGCGAGACCCAGCCGATCGGCGAAGCGCTTGCGCAAAGCCGACAGGAAATGAAGCGGCCCGCCAAGCATGGCGACCTTGCCGCGTATCGGGCGTCCACAGGCGAGCCCCCGTTATGCACTGCGTCACGACCGCGTCGATGGCCGAGCCCGCAATGTCCCTCGCGCGAGACCCCTCGTTGACGAGCGGGCGCACGTCCATCTGCGCGAAGACGGCGCAGCGCGAGGCGATCGGGTAGATGGTCTTGCAGCCGTGCGCGTAGTAGTTCAGCTTCTCGGCGTTGATGTCGAGCATGCGGCGATGGTGTCGATGAAGCCGCCCGTGCCACCAGCGCACGTGCTGTTCATGCGCAGCTCCTCGCCGCCGGTGACGAAGAGGATCTTCGAATCCTCCCCGCCGATCTCGATGGCGACGTCGGCGTCGGGAAGGAACCTGTCCAAAGCGCTGCGGCACGCCACAACCTCCTGGATGAAGGGACGCCGGGGATCTCGGCGAGGCGCATGCCCGCCGACCCCGTGACGCCGACGGAGAACGCGCCGTCGGGGCAGTAGCGCTCGGCACGCCTCAGCACGTAGAGCACGGTCTCCTTCACGTTCGAGAGGTGACGGTCGTAGCTGGCGTAGGCGATCTCGCCCGCATCATCTTGCAAGACGAGCTTCACAGTCTTCGATCCGATATCTATCCCCGCATGAAGGGGGCACGACGTATCGAGGTCGCCCCTGGCAAGCGCGGCAGACATGACGCTACTCCTGCTCCACGGTAAACTGGACGCGACCTCTGTTGCTCCTCGCGCTTACGCTTGGCGGCGGCCGCCAGCTCGAGTATCTTCTCGTGCTCCGCCCTCTTCTTGACGAGGTACGCCTCTTTCGCTCGCACACGCATCTCGTCGGTAATAGGCTCCCCCACATGCGGGGCATGCACCCTCGAGCAAGTTGATGTTGGCGCCGCAAACGGCGCATATGGAATGCTTATCGTAGCACTTCCCGCAACGCGAGCAATCCGTGCACGCAAACGTCATGATGTCCTCCATCCCCCGCCGCGACGCCCGGAAAACGCGCCGCTTACAACCTCGCGCACCCGACTGCGAAACACGCATCCAGCGCGCCCATTGCATTGCGCAATCGAAGAGCCGCCGAGACAACCCTTCGGCTGCGCGATGCGAAGCACAAGGGACGGACCTGAGTTGAACGTCTCAGATCCGTCCCCTTTCCACCGTTACAAACCGAACGAGCAGCTCAAACGATTAGCGGTAGATCGCCAGATGACCTTCGGTAGTGTCGGCCAGCTTGTTGATCTCGTCGAGATCGCCGACGTGCAGCGCCTTCGAGATGCAGACCGCCGCACAAGGAGCGTTGCCTTCTTCCTTCTCGAGGCAGTTTGCACACTTGTCGAGACGGTACGCATACGGAGACATGAACATCTCGTGCTTGCCGTCGATCACATCGGGCTTGCCCAGAAAACACGCATGTAGGTGTCGGTGACGGGCAAATCGTAGTAGTTCTGGCACGCCATCTGGCAAGCCGAGCACCCCACGCAGTAGTCAAGCTCTACGAGCACTCCAATTTTCTTTGCCATGATTAATCCCTTCGTATCCTCTCTTGCAACCGGCTTGAGGTCTTAGAACTGGTTGACCTTGGTAACCTTGCACAGCATGCTGCGCATCGGAGCCGCGCCGAAGCCCGGTCGGAACCCTCGGCGGTGCAGAGCACGTTCGGGTTCGCCTTGTCCCAATCGAAGCCGGGAGGTTGAGTTCCCTTGCAGGCATGCTTGTAGTTCGGGCGACACATGGAAGCAGCGCCTTTGATGACACCGCGGGAAACGCGGGCCTTCGCGCGAATCTTGCCGCGGCGAGTCTCAACCCAAAGCCACTCGCCTTCGGAAATCTGACGATCACGGGCATCTTCATCGTTAAGCTCGATGTAAGGCCACGGCTCAAGGATGCGCTGATGGGCGATGTTGGTCAATGCGGAGTGATAGAAAGCGTAGTCGCGAGCTCCGTGGTCAAGCACAGGTCGAATTCCTTGTAGATCTCAGGCGTCTGGTACGGACTCTCGAACGGCTCATTGTAGCTCGGCAACGGCGAATCGTAACCGTACGAAGGCATCTGCTCGGAGAACACCTCAATGCGCGTAGTCGGGGTCTGGAACTTCACGAGACCCTTCTCATGCTGCTTGGTAACGCGGTTCTCCCCGCCGTACTCGATGAAGTAGCCGATCTCGGCGGCCTTCTCATAGTCGTGGATGGGCTCTTTGCCGTTCGGGATCAGGTGGAACTCGTTCAAACGCCACAGCTGCATTTCCTCGGAAGATTCCCACGGCCACAGATCGGGAGAGAAGCGCTTGCCCAGCTCACGCTGGAAGTACCAGTCATCCTTCGCCCCACCGGGGAGCGTCGACGGCAATCTGCGGAATAATGAACGGACAGGGCTCGGGGTAAAGCTCCTCATCAAACACGCCAGTGCGCTCGGACCAGTGCGCGGCGGGCGGGACGATATCGGCGATTTCGTTGCCAGGCGTCATGAAATAGTCCATGTCGACGTTGAGCTCCAAGACATCGCTAGTGAGAGCCTTGTAGATCTTCTGCGAATCCTCAAAGCAGCCCAGCGGATCGTTCGCGACGGAGATCATGACCTTGACGGGCCACGGCTCACCGGTGATCATAGATTCCCACACATCGTTGGGGATGTTGGCGTTGCCGTACACCTGCGTGTACATGGGATGCTTGTCGTAGCCAAGACGCAGTTTGGCGGGAACACGATCGTACGCGGTGATCTTCGGATCCAGCATGAACTCCCAGAACGTATTGAAGAAGATGCCGCCCTTGTCGTCCAGCGGCGGGTTCAGCAGCAGCTGGAGGATGGTGATGGCACGACCAGATTGCAGCGCCTTGGAAGTCATCATGCAGGCACCCAAGTAAGCGGTGAGCAGCGAGGGTTTGCCGTCGGTGGGGTTGGTAATAATCTCGAACATCTCGAGGATCTTCTCAACCGAGTCCAGGTGACCGAGGAGACCTTCTCGGGGTCCACACGGCGACCTCGTCCTTGTAGGTCTCGAGCGCGGTCTTGCAGGCCTTCTTGGTTCCGTCGACGAGCGTCACCTCGTGAACGCCCATGAGCGCGGGCTTGACGCCCTCAGTCGCGAAGCTCTCGGTCTCGGGACACCAGATAGCCACGTCGTCGGCAGCCTCGTCCCACACCACGTAGTGCTCGTCGGAGCCGCCCTCGACCAGCTCGGCCTCGCGAAGCATCATACGCGTGTCCTCGTTGATGAGGAATGGGAGTTGGTCCACTTGGTGAGCATCTCTTCACCGCGGAGGAACTTGCCGCTAGTAAACATGAGATTCGCAAGGCCCATGGCCAAAGCGCCGTCAGTGCCAGGACGAACCGAACCCACAGGTCGGCCTTAGCCCCGATGTCGCGGAAGACGGGATCGACTACGACAACGTGAGCGCCGTTGCGCTTCGCATCCATGATACGAAGACCCGAGTACTGGCGCGAACGGATGGGATTGGTACCCCACATGACGATCGAGCCAGCGTTGCGATAGTCGCAAGCCTCGTGAGGATGGAACATACGACCCCAGGTCACATGCGTCTGAGCAAGGTTGGGGAGCAGGCAGACATGGGTCGGCCAAACCTTGCCTCCGCCGTTCCAAGAGTTGTTCAGTCGATCGAGGAAGTGGTTCGAGCCGCGGCCGGTGCCCTGAGAGATGATGACCGACTGAGGACCGTACTCGTCGATGACCTTGCGCATCTTGGCCTCGATGAGATCGATAGCCTCATCCCACGTGATGCGCTCCCACTCATCTTTTCCGCGGTTTTCGGTATGTGGTTCGTCGACGCTCCAGGTCTTGCGCTTCATGGGGTACTTCAAGCGATCGGGATGCGCGTGGATCTCCTGGGCCGAGAACGCCTTGACGCACAGGATGCCGTCGTTCACCGGGCAGTTGGGATCACCTTCAACACGAGTGATCTCGTTGTTGTCGTTAACCGTGAGGATAACGCCGCACTTCGAATGGCAGTCGAAGCACACTGTCCTTACTTTCTTCTCCATTGCTAACCTCCATTTTCCTCTCTATTGACTCCACTTCGAACGCAAGCGGATAGATCCCTTCGTTGATCAACGCAATCGGGTCTAGAACGTCTTGTCCTTAGTCTCAGGACCAAACAAGAACACCAGCAAGCCAGGGACGATGACCATGGCAGCAGCGATGTACATGGTGGTATACGCGCCAAAGCTGGTCATGACACCTGCAAGGACGATCGGGCCGACGATGGAGCCCATACGACCCCAAGATGTGGCCAAGCCGTTGCCAGTGGTGCGAATGGACGTCTCATACAACTCGGGCGTGTACAGGGCCAGCATCATGGCGTTAAGATACTTGCCAAACTGGTAGAGAATGCCCGTGACGATGAGCATGACCAACGTGGTAGATGCGCCGTAGGCGATGCCGAAAACCGACGTGCACAGACCCGCGATGAGGAAGGTCTTCTTGCGACCGAACTTCTTCGCAGCCCATGAGCTGAAGAACCAGGCAGGGATGCCGCCGAGGATGCCAATGGTCACAAATCCAGTGGAAGCAACGACGTCGAAACCCTTCTCCATGAGGATCGTGGTGAGCCACGTGGTCAAACCATAGTCGCTGAACATCGAGATGAACCAAATGAAGAAGCACAAGATGGTGATCTTGAGGTACTTCGGGCTGAACAGATCCTTAAACGAGCTTTTTTCGCCTCGACGTGCTCGAACTTGACGGGTTCGGGCAGCACAGCGTGATGAGCAATGGCCTCTTGCTCGAACTTATCACAAATAGCCTCGGCCTCCGAAACGCGGCCCTTTGCCTCCAGCCACAGCGGAGACTCGGGCATAGTCTTGATGATGCCGATGACGAACAAGGCAGGCAGAGCCTCCGCCAAATACACGCCACGCCAATCGAAGTGCGGTAGGATAGCGACCGTAAGAACGCCTGCGACAGCAAAGCCTATAGGCGTCATGAGCTGATAGAGCGTCATGTACTTCGGACGCTCAGCAGCCGAGACGATCTCGACAGGTAACTCAAGGCAACTGGAAACTGAGCGCCCAGGCTCAGGCCGAGAACAAAGCGCATCGCGAACAGGTAGTAGATGTTCGGCGAGAAAACGAGCGCAAAACCAGCAACGCCCCAGATGAGCATTGAGCCGATGATTGTCTTGCGACGGCCCACCTTATCAGCAATGCGCCCCGCCACGATGGCTCCAAAGAACATGCCCAGGAAGCACGCGGATGAATAGTATCCGCCGGTGGTGGCATCCATGCCGAAGTACTCGCGAATCGTCGGCATGAGGAACGACGTTCCCCCCCAAGTCGATCGTCTCGGCGAACCACCCCATCAACACGAAGAAAATGATAAGCGTAGTGTGCTTCGAGGTAGGAATGCGCGCCATGCGCTCGGCGACTGTGTACTTGGGCCCCCTTCGAACCCGATTCAGCACAAGTCATTGACAAACCCCTTACAACTGATTTCCGCCCCCTGACACGGAGGCAACGGACAATCTGATCTTTCGGGTCGCCCGACGCTTCGGACGAAGATTCCCCCCTCTCGTCTAACCCCTCGGAACTTGCTGACCCAACACTACGCCGCAGTATTTCAAAGGTCGATCAGCGGGACGTTTAAAGCCTTCAACTGTTTGTGTAAGGGGGATTTTGACCTGGGAAAACAGCGAGATTTCACCGCTTTTGGGCAGCGTGGGACAACGCCTTCGCACCGCGTTTTCCAAGCACGGGGAAAGGCGTCGCGAACACTCGGGAGACAAATTGGGGACCGAGGGGACAAACCCGTCGCGCAAGGTTTTCTACGAGAAGAGAACCTCGTAGGTTCCGGCGAAGCGGGCGCCTGCGCTCTCCTTTCGCAGCTTGTCCTCGATGTAAGAGATCACCTGCCGAACACGCCCGATTCGAGCATGCCCGATCCGATGAGAAGACCGAACTCGGTGTCGAAGAAATCGGCCGTATCGACCGTGCACACCTTCTCCGGCAGGGTGTGGGCGCCTCGACTAACTTGGGGACGAATCCGACCGCCTGGTCCTCTATGATGCGCATGTACACGATGGGGGCGGCGTTCGTCACCGTCTTCACGCTGTCTTCGCGAACGAAATCGTCGAGAGCGTCGCCGAGCACCGCGTCTTGGAAGCGCGCGACCGAGCACCCTCGACGTCTTTCGGCGTGACGACCTTCTTCTTCGCGAGCGGCGAGTACACCGACACCGTGGCGACTAAAGGCGACACAAACAGCGGGCGGTAGATCATGTCGTGGGACTCGGTGATGTCGTCGATGAGCTCGTGGTATTTGCCCATCGAGGGAATCGAGACGAAACCGAACGCCTCCTCGCCGCTTTTGGAGACGATTTGCGGAACGACGCGGTAGATGTTCGACTCCTTGAACTTCACCGCGAAGGGGAACAAACCGGGTTTCTGGATGTCGAGAAGCGCCGCGACGTACTGAGAGACGCATGACGTCGCCGTGATGCGCACGGCCTCACAGTTAAGACCCCCCATCTCAGCAAGGCGATATCCCGCCAGCGCGCGCGAGCCTCCCTCGAACTGACTGATTATGTCGTCGACGTGTTGGCTCAGCTCGATCCCTGCGGGCGTGAGCGAGATGGCGTTGTTCTGATACGACGTGAGGGTCACCCCGAAGTCCTTCTCCCGAGCTGATGAATGGCCCGGCTGAGCCCCTGCGGCGTCATGTAGTAGTTCGCGGCGGTCTTGGAAATGGAAAGCGTTTGAGAGAAATCTTTGAAATAGTACAGGTACTCGACATGCATCAGCCTACGTCCCCCTTTTGACGAAAGACTTCCAGAACACGCGGTGCGATAAAGCAAGACAACCCGTCCGCGGACAATGCCGCCAGACGGGTACTATACCAAAAACTTTGACAGCCCCTGGCAGGATCAACCTCGGTCCAAGAGCCGCCCCTCCCCTCGAGGTTTACGCCTGCGGAGCCGAAGGAGGCTTCGGAGAGCCGGGCGCGGCGGGCGCACTCGGGGCGCCCGGGAGCACCCGGCGTGGGAGCCGCGCCTTCGGGGGCAGCGGAGCCTTGCAGAACGGGCAGTTCACAGGGCGGAAATTCGGCGAGACAATCTTCTTGCCGCACTCGGGGCAGACCAACGGGCCGGACGTGGTATCGGGCGGTCTAAAACACATGACTTATCTCCTCCTTGTATTACGGGAAAGCATCAACGCTTTCGTGTCTGCCCACATCATAAAAACGATGGGGCGCGTCGCACAACGAACTAAAGTTGGGGATGCCTGAAACCAATCGTTTAAGCGCCGCATGCGCATGCACGGCAACTCGGGCAGTTCGACCGCGCACGCCTTCGATCGCCCGGCAGATCGCACGCCAGAGCGACAGCCCGGGCGGCTGCGGCGTCTCGTTAAACCGTTCGTAGCGATGACCGCCATCGACTATTGAATGCACCGAAGCCCCTTTCCTTTTAGTTTAGGAAGGTCGAAAGACCATGTCGCATCGGGGAAACCCGCACGAAAGGAGGGAAGCTTCACCATGGAAGCTCACGAAATCAAGCGAAAACGAATCATGTACCTGACCCTGTCAACGCTCACGCTGTTGTTCCTGGGACTCATCTACGCGTTCTCCATGTTCGCCGCGCCGATGTGCGCGACGTTCGGGCTCGAGAAGGCCGATGTCGCCCTCACGTTCAACATCATGATGATCGCGTTCTGCGTCGGGGCGACCATCGGAAGCCAGCTCGAGAAGGTCATCGGCGTCAGATGGAGCATCGTCTTGTCGGGCACGCTGTTCTTCATCGGGTTCGCGGGCACGGGATTTTTCGCCCACAACCAGCTTTTCGTCGTGTACCTGCTCTACGGCGTGTGCGCGGGCACAGGCGTGGGCATGGGGTACAACACCATCGCAGCCACCACCAACCAGTGGTTCCCCGACAAAGTCGGGTTCTCCTCGGGCGTGCTCATGATGGGCTTCGGCGTCTCGGCGCTCATCATCGGAAACATCTCGGTCGGCTTCATAGCGTCCCTCGGACTGCTCACGGTCTTTGCGCGCTTGGCGTCGTCCTCACCTTGGTCGTCTCCATCGTCTGCGCAGCCGTGCTCGTCCGTCCGCCCGCCGACATCGTCGCCATCATGGCACCCGAGCAGGCGGCGGGGTGGGCGCCGCCGATCCCGCCGACAAGGACGCCGCGCTTAAAACCCCGATGTTCTACGTCTACTGGATCTGGGCCGTCATCGTCATCGCGATCGGGCTCGCCACCATCGGCAACTGCGCCTCCGACGCCCAGATGATCGGCATCGACTCGGGAACCGCCACGTTCCTCGTCGGCGTCGTCTCGACCGCCAACGGCCTCGCGCGCGTCATCATGGGCGCGGTATACGACAAGACCAACGTGAAGGTGACCATGCTCATCGACGCCGTCGTCGCCATCGCCGCCACGGCGTTCGTCTTAGGCTCCTTCGCCAGCGGCATGGCGCCCCTCTACGTCGCAGGCGCCATCTGCTGCGGCTTCTGCTACGGCTCGGTGCCCGTAGTCGCCGCCGCCATGGCGCGTCAGCGCTTCGGTTCCAAGAACTACCCGCTGAACCTGTCGCTGACGAACTTCGCCATCGTGTTTGGCTCGCTGCTCAACATCGCCGTCCAAGCCGCCGTGGGCGGATCGACCGAGCGCATGGCGGTGTTCGCCGTCATGGCGGTGCTCGCCGTCATCGCCGCCATCGACGTGCTGCCGTTCTCGAAGATGTGGAACCGCGACATGGACGATCTGGCTAAGCGCCGCGCGGAGGCGGGAGGGGCAAGCGCCCAACCGCAGGGCAAACACCTAACCGCACGTTAATTTACCGTTCGCGGGGCCTCGACGAAACGTCGGGGCCCGCTTTTTCCCTGCAACTCGAAAGCCCCGGCTCCCAGACACGACGTGAAAATCCGGAAGCCGGAGGCTTATCCCTGTTTACAGCCCGCAGGCAGAACGCGTCCGCCGCCTGCACGACGCACGGTCGGATCATTCGAGGAACACGCCGAAAGAATCACGGCGCGCGCTCGCCGCAGACGAACGCGGTGTCTGCACGCTTCCCAAGCCGATCGCGCCGATGAGGATCGGCGGCTCACCTGGACGGCGAAATCGCCGCGACCGCCACTTCGCACGTCCGCGCAGGCGCCTACCTGCGGCGTCGGCGGGGGAACAACGCGCATGCGCTGACGAACGCGAGGACGCCCGTCAGCGCCGACACGGCGAAGAGGGCCTCGAAGCCCAGCAGATCGTACACCGCCCCCATGCTGCGGCCGCCAAGCCCACGCCCGCGTCATAGCACAGCAAAAACACCGCGTTGGCGGCTCCGTAGCGCTCGGGACGCGCCGCCTTCACCACAACCGCGTTCAGAAGGGGAATGGAAAACCCCAAGCACACGCCGTAACACGCGCCGCACGCGAGAAACACGGCCTCGGTGCGGATGAAGTACATCGCACCGAGCGACAAGACTCCGAACGCGACGGGAATGAGAAACACCGCCAACGGGGGAATACCTGTCGAACGCCTTCGCCGCGACGAAGTGGACGAACACGGCGGCGACGGCGGCGAAGACGAACAGAGCGCTGGCGTTCGCGTAGCCCATGCTCTGCGCGAACAGCGGGGCGAACGACAGGTAGAACGTTATGACGCCCGAAATCAGAAACATCGGGACGCCACCGCGCAAGCCCGAGGCGTCGAACGCCGCAGATGCGCAGATCCGCACGCGCTCGGGCTTCTCGGCGCGAGACGCCAAGGCCCGCACGTAGCCGCAGCTTTCGGGAAGGCAGGAGGGATCCCGCTCGTAGACGACCGTGAGGCTGAGCAGAAGTGCGACGACGGACAGCACGAGCGTCCCGAGCGCCAGCGGAACCATCGCGTGCGTCCCGGCGAGCGCGAGTCCGAGCATCGGCCCGAGCGCCATGGCGACGGCATGGCCCAGGCCGTAGTAGCCGATCCCTCGCCGAGGCGCGATGTGGGAAGCACGTCGGACGCGCACGTCGTCGCCGCCGTGTTGACCGACGCATAACCCCAGCCCTGCAAGATGCGGGCGGGAACGAGCGCCGCCATGACGGGGAAGGCGATCGGCAGCACGCAGCCGACGATGTAGACGACGCAACCCGACACAAGAAGAACGCGCCGGGAGCGGTTGTCCGCCACAACGCCGGCGACGAGGCGCGACACCATGGAGGCGATGACGAACACGAGAACCAGGAAACCGCCGTAGGCGCCCGATCCGCCCATGCCCACCACGAGCGTGGGGCTGCCCGCCGTGTTCATCTGCGCCATGCACGCCGAAAGGAAATTCAAGCACACCAACGTCACGAACAGCGCCGTCGCTATGCGCTCGGACCCGGCGCGCCCCGCCCATCGTCTTCCCCATGAAACCCCGCCCGTCTCTCCGCCGAACCATGTGCGCGAAAAGGTGCCCAGTCCTTCGCCTGACAAGGGGGATGTCTCGTCGCGAGGGAGTCTGCGCACCTTTCGGAACATGCTAGAAGAGCGGAAGGGTTCCATCCATCAACAAAACGATTGCGTGGCGACAACGAAGCGCTGAGGGCGCGCAGAGAGCGCGGAAAGCCGTCCGTCGAAAAACCCGCCCGCCGAAGGCGGACCCGCTGCGAGAGCGGGAAAGGGCGTCGCGTGGGGACGCGCCTACGCCGTCGCCGCCCCAAGCTCGCCGGCAACGTAGGCGTACACGGCATCCGCGCGGGCGACGCCGCCTGCGATGAGCCCATCGGCCGTCTCCCGATACGCCGCGTGCTCGCTCCTCATCTGAAACGGAGCGCACGTTGATGTAAACGTTCAAGCTCGCGCCGAGCAGGGCCGATCGCGCGAACGCGACGGCGACGCCCGCATCGGATACCGCCATGCGGCTCCCCTCATGCGCGAGGAAATCGCACTCGTCGACGACCGAGGCGCACGCGCGCATGATGGCGAGCGGGACCTCGCACGCCTCGACGAGCGCCTCCTGCATCGCACGCTCCCTCGCCTCCGTCTCCTCCGGGGTCGACTTCGGCATGCGATACACCGCGGCGAGCGGCTCGAAAGCGCGAGCGTCCTCGTCCACGAGCTCGACGAGATGAGCGCGCAGCGCATCGAGCCTGTCGAGCGACGCGCGCACGTCGTCCTCGACTTCGACGTAACGCTTCTTGCCCACGGTAGGTTCCCCACCATGGATGCCAACGCGGCGGCGAGCGCGCCGCAGTACGCCGCCGCGCCACCGCCGCCCGGCGTCGGGGGCGGCGCTTGCGAGTTCGTCGATGAAACGCGTGTCGATCAAAAACTCAACCTTTCACTAAAAAACGCGGCGACGCGCCGAGAGCGTGCCGCCGCGCCGATGAATGCGCATCTGCGAGGCAGGTCGATCATATTACCCGAGAACCGCCGGCCGCGCGCGAGAAAACCGCGCATCGAGGTTGCGGCCACGCCCTCGGGCCGATCGAGCGCCGCGTTAGAACAAACCGAGATAACGCCCGTCTCGTCGACGTCGATCTTGAACGCCGCCGGGTTTTTGCCCAACCCCGGCATGGTCATGATCGATCCCGTGAGGGCGACGACGAAGCCCGCGCCCGCGGAAACCTTCACCTGGCGAACCGTCACGTTGAAACCGCGCGGCGCCTCCGAGCTTGGTCTGATCGTCGCTGAAAGAGTACTGCGTCTTGGCGATGCACACGGGCATGTTGCCGAAGCCCAAGGCCTCCAACTGTGCGATCTCCTTCTGAGCGGCCGGCTCGAACACCACGCCGTCGGCATGGTAGACGCGCTTGGCGATGGCCTCGATCTTCTCGGCGATGGACAAGTCGTCGGCGTAGGCGAACTCGAACGTCTCGGCACTGCGGCCCTCCGCGTCGCCCTCGGCGCACAGGCGCACCACCTCGTCGGCAAGCGCCAAGCCGCCCTCGCCGCCCTTCGCCCAGACCTCGGACAGGGCCACGTTCACGCCCAGCTCGCGGCACTTGGCCTCCACGAGGTCGAGCTCGGCCTTCGTGTCGGTGGGGAAGGCGTTGATGGCCACCACGCAGGGCAGGTTGTACACGTTCGTGATGTTCTCCACGTGCTGCAGCAGGTTCGGCAGGCCCGCCTCCAGCGCCTCGAGGTTCTCCTCGGCGAGATCGGCCTTGGCCACGCCGCCGTGGTTCTTCAGCGCGCGCACCGTGGCGACGACCACCACCGCGTCGGGCTTAAGACCGGCGAGGCGGCACTTGATGTCGAGGAATTTTTCCGCGCCCAGGTCCGCGCCGAAGCCGGCCTCGGTCACGCAGTAGTCGCCGAGCGCCATGGCCATGCGCGTGGCCATGATGGAGTTGCAGCCGTGGGCGATGTTGGCGAACGGGCCGCCGTGCACGAAAGCCGGGGTGCCCTCGAGCGTCTGCACGAGGTTGGGCTTGAGGGCGTCTTTGAGCAGGGCCGTCATTGCGCCTTCGGCCTTCAGATCGTGGGCTGTGACGGGTTTGTCGTCGTAGGTGTAGCCGACCACGATACGGCCCAGGCGTCCTTCAGGTCGGTGATGGAGGTGGCCAAGCAGAAGATGGCCATGACCTCGCTGGCCACGGTGATGTCGAAGCCGTCCTCGCGGGGCACGCCGTGGGCTTTGCCGCCCAGGCCGTCCACGATGTGGCGCAGCTGGCGGTCGTTCATGTCCACCACGCGCTTCCACGTGATCTTGCGCACGTCGATGTTGAGCTCGTTGCCGTTCTGGATGTGCGCGTCGAGCAGCGCCGCGAGCAGGTTGTTGGCCGCGCCGATGGCGTGGAAGTCGCCGGTGAAGTGCAGGTTGATGTCCTCCATCGGGACCACCTGGGCGTAGCCGCCGCCGGCCGCGCCGCCCTTGATGCCGAACACTGGCCCCAGCGACGGCTCGCGCAATGCCACCATGACGTTTTCGCCGCGGCGCGAGAGCGCGTCGGCCAAGCCCACGGTCGTGGTGGTCTTGCCCTCGCCGGCGGGCGTCGGGTTGATGGCGGTCACCAGGATGAGCTTGCCCGGGGCGTGCTCCTCCTCGCTCAGCAGGTTGTAATCGACCTTCGCCTTGTAGTTTCCGTAGCACTCGAGATACTTCTCGTCGACGCCGGCGCGCTTTGCGATCTCGGTGATGCGCTTCGGCTCAGCCGCCTGGGCAATTTCAATGTCTGTCAACATGTCGGGCCCGCTTTCTTTGATCGATGAAACGGCGCCGCGCGAATGCCGCACGGCGCCCCTACGTTCAAGACTCGTCCATTCTATCGACTGCGAAAAGATATTCCACGCTCCCTCTTCCGGCGGCGATAGATCACGGATTGATGGTCGCAAGCCCGATCGGCCGACCCGTCTAAGCGTCCAGATCGCCTTCTGCCGCAGCCAGAAGGCGAAGGCCCTCCAGCGTCAACTCGGGAAGCACGTCGGTGACCGTGCGCGCATGGGCGCCGACCAACGCGGCGAGACCGCCCGTCGCCACGACGGGGCAGCGGCATCCGATCTGCTCGAAGACGCGCTCGATCGCCGTCCACCCTGCCCGCCTCGCCGAAGACGATGCCCGACTGGATGGCCTCTTCGGTCGACGTGCCCACAGGAGCGGGCGGAGCCTCGAGCTCGGTGGCCGCAAGGCGCGTGGCGTGGGAGAACAACGCGCTCGCGCTCGTCTCCACACCCGGCGCGATGATGCCGCCGATGAAGCGACCCCCTCGTCGACGACCTCGATGTTGGTCGCGGTGCCGAAATCGACCACGATGACCGGAGCTCCGTAGATCTTGCGGGCGGCCACGGCGTCGGCGACCCTGTCGGCGCCGATCTCGCGCGGGTTGGGATAATCCGCCTCGAACAGCCCCGCTTCGCTCGCGACGGCTGCGGTGCACATGCGCGCCTCGACGCCGGCGCATTCGAGCAACGCCCGCTCCCACGCCCTGGCCAAAAGCGGCACCACCGAAGACAGCGCCGCCGCATCGACGTCTTCGGGCGCGATGCCCTCGGCGGCGAGAAGGGACATGAGCTTTATGCGCAGGTCATCGGCTGCGTCATGCTTGTCGGTGGCGATGCGCCACATATGCTGCGGCGTCGTCACGCGGTCCTCTCGGCGATAGGCGCCGAGGACGGTTTGGGTGTTCCCAACATCAATCGCAAAGTAACATAATCGTGACAAACGTCCTTGTCGCTCGAGGTTGTTGCGTATAGTAGTGGGAGTCATTATAACAACCTCGCCACGGACGAATAACGCGAAGCCGATCGCTTGGTTGCAAAAAAGGAAGGCGACGACATGCTCGAAGCTCACAACCGAATTCTCGTCGTCGACGATGATTCATCTATCACGGAATTTGTCGGCTACGCCCTCTCGAAGGAGGGCTACGCCGCCGACATCGTCGACAACGGCGAAAAGGCGCTCGAGCTCGCAGAGAGCCGCGCCTACGACCTGTTCATCCTCGACATCATGCCCCCGGAATGGACGGCTACGAGCTGTGCCGCCGCCTGCGGGGGCGAGACGTCGGCCCCTGTCTTGTTCCTCTCGGCACGCGACACCGAGCTCGACAAGGTGGTCGGCCTGGAGATCGGCGGAGACGACTACCTCGTGAAGCCTTTCGGCGTGCGCGAGCTGATCGCCCGCGTCCCGCGCTGCTGAGACGCGGCCGGGGCGACGTGGCGGACTCGTCGAACGCCATCATCGCATCGGGCATCACCCTCGACGAGGACGCCCATGTGGCGAAAGGCGATGCGGGCGAGATCGAGTTGACCCCGCGCGAGTTCGAGCTGCTCGCCGCCCTCATGAGGAACGCGGGCAAGGTGGTGTCGCGCGACGAGCTGCTCCGCGACGCCTGGGGATGGGAGTACCTCACGGAGACCAAGACCGTCGACACGCACGTCAAACGCTTGCGCGACAAGATCGCCCAAGCGCACTACGACCCCGGCGTCGTGGAGACGGTGCGCGGCTACGGATACCGGTTCAAGGCCTAGACGCCCGGCCGGAAGACGACGCAGCGTCTTCCGGTTGATCTGAAACCAAGCGGAAAAGCAGCAGGGACGCGGTCGACGCCGCGTCCCTGCTCTGCATACCCCGGGTTCGACCGGTTTTCGCGAAGCTCGGAAAACCAGGCCGCTCGAAGGCGCGCCCCCGCTAGCGAACCGCCGCCCTCACGACGCGCGCGCAGGCGACCGCGGCGAGGATCTTCACGAAATCGACCACGAGAAACGGGGCGATGCAGGTGACGAAGGCGATTTCAGGAGTCGCGCCCGTAACGGCCATGAACTGAGCCCAGCCGCACAGATACGATATGCCGGTGAACAGCACGCACGCGACGATCTCGACGAGAGACACCCGCATGAACGCGGCGAGTCGCCGAGCCGGCGAAGACCCGCCCGCGGCGTTCGAGGCGTCAGCGCGAAGGGCATGCTTGTCCCCCACGTCGTGCGATCGCGCACCACGTGGAGCAGCAGCACCGCAGCCGCAACTCCGAAGAAGAAGCCCCAGATGAACCCGCCCGTAGGACCCGCCAAAACGCCGACTCCGCCGCGCATTCCCGAAAAGACCGGCACGCCGACGGCGCCAAGGGCGAGATAACCCGCTATGGCGGCGAGGGCCTCGCGCGGCGTCAGGACCACGATGGCGAACGCCATGGCGAACATCTGAAGCGTGAACGGCACCGCCCGATGGGGATGGTCACCCAAGCGGATACCGCCATGACCGCGATGGTCAAGCCGACGAATGCGATGGAACGCGTGCGCGACGATGCCGCCGGGCGCATTGCTGTCTCTCCCATATGCCCACTTCCTCCGAATATGCGAACTTCATGAATTGAAGCTGCAATTCTAACGCATGGGAATCGCCGCGACAATTACGCTTCGTCAACCGTTCGCTCCCGCGCCCCGCAAGCGGAGCCGAGACGCGCGAATCACGCTCAGGCGCCCTCGCCCGCAAGACGCCGCTGCTCCGCCTCCATCAACCTCAGACGGCGCACCTCCCAGACCACGAAGACCGCCGTCGTCACCGTCGAGAGCAGATCGGCGCACGGGTGCGCGAAGTACAGCGCGTCAAGACCGTGCAGCGACGGGGCGATGTAGGGAATGAGGTCGGGCAGAAACACGATGAGCGGGATGAGGAACAGGATCTGACGCGTGAGCGAGAGGAAGATGGACTTGGCGGGCTGGCGGTTGCCTGGAAGTAGTTCGACGACACGATCTGGAAGCCGATGATGGGCAACGTGACGAACTGGACGCGCATCGCGAACGCCGTGAACTCGTTGAGGTCGTCGTTGACGATGCCGAACGCGCTCACGATAGACGTCGTGAACAGGTAGATGAACGACCACGTCAGAACGCAGATGGCCGTCGCGCCGATGACGCCGCACTTGTACGTGCTGCGCACGCGCCCGATGATGCGCGCGCCGTAGTTGTAGCCCAAAAGCGGCTGAATGGCCGTCGCGACGCCGATGACGGGAAACACCGAGAATTGAGCGACGCGCTGCACGACGCCGATCGACGCGAGCGCATTCTCGGCGCCGATGACGGTCATGGCGCCGTATTTCACCAGCTGGTAATTCAGCAGGAAGTTGATGAGGGCCATGCCCGTCTGCATGGCGAAGCTCGGAAAGCCCAGCGCGAAGATCGAGCTCATGAGCCTGAAGTCGGGCTTCATGTTGCGCAGGCGCAGATGCATGGGGGCGTCTTTCACGCCGAGGAAGTACCAAAAGCACCGCGACGCAGGAAAGAGCCTGGCCCGCCAGCGACGCGAACGCGCTGCCGACGATCCCCATCCGAACAAGATGACGAAGAAATAGTTGAACACCGCCGCGCTGACCAAGCCGATGACCATCGTCACGAGAGCGCGGACAGGGGCGCCCGCGGTGCGGATGAAGTTGTTCACGCCCATGCCGATCATCTGGAAGATGAATCCGAAGCTGAGAATCTGAATGTAAACGCTCGCATACGGGCGCACGTCCTCGGTCGAGCTCGACGCGGTCAGCACCCAGTCGATGATGACGGGGTTAGACGCCGCCAAAGCCACGAGAACCGACAGAACGACGCTCAGGAGCACCACGTTGCCCAGCGTGCACTCCGCCTCGTCGCGCTTGCCCTCGCCCAGACGCAACGCGGCGAGCGCGTTTCCGCCGTTGCCGACGAGCATGGCGAACGCCATGAACACGATGAGCATGGGGTTGGCGACCGTGATGGCGGAAAGGCCGATCTCGCCCATGGCGTTTCCGAGGAAGACGGAGTTGACGATGGCGTACGATCCGTTGACCACCATGCCGACCACAGACGGAATGGCGAACTCGACGACCAGGCGCGGCACCGACGCCGTGCCCATGCGCATGACCTTCGCATCGCCCCTTCGACGATGCGTCCATCGTCGCGCGGGCGTCCCCTTGTAGCTCTTCCCGTTGACCCATTTTGTCATCCCCCGTTAATATGAACGACTCATTGTAACGCGCGCGGCGCAGGTGTCGAGCGCTACGGGGAAAAGCCCTGGTAGACGGAACGTTTCAGTCGCCGATACGCGAAAGGTGGACCTCACCGGACGACAGGCGCACAACCTCGCGCGCGCCTGCGGGCCGCACGATCAGGCAGCCGGATGCGTCGACTCCTCCACCTCGCCCCGAACGACCGTCGTACCGTCGACGTTCTCGATCGTCACCGCGCGCCCGACGAGCACGGCGTGGGCGCGATACTCGTCCTCGAAGGCGGCGAAACCGCGCTCGAGCCAACGTTCGTAGCATGTCGCGAACTGTCTGAGAACCGCATCGCGAACCTCCTCGACCGCAACGGCGCCCGCGATCGAGTCCATGTACGCGGGTGCGTATTTTTCCCGCGACGGCTTCTACGCGCGTCGGCCTGAGCACGTTCACGCCGATGCCCACGCAGATGCCTCCCGCGTGGGATTCAAGGAGATGCCCGACAGTTTGCGGAAAGGCGCGCGTTCGACACCCGACCGTCCATGCGATGCGCAGGCTGGAGGGGGGCCGTCGACGTCACGCGCCGCGCGAGGACGGCCCGCATCGCAGACAACGCCCGCTTCACGGGAATCGCCCGCAAGCACCACGTCGTTAGGCCATTTCAACTTCACGCGATCCGCCGCCTCGTCGCAGGCGAGCGAGACGATCGCACGCCTCACCGCAACGCCCGCGACCGCTGAGCGTGGGAAGCTGCGCAGGCGGGCGCCGCGGGCGCAGCAGGAGCGAGAGGTACGCGCCGCCATCCGGGCTCGACCACGTCCTCCCTGGCGACCGTAGCCCGCGGTTTGGGTGCGGGCGCCGATCGCAAGACCCTCGGGCTCCCCCTCCTCGATCGCACGTTTCACGATCGCGTTGGTCGACGACACCTCGTCATACGCACGCAGGCGAAACAGCACTCCCGCACCACCCTCTCTCACGAAAACAGCCAGCAGCTTCGGCGCCGCCCGTCGAAGCGACGCGCCTCCTGCAGACCCGCCCGACCCGGACGGGCTACCTGCCGATCAGCCACGCACGTCCGATGCGATCCCCCCTCGGCGACGGACTCAACCGCCACCCCGTTGGCGAGGACGTGGCGGGAAGGATCTCCGCTATCGGCTTCACGACGAAGTCGCGCTCGCACGCGCGCGGATGGGGAAGGTCAGCTCGTCGGTTGCGAAGTCGTACATCTGGTAGTCGATGATGTCGATGTCGAGCGTGCGGGGCCGTTCTCGATCTCGCGCACGCGCCCGAGCGAGTTCTCGATGGCGTGAAGGTAATCGAGCAGCTCGCGCGGCGGAATGCCCGTGCGCAGCAGCACCACCGTGTTGACGAAGTCGTCTTGATCCTCGTAGTAGGCGGGCTCGCTTCCGTAAAAGCTCGCCACGTCGATGATCTGGGAGTCGGGAAGCGCGCACAGCTCGCCGATCGCAAGGTTGATCTGCGCGATCTTCGCCTCGGTCTCCTCGCCGGGCTCCGCGACCAAAGCGACGTTGGACCCCATCCCCAGAATAACGTAGGGCCTCAGATCGGCGAGGCCTTCGGAGGTCTTCTCCACGTTGTGGGTGCGAACGACCGCAGCGCCCAGCTCGCAGGCCAGAAGAGCCTCGGCGGCAGACGCTGTGTCGCGCTCTTTCGGATCGTCGATGCGGTAGGCGTAGCCCACGTAGCTCTTGCGCGAGGGAGCGGCCAGGACAGGGTAGCCCAGATGCACGAGCTCGTGGATGTTACGCATCAGCTCGATGGTCTGCTTTGGGGGTTTTGCCGAAGCCGGGGCGGGGTCGATGCAGAGGCGCTCGCGCGCAACGCCCGCCGCCTCGAGCTCGGCGCAACGCTCGCGCAGATAGTCGCGCACCTCGGCGACGACGTCGTCGTAGGTCGGATCGACCTGCATGGTGGCAGGCTCGCCCTTCATGTGCATGACCACCAAACCCGCGTCGCAGGCGCAAGCCACCTCCACCATGGCCGGTCGCGAAATCCCGACACGTCGTTGATGATGGACGCGCCCGCCTCCACGGCGCGCTTCGCCACATCGGCATGCGGGTGTCCACCGACACGCACACGCCGCGGCGCGCAAGCTCGGCGACGACCTCGGCGATGCGCTCCCACTCCTCGTCGGAGGTCACCGGCGCAGAACCCGGACGCGTCGACTCGCCTCCGACGTCGATGATGGCGGCTCCCTGCTCCACCATGAGCTCGGCGTGGGCGATGGCCGCGTCGAACGTCGCGTTTTCGCCCCCATCCGAAAACGAATCGGGCGTCATGTTCAGAATGCCCATGATGACAGGGGTTTTGAGGTCGAACTCAAACGATGAGCACTGCCATGTCATAGATTGTCGCTCCTTACGATTTGCCGCGACGCGACCGACGTCGCGGGCGTTCCTAAAACGAAAGCGCGCCCGGATCGCGGGGACCCGGGCGCGCGAGCTTCGGATGCGATCAGCGTGCCGAAGCGGGCGGTTTGAATTTACTTGCCGTCGGCGGGCCCGTCGTCGCGAGGCGTCTCGCCCTGCTCGGCGGAATCCGCGTTATCGGCTGCAGGCTCGGCAGGCTGAGCGGGCTCGGCGCCCTGCGCGCCCGAGCCGTACGTCTGCGCGTAGCCCGACATGCCGTACGGGTTGGCGTAGGGTTGCCGGCGTCGTTGCCTGCATCGCCCGATCAGATCGAGCTGATCGCGACGGGCATCCAAAATCTCGACCGCACGGCGATGGGCTTCGCGCATGATGCGCTGAACCTCGATATCGATGCGGCGCGCCGTCTCCTCGGAGTAATCCTGGTGATCGGCGTAGTCGCGACCCAGGAACACCTGATGTTGCGCCTCGCCAAAGACCTGCGTGCCCAGCTCCTCGCTCATGCCCAGGCGCGTGACCATCTCGCGCGCCATCTTGGTCGCACGCTCCAGATCGTTGCTCGCGCCCGACGTGATGTCATCGCACATGAGCTCCTCGGCAACGCGACCGCCCAAGAACACGGCAAGCTCGTCGAGCATCTCGTTCTTGGTCTTGAGGAAGTGGTCCTCCTGCGGAAGCTGCAGCGTGTAGCCCAGCGCCTGGCCACGGCTGACGATCGAGATCTTGTGAACCGGATCGGAATGCTCCAAGATGTGGCCCACCAGGGTGTGGCCGCTCTCGTGGTAGGCAATCGTGGTGCGCTCGGCCTCGGTCATCACGCGACCCTTGCGCTGCGGTCCGGCAATCACGCGCTCCATCGATTCCTCGACCTCGTCCATCGAGATCACGGAACGATGACGGCGAGCGGCCAGCAGCGCAGACTCGTTGAGCAGATTTGCCAGATCGGCGCCGGTGAAGCCAACGGTCATCTGGGCGAGCTTCTCAAACTTCACGTCCTCGTCCATCGGCTTGTTCTCGGCATGCACGCGCAAGATCCGCTCGCGGCCCTTCACATCCGGACGGTCGACCGTAACCTGACGGTCAAAACGACCGGGACGCAGCAATGCCGGATCCAGGATGTCAGGACGGTTAGTCGCAGCGATCAGGATGACCGACTCGCTCTCCTCAAAACCGTCCATCTCGACCAGCAGCTGGTTGAGCGTCTGCTCGCGCTCGGAACCGAGGATGCTCACGAACGGGCTCAGGAAGCGTCACCTGGTACTGGATGTTCCGGATGCGCCGCCATCAACGCGCCGAGGGCGTCCGGAGCCCACGTAGGTCGACGTGAAGTTGTGCTCGGTTCCAAGCGTCGCCGGATCGAGGTCGGCGGTGGGAGACGCCCGTGAGCTTATCGCCGGTGCGCACGTCCTTGAGCGTCGCCATGCGGGCGTTCATCGCGTCGAAGGCGCCGTTGAAGGCATCGGCCGCATCCGCGCCCGCGGTTGCCGCCGGATAGTACGTGCCCGAGACCGAGTAGTCGCCCGCGGCGTAGACGACCTTGGTCACGCGGTCCTGCTCGACCGCCTGAGTGAACTCGGACGTGAGAGCAGGCTGTCGGTGGGCTTGCCGCTAGCGGAGCCCATGCTGAAGAACTGGCTGCCCACGAACAGCGCGACGAGGCAGACCAGCACCACGGCGATGACGGTCGTGCGCGAGTTGAACTGAGGCGCCTGGGGTTTCTTGTCTTTATCTGCCATGAATCCTTCCCTTTACTGATACAGCTCGGGCCTGAGAACGCCGATGTAGGGCAGGTTGCGATAGCGCTCGGCGTAATCGAGACCGTATCCCACGATGAACTCATCGGGGCATTCGAAGCCGACGTAGCGGCATTTGACGTCGGCTTGCCCGGCGTGTCCTTGCGAAGAAGCGTCGCCACCTCCAAGGAGGCGGGGTTGCGCGACTGGAGGTTCTTCATCAAATAGGTGAGCGTGAGACCCGAGTCGAGGATGTCCTCGGCGATGAGAACGTGACGGCCCTCGATCTTCGACGAGAGGTCCTTCAGGATCTGCACGACGCCGGAGCTCTTCACGCCGTTGCCGTACGAGGAGATCGCCATGTAGTCCATCTCGATGGGGAGCTTGATCTCGCGCGCCAGATCGGCCATGAAGATGGCCGCACCGCGCAGCACGGAGATGAGAATCAGGCCCTCATCGCGCGTCAGCTCGGCGTAATCGCGCGTGATAGCGGCGCCCATCTCGGCGACGCGGTTGGAAAGATCCTGCTCGGAGAACAGGATTCGAGAGACGTCTTCGTGCACGATACACACCTTCTCGTCGTCAACGGATTTCGCGCGGACCCCGAGACGGGAGCCGACACGAGCCCTGTGCCAATTTGATAAACAGTCGATAGTTTACCATTGAGCCCGATGCGCTAAGGTGAAACACCGAATCGGCACATCAATACGACATGCCGGCCGCCCCCGCGCGCCTGCGATCGGAGGCGGCGGGACGCCCTGGAAAGGCGACGCGAGAGGTCGAGAGACCCGGGCGAACCGGGCGCATCGACGCGTTCGCCGGGTTCTCGCGATGCGGGCTCCTTGCGCGAAGCCGACGTTGCGTCTACAATGCGACCCGTGAATTCTGTTTCAGGGCGGGTGAAACTCCCCCACTGGCGGTGACCGTCCGATGCCGAGAGGGCGTCGAGCGGAAGTCCGCGAACCCTGCAAGCCCGCGCGCGAACGCAGACGGGCGGCAGGGCCGATTCGGTGAGAATCCGAGACCAACGGTTACAGTCCGGATGGAAGAGGCAGCGATTCGCGTTTGCAGCACCGCGTTGCGCGGTGCCGTGACGTCGAACCTATACGAGCCTGCAATGGAGGGATTCATGCGGGCTTGTTTTCTTTCCGCCGGATGCAAACCCTGATGACTTGGCCGAGAAAGGGGTTTGACCATGAACGCGCAAGCGCGAAACATCCGCAACAACACCAACCGATGGGACACCCGCCAGCTCGTCACGATGTCGCTTCTGTGCGCCATCGGCGTGCTGCTGTCGTTCATCGAGCTCCCGCTTCTTCCGGCGGCGCCGTTTCTGAAGTTCGACGCCTCCATCATGCCCGCGGCGGTCTGCGGCTTCGCCTTTGGCCCGGCGGCGGGTCTCGCCTGCGGCATCGTCGGCGCCATCATCCACGGCATCATCATGGCCGACTACTGGGGCGCCATCATGAAGGTCCTCGTCATCATCGGCTACGTACTGCCCGCCGCGCTCATCTACCGCAAGATGCGCACCATGAAAGGGGCCGTGCTCGGCCTCGCCGCCGCGGTGGCGTGCTCCATCGTCATGGCGATCGTCGGCAACCTCGCGATCACCCCGATCTACCTGAACACGCCCGTCGAGGTGGTCGTCGGCATGATCGTCCCCGTCCTCGTCCCGTTCAACATCGTGAAGGCGCTCATCAACAGCGTCCTCACGCTCATCGTCTACAAAAGCATCTCCAACCTGATCACCCCCAAGAAAATGCAGGTGCGCGGACGCTAGCGGGCGCTTCGCGCAACGCAACCGGACCGCAACGGAGCGCTCCATGATCGAATTCGAAAACGTCAGGTTCACCTACGACGGCGAGACCTTCGTCGTCGACGGCGTGAACCTCCCGGATAAGGCGCGGGGGAGTTCGTCTGCATCCTCGGCGGCAACGGCTCGGGCAAGTCGACCATCGCCAAACTCTCCGACGCGCTGCTCGTCCCCGACGAAGGGCACGTGCGCGTCGCGGGCGAGGACACCTCCGACCCCTCCGTCACCTACTCTCGTCCGCAGCAGCGCGGGGCTCGTGTTCCAAACCCCGACGACCAGATCGTCTCGAGCGTCATCGAGAACGACGTCGCGTTCGGCCCCGAGAACCTCGGCGTGAAACGCGAGAAGCTGCGCGAGCTGGTGACCCGCTCGCTTGCCGCCGTCGGGCTCGAGGGCTGCGAGAAACGCGAGACCGCCACGCTCTCGGGCGGCCAGAAGCAGCGCGTCGCCATCGCGGGCGTGCTGGCGATGGAGCCGGACGTCCTCATCCTCGACGAGGCGACCGCGATGCTCGACCCGCGCGGGAGGGAAGCCGTGCTGAGCGTGTGCGAGAAGCTCCACGAGCGCGGCATGACCGTCGTCATGATCACGCACTTCATGGACGAAGCGGCGCGCGCCGAACGGGTCGTCGTCGTCGACCGCGGCAAGATCGCCCTCGACGGCGCGCCCGAAGACGTCCTCGTCCGAGCCGAAGAGCTCGCGCAGCTCAGCCTCGAGATGCCCTTCGCGAGCGAGCTCGCCTTCAAGCTCGAAAAGCTCGGCGTGCCCGTGTCCCCCACCGTGTCCATCGACGAACTTGAGGAGGAGCTATGCCGATTGCTTTCGAGGGCGTGAGCTACTCTTACGAGGGCGCAGGCGGACGGCTCGTCCTCGACGACGTGAACCTCACCGTGGCCGACGGGGAGTTCCTCGGCATCGCGGGGCACACCGGCAGCGGGAAGAGCACGCTCATACAGCATATGAACGGCATACTCCACCCCACCGCAGGGCGCGTCACCGCCTACGGCGTCGACCTCGCCGACAAGAAGGCGAAAAGCCGCGGTTCGCGGGCGTATCGGCGTGGTGTTCCAATACCCCGAGCATCAGCTGTTCGCCGCCACCGTCACCGAAGACGTCGCCTTCGGACCGCGCAACCTCGGCATCGACGACGAGGAGATCGCCGAGCGCGTCGCGCGGTCTCTCTCCTGCGTGGGACTCGATCCCGCGCGGGTTTCGAAGGCGAGCCCCTTCGAGCTTTCGGGAGGCCAGCAGCGCCGCGTCGCCATCGCGGGCGTGCTGGCGATGGAGCCGGACGTCATCGTGATGGACGAACCTGCGGCGGGACTCGATCCGCGAGGACGCGAGGATCTTCTCGACCTCGTCTCGTCGCTGCACGAAGACGGGCTCACGGTCGTGATGGTGTCCCACTCGATGAGCGATCTGGCGAAACGATCCGATCGCATCGTCGTGATGTGCGAGGGGTCCGTCTTCACGCAGGGATCGCCCGCCGAGGTGTTCGCCCGCGGCGACGACCTGCGCGGCATCGGCCTCGACGATTGCCGCCCGCGCAAAACTCGCCTCGCGTCTGCGCGATCGCGGCGCCGTTCTGCCCCGTCCTCTACTCCGCCGACACGCTCGCTCAGGACATCGCGCGAAGCTATCGGGCCGCCATGCGGGCAGAGGGGTGGCCGACCGTGGCTGACCTCGAATCGGCGGTGTTCGGCCGCTTCCACCCGGAGAGAGCTTCATGCACGCGCTGGACCCCCGGACCAAGCTGCTCGCCGTCATCGGGCTGGTGATCGCCGTGTTCGGCTCGCAGACCTACGCGGGCATCGGCCTTTGCGCGCTTTTGGTCCTCGCCGCATGCGCCGCCTCGCGCATCCCCGCGAAGGTGATCGCGAAGGCCACGGCCCCCCTGCTGATCATCGCCGCCCTGGCGGTTGTCTTGAACGTGTTCTTCACCCAAGGCGGGGAAACGTACGTGTCCTGGGGGTTCGTCACCATCAGCGAGCGCGGCGTGAGCGCGGCGGCGCTGGCCGCGTGCAGGCTCACCGTGCTTTTGACAGGAGCGACGCTGCTCACGCTCACCACGGCGACCCTCGACATAACCGAGGCGTTCGAGCGGCTGCTGTCCCCTCTTGCCAAAATCGGCCTGCCCGCCCACGAGCTCGGCATGATGATGGGCATCGCGTTGCGTTTCCTCCCGCAGTTCGCAAGCGAAGCCCGCATCATCCACCGCGCGCAGATATCGCGTGGAGCGACGTTCGGATCGAGCGTCTTCTCCGGAGGCGTCAGCGCCCTCGGCGCGCTCATCGTGCCTTTGTTCACCAGCGCGTTTCGCCATGCGGAGACACTCGCCCTCGCCATGGACGCACGCTGCTACCACGGCGGCCCGGATCGAACGAGGCTCGATCCGCTCGCCTTCGCAAGACGCGACGCGATCGCAAGCGCCCTGCTCGCGGCGACCATCGTTTGCACGCTCGCCCTCAACGCAGTCCTCGGATAGCGGGGCGCAAGCCGGCAACCCCGAAACCACCTCGCACCGTGGAGCCCGCACGGGCCCGGCTTGCGTCTTTGGCGTGGGGCGCAAGCCGGCAACCCCGAAACCACCTCGCACCCGACTGGAAAGACCCACGACGACGCCGTGAAAGCGCCGTCGCCGCATTCGACACGCCGCACCGAACCGAAAGGAAGCGATCATGAAGCAGCAAGCCATCGAGACGATCATCGACTACCTCACCTCGATACCCGCGTGGTATCTCGCCACCGTCGAGGAAGACCAGCCCCACGTGAGGCCCTTCAGCTTCGCCGCAGCGCAAGACGACCGCATCTGGTTTTGCACCGCGACCACCAAAGACGTCTACCGCGAGCTTGAGAAGAACCCGAAGTTCGAGCTGACGGCATGGAAGCCGGGTCGGGTTGGATCATCCTGCGCGGGCGCGCCGACCTCGACGACCGAGCCGACGACGACGTCCGCCGCGCGGGTTCGAGCACCTCGTCGGGCTCGGCGAATGCTACGAAGGCCCGAACGACCCGACGCTCACGTTCTTCTCCTTCACCGACGCCCAAGCGTGGGTGTGCAACATCGACGGCAGCTGGACGCCCATCGAGATGTAGGACGCAGGCGAGGCTATGCGGGCCCGATCGGGAGGGCGGCGGCCCGCCTGCGCAGGCACGGGCGCAAACCGTCCGAGCCGTGCAACGCTCCCGCGCGTTACCCCTGTGCGGGAGCCAGATCGGGGAACTCGCGCAACATGCGCTCGACCGGCAACCCGATGATGGTGTCGAGCGCGCCGTCGTAGCGCTCGACGAGCTTCGCGCCCTCGCCTTGGATGGCATACGCGCCCGCTTTGTCGAACGACTCGCCTTGGCGCAGGTAGTCCGCGATCTCCTCGTCGGTGAGGTCGCGAAACGTCACGCGGCTCACGTCGTGAAACGTCCGAAATCCCAAGGAGATGTTGTCCGCCTCGGGCGCGGCGACCATCCACACCGACACCGCGGTGATGACCTCGTGAGTCGAACCTGACAGGCTGCGCAGCATGTGCTTGCCGTCGGAGAGGCTTCGGGGCTTCCCGAAGATCTCCCCGTCTTTCACCACCATGGTGTCCGCGCCGATGACGATGAGCATGCCCTGGTAATCCTCGGCGAGGACCTCCTGGATCACCGCGCCCGCCTTGCGCTCGGCGAGCTTCTTGCACGCCTCCGCCGGTTCGGCGAGCTGGTCGGGTTCGAGCGTCTCGTCCACAGGCGTCACGGGCGTGCGCACCGAGAAAGCGACGCCCGCTTTCTCGAGAAGCTCCCGACGACGAGGGCTCGCGCTTGCCAGCACCACCTCAAATGCCTGTTCAGCCATTTACCTGTCCTTCTTCCTGCGCGCCCTGAAGTACGCCATGGGCTCGACGCGCACGCCTTCCTTGTTGGCGCTGACCGCCAAATCACCCTGTATGTTCGTCACGTAACCGCCGCGGGGAGCCCCGTCGGCGAAACCGTCGAGCACCGCCTCCACCGACGCCGCGTCGATGCGCGCGTCCGCGCCGAGCATGCGCTGCAGCATGCGAAGCGCCACGCGCCGTTGAAGCGGCCGCGGGCTGCGCGCGAGCTCGGGCAGAAGCACGAACCCCTCGGTCAGGTCGATCCCCAGCGCTCGTCTTGCTGCACCCAGCGAACGCACGAAGCGCTCAGCTCCTCCGCCATGTCGTCGAGCATGTCGTCCTCGTCGGCGATCAGGTTCATCGACCGAACGAGCGAGGCGGTCATCTGATCGTCCCACGCGCGCGCCTTCGGCACGATCTCGTGCCTGACGTAGGCGCGGAACCGATCCGTGTGGGCGTTGGTGGCATCCTCGCGCCAAAAGCTCGCCGCGCGCATCGCACGCCACGGCAGCGCCCGCGCGCTCGCGGCGGCCGATGTAATCGCGCAGGTCCTCGCGGGAAAGATCCATGAGGGGACGGGCGACCGGCCCGTTGACGTAGCGCATCGAGCGGAACCCGCCGGGACCCGTGCCCACGATGGAGCGCATGTAGAAGCTCTCGATGCGGTCGTCGGCGGTGTGCGCGGTGAAGATGCGGCCGTCGGCGATGGGATACGCCTCGTGCCGGCACATCGACTCAAGCGCCTCGTTGGCCGCAAGATAGCGCTCGCGCCGAGCGACCGCCTCGACGTTCTCGCGCGTGCGGGCGACCTCGCCGGCGACGTCGATCTCGCACGAGAACAGCGGAATCCCCAGCACTTCGGCAAGATCCGCGACGAACCGCGCGTCCTCGTCGGAATCCTCCCCGCGCAGCTTGTGGTTGACGTGAAGCATCGCAAGCGCCCCGATCTCCCCCGCCGCGCGCAGCTCCGAGGCGGCATAGGCGAGCGCCGTGGAATCCGAGCCGCCCGACACCATGAGGAGCACCGCGTTATCGGGCCCCGCCAAGCCATGGTCGACCATGGCTTGGCTCATGGCCTCGACCACGCGGTCACGTGCGCCTTTTCCCTCTTGAGCCATGTTATGCCTCCTCTCGATCCTGCCCGCGCGATCGACCTTGCGCACGGCGCATCCGGCAGATGCACTCCACGTGGTCGGTGTGCGGGAACATGTCAACCGGCAAACCGCATCGACCTCGTAGCCCGCGCGGCGCAGGTAGGCGACGTCGCGCGCCTGCGTCTGCGGGTTGCACGAAATGTAGACGATGCGATCGGGAGCCATCTGAGCCGCGGCGTCGAGGAAGCGCTCGCTCGACCCCGCGCGAGGCGGATCCATCAGCAGCACCAGCTCGTCGCGATCGGACGAGCCGTCCGCGCTCCCGCCCGCATCCTCATCCGCACGCTTCACGGCGAGCGCCTGCATGAACGCCCCGGCGTCGAGCGAGACGAACTCGGCGTTCTCGATGCCGTTGTGAGCGGCGTTTTGGCGCGCGTCGACGATGGCGGACTCGACGTTGTCAACGCCGATCACGCGACGGGCGCCGGCGCGCGCGGCCGCGAGCCCGATCGTGCCCGTGCCGCAGTACGCGTCGATGACCGTCTCTTTTCCCGCCAGCTCGGCAAGCTCGATGGCACAACGGTACAAGACCTCCGTCTGCGTCGCGTTCACCTGGTAAAACGACTTCGACGAAATACGGAAGCTCAGCCCGCACAGCTCATCGAGGATGAAGCCCGGGCCGAAAAGCGTCCGTTCCCGATCGCCGAGGATCACGTTGGTCTTGCGCATGTTGACGTTTTGCACGACGGTCGTGATCTCGGGAACGCGCTTGACCAGTTCGCGGCAGAACGACTTCGACGAGGGAAACGCATCGTCGTTGGTGACGAGCGTCACGAGCACCTCGCCGGATGCATGCCCCACGCGCACGACGGCATGGCGCATGAAGCCGCATCCCGCGTCCTCGTCGTAGGGCTCGATATCCCATTTGCGCATCAGGTCGCGCACGGCGAGCGTCACCCGCTTCGCCACCTCGTTTTCGAGCGCGCACGTGTCGGTCGGGATGAGACGATGCGTTCCCTTCGCGTACATGCCCGTGAGGATCTCGCGACGGACGGGTCCGCCCGCACGGGCGGCATCCGCCCTCCCGCGCCCCCTTGCGCGAACCCCGCACGGGAGAGCCCGGCGCGTAGGGAGAGATCACCTTGTTGCGATAGTGGAACGGATCGTCCATGCCGATGAGGGGATGCACGGCCTCGGCAGGCGCGAGGTCGGCGAACAGATCGGCGATCAGACGCTGCTTGATCTTGAGCTGCTCGCCGTACGGGACGTCGAGCATGCTGCAGGCGCCGCAGCGGTCGAACACCGGGCACAGATCGCACGTGCGACGTTTTTCGCCCGCATGCGAAGAGCTCTTCGCGGACGCACCGCGAGCACGCCCCTTCGGGGAGGGCTTGCTTTTCCGATCATGACGTGCGGCGCCGGAAGGCGAAGCGCCTCGCCGCTTGACGCCGCCGTTGTTTTTTTCCCTGTCTTTTTTCATGATGGACATTGTGTCACATCGCATCGCGGCCGCGGCGTTCGTTTCAACCCGTTCACGCTAACAGCACGGCGCGTTGCCGCGCCTGAGACGCTGCAAAGAGTTTCCACGCGCGTTTGCTATGGTGGTCGCGAGCATGTTGCAACCGCGTGCGGTCGGTCGCCGCACGGAGAGCGAAAGGAACGTCATGGGATTCGTCATACGCTGGATCGTAACCGCCATCGCCGTCGCCGCCGCCGTATGGCTGGTGCCGGGGATCGACGTGCTCGGAGGCGAGGCGTGGATCGGCATCGCGCTGCTCGCGCTCGTGCTCTCGCTCATCAACATGTCGATCAAGCCCATCTTGCAGGTTCTCTCGCTGCCGGTGACGGTGCTGACGCTCGGGCTGTTCTACCTTGTGGTGAACACCGCCGTGCTCTACCTTGCCGCATGGCTTGCCAACGGGCTGTTCGGCATCGGGTTCGAGATAGCCACCTTCGGCAGCGGGTTCGTCGCCGCCATCGTCATCTCCATCGTCTCGGGAATCGTCAACGGCATCGTCGGCAACGACTAAGGCCGCGTAAGACGAAGCCGCGAGGCCCCTTGAGGCCGCACGTTTCGGACGCGGGGCTTCGCGCGCCGCGTCCGCCCGAGCGAGGAGAAGACGCCGCGCGGAGACGCTTCCGGAAGGCTCCCGCCGCGCACCGCGTCCGCCCGAGCGAGCGAGAGCCTTCCGGGCGCTTGGGCTCGCGTCGCACGCAGGCGCCCGGAAGACGCGAATCCGCCTTACCCCTTCGCCGCGTCCCGCAAGCGCCAAACGGTATATGGCGCGCGCATCGTCCATGCCGAGTCTCTTCATGCTGCCGAACGTCTCGCCCCTTGTTCGCACGCAAGGTCGGGATCGTGCGCTCGATGTCATCCTCGCAAAGACCCAGCTCCTCGAGCGTGGTGGGCATGCCCAACGACGCGAAGAACATGCGCGTCTCGTCGATGGCCGAAAGCGCGTCGGCCTCAAGATCGCCCGTCGGGGCAAGGCCGAACACCTCGCGTCCGTAATAGGCGAAACGAGCCGGGTTCGCGTCGAACACGTACTCCATCCACGCGGAAACATCACCGCGAGCCCCGCGCCGTGGGTGATGGACGGGTCGAGCGCCGAAAGCTCATGCTCGAGGGCGTGCGTCGCCCAGTCCTCGTGGCGGCCCACTCCGGCGAGCCCCTGATGGCAGAGCATGCCGGCCCACATGATGTTGGCGCGGGCATCGTAGTTGTCGGGGTCGGCCAGCACGCGCGGCGCCTCGGCGCGGATGGTGTTCATGAGCGACAGGTTCAGATTGTCGGTCACAGGCACCGCGCCCAGGTCGTCGAAGAAGCGCTCCAGCAGGTGGCAGAACATGTCGGTAAGGCCAGCGGCTGTCTGGAAGGGCGGCAGGGTGAAAGTGAGCTCGGGGTTCATGAACGCGTAGCGCGGACGGTGGTTGTCGTTGGCGTAGCCGGTCTTGCGGCCCAGCTCGTCGTTGGAGATGACCGTGTTCTTCGAGGCCTCGCTGCCGGCGGCGGGATGGTGAGCACCACGGCGATGGGAAGCGTGGACGGATTGGGGGCGCTTCGTCTCGAACAGCTCCCACACGTCGTCTTCGATGCACGCGCCGTTGGCGATGGCCTTCGCGGAGTCCACGACGCTGCCGCCGCCCACCGCGACGATCCAGTCGATCCCCTCGCGCTTGCACAGGGCCACGCCCTCGCGCACGAGCGTGATCTCGGGGTTGGGCCGCACGCCGCCAAGCTCGTAAACGGTCATGCCCGCACGCTCGAGCGAATCGCGCACGCGCGCGATCAGCCCGCTTGCCACCGCCGATCCGCCGCCGAAGTGGACGAGCGCGCGCAAGGCGCCTCGGCCTTGAGCCTCTCGCCCACCTGCGCCTCGACGTCGCGCCCGAACACGAACCTGGTCGGCGATACGAATTCGAAGTTCTCCATAGGTTTTCCGCCTTTCCACGCAAACGCAAAACTCCCCCGCCGCGCGGACGGCACGCCGCCCGCCCGCCGCTTTGCCATAATTGTCGGTCTCCGTTCCGCCCGAGATGCCCGGACGGCACGCCGCCCGCCCGCCGCTTTACCATAATCTCACAAGATGGCGACGAAGCACCCGTTCGTTGCCAAACGCCGACGGAGGAGGCGCCTGTGCCGTCCCGCACGCTAAACTGTGCAAACGGAAAAGATTGAGGCATCATGCAGAACAACCACGCATCGGTCATCAAAGGCCTCAACATCGCCGTCATCGTCCTCGCCGCCGGCACGCTGCTCGCCTGCCTTGCGGGATTCGCGATGCTCGGCATCGGCGGCTACGCCGTCAACGAATACGGCCATCACGCCGTCGACAGCGCGATCCACGCGGACCGCGAGCTCGAGCGGGAACTCGCGGAAGCGGGCATCACGGACATGAGCGACATCACGAGCGCAGACGTGATCGGCCTGACGAACTTCGCCTTCGGACTCCGGCGCCGCCGCCCTCGGCTGGGAGCTCGTCGGAGGCGTCATCACCCCTCGTCGCGGGCATCTTAGGCGTCGCGGGGGGCGAGCAAGCGCGAGAAGCTCGGCGGCGTGTTCGTCTGGGGAATCGTCGGGGCCGTCGTCGCCCTGCTCGGCGGACGCCTCATCACCTGCGCCCTGCTGGTCGTCTCGGCCATTTTCGCGAACATGGACAAACGCGCCTACGCCATTCCCCTACGGGCAGCCCCCCGCGCCAAGGCTAACCCGGCGCCAAGGCTAGCCCAGCGCCACGTCCAAGACCATCATCACCAAAAAGCCCGCCATCACCGCGATGGTGCGGCGCTCGCCGCGATACTCGAGCCCTCCCGATCGCCCAGATGGGCCTCGGGATGAGCTCCTCGACCACCACGTACATCATCGCTCCCGCCGAAAACGCCAAAAGCCAGGGCATGAAGGGCACGATGACCGAGGCGAACAGGACGACCAGAACGCCGAACACCGGCTCGGCGAGGCCGGAGAGCGCCCCATGGCGAACGCGCGCGGCGCGCTCATCCCTCCTGCATCAGGGGAAGCGCCACCGCCGCGCCCTCGGGGACGTTTTGGACGCCGATGCCGATCGCCAGCGCAACCGCCATGCCGAAGGCCGCCGCGTCCCCTGTTGAGCCCCGCGATCGCGAACAGCAAGCCGACGCTCATGCCCTCGGGGATGTTGTGAAACGTCACCGCCGAGAACAAAAGCGCGGGACGGCCCCACTTCGAAGGAAGGCCCTCGGCGTCGCGAGCGCCGGGTGCATATGGGGCAAAACCGCGTGGAGCACCATGAGGAAGGCGACGCCGAGCACGAAGCCCCCGCAGCCGGGATCCAGCCCACCTGCCCGGATTCCTCCGCCTTCTCGATAGCCGGAATGAGCAGCGACCAAACCGAGGCAGCGATCATAACGCCTGCGGCGAACCCGAGGAACGCCCTTCTGCGCCATCGCGCTCTTTCGCTTGCGGAACAAAAAAACACCGCCGAGGCGCCGAGCGCGGTCATGAGAAACGTGAACAGCGTTCCGCACGCCGCCCACAGCAAAGCCTGCTGCACAAAGACCTCCTTCGATAAGCGTCCGACTCCGCGAAAAGAGGCCGGGCAAGCCCGCCTCCGTTCAGCGCGGCGAACCGGGCCGATACGAGCGCTTAGTTCCCGGCAAGGGGCGCAGGCGCGCTGTACGCGCGCGTGGCGTATTCCTGGTTGAGCTCGTAGAGCGAACGCGCGTCGCCGCCGAACAGCTTCATCTTCGTGATCATGTCGTCGGCGCTGCTCTCCTCCTCGAGCTGCTCGTCGATGAACCAATCGAGGAACTTCATCGCGCGGTAGTCTTTCGCCTCCATGGCGGCGGCGTAGATGTCGTTGATGAGCGACGTGACGTACTTCTCGTGCTCGAGCGCCGCCTCGAGGGGCTCGATGTGGGAGGAGAAGGTCTTGTCGGGCTGATCGATCGCGAGCAGCTTGACCTTCTCGCCGTTGTCGTGCAGGTAGTTGCGGAAGATGAGCGCATGGTCGCGCTCTTCCTGGGCCTGGATCTCGTACCAGTTGGCATACCCGTCAAGACCCTCCTCCTCGTAATAGTCCGCGAAGGAGAGGTAGAGGTAAGCCGAATACAGCTCCTTGTTGATCTGGTCGTTGATAAGCTCGTACACTCGTTGATCCATGAGATTCCTCTTTTCTATGACGGCTCCTGTGCAAGCAGCTTCATTTTAGCCCCGACGTCGCGCACGCACGGCGCGAGCCGATCGAGGGCGCAAAACAACCATGCCGGATACGAGGCGTCGCCGGGCGAAGAGCCTGTGTATTGTTTGCAGATAGTCAGATGGCGCAAGTAGTTAAGACCTAAAATGACAGGAAGCTAACGAATTGCGCACCGTCAAACGGGTGAGTCGACGACGTGCTCCGCTCATCGCACGCTCACCCGCAACCATCGAGGACCGCCCATGCTCCAGCTCCAGCACATCCGCAAGGCCTACACCACCGGCGACTTCACGCAAGTCGCGCTCGACGACGTCTCGGTTTCCTTCCGCGACAACGAGTTCGTCGCGATCCTGGGGCCTTCGGGCTCGGGTAAGACCACCCTGCTCAACATCATCGGAGGCCTCGACCATTACGACTCCGGCAACCTCATCGTCGACGGCATCTCCACGGAAAGCTACAAAGACCGCGATTGGGACGCCTACCGCAACAACCGCATCGGCTTCGTGTTCCAAAGCTATAACCTCATTCCGCATCAAACCGTGCTCGCCAACGTCGAGCTCGCGCTCACGCTTTCGGGCGTTTCGCGCGATGAGCGCCGGCGCCGCGCAGAGGAGGCCCTCGCCGCCGTCGGACTGGACGACCATATGGGCAAAAAAGCCCAGCCAGCTCTCGGGCGGCCAGAAGCAGCGCGTCGCCATCGCGCGCGCCCTCATCAACGATCCCGAGATCCTGCTCGCCGACGAGCCCACAGGCGCCCTCGACTCCAAGACCAGCGTGCAGATCATGGACCTGCTCACCGAAATCGCGCGCGATCGCCTCGTCATCATGGTCACGCACAATCCCGATCTGGCCCACCAGTACGCCACCCGCATCGTCAACCTCGCCGACGGCGTCATCCGCTCCGACACCGACCCCTACGAGCCCACCGCCGAGGAAATGAGGCTCTCGGACAAGCCCGTGCGGCGCACGTCGATGGGATTTCTCACCGCGCTGTCGCTTTCGTTCAACAACCTCATGACGAAGAAGGGCCGCACCATCATGACGGCGTTCGCGGGCTCTATCGGCATCATCGGCATCGCCGCCATCCCTCGCTTGCAAACGGCGTGAACGCCCACATCAAATCAGTCGAGGAAGACACGCTTTCGGTCTATCCCCCTGCAGATCATGAGCACGGATTCGACATGACGTCCATGATGGTCGGCAGCGTCGCGGGCACCGACGACGACGCGAGCCCCGAGGCGGAAAACGAAGGCGGGCAGGCCGATGAAACCGACAGGAGGGCTCCATCGGCGAAAACCAGATGATCACGCGCATGCTCTCGAGCATCGCGAGCAACGACCTCGCCTCCCTGAAGTCCTACTTCGACAGCGGCGAGAGCGGCATCGAGAACTTCGCAAGCTCGATCGACTACACCTACAACGTCACCCCCCAGATCTTCGACGCCGACACCGAAGACGGCGTGTGCGCCAGATCAACCCCGACACCACGTTCTCCGCGCTCGGCATGGGGTCGTCGGCCTACACCAATTCGCTCATGTCCATGTCGGCGTCGACCGACGTGTTCGCCGAAATGGTGGGCAACACGCGCATCGTCGAAGAGCAGTACGACGTCGTCGCAGGTCATTGGCCGCAAAGCTACAACGAGTGCGTGCTGGTGCTCACCTCCGGCGGCAACATCAGCGACTTCATGTCCTACGTGCTCGGCTTGCGCGACGCCTCCGAGCTGAAGACCATGGTGAACCAGTTCATGGCGGAAGAGCAGATCGAGGTCGAGCTCGACGACATCGACATCACCTACGACGACATCCTGAGCAAGCGCTTCAAGCTGGTCAACGCCGCCGACTTCTACCAGCACGACGCCGAGCACAACGTGTGGATCGACAAGTCCGACGACAAGGCGTACATGACCGAACTGGTGAACGCGGGCGAGGACCTCGTCATCTCGGGCATCGTGAAGGCCAAACCCGAGGCCAAAAGCGACGGCTCTTTCCATGGGCGTTTACTACACGCCCGCGCTCACCCGCCACCTCATCGAAAACGCCGCCGCGACGCCGATCGTCCAAGACCAGCTGGCCCACCCCGAGACCGACGTCATCAGCGGAAAGACCTTCGCCGAACTCGAAGAGGGCGCAAACGACGACTCGTCTCTCGACATGAACTCGATGTTCACCGTCGACGAGGGGGCGATAAGCTCCGCCTTCAGCATCGACGCGAGCAAGCTCACCGTCGACATGGCGGCGCTGCAAAACAGCATGGCAGCCCCCTCCTGCCTGCCATGCCGCCCGCCGATCCCAACGCCTTCGCCATCGAGAGCACGCCCGAGGTGAACGGCGAGGCGCTGCCGCGGCGACGGCCAAGCTGACCGCTGACTACACGAAGAAGCTTCCGCAGATCATCGCCGAGCTCGCCGCGAAGGACCCCTCGTTCGACATCACCACCGAGGCGGGCCAGCAGGCCGCCATGGCCGCGTATCTGGCCATGCCCGAAACCAAGGACCTCATGAACAGCCTCATGCCCGAGGTGCTCGACACCACGGCGATGCAGGCCGAACTCGCCGCGAAGTGCAGGCGTACATGACGCAAACCACGACCGCCTACATATCCCAGGTCGTGCAGGCGATGCAGGCGCAAATGTCGAGCGCCCTCGCGGGAGCCATGTCCCAGCTTTCGGCGAACATGGCCTCCGCCATGAGCATCGACGCGTCCGCCTTCGCCAACGCGTTCAAGTTCAACCTCGACGAACAGCAGCTCACCGAGCTGATCATGTCGATGATGAGCTCGGAGGAGGCCAGCTTCGACGGCAACCTCTCCAAGTTCGGATATGCCGATCTGGCCAAACCCGCGGGCATCGACATCTACCCGATCGACTTCGACAGCAAGCAGGAAGTCATCGACATCCTCGACGGCTACAACAAGCGCATGATCGACGAGGGCGCCGACGACAAAGCCATCACCTACACCGACATCGTCGGCACGCTCATGAGCTCGGTGACCACGATCATCGACATGATCAGCTACGTGCTCATCGCGTTCGTCGCCATCTCGCTGGTGGTGAGCTCGATCATGATCGGCGTCATCACCTACATCTCGGTGCTCGAACGCAAGAAGGAAATCGGCATCCTGCGCGCCATCGGCGCGAGCAAGGGGGACATCTCGCGCGTGTTCAACGCCGAGACCGTCATCGAGGACTCGTCGCGGGCGCGCTCGGCGTCGGCGTGACGGCGCTGTGCTGCGTGCCCGCCTCCGCCATCGTCTACGCGCTGTTCGACGTGCCCAACGTCGCGCAGCTTCCGCCTGTCGCGGCGGGCGTGCTCGTGGCGATCAGCGTGCTGCTGACGTTCGTCGCAGGCCTCATGCCCGCCTCGTCGGCAAGCCGCAAGGATCCCGTGGAAGCGCTTCGCAGCGAGTAGGACGGTTTTCGAGCCCGGACCCCGGGCTTCAGGGGCGGGGCTTTCGGGGCGGAGGGTCGAAGCCTCGAGACGCCGTCGGCGCATCCCGCACCGCCGCCGCTCGCCATGAAACGACGGCGGCGCAAGGGCTATTTCGTGAAGCCGCCGGTACGTGTTGCAGCAAACGCGCGAACGGCTAGAATGAATCTCGTGCTCGCAAGAGCCCGCACGCAGCGCCCCGCATCGGTTCCGCGCCTTCCCACGCAGCTCATGCGTCGGCGACGGAAAGCGGGGCGCTCCGTGCGCGTCAATCGGCGCACCCAACGTCACGCGCCTCGGAACACAAGCCCCTATCGGAGGCCCCCTATGAGCTCCCGCTACATACCTGCACTCGACGGACTGCGAGCGCTCGCGGTCATCGCCGTCGTCATCTACCACATGAACGCCACCGTGCTGCAAAGCGGCCTGCTCGGCGTGACCATCTTCTTCGTTTCGTCGGGCTACCTCATCACCGGTCTGCTCATCAGGGAATGGTCCACCGCCAGAAAGATCAACCTTCCCCAATTCTGGCTCAGGCGCGTTCGCGGCTGTTCCCCCGCCATCGTGTTCGTCTTGGCGGGAACCATCGTGCTCACCGCGGCCTTCGCGCCCGACATGCTCACCAAGCTGCGCAACGACCTTCCGCCGCCCTTCTCTTCTTCACCAACTGGTGGTACATCTTCCAAGACGTCAGCTACTTCGAGGCCATGGGGCGCCCTCTCCGTGACCTCACTTCTGGTCGCTTGCCATCGAGGAACAGTTCTACCTCATCTGGCCTCCGCTTCTCCTCCTGCTGTTCTCGAGGCGCGTGAAGAAGCGCCATATCCAGCTGGGACTTCTGATCGCCGCCGTCGCGTCCGCCGCGGCGATGGCGCTGTTCTACACACCCAAGCCGACCCCAGCCGCGTGTACTACGGCACCGACACCCGCGTGTTCTCGCTGCTCATCGGCGCGTTTCTGGCGTTTGAGTTCCCTCCCGCGCGCATCAACGGCACGGGCAACGCGGCTTCACCGCACGAGACCGCAGGATCGCGCTGATCATCGGGGGCGCGGCGCTTGCGGGCATCCTCGTCATGATGGTCGTCGTCAACGGCTATTCCCCGTTTTTGTATTACGGCGGCATCTTGCTGCTCTCCTGCTCACAGGAGCGCTCATCATCACGCTGGCGGATGGAAGAAGCCCGCTCGCGCGCTTCTTCGCGCTGCGCCCGCTGGTCTGGATCGGCAAGCTCTCGTACAGCATCTACCTGTGGCACTATCCGCTGCTGCTTTTGATGAACCCGCGCAATTTCACGGGCGAGACGCTGTGGTTCGCCTACGTCGGGCAGGCGCTCGTCATATTGGCGGTGTCGGCGGTTTCCTACTATCTCGTGGAGACGCCGCTTCGCAGAGGCGCCATCGGCAAGGCCGTCAAGGGCATCGCGAGAAGCAGTTCACCATACGCGAGTACGCGCTTCACCACGCCGTGCAGCTCGGCATCGGGACGGCGCTGATAACCGCCGCCGTCGTGCGTGCCTGATCGTGGTTCCCCCCACCACCACGCAGCAGAACACGCAACTGGAGTCCGCCGTGGTGGTGCCCGAGGCGCCATCCGATGACGCCGCCCGCGCCCGAGGAGCGCACCGTCGAGAGATGCTCGCGCAAACGGAGGGCGAAACAGCTCTGGAGAAAGCGTGCAACACCAACTTCCCTGCTGATCGGCGATTCGGTCTCGGTGGCCATCGGCGATTGGGCGGATACGGATACTTCGGCGAGACGTTCCCGCGCGCAACGCTCGACGCCGCCATCGGGCGCCAGCTCTTACACGGCGAAAGACGTCTACCAACAGCACGTCGACAACGGTTGGAACGGCCCGGTGGTCATCTTCGAAGTGGGAACCAACGGCGTCGCCACTGCCGACGACGTGCGCGAGATGGTGGAGTCCGTTCCTTCCGACAAGTACGTGTACCTGATAAACGTGCGATCCCCCGACCCCCTGCAGGACATCAACAACCCGCTTCTGCAGCAAGCGGCCGACGAGCACGACAACGTGCGCATCATCGACTGGCACACCGCCAGCGCCGCCACGACGAGTACTTCGACGGAGACGGCACCCATCTCACCGGCGTCGACGGGTGCCAGGCGTACCTGGCGCTCATAGCCAGCACGCTGGAGGAGCTGTACGCCGCCTAATCACATCGGGGCGCTAGGCTACGCGCCCCGCGTCGTCTAGCGCCCCGCGCCGTCTTGCGCCCGACCGCGCCGCGTAGCCCTGCGGCCCCGCGCCGTCTTGCGCGCACCTCTTTCCGCATTTCTGGACAAATTCTCGAGCAATTTGTCCATACGCCTTCCGTTCCGAGCGGCAGCATTTTTCCGCAAGACTCTGATCAGGCGTTTTCAAGGAGCTCTTCGAAGCAGGTGTCCTTCGTTGAGAAAAAGCCCGCCAAATCACCCCAGATGGACAAATTTCAGGAATTTGTCCACTTTTCAGGAAAAAGGTACGGGGGACGCGACGCGGCGGACACAAGCGCGGCGGGAAGCCAACGCGCTGTCAACGCGAGCGCGGAGGACGCGACACGGCGCACGCGCAGGACGCCGCGAGTACGGCGGGGGTCGATGCGCAAGACGCCGCGAGTACGGCGGGCGCAAGCGCAACGCAGAAGCGCATGGCAGCCGAGCGACCTCGGATACGATCGCTGAGGCGCGGCCGCGCTTGACGTCCCACAAATCGCGCAGATCCGCGTCCTCGGCCAGTCCTCATTAAGATACTCGCCCAAACGACGCGCCGCGGCCATCGCCGCTTGTCTTGGTCGGCGGGCACCTCGTCGGTATTGTTGAAGATGACCCGTAGCCTTCGTACCCACGCGCGTTGAACATGTTGAACATGCAGCGAACATGGGCATCGCGCGATCCTCGTTCTTCCTGCTGCCCGCGGTCAGGATGAGTCCTGCTTTTTTCGGGCGAATGTTGCGCGGGATATCCAGGAAGAACATCGCGGCATGCTGCGGCTGGAAACGGCTGAGCAGCGACATCATGGCGCCGGCATCGTGCCGAAGTACACCGGCGTCGCAATGACCACGTTGTCGTAATCGTCGGCGTAAATGGTGTCCATTTCATCGCGCACGACGCACCTCGCCGTCTTCACGCACCCTGCGGCAATCCACGCACGGCGCGATATTCGAGCGAAACGCCGAAATCTCGATGACCCGCCCTCGAGCGTCTTCTTCATCTCCTCGATGAGCGCGACCGTATTGCCGTGCGGACGCGGCGAGCCGTTCACGATAAGCGTCCTCTTGCCCATGTTGCACATCCTTTCCGCGCAAGCCTCCACGCGTACCCCATCAAAATGTTGAAGCAAATTATAGCTGAATCGAAATAAACAGAAGCGCAAATAACATGATTGAGAACGGACGATATGAGCTTTCCTCGATCTCTTGGAGCACGCCATGCGCAGCTTCGGGCCGCTATCGCACCTGAAGCGCCTTTTTTTCGCCGTGCTCATCGCTTGATTTCGACCGGAATACCCGCATCGGCGAAGAAAACGCGCGCATCGCGCGACCTCACCCTCCACACGCGGCGATCGTAAAAAAGCCGCAGGAAAAGCGAGAAAGCGAGGCGTGTCTGAAAGAACTAGGATGGTGTTGGTTCGAGAGCGGGAAACGAAAACAGCATCGCGAACTACAGCGAACCCGGATCGCAACGAGGTCGAAGCCGCAGGCGCATCGGGACGCGTCCGCCCCGCGACCGCATCCACCCGCGGTCACCCCGCGCACGCACTCCCGCGTCCGCGTCCGCGCCCGCCTCGCACCCGCGTCCGCCTCCGCCCGCGGCCACCCGCGGCCCGCCCCCACCTGTGGCCACCCCGCGCACGCGCACGCCTCGCATCCGCGTCCGCGCACGCCTCGCTTAGGACATCACCTTGTCCAGCAGTTCCTCGTAGGTGCTCACGAAGTCGTAGCGCACATCGTCTTCGCCCAGCTGCTCGAACAGCTTGCGCGCGCACTCGATCTTCGCGCTCGGTGCCCTTCAGGTTCAGGCTCTGCAGCGAGCCTTTCGTCTCCGCCACGAAGTAGATGTAGCGCACCGCGCCTTCGTTGAACGCGATAGCCCAGTCCGGCGCGTAGTCGCCCACCGGCGTGGGAATCTTGAACGAGCGCGGCAGGTGCGCGAAGGCGCACACCTCGACGGACTCCTCCAGCTTCTGCGCGAACGTGCGCTCGATGGCGCTGTCCAGCACCGTCCAATCCTGCACGCCACGCCGCGCCGTGGGCAGCGCGCGCTCCAAGCTCTCGGGCATGTCCTCGGTGAAGATCTCGGCCGCATCACTCACCCAGCTCCCGATCGAAATCACGCCGCAAATGCAAGATGCGATCGACCTTCACCGCATCTTCCTCCACGAGAAAAAACGCCAGGTAATGCTCGACAGGCGTGAACCGATACCCAATATCGAGCTCGTTGGCTCCGATATAACGCGGGCAAGCTTCGGCCGTGTACTCGATATGACGAAGCTGTGCGCGAACGCGCTTTATATAGTTATCCGCGACAACGCGCGATTTGGAGAGGCGACATACAGCACGCTTGATCTCCCTCAGGCCCTCGATCGCATCATCAAGCAGCACGATTTCACGCGGTCGCATGACAAGCCTCATCGCTAGAGCCCTCGCCATCCAACGACGACGGCTCGTCAAGAAGCTCGGCTATCGCCGTCTCCATCGCCTGGCAACGACGTTCCCGCAATCTTGCTGCACGCCGCCTCGGCAAGCGCGTCGTCGATATAACGCCGATACGCCGCGTTCGCCAGATGCTCCTCGAAGGCGTCGATGTCCATCAGCACCAAACTGCCGCGGCCGTTCTTGGTCAGGTAAATCGGCTCTCGCGCGTCTGGCGGGCCAGCGATTCCACCTCGGAGAAGCGATTGCGCAGATCCGTCGACGGGATGATGATAGTCATACATGCTTCTATCATAATTATTACCGTATACCGCTAGAATAGTAGCGTTTTTCGAGGAATCAGTCGATCCGGGACCTCCTCGCGCCGACCCAAGCATGAAAAAACCTCCCGCCTCTCGTTACCCGAGAGACGGGAGGCGGTTCAGAGCGCCCTAGGGCGTTTCAGTCGGCGCGAACGTGGCGCGATCAGCAGGTCGCGCCACGTCCTCAAAGCGTCGGGGAAGACTACAGCACCCAGGGAGACACCAGGGTGATCGGCAGCGCCGCGACGAGAATCAGCAGACGCAGCACGAAGCCGCCCACCAGCACGCCGATGTCGGTGAACGCGCTGATCATATGAGCCTTGCGCGACTCCTCGAACTCACGCGGACTGAAGAACAGAAGCCAGGTCTCAAGCGCCGTCGGGGCGACCAGGCCCACGATGATGAACAGCACCCAGAACACCACGGCGTACTTGCCCGCAACCAACGCCATGACCGAGTTGAAGCCCGCCTCGGAGTTGGTCACCGTGATGAACAGCAGGCTCGCCACCAGAAACATCTCGATAACCGGAAGCAGAAGTGGAACTTCTTCAGCACGCCGACGCGGTTGAACTCCTCGGGTGGCGGAACACGCCGCCCAGAAGCACCGACGCCATGCCGGTCGACACCGCCGACACCAAGAACAGCACGGGCAGAAGCGCGTTGTTCCACAGCGGGAACGTCTTGCACACGCCGAGCAGGCAGCCGGTGTAGATGGCGACGCAGATGCCCAGCACCGCGCCCACGATCTCGAGCCACATAGGCACGCCGCGCTTGAGCAGATCGAGCGCCAACGCCGCAAGCGCCACCACGGTGAACGCCGCCAAGATGACGACGCCCCAGGTCATGACCGAGCCGAAGTTCGTCAGCAGAAGCGCGAAGCGCAGCGGATGGTACAGGCCCGCGGTCGCGTCGAACATCAGCAAAAAGCAAGCCGACGATAACCGCCACGGGGCCACGACGTGTCCGATCTTGCGCATGTTGATCGCCTCGGGATGACGCCACGCGAGAAAACGCCGAGGTGGCGAAGCGCGCCGCCGCCCAGGCCGCCGAAGAACAGGTAGCAGGCGATGATGGCGCTCCAGATAGGTTCGTACATCATTTCACCATCACCTCACGTAAAATACTTTGGACTTGGTCAGGCTGCCGCCGATGGGCTCGGCATGCGTGCGGTTGATCTCGCGAACCAGCTCGCCGTCGGGATCGTCCAAGTCGCCGAAGATGCGCACGCCCGTCGGGCACGCCGTCACGCAGGTGCACATCTCGGTGCCCGTTTCGAAGTTGGAGACCGTGCAGAAGCGGCACTTGTCCACCGCGCCTGTCTGGGAGTTGCGCACGCACCTGGTACGGGCAGGCGGCCATGCAGCACAGGCAGCCGATGCAGCGTCCCTGATCGACCGTCACGATGCCGTCGGGGCCCATGTGGGCCGCGCCCGTCGGGCACACCGCGGCGCACGGCGCGTCCTCGCAGTGCATGCACTGCATGGGGCGTGCTCGACCGTGACCGCAGGGTACTTCCCGATCTCGCGCTTACGGATGCGCCACGTCGCCGATCATCTTGGTCAGCACACCGTCTTCCACGTACCCGTAAATCCGCATTTGCTCGAGCAGGAGTTGCACAGCGAATGGGCGGTGCTCGTCTCGCGCGCCCATCCCGCCGCCATCGCCTGCTCCCAGGAGCCGAAGCTCAGAAAGCCCGCGCCCGCGACGACAGCCGCCACGCCCGCGCTCCCGGCCAGAAAGCTTCGCCTGGTAATAGCGTTTTCTGACATTGTGTTTCCTCTCTGTATATGCACGCGCCGCGCTGACGTGACGTCAGTCGAGCACGCCGATCGTTTCGCCTTCGGAAACAAGGTTCTTCAGCCAAATCCCCATGACGGCGTCCACAAGCCCGATGTAGAAGCCCGCGTCATCGCCGATCGCGAGAAGCCGTTGGCGATAGGACTCCAGCCACGCGAAGCGCTCGCGCATGAACGTCAGCGCCTCGTGGTCCATGCCGCTTCGGAGCAGCACGGCCGTCAAATCGAGCTCGAGCGCGAGATGATCGGGGCAGTCGGAGAACCGCCCGGCGCCTCAAGCCCCAACCGCGCGACGAGCTCGCGCATGTAGCACGCCGAATCGCCCAGGTAGGCTCCCTCGCTTCTCAGGTACCCGTCGCCCGCACGCGATGCGCCCGCTGCGTACAGCGACTCGACAGGCACCGCCGATTCGGGCAAGCCGCCCGTGAAATGGCGCGCCGCGAAATCGCCCTTCTCCTGAAAGAAGGCGGGCGAAACAACGCCGAGACCTCCCCTTCGGTCAAAAACTCCTGAAGCGGGCAAAACCCCCGCCTGCGAATGCGCGACCTCGCCTGCGAGCCGAGGGGCCGATCGTCTTGCAGCGCGCTGCGGACCGCGTCGATGAAGTCGGGCCAAAGCGGCTTCGACGTGACGGCCCGCCACTCGTCCTCGCTTACGAGCGAAGCATTTCGCCAACACCGAGAACATCTCATGATGCTCCACGGTACCCCTCCTTTCCCAAGCTTCCGAACACACACCGCGTCTTCGCCGACGCGGATGGAAAACGACGATGCGCCGTTACACCAGCGTGACCGTGCGAACGACGCCCATGTCGATGCACTTTTGGGCGATGTCTTGCCAGTCGATGAACTGGATGGCACCGTTGGGGCACTGCTCGGCGCAACGACCGCAGCTGATGCACTTCGTGGAAGTGCGGCTCTCGATGTCGATGCGCGGCATGTTCCACGGGCACGCCTGCGAGCATGCCACAGCCGATGCACATGTCGCTGTCGACCATGCGGGCGCCGTTCTCCTCGCTCACGTAGATGGCATGCACGGGGCAGTAGTTCATGCACGCGGGATCCTCGCACTGCTTGCAGTGCTCGACGGTGAACTGGCACGCGCCCTCGCCCTCGCCGAACGAGCCTTGGCCGGTGTCGGGGCCGGGGCCCCAGTTGTAGTTGTCACGCACGCGCACGCGCGCGATGTGCTGGCAGACGCGGCCGTCGTTTTCAGCGTGCACATCATCTCGCAGCGCTGGCAGCCCGAGCAGCGCGCGCGGTCGGTCACGATGAGCTTGGTCGGCGTCGTGCGAATATCGATGCGCCCAGAGGCGATGGAGCGCTCGGTGACGCCCCGACGCCAGCACGCCGCCGACGACGAGGCCCGCGACGCCGCAACCGGCCATCGCCAGAACCTGACGACGCGTCACCGTCTTCTTCGGAGCAGCGGCTCCGCCTTCCTGCTCGCCCGTCTTCTCGACGGGGACGTTGCTGTTGTTAACGTCTGACATAGTGTTCCCCTCGCTTAGAAAAAAGATCGTCTCATCCAAGCCCTCTCGCAGCATCGGGCGCGAACCGCGTGGCACGCGCGAACCGCCGCACAACGTCTGAGACCTTAACCCCCGCCCGCACGCCCGCCACCCCCGTTTCGGGGGCAATCGTGCGTCAGCCTGCGGTTTTCATCATTACCCTCAAAGAGGGATGCGAAGATCCGCCCGCGGCCATACTCGGATCAGCTTTTCAAGCGAGCTTTCCCATGCTCGCTGAAGCTTGATCCCGAAGCTCGAATCGCAGCGCTTTACGACCGCACAACACTTAGGTAAAGAAAGAGATTTGGAGTATGAACAATGGCTGACGCTACCAAAGACGCGAAGAAGTCATACGGCTGGACGGGCAAGATCCTCCGTGTCAACCTGACGACCGGCGAGGTCTCCATTCAGTCCACCGATCCATATAAGTCCTACATCGGCGGCATGGGCATCGCCAACAAGATCATGCACGACGAGGTTCCCGCAGGCACCGATCCGCTGGCGCCGGAGTCCAAGATCGTCTTCGCCGTCGGTCCCCTGACCGCATCGGGTGTTCCGCTGGCGGACGCACCACCGTGAGCTTCCTGTCCACTTTCACCACCGACCACCTGGTCGTCGACGCCCACTGCGGCGGCATGCTCGGCGCGCAGATCAAGCAGGCGGCTACGACGGCATCATCCTCGAGGGCGCCGACCGCCCCGTTTATCTGAAGATCGAAGACGACGAGGTCAAGATCAAGGACGCGAGCTTCGTGTGGGGCATGGGGACCCGCGCCACCACCGAAGCCCTGAACCGCCTCGAGGGCATGACCGCCTGCGTCGCCACCATCGGCCCCGCCGGCGAGAACCTCGTCCCCTACGCCTGCATGCTGAACTCCCGCAACCACTCCGCAGGCGCGGGACTTGGCACCATCATGGGCTCGAAGAAGCTCAAGGCGCTCGTGGTGCAGGGCAACGGCAGCGTCTACGTGGCCGACCCCCAGGAGGTCGCCGACCTCTCCGACTACATGCTGCGCGAGGTCATCGACTCCAACAACAACCACGTCGTGCCCTCCACTCAGCAAGCCTGGGCCGAGTACTACGACAAAGGGATCCCGCTGGACCGCTCAGAAGGATCTGTACTGGGAGCTCGCCGAAGGCGCCCCATCGAAACCGGCGAGCCTAAGCCCGGCGAGGCTGAACACCGTCGGCTACCGCTGCATGAAGTCCTTCAGGACGAGGGCCCGGAGGCCGAGAAGTACACCATCAAGATGAACGGCTGCCACAGCTGCCCCATCCACTGCTACTCCGACATGCGCGTTCCCGCGGCCAAGGACCACGGCGGGTTCGAGATCACCGGCAACACCTGCGTTCCGAACTTCCCGTTCACCAGCAACTACATGTGCGGGATCCTGAAAGGCATCACGCCCGTCGAGAAGGGCAGCGAAGACGCGCTGATCTGGGATCAGGTCATCGGCTCGACCGTCGACGACCTGGGTCTGTGGTGCACTACGCCCAGCTCTACCGCGACATCGCGCACTGCATCGCGACCGGCGTCTTCGAGCGCGTTCTTCCCGCCGAGGAGTACGCGATGTTCGACTGGGACAAGTTCAAGAACAACGACCCGTCCATCATGCCCGAGCTACTCAAGCACATCGCATCGGGCGCGGGCGAGATGTCCTACGTCGCCCACGGCCCCATCGTGTGGTGCGAGCGCTGGGACGACATGGGCTGGTTCGACCAGGCGGCGTCGTGCTTGATCAACTACCGCGGCTGGCGGTTCACCATGCCGCCGAGTGCTACGCGCAGGTCGGCCTGCTCTACAACATGATGTCAACCGCGACGACATGATCCACTCCGCCGTCAACTTCCAGGGCTGCGGCCTGCCCTTCGATCTGAAGGCCCAGATCGCCGAAGAGGTGTGGGGCGGCGCGGACGCATGCGACGCAGACAAGAACTACACCCCCATGAACGAGCACAAAGGCCAACTTCGCCTGGTGGAGCATCGTGACCGACAACCTGCACGACTCGCTGTGCCTGTGCAACTGGGTGTGGCCCATGACCATGAGCCCCTCCAAGACGCGCGACTACCGCGGCGATTTGGACCTGGAGGCCAAGTTCTTCACGGCCGTCACCGGCGAGGACGTGACCACCGACGACCTGTACCAGGCCGGCGCCGGAATCATGACGCTGCAGCGCGCCAACACCGTGCGCGGCATGGTGGGCAAAGACGGCGCCATGGGCTGCAACGACATGCACAACGTCCACGACGTCGCCTGCGAGTGGACCTTCACGAAGGACCCCGACAAGAAGGCGTTCACCGAAGGCACCGACAAGATGGACAAAGACGATTTCCAAACCGCATTGACCATGCTCTACCGCACGTTCGGCTGGGATGATACCCTCGGCTGCCCGAACGCGACGTGTTTGGATTACTATGATATGCCCGACGTGAAAGCCGAGCTCTCCGAACTCGGACTTCTGCCGTAGCATTCGGCCTTCAGGTCGAGACGGGAAGGACGCCTGCTTTGGAAACCTCGGCGTCCTTCCCCGCGTGAGCGCGCACGATGCAGGCTCTTCCCTCGCCCGCATCGTGCGCTCCATTTTTCTTCCCCGCCGCGCCTTCGCCTTCCTGTCCCGCCGACCCCTTTGCCTTCCCGTCGAGCCCCCATTTCGGCGCCCTTTGCCTTCCCGTCGAGCCCCCATTTCGCCACCCTCGACGCCCCGCCTTCGCCTCGATCCGAAACCCGCGCGCGCCGTTTGCCCACAGCTGCATCCCGTACCCCCGTTCGTGCGCATCAAAATGCCCGTTCGTGACATAAACGTAGTACGATTATCGGACGTGCATTCACGACCGAACGAATGGAGGGACCAGTCGTGGTAGAGGGATACAACGAGATCAAGCGCATGGTCGAGGAGAAGACGCTCGGCGACGAGCTCACCATCACCGGGTGGTACCATTTCCCGCTCGCCGACCCCGTCGCCGATGATTTCTACAACGAGACCGTCAATACCGCAACGCAGGGCGGTTGGGATCTCATCAAGATCATGACCTGCGGAACTACATGCCCGTCGCCTATGGCGCCGACTACGAGTTCTCCACCAACCCCGAGAAGTGGGACGGCGTGTTCCACTCTCATCCCATCACCTGCGCAGAAGACGCGGCGGCGCTGCCCGCGCTCGACGCAACCAACCCCACGCTCGCTGCCGAGGTCGAGGTCGACCGCCGCATCGTGGAGACCTACAAGGGCAAAAGCCCGTGCTGGCCACGCTGTTCGACCCCTTGAGCTGGGTGCAGGAGCTGTCCACGCCGATGGAGCCCGAATGGACGCTGAATCTCATGCGCACCGACCCCGACGCGCTCCTGAAGGCCCTCGACGCCATCGAGAAGACCAACGACGCCTTCCTCGACGCGCTCATCGAGAAGGCCGGCATCGACGGCATCTTCCTGGCTACCAAGTTCTCCACCAGCGAGCTGATCACGCCCGAGGAGCATCAGAAGTTCGTGGTGCCCTACCTCAAGCATCTCGCCGAGAAGCTCGAGGGCCGCACCTGGTTCAACATGGTGCACGTCCACGGCGACAACGGCCTGTACTTCGACGACATCATCGACCTGGGATTCCAGGCGTTCAACTGGGAGTGCGTCGGCGTCGGGGACGACCTGACCACCATCGCCGACCTGCGCGCGAAAACCGACAAGGTGCTCATCACGGGCATCGACCAATGGCGCGACTTCCAGGGCACGCGCGAGGAGATCAAAGCTCGCCTCGAAGGCCGCCTGAAAGACGCGCTCGAGCAGAACGCCGGCGGCGCCTTCATCTTCGGCCCGGCTGCACGCTTCCGCTGACCGTCGATCGCTCGATGTTCACACTGATCGAGGAAGTGGTTCGCGAGGCGGGCCTGCGCTAACCTCGACGACACGGCGCGAAACGGACCCCTCGCCTCGCGCGACGCGGGCCCGACGATTCGGTGCCGCACGACTTTTCGCAAAGCGGACGGACGCACGGGGTTTCAAGCGCCGTCCGCTCAAGCCTGCAGCAACATCAAGCCAAAGGAGGGGGCAATGACTGCAGATTCCACCGATGAGCGCGGAATAAAAACGCAGGTCAGCGACGAGACCTACCAGGCTTTCGTCGAGATTCTGCACCACGAGCTGGTCATAGCCACCGGCTGCACCGAGCCCATCGCCGTGGCATACGCTTCAGCGCTGGCCACCAAGACGCTCGGCGCCAACCCGACCGCTGCGTCGCCGCGGTGAGCGGAAACATCATCAAAAACGTCAACAGCGTGACCGTCCCCAACACCGGCGGCATGCGCGGCGTGAAGGCGTCGGTCGCCGCAGGCGTAACCGTGGGCAACTCCGACAACCTGCTCGACGTCCTCGGCGACGTCGACGACGACGGTCGCGCGCACATTCAGGAGTACCTGGACGGCCACGAGATCAAGGTTCAGATCGCTGAAACCGATGAGCCGTTCTACGTGAGCATCCACGCCTTCGCAGGCGACGACATCGCCCATGTCATCATGGACAAGTCCCACACCAACGTGGCGTTCATCGCCAAAAACGACGAGATCGTCCTCGATGCGCGCGAAGACGGCACGGCCGAAACCGAGCGCGCACCCGCGAGTACCTCAACCTCGCCGACATCGTGGCGTTCGCCGAGCATGCGAACCTCGAGGACGTGCGCGGGGTGCTCGAGCGGCAGATCGAGTACAACTGCGCCATCGCCGACGAGGGGCTGAAAAACGGGGGGGCGCGCGTCGGCAAGCTCTACCTGAACTGCTACGACAAAGAAGACGTCCTCGTCCGCGCCAAGGCCGCGGCCGCCGCAGGCAGCGACGCGCGCATGAGCGGATGCCCCATGCCCGTGGTCATCGTGTCTGGCAGCGGCAACCAGGGCATCACCGCATCGGTGCCCATCGCGGTGTACGCCAAGGAGTACAACGTCGACCACGACACCATGCTGCGCGGCCTCATCATCGCCGACTTGGTGAGCGTCTACCAGAAGATGGGCATCGGGTGCCTGTCGGCGTTCTGCGGCGCGGTGAGCGCGGGCACGGGCGCGGCGGCGGGCATCGTCTACATGCTCGGCGGCGACATGGAGGACATCGAGCACACCATCGTGAACGCGCTCGGCGTGGTGTCGGGCATGGTGTGCGACGGCGCGAAGCCCTCGTGCGCGGCGAAGATCGCGACCTCCGTCGAAACCGGCATCTTCGGATATCGCCTGTTCAAAAACGGCAACCAGTTCATCGCCGGCGACGGCATCGTCACCATGGGCGTCGACGAGACCATCAAAACGTCAGCCGCATGGCCCGCGAGGGCATGCGCCAAACCGATCACGAGATCTTGAGCATCATGATCGGCGAATAGCCGAGAACCGGCGCTCGACTCGCGCCGACCCTGTCGAGCCCCGGCGTCGGGGCCTGATCTTGGGGGCGCAGCTCGCGCCGATCCTGCAGCCTGCGCCGACCCTGCGGATCAACCCGATCCCGGAGGTCGGCGCAGGCGTCTTCGGAGAGGGCGTCGGCGGCGGGCAAACGTCCCTGCTCGAAATCTCGGTCCTCGATTCCCGTTTTTTCACGATTGGTATCGGGAAACGGCGCGCCCGATCGGCGGTCCCAAACACGCGACGCTCTGAACTGGAAAAACACCCGCAAACGTTCGCGGCGAGGTCGTCTTCGAGCGCAATCGAGCGTCGCAGCCGCCTTCAGTCGATACATTTCGTGACTTTTCGGGAATCGGCGTCGTGCGATATCAGCACCGCGTGATATCGGCGCCGCGTGATATCGGCTTCGTGCGATAAAGACGCAACGGCCGATCGCCCCTCGTCATGGGGCGATCGGCCGAGAATCACCGGCGGCCCGACGCGCAGCCGCCTCGCGACACCACCTGCAGCCCGGCGCGCAACCGCCTCGCGACACCACCTGCGGCCCGACGCGCAGCCGCCTCCCAACATCGCAGGCTGCGGCGCCTGGGCTCGCACGCTTTCGCTCCTGCGCTCTTACGCCTGCAGGAACTCCTCGATCTGCAGGGCGACGGCCGCGAAGCAGCTGTCCCAGAATTCGACGGTCGTCACGTCGACGCCCGCGACGGCGGCGGCGTCTTCCACCGTGCACACCGTGGTGCTGGCCAGCATGTCGCGGTACCTCTGCGCGAACGCCGGCCCCCTCCGCCTTGTAGCGCTCGTAAAGCCCCGCTGAAAGCAGCAGGCCGAACGCGTACGGGAAGTTGTAGTAAGCCAGATCGGGCGAGTAATAGTGCACCTTGTTCACCCCCATGTACGGGTGAAGCGCACCCTCGTCGAGCCCGTCGCCGTACGCTCCTTCTGCGCCGCCGTCATCAGCTCGCAGAGCTTGTCGGGGAACAAGGAAGCCCTCCGGTTCTGCTCGATGACCGACTTCTCGAACAGGAAGCGCAGTAGATGTCGCACACCGTCTGCGTGCATGCCTGCAAACGCTGCTCGAGCAGCGCCAAGCGCTCGGCGCCCTCCGCCTCGGCGATAGCGGCGTTCATCACCAGGATCGTTGAGTTCGAAGCCGTCTCGGCAACCGGCATGGTGTAGGTGCGGTTGAGCGGGCGATGACCCTCGATCTGCTGGCCGTGGTAGGCGTGCCCCAGCTCGTGCGCGATGGTGGTGACCGCCTTCAGCGACCCGTCGAAGTTGGTCAGCACGCGGCTCTCGCGTTGGTTGGTGAGGTTGCGGCAGAACGCCCCGCCGCTTTTTGCCCATGCGGGTAAGTCGATCCAGCGGTTGGCGAAGGCGCGCTCCACCAGCTCGCCCAGATCGGGGCGCGAAAGCTCCGAGGTGCTTCACCAGGTAATCGCGCGCGTCGTCGATGGAGAACACGCGCGAGCACTCGCCCACGCCCGCCAGCATGTCCCACCACGCAAGCCCGCCTTCATGCCCCATCATCTGCGCCTTTTTGCGCATGTAGGCGTGGAACATCGGCAGATGCGCGCGCACCGACGTCCACAGCGCGTCGAGCGTGGCGGCCCCTTCATATGCGATTGCGCCATGGTCAGATCGAGCACCGACTCGTAGCCGCGCATCTGAGCCTCGAGGCTCTCCTGCGCCTTGATGCCGTTCAGGCAGAAGCTCATGCCCTGCTCGATGGAGCGCGAGCACTCGATCTCCGCGTCGAAGGCGCGCTTGCGCAGGGCGGCGTCGGCGGAGGTGGCGAAGTTGCGCAGCTCGGTGAGCGAACGCTGCTGCCGTCGAGCTCGGTCGCGGCGAACGACACCAGCACGTTGCGCTGATCCACCCAAGCCTGCCCGGCGAAGGGCTGAACGCGCGCGAACAGGGCCTCCTCCTCGGGCGAGAGCATATGACGGCCGCGCTCGCTCATCTGCTCGATGAGGAAACGGTACGCGTCGAGCACGGGAAGGCGCGCGAAGTCGTCCTCGGTCAGCTCGAGCGCCGCGGTCCAGCGGCACACGAGCGAAGGGGAAGCGCGCCGCGCGTAAACGGCGTTGAGCTTGCCCATGGACGCCTGCGCCACCGCGTCGGCCGCGTCGACCGCTTGGCCTGCTGGTGAATTTATGCAGGTCGGCGCCGAGCACCCACATGCGCTCCTCCATCTCCAGCAAGCGCACCAGCTCATCGGCGTCGAAGGCCTCAGGGTCTTCCGCCAGCTCGTCCACCCGTGCGGCGTACGCATCCGCCAGCTCGGCGAGCTCGCGCGATCCGCCGCGTACGCAGGGTCGTCGAAACCAGCGTACAAGCAGGTCAGATCCCAGGTACGATCGATTTCCCGCGTCATGTCGATCCCCCCCTATCGCTGCGCGCCGTCGTCGAGCAGCACGGCGCGGAAGAAGTCCACCGGCGCGCGGCAGCGTCTCCAGATCGACCTTCTCGTCGGCCGCGTGCATGGATCCGATCTGCTGCTGGTCGATGTGCAGCGCGGTGAAGCGCAGGCACGACCGGTACAGCCCCACGAAGTGCTTGGTGTCGGTGCCGCCCGAAAGCAGGAACGGCATCACGGGACGCCGGGTACGCCGCGTTCACCGCGCGCTCGACGCGGGCGAAGTCGGCGTTGGAGGAATCGGACACGGGGCTGGGGTCGTTGGAGAGCAGAAGCTCAAGCCCACGTCGTAGGGCCGCAGCGGCGCTCCAACTCGGCGAAGGTCTCCTCCACCGTGCGGCCGGGCTCGATGCGGATGTTGCACACCACCCACGCTTCGCTCGGCAGGATGTTGGGAGCGGACGCGCCGCCCGCCATCGTGAACGCCACCGTGGTGCGCGCCATCTCGCGAACGGCGTTGGGCAGCACGTCGCGCCATCCCTGCGCGCATGTCGCCACCGTGCGCAGGCGCGCGGCCTCCTCGGCCGAGGAGATCTGAGCCACGCGGTCGAGCAGCGTGGACACCGGCTCCACGATGCGCACGTCGAACAGGCCCCTCGGCGTCGATATCGGCCATGAAGCGCGCCCAAGCGCGGCATGGGAGACCCCGTGCCCGGCGCAGACGCATGCCCGCCCGCGCCGCGCGCGGTGATGCGCACGTTCATGAAGCCCTTCTCGGCCACGGCGATGAACGCCACGTCGCCGTCCGCGTCGCCGAAGCCGCACGGCTGCACCGAGGACCCCTCGTCGAGCAGAAGCCCCACCTTTGATGCCGTGCTCGCGCATGTAGTTCTGGAATGCCCGCGTTTCCGCCGATCTCCTCGCAGTTGCTCGTGACCAGGTACACGTCATGAGCAGGCGTGAATCCCTCGTCGATCAGCTCCTCCACCGCGCGGAAGATGCAGTACAGGTTGCCCTTCACGTCGAGTGTGCCGCGGCCCCACAGCTTCCCGGCGCGAATCTCGCCCGCGAACGGGTCGCAGCACCACTCCTCGGCGTGAGCCGCCACCACGTCGTGATGACTCATCAGCAAAAGCGCGTCGTCAGAGCTCTCCCACCCGCCAGCGGTACATCAGGCTGCCGTCCACCTCCACGCGTTCGCACACGCGATGAAGCGCGGGAAACAGCGCGCGCATCTCTTCGTGCAGCGCGGCGAACGCCGCCTCGCAACCGGGTCGCTGCACCGTCTCGTATCTGATCAGACGCGCGATGTCTCGCGCATAGGCAAGCGCCCTCTCTTCGTTGCTCATATCTTGCTCCTCACTCGCAGCTCGACGCCGCGCAATGCTCGGTCAAACGGCAAGGCGCCGCCCTTCGCATCGGCGACGCCCCTATCGAAAACGATCGTTACCGCGCGTCCGCGCCCTGGGTTGCGGCGAACTTCTGCACCAGAAGCACCAGCATGTCGGCGATGCGACGCAGCGCCTGAACCGACACGTGCTCGTACGGACCGTGCGCGTACTCGCACCCGGAGCAGATGTTCGGACAGGGAAGCCCCATGTAGGACAGACGCGCCCCCGTCGGTGCCGCCGCGCACCGCGATGATCAAAGGCTCGATGTCGAGCTCCTCCATCGACTCGCGCGCCAGGTCGATCAACCCATATGGGGCAGGATCATCTCCTTCATGTTGTAGTACGAGTCGGTGATCTCGATGGTGGCCAGCTCGTAGCCGTACTCGGCGTTCAGAAGCTCGACCGCCTGCAGCATGTAGCGCTTGCGCTGCTCGAAGCGCTCGCGGTCGTGATCGCGGATGATGTAGTCCAGCTCGGCGTGCGCCACGTCGCCCGACATGGAGTTCAGGTGGTAGAAGCCCTCGCGCCCCTCGGTGCACGCAGGAATCTCCGCCGCGGGAAGCAGCTCGTTGAAGCGCGTGGCGATAAGCGCGGCGTTGCGCATGGATCCCTTCGCGGAGCCGGGATGAACCACGTGCCCCGTGATGACCACGTGCGCGGACGCGGCGTTGAAGTTCTCGTACTCGATCTCGCCTAGCTCTCCGCCGTCGATGGTGTAGGCCAGATCGGCGCCGAAGCCCTCGATGTCGAACAGATCGGCGCCGCGGCCGACCTCCTCGTCGGGCGTGAACCCGATGCAGAGCTTGCCGTGGGGGATGCTCGATCCTCATGCAGGCGCTCGACCACCGACATGATCTCGGCCACGCCGGCCTTGTTGTCCGCGCCGAGCAGCGTGGTGCCGTCGGTCACGATGAGATCGTCGCCGAGGTGCTTCGCCAAGCCCTTGAACACGGACGGCTCCATGACCATGCCGAGCTCCTCGTTGATGACGATCGGACCGCCGTCGTAGTTCTCCACGATGCGCGGGTTGACGTTCGCGCCGCTGGTCTCGGTGGCGGTGTCCATGTGCGCGATGAGCCCGAGCGCGGGAACGGAGTTCGGCTCGGGAAGGTTCGAGGGAACGGTTCCCCATGACGTAGCAATGCTCATCGACGCGCGCGTCCTCCACGCCGAGCGCGCGCAGCTCCTCGACCAGCAGGTTCGCCAGATCCCACTGGCACGGCGTCGAGGGAATCTCCTCGCAACCCGCCTTCGACTGGGTGTTGATCTTCACATAGCGCAGGAAGCGGTCCTCTACGCGCTCCATTCGGCTCTCCTCTCCTTCATATACGCCCTCCATGCGATACCGCACGGGGCGCCCCGAGACTTCATCGTTGTACGTGCGCTCGACGTCGAAGCCGCGGCGGCGCGCCGCCTGGCCTCGACGTCGAGCGCACGCGGCGCGCCGCTTAATCCTCGTAGAGGAAGCAGGCGACCTCGTGACCAGGTTCCACTTCGCGCAGCGCAGGCGTCTCGCAACGGCAGCGCTCCATGCACTGAGGGCAACGCGATGCGAGCGGGCAGCCCTTCAGATCGCCGATGGGGCTGGGGATGTCGCCCTCGAGCACGATGGGAGCGTGCTCCTCGAAGGGGCTCGTCGGCGGAATGGCTGAGAGCAGCGCGCGCGTGTAGGGATGCATCGGGTTGTCGTAGACGGTCTCCGCCGCCGTCAACTCGACGACTTGGCCCAGATACATGATGGCGATACGGTCCGAGATGTGCCGCACGACGCTCAGGTCGTGCGAGATGAACACGTACGTCAGGCCGAACTCGCGCTGCAGGCGGCCGAACAGGTTGAGCACCTGAGCCTGGATGGACACGTCGAGCGCGCTCACGGGCTCATCGCACACGATCAGCTTCGAGCTGAGCGTCAAAGCGCGCGCGATGTTGATGCGCTGACGCTGGCCGCCGGAGAACTCGTGCGGATAGCGGTGAACGTGCTGGCTGTCGAGGCCGACGACCTTCATCAGGTCGACGACGCGCTTCATGCGCTCGTCCTTGTCGGTGATGGTCTTGTGGATGATCATCGGCTCGATGATCTTCGCGCAGGTCTTGCGCGGATTGAGCGACGAGTACGGATCCTGGAAGATCATCTGCACGTTCTCGCGCTGCTTCTTCGCACGCGACCCGAGCGGCGGCTCGCCCTCGAAGAGGATCTCGCCGGAGGTCGGCTGATGCAGACGCACGATGCAGCGGCCCAGCGTCGACTTGCCGCAGCCTGACTCGCCGATGATGCCGAGCGTCTCGCCGCGGTACACCTTCAGGTTGACGTTGCTCAGCGCGTGCAGGTACTGCGACTTGCCGCCGATTTTGCCCGAGCGGATCTCGAACTCCTTCGAGAGATCGTTGATCTCGAGAAGCACCTCTTTTTCCTCAGCACCGCTCATCGGCGCTCACCTCCTTTACCACGCTCGAGCTTGCTCTCCTTGGTTTGATGATGGCACGCCGCGAAATGCCCGGTTCGATCTCGATGAGCCTGGCACCTCCTTGATGCAGATCTCGGTGGCGTACGGGCAGCGGTTGTAGAAGTTGCAGCACGCCGGTCAAGCGCAGATCGGGCGGCGTGGCCGGGAATGGTGGCGAGGTTGGCTTTAGTGCCTGCTGGCGAGCGAGGGCATGGAGTCGAGCAGGCCCCACGTGTAGGGATGCACCGGTTCGCGTAGAGCTTTTGACGTCGGCGGTCTCGACCACCTTGTTCGCGTACATGACCATCGCGCGGTCGCAGATGTCCCACACCACGCCCAGGTTGTGGGTGATGAGCATGAGCCGATGCCGTTCTCCTTCTGGAGGTTCTTCAGAAGCCGGAGCACCTGGGCCTGGACGGTCACGTCGAGCGCAGTGGTGGGCTCGTCGGCGATGATGACCTTGGCGTTGCAGCACAGGGCCATGGCGATGATGACGCGCTGGCACATGCCGCCGGAAAGCTCGAAGGGATACGACTCGAAGCGCGCCTCGGGGTTGGGGATGCCGACGCTGCGCAGCGCGTTGATGGCCACCTCGCGCGCGCCTCGGCCTTGCTCATGTTGCGATGGATGCGCAGGTTCTCGGTCATCTGCTTGCCGACCTTGAACACCGGGTCGAGCGAGGTCATCGGATCCTGGAAGATCATGCCGATGTCGCGCCCGCGGAGTCGCGCAGCTCCTTCTGCCGAAGGACAAAACGTCGCGGCCCTCGAAGGTGATGGAGCCCTCCTCGATGCGCGCGGAGTTCTCGAGCAGCCTGATGACGCTTTTGGCGCCATGACGCTTTTTGCCCGAGCCGGACTCGCCGACCACGCCGAGGGTCTCGCCGCGACGCAGCTGAAACGACACGCCGTCGACGGCGCGCGCGGTTCCGCTGGCGAGCTCGAAGTAGGTCTTGAGGTTCTTGACGTCGAGAAGCACGTCTTTCTCGTTGTTTTCCATGACGCTGCCCTCCCTACTTCTTCATCTTCGGATCGAGCACGTCGCGGATGCCGTCGCCGAGCAGGTTGAAGCCGATGACCGCGACGAAGATGAACAGACCGGAGATGGTCGCGATGTGCGGAGCCATGGCCAGGCAGGACTGGCCGCCGCGCAGGATGTTGCCCCACGACGGAGTCGGGATGAGGATGCCCAGGCCGAGGAAGCTCAGCGAAGCCTCGGAGATGATGGAGCCGCCTACGCACAGCGTCGCGTAAACGACGACCTCGGAAACCGTGCTCGGCAGGATGTGCAGCAGCATCAGGCGCAGCGAGGAAGCTCCCAGCACGCGCTCGACGTTGCAGAACTCCTCGTTTTGGCCACGATGACCTTGCTTCGAACCCCGCGGGCGAAGCGGGGCACGTTGCCCACCGCGATCGCCAGGATGACGTTGAACACGCCGGAGCCCAGGATGGTGACCAACAGCAGGGACAGCAGGATGAACGGGAAGGCGAACAGGCCGTCCATGATGCGCATGATGACCGCGTCCACGATGCCGCCCGCGAAGCCCGAGATGAGCCCAAGATGATGCCGATCACGCCGCCGAGAACCGTCGAGCCGATGGCGACGACGATGCTCATCTGAGCGCCGTAGACGATGCGGCTGAACAGATCGCGACCCAGGTCGTCGGTGCCGAAGATGTGCCCATCTTCACCGGGCGCCAGGTAAGCCGCGGTCACGTCGGTGGCGTTCGGGTCGCACGGGGCGATCCACGGAGCGAAAAGCCCGATGCAGAGCATGAACACCACGATGATGAGGCCGACGACGGCCGATTTGTTGCGGATGAACTTGCGCCAGGGGCTGTTAGCCTTGCGCTCCTTCATGATCATGGCGTTTTTCGTCTCTTCCGAGATCACGCCCGCTTCGATGTGAGAAGCCGCTTCCAACTTCGCCATGGCTACATCCCTCCCTTCTTCGCCTCGGCAGCGACCTTCGGGTTGATGACCATGTACAAAAAGGTCGGTGAGAAGGTTGATGACGACGAACGCCAATGCGACGACGAGAACGGTCGCTTGATGAGCGCGTAGTCGCGGTTGTCGATTGCGGACACGATCATGGTGCCCATGCCGGGCCACGCGAACACGTTCTCGGTGAGGACGGCTCCCGCGAAGCAGCCGGCGAACTGACTGCCGATGACCGTGAGGATCGGCGGCAAGGCTTTTTAAGCGCGTGCTTCCACGTGATGGAGGCCTCGCTGACGCCGCGGCGCGCATGGCGCGCACCGAATCGCTGCCGAGCGTCTCGATCATGCTCGAACGCGTGATGCGGGTGAACGTGCCCATCGGGATGATCGACAGGCAGAAGCACGGCAATATGAGATGACTCAAAAAGCCGAGGAAGCCGTCTTGCGCTATCGACCCCATGCCAAAGCTCGGCAGCCACCCCAACGTCACCGAGAACAGCAGGACCATCATGATGCCGACCCAAAACACCGCACCGACACGCCGAGCAGCGAGACGACCGTGAGGACGTAGTCGACGATGGTGCGATTTTGCTTCTTCGCCGACAGGACGCCGAGCGCGACGCCGATGACGATGGCGATGACGAGCGAGATGACGGAGATGAGCAGCGTGTTGGGAAGACGTTGCGCGATCATGTCGAGCGCGGGCATGTTGAAAATACGACATGCCGAAATCACCCTGGAAGATGTCCAACGCAGATAGTTTCCGCAACTGCACGATAATCGGATCGTTGAGCCTCCTGGTCGGTGAGCGACATGCCCCTTCTGGATAAAGCGTCGGTGTCGGGGTTGCTGTAGCAGAACGCGTTGTAGTTGGTGCAGCTTGTCGGTGTTGAGGAAGTATCCGACGAAGGTCGCGGGTCGGCGGAGCCGCCCTGGCCGTTGATCCACAGCTGCACGGTGTTGTTGGTAGCGCTCGGTGACTTTCAGTCGCGGACAGGCTCTGGATCTCGACGTTCACGCGATGGCCTTGAGCTGCTCCTGGATGAGGTGGCAGCCTGGATGTAAGCCTCGAGGTGCGGTGGTCAAGATGATGTCGAAGCCGTCGGGATAGCCCGCCTCGGCGAGCAGCTGGAAGCCTCGACGTCGTATGCGGAGCGAGCTTTCCTGCCTCGCTGTAGCCCCACGACATCAAAGGCAGCGGCAGGTAGGGAGATCTCGCCGTCGCCGCTACTTGTACACGCCGTGGACGAGCTGCTCGCGGTCGATGGCGCCCCGCAAGCGCGCGGCGGACGCGCACGTCGGAGAGGATCTCATGCGACGTGTTGAAGCCGAGGTAGGTGATGCGCGGCTCGGTGTTCTGGGCGAGCACGAGCTGCTTGTGCCCTGAACCTGCTCGATGATCTTGCCGTTGACGTTGAGCGAGCAGTCGATCTCGCCGGTGGTCAGGCGTTGAGCGCCTGAGCGGTGATGATGTAATACTCCAGACCGTCCAGGTAAGGCCCACGCCCAGTAGTTGGGGGTTCTTGACCAGCTGGTGTACTGATCCGCACGTGCTCGGCGATCATGAACGGGCCCGTGGAGATCGGATGCATGCCGAACTCCTCGCCCCATCCCTCGACTTCCTCCTTGGGAACCATGAGGACCGACGAGCTGCACAGCTCGTGCAGGAAGGTGGCGGTGGGGTCGAAAAGGTAGCACGCGACGGTCTTGTCGTCGACGACCTCGGCGCGATCGAGGAAGAACAGGTAGTTGCACCAGTAGCCCTTCGCGCGGTTGATGGAGTACGCGACGTCCTCGGCGGTCAGCAGGCGGCCGTCCTGGAACTTGCGGGCTGGAAGTGAACGTCGTCGCGGATGGTGAAGGTGTAGACCTTGCCGTCCTCGGAGATATCCCACTTCGTGGCGATGCAGGGCAGATACTCGCTCTGGTCGAAATTCTCCTGAACGAGGGTGTCGCCGTAGTTCTGGCAGACCTGGTCGGCGGTGGTGCTGTCGACGTAGAGCGGATCGAGAGACTTAGCGCTGATCGTGCGGTTGAGAGCCACCTTGAACGTGCCGCCCTTGACCGGGTCGCCCGCGACCGTAGAGCCGGAGGTCGCGGCGTCCTCGCCGCCACCGCCGCCGCAGCCGGTCATGCTGAGCAGGGTAAGGCCCGCGGTCGTCGTGCCGAGAAGCGTCACCGAACTGACGACGTGAAAGCGTGTTTTTTTTGATCTCCTCCATTGGTTGAACCTCTCTGTTAGATTGGCGAAACCGCAAGGTCTCGGATATCCCTTCCGATGACCCTTCGCCCCCTCCCATATAAAGGCCATCTTGCACGGGGCCGAAACACGAAAGCCCCGAGAATTAGGGTACCGCATATAGTAACCAACGCTTTACGAAACCTCGTCACATTGATTCACAATGCCGCTCAAGGCGTTTTCAGCCCTTCGAGCGGAGAGAAAGAGGTTTCCATAACACCGAATCAATTGCAAGAACGGTTCGTGATAGGATACGAACGGCAGATTAACTGAAGATTTCATGTGTTTTCAACCGCTTCCTGGCAACTTTCGCCCGATAGACGGCGTTTTCGAGAAGGCGGGCTCACCCGCGGAAGCACCGATCGACGCGATGGCTTCAGGCGGCTTCGGCACAGGCGATCTTCTCACCTGCATCGTTTGCGTAGTATCGGATCTGTAGAAAGGAAGTATTGCGTATGGCCACCATTTTCGCTGCTACGACGCTTGACCTGACGCGCGAGCAGAGAAAAGAACTCTCCGATGCCTTGATCGAAGATCTCGGCACCATGTACAAGCACGCGCTCGCGTTCCACCTCACGCAGGTTCCGCGAGAGAATTGCCGCGGTGATTCGCCTCGACCAGACGACGTTTTTTCGTTTGCGTGCCGCCCTACATCGACATCGACAAGAAGCGCCAGACCATCGAGCTTCTGCACAACACCATGGTTCGCGTGACCGGCGATCACGGTCCGCTGAAGAACATCGTGTTGTTCCAGTACCACGACGACGAGGGCGTCGGCAAGGACGGCGAGCTGTTCGCCGACATCAAGGCCGCGAAAGCCGCTGCCGAGAAGGCGTAAACCCTCTCCCTCCCGCAATCGGCCCCGCGCGCAACGCGCAAGCCGATGCACGATGCCCGGAGCATCAACCGCAGACAACAACGCGGACGCGAGCCTCGCGCCCGCTACCCGAAAGGATGAAACACCATGGCAACTATCTTCGCCGCTACTTCGCTCGAGCTCGACGACGAGAAGAAGAAGGAATTCCTCGACGAGATGGGCAAGTCCATCGGCACCGTCTTCAAGAACTACTCCCTGTACTACACCCCGGTTCCGCAGGAGAACGTCTCGAGTGCGCCGTCAACCAGATCACCTGGTTCGTGTTCGTTCCGCCCTACATGGAGATCGACCGCCGTCGCGAGCTGATCAAGGTTCTCGACGAGTGCGCCAACCGCGTGGTCGGCGAGCGCGGTCCGCTGAAGAACATCGTCATCTTCAAGTACCACGACGACGAGGCCTGCGGCGTCGACGGCGTTCTGCGCGCTGACGCCAAGGCTGCCGCCGCGAAATAAGCGAGGCCGTCATGGAATACATGAAGATCGGCAAATCCGACGTCGAGGCCTCCGTCATCACGTTGGGAGCCTGGGCCATCGGCGGCGGCGACTGGTGGAAGGGCTCTGAAGACGAGCTGTCCATCCAGACCATTCAGCGCGGCCTGAGCTGGGCATCACCACCGTCGACACCGCTCCCATCTACGGCTGCGGCCACAGCGAGGAGATCGTCGGCAAGGCCATCGCCGGGCATCGCGACGAGTACGTGCTGTCGACCAAGGCGACCTTCGACTGGGACACCGGGTCGGCCGTTTCTGGAACGACGTCGACGGACACAAGGTCTATGTCGACCACAGCTATGAGGGCATCATCAAGGACTGCGAGAACAGCCTCAAGCGCCTCGGCACCGACTACATCGACATCTACTACGCCCACAACCCGCGAAGGACACGAGCGTTACCGGTCGAGGACACGGTGCGCGCGCTCATGGACCTCAAGCGCGCGGGCAAGGTGCGCTGCCTGGGCCTGTCCAACGCCACGCCCGCGGAAATCGAGGACTGGATCGCCCACGGCTGCGAGCTCGACATCATCCAGCGCAAGTACAGCATGCTGACGCGCGACGTCGAAGCCGAGATCCTGCCGCTGTGCCAGAAGCACGGCATGTCCTTCCACGCCTACTCTCCGCTCGAGCGCGGCATCCTGGCGGGCACGGTTCCGGGAGACCGCGTCGTTCCCGCAGGCGACGCACGTGACGGCCAGCTTTGGTGGAAGCCCGAGCGCCTGCCGCACGCCGTCGACTTCGTCCACAGCCTGGAAGACATCGCGGCCGCCCACGAGTGCACCCTCGTGCAGCTGGCCGTGGCGTTCCTGCGCTCCTCCGGCGACTTCGTCAACGTGATCTGCGGCGCCCACAAGCCCCCACCAGATCGAAGCCGACGCGCCGGCGACCGACGTCAAGCTCACCGAGCAGGAGGTCGCGACCATTCGCGAGCGCCTGGCCGCCCTTTTGAGGCGAAGTTCGCGTAAGCCGTTCGGTTCGCACCGAGAAAATCAACGAAAAGGGCTCCCTCGGGAAGCCCTGGTGACGAGGGGTCGGAAGCTCGAGCCCGACCCCTCGTTCGTTATGCGCGATCGGAACGCCGAGCCGTCGGGCGCGAGCCGCCGACGCGAGCCGCCGGGCGCGAACGCTACACGTTTCGATAGCGCTCGACCGCGTCCCACTCGGCGAGCGCCGCCGCGCGAACCCGCGATAGGTGGTCCGTCGAGAAGAAGTACACGTCCCCGTTCGACGCGACGACGGGCCGGGCTGCCCCCGTCTCGACCAGGCACCACTCCCCCTTCGAGCTGGACCAGCCGAAGCCCGCGGGGATGTCGAGACCTGAGAAGGGTTCTCGTCATCGGAGGCTGCAAGGGCGCCCGCATCGGCGAAGGCACTCTCGCCCGATGCGTCCGATACGCCCGTCGTCGTCTCGGACGCATCGGGCGCCGAAGAGGCGGCGGGTTCAGGCGCTGCGGCGGCCGCCGCGGCCCCGTCGACGACGCCGCGCGGCTTCCTTCCGTCATCGCGTCGCCTCCTTCGCCATCGCCTCGTCGACGAGCAGCAGCCGACGCGAGCATCGCGCAGCGAGCAGTGCTCGCACATCAGGCAGTTGACCGACAGCTCATCGCAGGAAGCTCGGCGTCCAACTCGGCGAGGGAGCGCCCGAGCCGATGAGGAATCGCCCACCAGCGCGCGCACGCCCTCCACGGCGAAAACCGCCGTGTGCGCCTTTATCCCACGGGATGCCGTCGAGCGCCTGCTTCACGTCGCCGGAGCTATCTCGAGCGCGCGGGCGAGCGTGAGCCCTTCTGACCATGGTGCAGATGACGCGCACGCGGTCATGGCAAGGCACGCCGCGCGTTTTGAACCCCGCGCGGACGATCGTCAGCGTGTCGGGGTCGATGACGGCGAACAGCCTCAACGCCACCTCCCCGCGCTTGGACTTGCCCACCATGCTCTGTGCGTTGAAGCCCCTCGGGCGCGCTGTTCTTGAAGTTGGCGACAACCGAAAGCAGCTTGTCCGAGTAGCCAGCAACGCCGTCTTCCGTCTCGGTTTGATAAACGTCCTCCGTGCGGATGACGGCTCTGATTCTTCGGCTCGACGTAAACGTCGCGCACATCGCTGCTCATGGCGCACCTCTTTCCCGAAGCCGCCTTCGCCTGAGCGCATGGCGGCTGTTTTCATCATGAGTCAATGGTGTGCTTTCCATCCCCTTACACATCACCTCTTTGGGGGTAAAGTGCCCTGCGAAGGGGTATCCTCGCTTGCGAAGGCGCGTTTTCGGTATCATCCGTTTTTGAAAATCGCAAACGCGGAGCTCGCACGACGGCGCGGCGCACGCGAGTTGCGCGGACGAAACGGCACGACGATCGGAGGGGCATGGGGGACAACTCGATTCGGAAAGCGAACGGACCTGCCGTCTCCTCGTCGCACGACGGGGCAAGACGTCGGTTCGCGCCCTGATATCAACCTTGCTCCCCTCGATTCTCGGACTCGCCTTCGCACGCGCAGGGCTCATCGCCGCTGGCTACGGAAGCTACGAGAACACCGACGAGGGGCTGTTCACCGACGGGGCCATGCTCGTGAGCCTGATGATCCTGCTGATCCCCTTCCTGATGATCGTCGCGTCCAAAAACCCATCGGCAAAACGTGGACGAACCGTATCGCGCGCTTCTGCATCGTCGCCGAGGTGGCGACCATCTGCGCCATCGGCGCGACGAACCTGCTCGACCCTCTCAACGTGCCCGGTCGATTCGCCCTCAGCGTGGCCTGCACCACGTGCGCGTCAGGGCGCCATCTTCTACTGGCTTCGCCGCATGCGCGGATCCATCGCCTCGGTTTCCGCGCTCTTCGTGTTCGGCGCCCCTCATCGTGAGCGAGATCGAGCTGTTCATCACGGCGTATCTGCCGGGGCGTCGACTGCTTCCTCACGGCGGCGCTCGCATGCCTTCAACTCGCCTTCATCCCGTGGGCGCGCAAAGCGCGCCGTCCTCAAGACGCCGAAGAGGCGACGCCCGCGGACAACTTCTTCCGGGTCGAGCGAGGGGATGCTGAGATCGCGGGCGATGCTCATCACGCTCGCGCTCGCGATAGGCCTGTTCTCCGTCGTCACGGGCTTTCTGCGCGGGTACCCCGGCGGAAGCTCCATCCCCTTCCAGACGCCGACGCGCATCGGCTACGCGCTGCTGACCATCGTCGCGTCCGTCGGCATCATCGCGTTCGTGTTCCGCAGCAGAACGCGTGATGTCGCGCGTGGTGTTCACCGTCATCGAGCTGCTGGCGTGCGCGACCCTCATCTGCTACGCCGCGTTTCCGGCGCGCTCGACGTCGGCGCCATGTTCGTCACCTCGCTCAACACGATCATGGTCGGCTTCACCTGGTACATCATCGTCGCGTTCATGAGCTACGGATGGCGCGACCCGTATTATTACGCCATCGCGGGATGGCTCGTGTGGCTCGGGGCGCGAGCGGGGGCGCGCATGGCGCTTTTCGCCATACAGCCGCTTTCCGCCAACGACCCGGTGTTCATCGCCGCCATGGGAACCATCCTGGTCCTCGGCGAGCAGGCGGTGTCCAAGCAGTTCCTGCGCATCGAGCGGATGGACGCAACGCAGGAAAACGAGGCGACGCCGAAGACCATCGTGCGCATCATGGACCTCGACAGCAACGACAGCCTCGCGGACATGCAGCGCAACGCCATGCGCCACAGCGCCGAGATCGTCGGCGAGCAGTTCCTGCTGTCCGAGCGGGAGGTCGACGTGCTGGCGCTGTACGCCCTCGGGTTCACGCAGAAACGCGTCGCCGAAGAGCTCTTCATCACGCAAAGCACCGCGCACGCCCACATCAAGCGCATCTACGCCAAAACGGGCATGCACTCGCGCCAGGAGATCATCGACTACATCAACGAGTTCGCATCGTAGGCGGCGCCCGCCATCGTCGCGCCCGTCCGAAACCACCGAAAAGCCGTCTGACGCAAGCTGCACCCAGGCTAGGATGCACCCGCGTCGGGCAGCTTTTTCGCCTTCCGAGAAAAAAAGAGCCGCCCGCACATGGAAGACTCCAAAGCGGGCGGCTCTTCGTCTATCTGAGCAAAGTCGAACTAGCGACGGCAATGCTTGCGGCCGTGATGGCGCTTCTTGCCATGCTTGCGGCTGCCATGGGCGCCGTTCTCCTTGCAGGAGAGGATGATCTTCTCGGTGAGGGCGTTGAGCTGGGCGACCTCCTCATCGGAAAGGGCGGAGAGAATGTCGTCGGCGGTCTGCGACTGAACGGCGCAGCGCTTCTCGGCGAGCTCCTCGCCGCCTCGGTCAGCTTGACCGCGTAGCCGCGCTTGCCCTCGGCGTCCTCGACGGTCACGTAGCCGTTGCGCCGGCTGCGCACGATATCCTTGAGCTCGCGGCGATCGTAGCTCAGCGTCTCGACGAGCTCCGCCGTGGTGGCGACGCCCTTCTTGTGCAGAACCTTGAGCAGAGCGCCCTGGCCCTTCTTGTAGCTCTTCGGACCGTTCTTGTGGAATGCGCGGTTGGTGAGCTTGCTCGCCTTCTTCAGCTGCGCTGAGCGTCTTCACAGCACTGGTCATAACTGCCTTCTTTCTTCAATTCATCTCATGTCTGCAAAATTGCGGCCGACTCACTATATAGAAGAGTCGAGACGCGCGTCCCCCCAAACGCCCTCTTTATTCACCTTTTTGTGAACGAATCAACATAACGGCAGGTGAGCAGCGCTATTTTATTTATCCATGAATAGCTATTATTCCAACAGGGAAACCGTTTTCGCCCGCGATGACCCTCGCGCCAAGACGCGGAGAAACGTCAGGGGGCAGACGCGAGGCGAGGGCGGGTTGGAGGCGGAGCAGACGCGAGGCGAGGGGGAAGGCCGCAGGAACCCGCGTAGAAGCGGGCGGCGCGGACGAGCATGCGCCGAAAGCAAGCGGAGGCGCCGGAGGACCCTTGCGGCCCCGGACGCCTCCGCCTTCGCATGCAACCGTCCCTTTGAAGATCAGCCTCGGTAGCTCTCCATCAGCTTGCCGAAGGCGGGCAAAAGCGCTCGATGACGTCGCGCGCGATGCAGTAGCTCATGCGCTCCAGCCGCCGACGCCGAAGCTGTCGGAGGGAACCAGCAGAAGCTCGAACTCTTTCGCACGATCCGAAAACGCCTGGGCGTCGTCCGCACCAAACGCAGAACGCCCCCGTCAGGCTCGACGTACCATAGCCAAGACGATCGAGCTCGTCGGTGAGGATCTTGCGGTTGGCGGCGTAGGCCTCCCACGTCGGAGGGCTCGTCGATGCAGCGGGCGATCACGCGCTGCAGCAAAACGGGAGCGCAGAGATAGCCCAGGGCTCGCCCGGCGCCCGCCACCGTCGTCGCCACCTCGCCTGCGCCCTCCATCTCGGCGGCAACGTAGATATAGCCGATGCGCTCGCGGGAAGCGAGAGCGATTTGGAGTACGAATAGCACACGATGGTGTTCGGGTAGATGGTGGGGAACGTAGGGCACCTCTTTGCCGTAGGTGATCTCGCGATAGGGCTCGTCGCTGATCAGGTAGATGATCCGCCAAGCTCGTCGCCCTTCTTCTCAAGCGCCTCGGCGAGAGCCTCGAGGTTCTCGCGGGTGTAAACCGCGCCGACTGGATTGTTCGGCGAGTTGATGATGACGGCGCTCGTCTTCGGCGTGATGGCGCGAGAGAGCGCCTCGACGTCGATCTGGAAGCCTCGGCTGCGAAGCAGGCACCTCGACGACCTCGCAGCCGCTCGCGTGGATCCACGGCATACTCGGGAAATACGGCGAGATGACGATCACCTCGTCGCCGGGTTCGGTGATGGCGGCGATGGAGATGGCGATGCCCGCGGCGGCTCCCGCCGTCAGATAGATCAGGTCGGGCGTCGCAGGCGAGCCGAACTTCGTCGCGATGTGCTCGGCGACCACCTTGCGCACCGCAGGATCGCCCGAGGCGGGAGAGTACCCGTGCAACGCGACGGGATCCTCGTCCATCAGCTCGAGGATGGTTCGCCTGACCAAATCCGGCGCGGGCACGCTCGGGTTTCCGATGCTGTAATCGAAGACGTTCTCCTCCCCGATCTCGGCCTTGCGCTTCATTCCGTAGGCGAACAGCTCGCGAATAGCGCTCGGCTCGTTGCCCAAATCGTACATGCTCCGGTTGATCATCGACGCTCCCTTGCAATCTCTACGCCGCTTCTTGCGCAGCGGCAACGCTTCCGTTCGCCGTCCGCGGGCCGCGCGCACGCGACGCCGGGACGAAAAACCGCCGTGCGCCCCGCCGCTTCGGATGGGTCGCACGGCGGCAGTTGATCTTTCACTCCGCCTTCACCACGAGCACGTCGCAACGCGACTCGCGAACAAGGTACTTCGACACGCCCCCACGAACGCGTACTTGAAGTCGGAGAACCCGCGCTCGCCGCACACGATCAGATCGGGGCCGTAAGGCCCGACCAAGCTCCTCCATGAGCGTCTCGCCGACACGTCCGACCCTCAAGGCGAACGAGCATCCGGGGATGGCCTCGTCAGCTTCGACGCGCTCGAACACCGGGGCGAGCCGCTCGCGCATGATCGCCTCCTCCTCTGCCGCGAGCATCTTGTAGTTGATGCCGTTGGCGTCCGAGGGAAGCACGTCGACCACGTGGGCGAACATCAGCTCGGCATGGTGGGCGCCCGGCCAAGGCGATGGCGCGCTCGATGACGACGTCCTGCGTCGACGACCCGTCGATAGCCACGAAAAATACGCGAGTAAAGTTGAGACATGGCAAACCCCTTCTCGTAAGCGCCGAAAGCCTCCGACGAAGGACCGCGCGATAAACCGCGACGCGGCGACCTCCATTTACGAGGTAGCTACAGAATAACCCCGCAACCGCGACGGAAGGCCGAGCCGCCCTAAAAAACCGCCCGGCGCATCTTTCTCCGCGGCTTGCCGCCCGGCCCCGCAGGCGCGCTCAACGTCCGTACAAATCGGCGAGCTCCTCGAACACCGCGTGAAGCCGCGCGCGCAGCACGCCGCCCTTCTGGCAGACGAAGGTGATGTCGTGCACGATGTCGCCGCCCGCGAAGGGAATGCGCGCGAGCCTTCCGCTCGCAAGGTCGTCCGCCACCGCCGCCTCGTAGAGAAACGCAATCCCCAAGCCGCTTTCGACCAAGCCCTTTATGACGTTGAGGCTGTCGACCTCGGTTATGCGGGGCGAACCCCTCGATAGATTGGTTGCGCTGCTCCATCGCGTGCTCGAACAGCGCGCGCGTGCCGGATCCCACCTCGCGCACCACCAGATGCTCGCGCAGAAGATCGTCCCATCCCACCGCCTGCCCGCGGGAGAGGCGGCTGCGGGAGCGCACACCCCCACGAGCCGCTGCTCGCAAAGGACCGACCAGTCGTAGACGCCCTTGTCGAAAAAAGCCCTCGATCAGCGCGAAGTCGAGCGTGCCGTCGTCGATGCGGGAAAGAAGATGCGCCGTATCGCCCGAGACCACACGCGCATCGACGCTTGGATGCCGCGCCAGCCACACGCCGAGCGGGACGGCGAGCAGGTACTCGCCCGCCGTCAGCGTGGCGCCGACGAACAGAGCCTCCCTCCCCTCGCGCATGGCGTCGAGGTCGCGCTTGAGAAGCACCGCCTCGTGGCGCATCCCCTCGGCGCACGCACGCGCCTCGCCTGCAGGAGTGAGCGCGAGCTTCCTGTTTGGATAGAGGAAAAGCTTCACGCCGTACGCGCTCGAGCGCGGCGATGTGCTGGGAGACCGCAGGCTGCGTCAAGGAAAGCTCCTCGGCCGCGCGCGTGTAGTTGAGCGTGCGGCACACCGCGAGAAACGTTTCAATCCGATGATCGAGCACGAGCCACCTCGCTTCCGTCGGGATATCTCATAAATTTACTTTATAGATGTATAAGTGATTATAAGTTTTATTTTTCCTTTTGAGCCCCCACAATAGAGCGCGCAGAAAGAGAGGAACCCATGAACACCATTCGCACGCTCTTCGAAAACATCCCGTGCGGTTGCCGGGGTCGCGCTCGGGCTCGCCGCGCTCGGCAACGTCCTCGCCCCCGCCTCGGCGCTCGTCCACGACATCTGCGGCGTCGTATCGGCGCTGCTCATCGCCTTGCTCCTCGCCAAAGATCGCCTTCGCCCCCCGCCGGTTTAGAAGCGACATGGACAACCCCGTCGTCGCAAGCACGTGCGCGACGCTGTTCATGACGTGCATGCAGCTCGCCGTGTACATCAGCGCCGTGCATCACGCAGCGGGATTCGCGCTTTGGTGCGCGGCCGTCGCCGCCACTTCGCGCTGATGGCGTGGTTCACGAAGAAGTTCCTGTTCGCGTTCGACCTCAAAAAACGTTCACGCAACCTACTTCATCGCCTACGTCGGCATCATCGTGGCGTCCCTGACCTCCGCCGACCTTCGGCATGCAGGCTTTTCGGAAACGTCCTGTTCTGGTTCGGGTTCGTCTGCTACGCCGCCCTGTTGTGCTCGTGACCGTTCGCTACCCCGGCACGAGGTGGCAGCGCCCGCCAAGCCGACGTTTGCGTGTACGCCGCGCCCATGAGTCTTTCGCTTGCGGGTATCTCGCCGTCACGCCCGATCCTGATCTGACGCTCGTCACCGTGATGGCCGTCGCCGCCCAAGCGCTGTTCGTCTTCGTGCTCGCGCAGGTTCCGAAATTCGTCAAGGGAGGCTTCTACCCGAGCTTCGCCGCGATGACCTTCCCCTTCGTCATCACCGCGACCGCCCTCGACCGCGTGTTGGGCCTGATGGCGAGCCGGGAATCGTCCTGCCCGCGGTCCTCGACTGGGTCGTCGTCGCGGAGATCGCCTTCGCCACCTGCATGGTCGCCTTCGTCTTCGCCCACTACGCCCGCTTCATGGGGAAAGGCTTCCTCGCAGCTGCGCGCGACGTGCGCAGACGAGAAGCCCCTGTGCCGCCGAGGCGAGGTCGAACGCATAGCTCCCGACATCCCCCCATCCCCCTCCCCCTCAACGAGGCGCCCGCTTGCGCGGGCGTCTCTGGCCCGGCGGTTTCAACCGACCGGGCCTCTCTGAAAACGCCGAACCCAAACGGCGCGGCGCCTTCATCGACCTTATTCTTCACGCTCCTGCCGCTGTGGTCGAAGCCCGCGGGCTCTCCGACTGCGCAGGCGCGCCCGACGCCCCACGACGCGCGCGCCGTTGAGCTTCGCGATGGCGCTGCGCATGTCCTCCATGCAGCGGACGGCGAGTTCCATGGAGAAGTCCTGCCGACGACCAGCCTCTGCACGTCGACGTCTCGAAGGTCGTCGGCAACGGATAGGCCGGCACGAGCCATCCGCGCATGCGCAGACGATCGGCCAAGTCGTAAAGCGTCCAGGCAACGTCCGCGTCCTTCTTCAGGCGCCAGCACACGATGGGGGACCTCGCCCGCATCCTCGATGATGTCGAACAGCCCCCATGGACTGATCTCGCGCGCCATGAAGCGGGCCCGTCGAGCGTGCCCTGATGGATCTCGCGAAACCCTTCGAACCCGTTGCGCATGGGCAATAATTATCTGGCGACGATCTGCAGGCGGAGCGCGAGAAGTTGATGGCCATCGTAGCCTTCTCGCCGCCCAGATAGCAGCAATACGTAAACTGAACGAAGA